>Ga0163153_10005341_pt1 | contig 15247 bp, 13 predicted proteins | sample OliLakLV19MP6IB1_FD_148629 | JGI IMG/M metagenome (GOLD analysis project Ga0163153, IMG submission 148629) | Freshwater microbial mat bacterial communities from Lake Vanda, McMurdo Dry Valleys, Antarctica - Oligotrophic Lake LV.19.MP6.IB-1 | ecosystem: Environmental > Aquatic > Freshwater >... | reverse complement strand
CGGCATTCGTGGCGCGCCGCGAGGCGCTGCAGGCCCATTCGGGGGCGTGGGCGGCGGGGCTGGCGCAGCGCCCGGACCTGGCTGCAGCCCTTGTCGATTTCGCCGAAAAATCCTATAATTGAAGGCTTTTCAGCGCCACATTTGGCATCGGGGACGGCGTTGGAGCGGACGGGGCGCCGCCGCTCGACGCCACCGGGCAAAAACCTAACGGACATCTCATGAAAATCGCTCAGGAACTGCGCAGCGGCAACGTGATCATGGTGGGCAAGGACCCCATGGTCGTGCTGAAGGCCGAATACAACAAGGGTGGCCGCAACTCCGCCACCATGAAGATGAAGATGAAGAACCTCCTCAACGGCTCCAACATGGAAACCGTCTACAAGGCGGACGAGAAGTTCGAGCTGCTGATGATGGAAAAGAAGGAAGTCTCGTTTTCCTACTTCGCCGATCCGATGTACGTCTTCATGGACAGCGAATACAACCAGATCGACATCGAGAAGGAAAACCTCGGCGAGGCGGTCAACTACCTCGAAGACGGCATGACGGGCGAAGCGCTTTTCTACGAAGGCCGCGCCATCTCCTTCGAACTGCCCACCACCATCGTGCGCGAGGTGGTTTACACGGAACCGGCGGCCAGGGGTGACACGTCCGGCAAGGTGCTCAAGAGCGCCAAGCTTTCCACCGGCTGGGAAGTCCAGGTGCCGGCGTTCTGCTCCACCGGCGACAAGATCGAGATCGACACCCGAACCAACGAATACAAAAGAAGGGTAGCCGCATAGGCTGCCGCAGTCGGAAGGCTTGAAAGGGCGCCGTTCGGCGCCCTTTTTGTTTCTATCGCACGCGCGCGCCTGCACGTCCCGCGCCTCCTCGCCCGGCGACTCCCGGGCGGGCCCCCGATGCCAAATCGCAATCTCCCGCACCGCGGGCCTGAACCTTGGGAAAATGATCCATGCATGACCTCGCCATCATCGTCACCCTCGCAGGTGCCCTCGCCGTGGCGCTCGCCATGGGCTGGCTCACGCAGCGCCTGGGGCTTTCGACGCTCGTGGGCTACATGCTGGCGGGCATCGTGGTGGGGCCCTTCACGCCCGGTTTCGTGGCCGACACCACGCTCGCGCCCCAGATGGCCGAAATCGGCGTGATCCTGCTGATGTTCTCGGTCGGCATGCACTTCCATCCGCAAGAGCTGCTGCGCGTGCGGCGCGTGGCGATCCCCGGGGCCATCGGGCAGAGCGTCGTGGCCGGCGTGGCGGGTTGGGCGCTCGCTCGGGCCTTCGGTTGGACCGATTCGGCGGGCATCGTGTTCGGCATGGCGCTCGCGGTGGCGAGCACCGTGGTGCTGATGCGCATGCTGGTGCAGGAGGATCGCCTCGGAAGCCACGACGGGCACGTCGCGGTGGGCTGGCTCATCGTCGAGGACCTTTTCACCGTCATTGCGCTGGTGGTGCTTCCGGCCCTCGCCGTGGCGGACGCCAGGCCCTCGCAGACCGCGGTGGAGATCGCGCTGGCCGTCGGCAAGGCCGGCATCTTCGCGGCGCTCATCTGGGCGCTGGGCACGCGGCTGCTCGCTCCCATCATGGAGCGCATCGCGCGCACGCGATCCTCGGAGCTGCTCACGCTCGGCGTCTTCGTCGTGGCCCTCGGCGTGGCGGTCTTCGCGGCCGAGGTGTTCCACATGTCGGTGGCGCTCGGCGCCTTCTTCGGCGGCCTCGTCGTGGGCCAGTCACGCGTTGGCCCCCAGGCGGCCGCTGACATGGCGCCCTTCCGCGACGTTTTCTCGGCGCTCTTCTTCGTCTCCATCGGCATGTTGTTCGATCCTTCCGTGCTCACCGAACAGCCGCTGATGCTGGCCCTGGCCCTCGGCGTGGTCCTGGTGCTCAAGCCGCTGGCCGCGCTCGTGATCGTGCTGCTGCTGCGCGATACGCTGCGTACCGCGCTTACCGTGGCCATCGGCCTCGCCCAGATCGGCGAGTTCTCCTTCATCCTCGCCGCGCTCGGCGTCTCGCTGGGAACGCTGCCGCCGGAGGGCACCAACCTGCTGGTCGCCACGGCCATCGTCTCGATCGCGCTCAACCCGCTGCTGTTCCGGGTGATGCCGGCCATCGAGCGGCGCTTCGCGCGCCGCCCCGAGCAGGTCAGCGACGTGACGGTCGGCGAGGCGCAGGCACCGGAGCAAGGCGATTTCCATGCCGCGGTGGTGATCTCGGGCCTCGGCGAGCTGGGGCGCCGCGTGGCCGACCGCGCCCTCGTGGCCGGGGTTCCGGTCTGCGTGATCGATGACCGGCTGGAGCGCCTGGAGTCCCTTCGCGCACGCGGCGTGCACACGGTCTTCGGGGACGCCGCGCGCGAGGCCGTGCTCGAGGCGGCGCATGTGGGTTCCGCGCGCGTGTTCGTCGTCACCAATTCATCGTTGCCGGCCAAGATCGGGATCTGCTCGGCCGTGCGGCGCATGAACCCGCGCATCTCGATCGTGGCCACCGCGGAATCCGAAGCGGAGCGCGCGTGGCTTCGGGAATTCGGCGTGGCCTACGTGGCCGATGTGTACGACGAGATGAGCGATTCGCTGGTGCGGGCGATCCGGCGCGTCCTCTGAGCGGCGCGCTCGCGCTGCTGTTGTAGGATTTCGCCATGCTCCGCAGACTCCTGACCCTGGCAGCGCTGGCGTGGGCCCTCGACCTCGGGGCGGCCGAATGGCATTCGGGCAAGCCACTCACCAACGCCTTCCCCCTGCCCGGAGAGGTCGCGGCGCAGGTCTACACCGTCGCGCAGGGCGAGGGCGGTGCGCTCTACCTCGGCGGCACCATGGGGCTGCAGCGCTTCGATGGGGTGCGCTGGCAGCGGGTCCACGTGCCGGGGCGGCTCGTGCGCTCGCTGCACCTCGATGGCGAGAGGCTTTGGGTCGGCGGCTACGGGGCTTTCGGTTACCTGGAACGGGACGCGACGGGCAGCGAACGCTTTGTCGACGTCGCCCCCCGCTTTGCCGCGCAGATGGCCGGGCGCGAGGTCGCCGACATCTGGATGATCCACGCGCGTCCCGAGGCGATCTACTTCCGCGGCCTCAACGACCTCTTCGCCGTGGGCCGCGATGGCGCGCCGCGCGGCCACTGGCACCACCGCGGGCGATTCGGCTCCATCGCGACCTGGCAGGGCAAGCTGCTCGCGCAGTTCCGCGGTGAGGGTTTAAAGGTCCTGGAAGGCGGGCGCTTCGTTCCACTGGCCCGCAGCGAGGAGCTGTCCAATTCCCTCGTCTACGCGTTTTATCCGCTCGCGGAAGACCGGCTCATGGTGCACCTGCCCGGCGGCCACAAGCTGTGGACGCCCGAGGGGCTGCAGGAGCTGCCGTGGAAAGGCGCGCCGCCGCACGCCGAGCTGCAGACTCCTGGGGTGCTCATGGGCGACGGGCGCATCGCGTTCGGAGGCTCCGACGGCATCGTGCGCGTGATGGACCTCGAGCGCTCGCAGGAAACGGAGATTCCCGTGAGCGCATCGCGGGTCACCAGGCCGGTCGTTGATGCCGTCGACGGCGCGTTGTGGGTGGCCGATGCGCAAGGCCTCTACCGGATCAGTTGGCCGACGCGGTGGCACCGCTTCGACCAGGAGGCCGGCCTGCGCGGAAACGTCTACCGGGTGCGCGAGATGGCCGGTCGCGTCTTCGCGGCCACCGGCGGTGGCCTCTTCGAGGCGCGGCTGAACGAGCGCGGCGAGCTGTCGCGCTTCGAGCGGCGGGATTGGGCGGTGGGCGAAAGCTGGGACGTCGTGGCCGAGGGTGCGAACCTGCTGATCGCAGACTCGCTCTCGCTCAAGCAGGTCTCGAACGGGCGCGTGGGCCTGGTTTCGGGCCGCGACCTCTACCCCCGGGTCTTCGTGCCGTCGCGCATCGTCCCCGGCCGCATCTGGGTGGGGCTCGAACACGGCGTGGCGCGGGTGGAGCGCACGCCCGGTGGCTGGAAGGCGGCGGCGCGTTACCCCTATTCGCGCACGCTGGTGCAGAGCATCGTCGAGCTCGAGGGCGGCCGCGAACTGCTGCTCGGCACGGTGAACGGCGTGGTGCGCCTTTCGCTGAAGGACGCTGCCCTGCAGGATCACGCGTTCACGCCACTGGCGCTCGGCGCGGCGCCCGCGGCAGGCATGGCGCTCGTCTCGCGCGTCGGCGATTCGATCCATGCGAGCAGCGCCAAGGGAGTGTTCACGTGGGAGGGCGGGCGCTTCGTCCCCGCCGAGCGCGGCTTCGAGGCCCTGCGCGGGTTCGGGGTGCCGTTCGAGATCACCCTCGGCGCGGACGGCACGTTGTGGGCCTCGAGCTCGCGCGCGGCCCTCAGGCGAACCGCGGGCGGCGACCGCTGGGAGTCCCTCGCGATCAACCCCTTCCGGCGCGGATTGCTTTCTCCCATCACGGTGACCGAGCAGGGCACGGCCTACGCGGGTGACGCGGGATCGCTCTTCCGTTTCACGCCGATACCGGATGGTGGCAGGGCGCCGGCCCGCTCACCGTTGCTGCGCGTGTCGGGAATCGAGATCCGCTCCCCCGATGGCACCGCGCAGCGCATGCCCCTCGGCGAGCGCCTTCGCCTCCCGGCATCGGCCGAGTCGATCACGCTCGAGCTGGCGTTCGACGACTACGCGCGCTTCGACGCGCCCCAATTCCAGGCGCGGCTGCTGGGGCACGAGCGACGGTTCGGCGAGGCGACCGATCGCCCCGTGTTCACCTATGGGCGCCTCGCGCCGGGCACCTATCGCTTCGAGGCCCTCGCCCGGGACGGTGCCGGGCGCGAGCACCGCTACGGCCCGGTCGACCTCGAGGTGGCTCCGCGCTGGCACGAGATGGCGTGGGTGCGCCTGCTGGGCATCGCGGGAGTCCTCCTGCTCCTCGCGGCGCTGGTGACGGCACTGGCGCGCTGGCGCACGCGCAGGCTCGACGCGCTGGTGGCGGTTCGAACGCGCGAGTTGGAGGCCGCCAACGCGAAACTCGAGGACCTCGCCACGCGCGACGGCCTCACCGGCGTGCGCAACCGCTGCCACTTCGACGACATGCTGGCGCGCATCGTGGCCGAGCGCGCGCGCGAAAGCCGGCGGCTTGCGCTGCTGATGGCCGACGTCGACCATTTCAAGCGGTTCAACGACACGCGCGGCCACATGGCGGGCGACGAGTTGCTCAAGCGCGTAGGGGCAATCCTGCATGCGGCCGCCTCGGAAATGGGCGGGCACGCCGCGCGTTACGGCGGCGAGGAGTTCGCGCTGCTGCTGCCCGGTGCCTCGCGCGAGCAGGCGCTGGCCGCCGCCGAACGCATCCGCTCCGAGGTGGCCGCCATACCCGACGGGGTCACCATCAGCATCGGCCTGGCCCACGGCAACGTGCATCCCGATGCCGCGGCGCGGATGGTGGCGGCGGCCGACGAGGCGCTCTACCGGGCAAAAGGCGCCGGCCGCAACCAGGTGGTGGTGGCGCGGCACCAGGCGCGGGAGCAGGAACCCCGCGCGGCGGCCGCGGACTGACTTTGGCATCGAGGCAAGACGGCGGAGGCGACTCATGGCATTGAAAAGAATCTCCTGGGAAGCGGGGACGGTGGTGGTCCTCGAACACAACTCGCGCATCCTGCGCGGCAACGCGTTGCGCGACCCGCATGTGCGCAAGGTCGCGGTATGGCTGCCGCCCCAATACGACGACGGCTCCACGCGAGGGCGCGGCAGGCGCTTCCCGGTGCTCTACGACATGGTGGGCTTCATGGGGTCCGGCCTGTCGCACGTGGGCTGGAGGAACTTCAGCGAAAACGTGCCCGAGCGGCTGGCGCGGATGGTGCACGAGCGCCGCATGGCGCCCGCGATCATGGTGTTTCCCGATTGTTTCACCGCGCTCGGCGGCAACCAATACATCAATTCCTCGGCCATCGGCAACTACGCGGACTACCTGACGCGCGAGATCGTGCCGTTTGTGGATCGCGAGTTCCGCACGCTGGCTTCGCGCGATCACCGCGGCTGCTTCGGCAAGTCGTCGGGCGGATACGGCGCGATGATCCACGGCATGAAATATCCCTCGACGTGGGGCGCGATCGCGAACCACTCGGGAGACGCGTATTTCGACTTCGTCTACTGGCACGATTGGCCCAACACGCTCAACGAGCTGGCGAAGTACCGGCCGCGCCCGGCGAAGCTGCCGGGCAACTTCGACGTGATGAAGGCGCAGAAGGGCGCCGACCGCGGGCGTGACGACGGGCGCGTGCGCGCCTTCCTCGACGCGGTGTGGCGCAAGCCCAAGCTCACCGTGGCCGAAGGCCACGCGATCATGAACCTGTGCATGGCCGCGAGCTACGACCCCGACCGGCGCGCGCCAAACGGCTTTCGCCTGCCGTTCAACCTCGAAACCGGCGAGGTGATCCCCGAACGCTGGAAACAGTGGCGCTCCAACGACCCGGTGAACCTGGTGACGAAATACCGCGCCGCACTCAAGTCGCTGCGTGGCATCTACATCGACTGCGGGGCGCGCGACCAGTACCACATCCACTACGGTTCGAGAATCCTTTCCAAGCGCCTGTCGCAGGCCGGCATCAGGCACACCTATGAGGAATTCGACGACACGCATTCGGACGTCGACTACCGGATGGATGTCTCGCTGCCTTTCCTTTCTCGCGCGCTGCGCTGACTGATTACGTCAGGGAACGCCGATTTCCGCCGATGCCACGCCGATTGCCGCCGATAAAAGCAAAAGAGAATGGTTCGTGGCCAATTCAAGCCATGGCACGAAACCCATAGGTCCTCTTAGTTCGCGAGGTGCATCGGCGGCAATCGGCGTTCCCTGAAGTAGTCCCTGGAGAATGGTTCGTGGCCAATTCAAGCCATGGCACGAAACCCATGGGGCCTTTTAGTTCGCGAGGTGCATCGGCGGCAATCGGCGTGGCATCGGCGGATATCGGCGTTCCCTGAAGTAGTGGGTTGCAGGAATCAACCGGTTGAAGGAAAGGTGACGCTGAAGGTGTTGCCGACGCCGTCGGCATCGTCCTGCAGGTCGATACTCGCGCCATGGATGCGCGCGATCTCGCGCGCGATGGCCAGGCCGAGCCCGCTGCCGCCCGCGGCGCTGCCCAGCAGGCGATGGAAGCGTTCGAACACGCGCTGGCGCTCCTCGTGGGGAATGCCGGGCCCGTCGTCGCTGACCCGCGCCACGGGATGGGGGTGCGCCGACACGCGCAGGGTGACGCGGCCGCCGTCGTGGCTGTAGCGCACGGCGTTGTCCACCAGGTTGTCGAGGAGCTCGCGCAGGCGCGAGGCGTCGCCGCGCACCATCACCGGGGCATCGGCGCCCTCGAACCCCAGGTCGATGCGCCGCTTGAGCGCTTCGGGCACCCACATCGCCGCCACGTCCAGGGCCAGCGCGTTGAGGTCGAGTCGCACCATGGGCACCGAGCCGCTGGCCTCGGGCTCGTTGCGCGCCAGCGAAAGCAGTTGGGAGACCACGCGCGAGATGCGGTCGTGGCCGGCCTTGGCGGTCCCCAGCGATTCGCGCATGCGCGCGGGATCGTCTTCGCGCATCGCCAGCTCGAGCTGCGTCTTGAGCACCGCGATCGGCGTCTTGAGCTGGTGGGCCGCATCGGCGATGAAACGGTTCTGCAACGTGAGCGCGCTGTCCAGGCGCGAGAGCAGGTCGTTGGTGGCGGCGAGCAGCGGGCGCACCTCGCCCGGAACGTCGCTCGCCACGATCGGGCTCCAGTCGGTGCGTGATCGCGCGGCCACCGCGATGCGCAGGCGCTCCAGCGGGGCCAGTCCACGCACCACGCCCAGCCACACCACCACCAGCGCAACAACGATCAGCAGCGCCTGCGGCAGTACCACCGACAGCAGGATCTCGCGCGCCAGGCGGTTGCGCTTGAGCTCGGTTTCCGCCACGCGCACCACCGCCGCGGGCCGGCCGGCGGGGACATCGGAATCGATGGCGATCTGCACGATGCGCACATGCAGGCCGCGCACGCTGCCGCCGTAGAACACTTCGTGGCTCGAGTCGCCGTCCGGCGGGCCCTCGATCGCTTCGCCCCCCAGCGGGCGCCCCGTGGGGCCGGTCACCTCGAAGAAGATGCGGTCGGTGAGGTCGCCCAGCAGGATGTCGAGGGCGTCGGCCGAAAGGTCGAGCGTGACGCGGCCGTCCACCGCCTTCAGGTGCAGCGAGATGTCGCGCGCGATCTCCACCAGCGCGCGGTCGTGCGCGCGCTGCGAGAAGCGCTGGGCCACCCAATAGCTGATGAGGGTGGCCACCGCCAGCAGCAGCAACAGGGGGATCAGCAGCCAGGCCAGCAGCTGCTTGCGCAGCATCGGCTGCTCACGCGGCATTCGGCTTCTCGATCAGGTACCCCATGCCCCGGACGGTGCGGATGTCGACGCCGGAGGGCTCGAGCTTGCGGCGCAGGCGGTAGACGAAGACCTCCACCGCGTTGCTGGAAGAGGTGTCCTCCCAGCCGTACAAATGGTCGACGATCTGCTGCCTGGTGACGACGCGGCCCTCGCGCAGCAGCAGCAGCTCGACCACCGAGAGCTCGCGCGCGGACAGATCCACCGGCGCCTCGTTGAAGAAGAGCCGGCGCCCGACCGTGTCCAGGCGCAGCGGGCCATGCAGGATGTCCGCGCTGGCGCTTGCGTTGGCGCGGCGGATCAACGCGCGCACCCGCGCTTCCAGCTCCGAAAGCTCGAAGGGCTTGGTGAGGTAGTCGTCGGCGCCGAGGTCGAGGCCGGCGACACGATCCTCCACGGCGTCCCTCACGGTGAGGATCATCACCGGCACCTTGGAGCGGCGCGCGCGCAGGCGCTTGAGCACTTCGAAGCCGTCCATCTGCGGCAGTCCGAGGTCGAGCAGGACCAGGTCGTATTCGTTGACCCCGAGCATGCCGTCGGCCTCCGTCCCCGAGCAGGCGCGCTGGACCATGTGCGAGGCCTGCTTGAGCGCCCGCGTGATGGCCTCGGCCAGCATGTTGTCGTCCTCGACGATGAGGATTCGCATCGGGTCTATCTCCTGCGCTTGCGGCGCCACACCGAGGGTGGCTTGCCGAATACGCGCTTGAAGGCGGAGGAGAATGCCCCCGCCGATTCGTAGCCCGCGGAACGCGCCACCGATTCGATCGTGCGCGCGCTGGTGAGGAGCGCCTCGGCCGCGAGTGTAAGGCGCCACGCGGTCAGGTAGGCAAAGATCGGCTCGCCCATCACCTGGCCGAAGCGTTCGGCCAGCGCGCTGCGCGACAGCCCCACCAGGCGGCCGAGGCGTTCCACCGTCCACGGCTCCGAGGGCCGGCCGTGCACCAGCGCAAGCGCGCGGCCCACGAAGCGGTCGTTGAGCCCCGCGAGCCAGCCTTGCCCGCCGCCTCCGGTGGCCTGCACGTGGCGCGCCAGCGCCTCGATGAACACCAGTTCGGCCAGGCGCGCGCGGGTGGCGGCCGCGCCGATCAACGGCGCGTCGCTCGCCGACAGCACGAGGCCCAGCCCGCCGGTGATCCACTCCAGCGGTGCGGCGCCCGAGAGGTTGACGCGCACCACCGCGGGCAATGCCCCCAGCAGGGGTTGCGCCATGTGGCGCTCGAAGGTGCAGGTCAGCGAGATCCAGCGCGTCGGTGCGCCGCCGCGGCCCAGCCGCACCGGAAGCAGCTCTCCTTCCACCGGCGTGCGCACGAGGGACGAAAGCGGCGTGGCCTGCCCCTCCATCGTGTTGCCGATCAGGTGCGCCTGGCCACCGGGAAGGAACACGAAGTCGCCGGCCCGCAGCTGCGCCGTTTCACCGTCACCGGCGCGCAGCAGGCATGCACCCGCCAGCACCACGTGGGCCCGCCCCATCGCCTCGCTTGCCGGCACCGAGACACACCACGGCGCGTACGCCGTCACGTCCAGCGTGACGTTTGCCGCGAAGCGGGCGTGCCTGAGGACTTCGGAGAGGGCGTCCATTTTCCGCCCGCCTATCCTAGTGGAAATGCGCGGCCTGCACGTCGGCTTCCTCGGGCAGTTCCGCGTGCACGATTTCGCCTTCCGCGTTGGCGAACAGCGGCGCGCCGCAGTCCTCGCAGTATTCGGGGGTGAAGGTGCCCGCGAGTTTCTTGACTTCGGTGACGCCGCATTCCGTGAGCTGTGCCATCACCTCGTCGAGCGGGCCGGGGCGCGCGCCTTCGTCCTCGCGTCCATACAGCGGCCACACCACGCCGTGCGCGACCTCGCTGTCGTCGATGAGCGAGAAGGCGACGCGGTATTCGTCGATGCGCTCCTCGCCGAACGCCGCCACCACCGCCTGCAGGTCGGCGGCCTTTGCCTTGAACGCGTTTTCCAGGAACGAAACCGCGGCGCGGATCCCGAACGGGCGCACGCGGCGATCGGATTCGCGGCAGTTCACGTAGTAGGCGTCGGGCAGCAGGCACTCGAAGACACAACCCGGCAGCACCTTCGCCAGGGTGGGCCGTGCCTGCGCGATCCATTGCTCCAGGCTGCCCGCGCGCCCGGCGTGGCCCGAAGCGTCCTCCTGCCAGCGGAAAAGCGCCTGGCCCCGCGGCACCGCGGCGCAGGCGATGACAAAACGCGTGTCCGCCAGCAGGTGCGCGGTTTCGGGAAGGCGCGACAGGTCGATGCGCGGCACCTCGCCCGTGACGGCGGCATCCCCGAGGCGCGCGGCCAGGCGGCGCAGCTCGGAAAAATGCCGCGGCAGCTGGTCGATCGAATAGAGATAGGGGACCACCGTCACCTTTGCGGCTTCCGCCAGCACGTGCGCCTGCAACTGCACCTTGAGGGCATCGGCTTCGGGACGCGCGATCGGGCCCGACGGGATCGCGTATTTGGACCACGCGACGATCGGCGCGGCGATCAGCAGGCTTTGCCAGGCGCGGTCGCCCTGCATCGCCACCACCGATTCGCTTTCGTTTTCCACCAGCTCGATCAGCGTGTCGTAGGCGCCGGGGTTGGTCTGGTAGAGGTGGTCGAGGGCGCCGTCGATGGGCGCGTCGTTGCCGTTTTCCAGCAACTTGGCGACCAGGTCCGACATGCCCGTCTCCCAGAAACGATCCTCGGTCAGGCTGCCCGAGGCGTTGAGCCCGTTGGCGAGCGCGATCAGGCGTTCTGCATCACGGGTGAGACGGGGCGGGGACTTTGCTCGGGTGCGCGGCATGGGTGGCTTTCCAGAAGGTCTGCCATTTTATCGCGATGGCCACGGCAATGCGGGCCAACTCGTCGCGGCGAAGCGCATGGGCATGGTCTCGATAGCTGGGGGTACGGGTCGGGTTCATGTTCACCTCCTTTGACCATGAATCTAATTGCCCCCGACTTGTTCTACAATCACCCCGGCAGGCACATCATTAATGAATCCAGGGCACAAGAACCCGTGAGCGTACCCGACGACATGACAGCATTTGTCCGCGCCGTGGAGCTGGGCGGCTTTTCGGTGGCGGCGCGCGAAATGGGCCTCACGCCCTCGGCGATCTCGAAGCTCGTGACGCGGCTCGAAGATCGCCTGGGCGTGCGCCTGCTCAACCGCACCACGCGCCGGATCGCGCTGACCCCCGAAGGCGAGGCGTATTTCCATCGCAGCCAGCGCATCCTGGCCGACATCCAGGAGGCGGAAAACGAAGTGGCGCGCTTCCGCGCCCAGCCCAAGGGGTTGCTGCGAGTCAACGTGGGAACCGCATTCGGCATGCACCAGCTGGTCCCGGCATTGCCCGATTTCTTCGCGGCCCACCCCGAAATGCAGGTGGAGCTCACCTTCACCGATCGCGTGGTCGACCTGATCGAGGAAGGCGCGGACATCGGCATCCGCCTCGGCAACCTCGAGGATTCCTCCCTCATCGCGCGCCGCATCTGCGAGGTGGAGCGCGTGGTGTGTGCATCACCCGGCTACCTGCGCCGGCACGGCACTGCGCGCAAGCCCGAAGACCTGCTGGGGCACAACTGCATCAACATGGCGTACGCGCCCGCGCTGCGCCGCTGGCCTTTCGACACCCCGGCGGGTGTGCAGCACCTGGAGGTGTCGGGCAACGCCACCGCCAGCAGCGCCGACGCGGTGCTGCAGCTGGCGATGATGGGCCTGGGCGTGATTCGCCTTTCGGACGTGATCGTCGGCGCGGCCATTGCGCAGGGCACGCTGGTGCCGCTGCTCGAGGACATCCATCACCGGGAACCGTTGCCGCTGCATGCGGTGTATCCGCAGGGGCGCCACCGCTCCCCGCGCGTCGCGGCGATGGTCGACTTCCTGATGGCGCGTTTCTCGCAGGCGCCCTGGCGCGCCTCGCCGCGCCGCAGGCAGGGTGTGGCCGCACCCGCCTGATGTTCGCCCCCTCGATCGCCTTCGTCGACCTCGAGACGACGGGCACCACCGCCACCGGCGACCGCATCACCGAAATCGGCATCGTGCGCGTCGAGGACGGCCAGCTGGTGGAGGAGTGGTCCTCGCTCGTGAACCCCGAGTGTTCGATCCCGGAGGAGATCCAGGTCCTCACCGGCATCAGTAACGCGATGGTGCGCGGCGCGCCCACTTTCTCGCAGCTGGCGCGCGAGGTGCGCGAGCGCCTCGAGGGCCACCTCTTCGTGGCGCACAACGCGCGCTTCGACTACGGCTTCATCAAGAACGAGTTCCGGCGCATCGAGGTCGCGTTCACGGCGGAGGTGTTGTGCACCGTGCGCCTTTCGCGCCGCCTCTATCCGGACGCCACGGGCCACAGCCTCGACGCCCTCATCGCGCGCCACGCGCTGCAGGATGCGGTGAACGGCACGGCGCGCGTGGAACCCGGCAGCGCCGCCTACCCGCGCCCCGGGGCCGGCCGGCACTCCGCGCTCGGCGATGCGCGCGTGTTGTGGCGCTTCGTGCAGCGCCTCTATCACGAGAAGGATGTCGCCGACATCGTGGCCGCGGTCCGGCGCCTGCTCAAGATCCCGAGCCTGCCGCCCCAGTTGGCGCCCGACGCCCTGGAGAACCTGCCGGAAGGCCCCGGCGTCTACCGCTTCTACGGCGTGAACGACCTGCCGCTCTACATCGGCAAGAGCATCAACCTGCGCGACCGCGTGCGTTCCCATTTTTCCAGCGACTACCGGTCGGCCAACGACCACCGACTTTCGGGCGAGATCCAGCGCATCGAGGTCGACGAGACCGCGGGCGAGCTGGGCGCGTTGCTGCGCGAGGCGCGCCTGGTGAAGGAGCTGCTGCCGCTGCACAACCACAAGCTGCGCCGCAAGCTCAACGCCTGTTTCGTCCGGCTGCCCGCGCTGGGCGAAGCGCCCGAGGTGCTGCTCAACAGGGACATCGACTGGGCGGCGCGAGGCGAGGGCGCGCAATCGCTGTTCGGGCCGTTCGCGGCGAAACTCAACGTGAGGAAACTGCTCGAGGAGCTCGCCGCGCGGGAAGGCCTGTGCTGGCGCCAGCTGGGCTGGGAAAAACGCGGCGGGCCGTGTTTTGCGCGGCAGGTGAAGAAATGCCGCGGCGCGTGTATCGGCGAGGAATCACCGCTGCAGCACAACCTGCGCCTGGCCACGGCGCTGGCGCCCTGGCGCGTCGCCGACTGGCCGTGGAGCGGTCGCATCGTGGTGCGCGAACGCCATCCCGACGGCAAGTTCGAGGAGGCGCACCTCTTTGATCGCTGGACCCATGTCGGCACCGCGCGTTCGGACGATGAGCTGGCGCAGCTGGTGGAGGCGCGCTGCGAGATCGCGTTTGATCCCGACATCTACAAGATCCTGCTGGCCTTTATCACCAAGGGGCGCTCTTCGGTGATGGTGCTGCCACGGATGGCCCGCAGCGGGGATCGTGACGCGGGTGATTGGGCCGCGTGAAATCACCGCCCGTGGTTCGGGCAATTCCTACAACAGCGACTGTTGCCTCGGCGCAGCCGGAGCATCGGCGAGGCATTCCGGCCCGTCGTTGTTCACGTTGCCGACAAACGTCCCCACCGGCCGCAGCACCAGATCGCCGGCGTAGGGCTTGAGGACCGCGCGCGCCTCGTCCGGCGGCGCGGCGAGCCAGGTGTCGACGGCTTCCGGCGGCAGGATCACCGGCATGCGGTCGTGGATGCGCGCGATCGATTCGTTGGCCTCGGTGGTGACGATGGTGAAGGTTTCCACCGCCCCGCCCTGCGGCGGCTGCCAGCGCTCCCACAACCCCGCGAAGGCCAGCAGTTCGTGGCCCGGCACCGTGATTGCGAAGGGCTGCTTGCGCCCCGGTTCGCCCTGCCACTCGAAGAACCCGGTTGCGGGGACCACACAGCGGCGCGACTTCACCGCCGCGCGGAACGAAGGCTTCGCCTCGATCCCCTCGCTGCGCGCGTTGATCATGCTGGCGCCCACCTTGAGGTCCTTCGCCCATGGCGGCACCAACCCCCAGCGCAGCAGCGCCACTTCTCTGCCCGATTCACCCTGGCGCACGACCGGCGCCTGCTGCGTGGGCGCGATGTTGAATCGCCGCTTCACCCGGTCCGTGAGCGGCACGCGAAAGGTGTACGCGATGATGTTGCCGTCCGCGTCGAGGAAATACCGGCTGCACATGGGCTTATTGTAAGCTGCGGGGCAACAGCGGAAAGGCACGATGAAGTTCATCCAGTGGACGCTCGCCATCGTCGGGATGATCGCCCTCGCGATCGTCGGCACGGGGTTCTTCCTCCCCTCGCGTTTCGATGTCGCCCGCACCATCGTGATCGACGCGCCCGCCGAAAGGATCTACGACCTCATCGCCGAGCCGCGACTGTGGATGCGCTGGAGCGCGCCGCACAAGCGCGACCCCGCGATGGATGTCACCTACGCGGGCCCGCCGTTCGGGCAGGGCGCGAAGTGGTCGTGGGCAAGCAAGCAGGAAGGCAGCGGCAGCTTGGAGTTCACGCGTGTCGACCCCAACAAGCGCGTGGAATATTCGCTCTACCTGCCGATCTTCAACCAGCGCTCCACCGGCGCCTTTTCGATCGAGGGCGGGCAGGGCGGCCAGCGCGTCACCTGGACCAACAGCGGCGACGTCGGCTCCAACCCGCTCAAGCACTACATCGCGGAGGGCATGGACCGGATGATCGGCCCCGAATTCGAGGCGAGCCTGGCCAACCTCAAGGTGCTGGCGGAGAAGCCTTGAGCGCGATCGCATGCCCCGGTTGCCGGCAACCGATGAAGCGCCAGTTGTTCGCCCGCAAGCCACACGGCGGCCTGGAGATCGACCTCTGCTTCACCTGCCACGGCATCTGGTTCGACCAGTACGAAAGCGCGCAGCTCACTCCCGGAGCGGTGATGGACCTGTTCCGGGCGATCCACGAACACCATGACCAGCCGCCGCGCC
>Ga0163153_10005340_pt1 | contig 15249 bp, 8 predicted proteins | sample OliLakLV19MP6IB1_FD_148629 | JGI IMG/M metagenome (GOLD analysis project Ga0163153, IMG submission 148629) | Freshwater microbial mat bacterial communities from Lake Vanda, McMurdo Dry Valleys, Antarctica - Oligotrophic Lake LV.19.MP6.IB-1 | ecosystem: Environmental > Aquatic > Freshwater > Lake... | reverse complement strand
GGGCTGGGCTTCGGGCTGGCGCGTGGCCGGCTCCTCAAACTTCGCGCCGATAGAGGCCAGCCAGTCGGGCGAGCCGGTGTCTTCCATGCCGGGGGCGTATTCCAACCGCTCCAGGGTGATCTTGTTGGCGTCTACGCGCCGGCTGTTGAGGGCGGCCGGGTCGGCAAACGCCTCATACGGATCGAGCGCCTCGACCCGCTGGTGATAGACCGTGGCGTCTTCCGGGCGGCCCTGCGCGCGGAAGATGGCATACAGAATCCGATTGGCTTCCAGGCTGTAGGGCAGCTTTTGTAAAATGGTGGCGCAGGTCTGGGCGGCCGGCGCGGGCTGGTCGCTCTGCCAATAGACGCGGGCCAGCACGGTCAGCAGGTCAACCCGGTCCGGCTCATCGGCCAGGGCCGAGTGCAGTTCGGCCTCGGCCTGCAAGTACAGGCCGCCCTGGGTGTACATGCGCGCCAGCGCGCCGCGCGTGAGGCGGGCCTTGGTGGGTACCACGCCGTCGCGACGGCCATACAGGCGGCACAACTCCTGCTGGATAGCGCCGTTGGCGGGGGCGGCCTCAAAGGCGCGCTCCATGTGCCAGATGGCGGCGTCCACGTTGGCCTCGTCTTCGCGCACGATGGACATGCCGACGTGCGCGATGAAGTCGTCCGGCATGACCGACAGCACGCGCTGGAAGATGTCGGCGGCGTCGCCGTGGCGGCCCTTCTCTAGCAGCGCCTTGCCGAGCATCCGATAGGTGTCGAGATGCTTCGGGTAATGGCTGAGGAGGTGGCGACAATGTGCGACGACCTCATCCACCTGCTTGCGCTCGATGAGGTTGTCTAGCTGCTCGACGTAGGTGCGGAGAGCGATTTCAGACATGATGGTTTGGGAAGGTCACCGATTAATGGGCGGGAGTATGCCTCGAAATGAATTATATGGCAATTGGCCTATGGATAGCAAAGGGCGGAGGAAAGACGTTAGCCATGAATTGCACGAATTGGGGCGAGACTGTGGTGTGGGGGTTGGAGGCGGATTGTCGCGAATAGGATTGGGCCAGGCGGGGCCGGGAGGCCGGTCGGAGGCGAGCAGGGCGTAGCGCATGGGCAGGCCCTAGAGTCCGTGCCGGCGGCGAATGCGGTCAAGGTGGGCCGCCAGGTCTGGCTCCGGGCGCGGGGCGCGGCCGAGCAAGTCGGGTACATGCGCCTCACCTAGCAGCGTGCGCAGCACGGTGGTGACGCCGCCGGCCAGCGCGGCCGGGTGGTAGCCACCTTCCAGCACGAAGACGAGCCGGTCTTTGGCGTGCTCGTGGGCGATGGCCTGCAACATGGCGGTCAACTGCGCATAGCCAGAGAGTGTAAGCTGCAAATGCGCCAGCGGGTCGAGCCAGTGGGCGTCAAAGCCGGCCGAGACCAGCACCAAATCTGGCTTGAAGCGCTCGGCGGCGGGGCGGATGATCTCGGCCGAGAGCCGCTCGAAGGCGCGGTCGCCGGCGAAGGGCGGCAGCGGGATGTTGATGGTGTAGCCCTCGCCCGGCCCAGCGCCGGTTTCGGCCGCGTACCCGGTCTGCGGAAATATGTTCTCCTCGTGCGAAGAGATGTACAGCACCGACGGGTCTTCGTAAAAGGCATCCTGGGTGCCGTTGCCGTGGTGGACGTCGAAGTCCACGATCAGTACGCGCTGGATGCCGAGGTGACGCTGGGCATAGCGGGCGGCAATAGCCACGTTATTGAACAGGCAAAAGCCATACGGGCCGTCGGGCGGGGCGTGGTGGCCGGGCGGGCGCACCAGCGCGAAGGCAAATTGAGCCGCGCCGTTGACGACCGCCTCCGTAGCCGTGATCGCGCCGCCGGCCGCCAGCACCGCCACGTCAAACGACTCGGGCACGACGTAGGTCGGGCCGATCCGCTCCACGAAGCCGGGGGCGCGCGGCATGGCATCGCGCAGCGCGTCAATGTATTGCCGGTGATGGACCAGGGCCAGCTCGGCGTCGGTGGCGGGGCGGGGCGCGAGCGGGGTCAGGAACTCGCGCAAGGCCAGCGCGGGCGAGTCGAGCGCGGCTTCGATGGCGCGCAGGCGCTCGGCGTTCTCCGGGTGGTCGGGGTAATCGTGCTTAAGGTATTCAGACGAACTGAGCAGGGCAACGGTCATGGCGCCTTTGCGAACCTGGATGAAAACAAGCGCCTTGAGCACAGGTGGCCCAAGGCGCTTGTCGGTAGCACGAAGCGAGCGTTGGCGCGGGGCCTAGGCCTTCAGCTCGGGGGCCGGCGCCTTCGAGCGCATGATGGCCCAGGTAAGCACGCCCAGCAGGGCGATGATGACGCCCCAGATGATGACCTGGGTGAGGCCCGTGGCGTGGGCGTACTGCACCACGATCGGGGCCACGATCACGCTGACCAGGTTGACGACCTTGATCATCGGGTTGAGGGCCGGGCCGGCGGTGTCTTTCATCGGGTCGCCGACGGTGTCGCCGACCACGCTGGCCTTGTGCCGCTCGGAGCCTTTGCCGGTGTTCTTGGCCGGGTTGCGCGGCTCGTCTTCGATCAGCTTCTTGGCGTTATCCCACGCGCCGCCGGCGTTGTTCATGAACACCGCCAGCAGTTGGCCCGAGACGATGATGCCGGCCAGGAAGCCGCCCAGCGCTTCCACCTGCAGCATCAAGCCGACCAAGATCGGCGTCAGGATGCCGAGCAAGGCCAGGCCGACCAGCTCTTTCTGCGCGGCGCTGGTGGCGATGGAGACGGCCTGGCGATAGTCCGGCTTGACCTTGTCCTCCAGCACGCCCAGGCGGAACTGGCGGCGCGCTTCGAGCACGATCAGGGCCGAGGCGCGGCTGACGGCCTGGATGGCGAAAGACGAGAACAGCCAGGGCAGGGCGCCGCCGATCAACATGCCGATGAAGACCCGCGGGATGTCTACGCGGATGCCCAGGGCCAGGATACGCGCCTCTACGGCGATGCCTTGCAGCTCCTGAGCGCGGCTGACGTCCACCAGGAACGAGCCGAACAGCGCCACGGCCGCAATCACAGCCGAGCCGATGGCCACGCCCTTGGTGATGGCCTTGGTGGTGTTGCCCACCGCGTCCAGATCGGACATGATCTGCTGGGCCTTCTTGGTCTCGGGGTCTTCCATGCCCGACCAGGCCATTTCGCCGATGCCGTTGGCGTTGTCGGCGATGGGGCCGAAGCTGTCCATGGCGACGTTGTTGCCGGTGAGCGTCAACATGCCGATGCCGATCATAGCCACGCCGTAGAGCACCAATGTGGCGCTGGTGCTGGCCGGCACGCCGGCCGGCAAAGCGATCGAGCCGAAGATGAAGATGGACGTGCCGATGGTCAGGGCGATGACGACCACCGACCAGACCGACGACTCGTAGCCGGCCGATAGACCCTGCAAGATCAGGGTGGCGGGGCCGGTGTCGGCGCCCTTCTTGATTTCCTTGACCGGCGCGCCGTGCGTGCCGGTGAAGTACTCGGTGAGGCGGTCAATGACGATGGCCAGCAGCACGCCGACCCCCACCGCCAGCGGGATGCGCCACCAGCCGCCGAACGCCGCCATGGTGGGCGAACTCAAGTAGAAGAAGCCGGCGATAAAGAACAGCACCGCCGAGATCGCCGCGGATGACAGGAAGCCTCGGAAGATGGCCGCCATGGCGTCGCCGCCCTCTTTGGGGGCGCGCACCACGTAGGTGCCGATGATGGACGAGATGACGCCGATGCCGCGCACGATGAGTGGATAGATGATCCACTCCAGGCGGCCGGTGGCGTGCCACAGTGCCAGGCCCAAGATCAGGCCCGACACCATGGTCACTTCGTAGCTCTCGAAGATGTCGGCGGCCATGCCGGCGCAGTCGCCGACGTTGTCGCCCACCAGGTCGGCCACCACGGCCGGGTTGCGCGGGTCGTCTTCGTTCAGGCCCTGCTCCACCTTGCCCACCAGGTCGGCCCCCACGTCGGCCGCCTTGGTGAAGATGCCGCCGCCCACGCGCATGAACAGCGCCAGCAGCGTGCCGCCGAAGCCGAAGCCCAGCAGCGCGTCCGGCGCGGCAATGCCCAGGAAGATGAAGATCAGCGTGCCGCCCAACAGGCCCAGGCCGTCGGTCAACATGCCGGTGATCGTGCCGGCCCGGTAGGCGATGCGCAGGGCGTCGCCAAACGAGCGCTTCGAGGCCGCCGCCACGCGCACGTTGCCTTCCACCGCCATGCGCATGCCGATTTGGCCGACGGTCAGCGAGAAGAAGGCCCCCATCACAAAGGCGATGGCGCGGGCGAAGCCGATGATCAGCCGCACCTGGTCGGGCGTCTGGCCGCTAAAGCGTTCGAGCGCTTCTTGCGACGGCGGGACGATATAGACGGAGAAGAAGAGCGCGACCGTCAGCACGGCGATGAGCGGCAGGATCGAGCGCAGTTGGCGCGCCAGGTAGGCGTCGGCCCCCTCTTTAATCCAGCCCCATACTTCCTGCATTTTGGCGGTGCCCTTGTCCTCGCGCAGGATTTGGGCGCGTAGGTAGACGGCGTAGCCCAGGCCGACAAAGGCCACGCCCAAGACCGCATAAACTGCGATCTGTTCGAATGTGCTAAGACCTGTCATTCTCTTCTCCGTATAAGTTGGGATGCCGACGAGCGCTGGCCGAGTTACCAGGCAGAGTCAAAAAGGGCGCTAGATGACCACTTTCCAGCGCGACGGGCGATTTTACCTGCCGGAAGGGGTTGTGTCAAACCGCTATGGGCCGAGTGGGGGAGGCAGACTTGGGATTGGCCGGGCGGGTGTTGGATGGCCCGCCCGGCCAAATAGGAAGGCGGTAAGGCTACTTCTGGCTGCTCTTGATCTTCACGCTCGGCTTCTTGGGGGCGGAACTCATGCTGACCAGCGCGCCCTCGATCTGGCGGATGTGCTCTTTGCGGTGCTCGGCCCGGTTGAGCTTGATGGGCGTGTTCGCGGCCTCAATCTTGTCCTGCAAGTCCATATCCAACTCTAGCTCGGCGATGCGGCTGTCGGCGGCTTCGGCGGCCTCAATCGCCAGGTTGGCGGCGGCGCGGGCCGGGATCAGCAGGGCCAGCGGCAGCAGCGTGGCGTTGACGATGTCGGCTTCCATCGGCAGGGCGGCGACCTCGCCGGTCTTCTGCCAGCGGTCAAACAGCGCCACCACGCGCAAGTCGAAGAACGCCAGGTGCGCTAGCCCGGCCGCCACGGTCCAGCCCTCGCCCAAGTCGCGGGTCAGATCAATATCGCTCATGCGGCCCACCAACTCGCGCAGCCGGTCGCGGGTGAGGTTGTTGGACTTGATGATCGTGGTGAGGTCCATTTGCTGGCTCCTAACGGCAAGGGCGAAGAAAGAGATGCTACGCTAAGAAAAAGGTGACAGGAGTATTTGGTTCGGTAAGTGGTGTTGATGATACCAGATTGCCGAGGATTGCCCGGGTCGTCAAGAAACGGGTAGGCGCACCTGGCAGCCAGAGGGCAATTCATCAACGCGAACTGCCGCTGGTTGCCCGCACGCTCTACCAGTCGCCTCCGCTGTACTCAGCGGCCCCCTCCCGGATCGCGCGCCTCAATCCCTATCGCGCGGATTAGACCGACCCCCCTCTTGCACCGCTGCCGACTGCGGGAACCCCTACGCCTTGATGCGCAGGCCCTTTGGGTCCCAGAGCGGCGCGCGGACGACGGTGGCGGGCAGGCGCTCGCCAAGAAATTCAACGTCCAGCGCGGTGCCGGGGGCGGTTAGGGCCAGCGGCAGATACGCATACGCAATGCTCTGGCCCACGGTGTAGCCGTAACCGCCGGAGGTAATCCAGCCCACCACCGCCTCGCCGTGCCGCAGCGGCTCGTTGCCGATGGCGACGGCCGCCGGGTCGGCCAGCGTGACGCACGCCAACTGCCGGGTGAGGCCGGCGGCCTTCTGCCGCACCAGCGCATCGCGGCCGATGAAGTCGCCCTTGTCCAGCCGCACCGCGAAGCCCAGCCCGGCCTCGTACGGCGTGTAGTCCGGGCCGATGTCGGCGCTCCAATAGCGGTAGCCCTTTTCAAGGCGCAGGCTGTCAATCGCCCGGTAGCCGCCCGCCACCAGTCCGTCCGGTTGGCCCGCTTCCCACAGGATGTCCCACAGCCGTTGGCCGTACTCCATTGGGCAGTAGAACTCCCAGCCCAACTCGCCCACGTAGGTGACGCGCAGCGCCAGGGCGGGCACATCGCCCACGGCCAGCCTCTGGCCGGTGAGGTACGGAAAGGCGCTGTTGCTGAGGTCGGTGCGCGTCACGCGCGCCAGGATGTCGCGGGCGCGCGGCCCCCACAGGCCCAGGCAGGCGCGAGTAGAGGTCACGTCCTCTACCGTCACCGAGCCGTCGGCGGGCAGGTTCAGGCCGATCCACGAGCGGTCGTGCTCGCCGAAGGCCGTGCCGGTGACGATCAGGAAGCGGTCGGGGGCGAGGCGCGTGACGGTGAAGTCACACTCGATGCCGCCGCGTGGGTTGAGCATGGCGGTGTAGATCACGCTGCCCACCGGCCGGTCGAGGTCGTTGGCGCACAGCCGCTGCAGCAGCGCCGGCGCGCCGGGGCCGCGCACCTCCAGCTTGCTGAACGCCGTTTCGTCAAACAGCCCGGCCCGTGCGCGGGTGGCCTGGTGCTCGTAGCCGATGGCGGGCGACCAGTGGTGGGCCGCCCAGCCGCGTGGTATATGGCCGTGTGCGGCCAGCGCGGCATACGGCTCAAACCAGTTGGGGCGCTCCCAGCCGGTCTTTTCGCCGAAGCTCGCGCCCAGCGCCGCCAGCCGGTGGTAGGCGGGCGAAAGCCGCAGCGGGCGGGCCGACTGGCGCTCCTCGTTGGGGTAGTGGATGTCGTAATACTTGCCGTAGGTCTCGACCGTGCGCGCCAGCGTGTAGGCCTGGCTGGCGTAGTTCGCGCCGAAGCGCCGCACGTCCAGCCGCCACAAGTCCCACTCCGGGTGCCCGGCCACGATCCACTCGGCCATCGCCTTGCCGATGCCGCCCGCGCCGGCCAGGCCGTGGGCGCAGAAGGCGGCGGCGATCCAGAAGCCGTTGATGGCCGTGGGGCCGAGCAGGTATTCGCCGTCGGGCGTGAAGCCTTCCGGGCCGTTGAGCAGCATGACGACCTCGGCCGTTTCGAGCGCCGGCACGCGGCTGATGCAGTTCTCCATCAGCGGCGTAAAGCGCTCCCAGTCGGGCGGTAATAACTTGTGGTTGAAGTCGGCCGGGATGCCGTCCAGCGCCCAGGGAGCCGGTTTACGCTCGTAGCCGCCGGCGATCAGCCCGCCCACCTCCTCCCGAAAGTAGACCAGCCGGTCGGGGTCGCGCATGGTCGGGAAGTCGCTGCGCACGCCGGCGATGGGCCGGGTGATGAGGTACAGGTGCGCCATCGGGATGATCGGGAAGTTGAGGCCCACCATCCGGCCGATCTCGCCCGCCCACTGCCCGGCGGCGTTGACCACCACCTCGGTCTGAATCGTCCCCCGGTCGGTGACGACGGCGGCGATGCGGCCGTCTTTCACGGTCAGCGCTTGCACCCGCGTATGCGTGTGAAACTGCACCCCCTTGGCCCTTGCCCCGGCCGCCAGCGCCATCGTCAGGCCGGTCGGGTCAATGAAGCCGTCCGTCGGCAGGTAGACCGCGCCCTGCACGCCGTCAAGCGTCATCAGCGGGAATAGGTCGAGTGCGGCCTGCGGGCTGATGAGTTCCAGTGGCAGACCGAACGAGCGCGAGACGGCCACCAGGCGCTTAAGTTCTTCTAGTCGCTCGGGCGAGGACGCCAGGCGCAGGCTGCCGACCTCGTGCCAGCCAGGGTCTACGCCGGTCTCGTCCTTCAGGCGGCGATACAGGTCGGTGCTGTAGCGGATCATCTTGGTCAGGTTGCTGCTGGTGCGCAGTTGGCCCACCAGCCCGGCCGAATGAAAGGTGGAGCCGCTGGTGAGTTCGGCGCGCTCCAGCACCACCACATCCGTCCAACCCAGTTGGGCCAGGTGGTAGGCGATGCTCGCGCCGCCGACGCCGCCGCCGATGATGACGACGCGGGCTTGGGTCGGGAGGTCAGGCATGTTGCATCCAATGCGCCCGGCGCGGGTCGCCGAACCCGGTGCGCAGGCGCGTGAAGTATTGTTCGGCGTAGCCGCGGTAGTCAAAGGCCAATTGCGATAGCCCCTGCTGCAAGACGCCCCACATCGCCTCGCGGAAGTCAGACATGAGCTTGAGCAGCCTAAGGCGGGCCAGAGGGCGCGGGCCGGCCTCGCCCTGGTAAGCTGCGAGCAACCGTTCGTCGTGCGCGTCGGTGAAGGCGTGGTGGGCGGCGAAGTTGGCGAGGTCGAAGAACGGGTCGCCCATGCCGGCGTACTCCCAATCAATCAGCCGCAGCGCGCCGGTGCCGTCTTCCAGCAGGAAGTTCTCGTTCAGCAGGTCGTTGTGGCAGGGGGTGGGCGTGATGGGCGTGCGCGTCAGCGCGGCCTCGACGGCGGCCATGTGCGCCAGCAGGTCGGCAAAGTCGGGCGGGAAGGTCTGCACGCCGTAGGAGTGCGCTTTACGCGCGTAGTCGCGCACCACCTGGAAGGGCGAGAACGTGCCGGGGATGGCGGGCAGGGTGTGGACCAGGCGCAGGGCGGCGGCCACTTGCGCAATCCGCGCCGGCTGCCGCATCTCGTCGGGCGGGAGCGGGCGGCCGGTGATAAAGCGCGTGACCAGCCAGCCCTCCGGCTCGAGGAAGGCGACCACCGGCGGGGCCAGGCCGACGGCGGCGGCGGCCAGCGTGGCGGCGTGCTCGTGCTGGCGGTCTATGCCCAGCAGTTCGATGTTGTTGCCGCCTAGCCGCAGCACGCAGTCCTCGTCTCCGGTCTGAATGCGGTAGTTTTGGTTGGTCAAGCCGCCCGACAGCGCCGTGACGGTCAGTCCGGCAGACTGCCAGCGGGGTATGCGAGCCAGGGCCAGTTCGAGGGGTGTTGGCATCGGCGGGCTGCGGCTTGCGCCTAACCGGCGTGCGTGACCGGCGCGGCCATTTCAACCACGAGGTCGGAGGTGGAAATCACGCCGAGCGGCACGCCGTCTGGCTCGGCCGGGTCCACGACCAGCAGGCGATGGATGCGGTGGGCCAACATCAGATCGGCGGCGGCGCGCAGGCTGGCGTGCGGGCCAATCGTTAGCGGCGTGTGCATGCGCTTGGTCACCGGGTCGGCCGGGTCGCCGCCGGCGCAATACGTGAGCAGGTCGAAACCGGTGACGACGCCCAGCGGCTGGCCGTGCGGGCCGACGACGACGACCTCGCGGCTGCGGCGTTCGCTCATGGCGCGGGCGGCTGCCGCCATGCTGGTCTCGGCCCGGCAGGCGACAATGCCGTGCGTCATGGCGTCGGCGACCGTCAGGCGCTCGACGGGATGGGGCGACAGCCCATGCACCAGGTCAGACACGGCGATCACGCCCACGGCCCGCTCCATGTCGGTGACGACCAGCCGGTGGATGCGCAGTTGGCGCAGGCGTGTGGCGGCCTCGCCGGCGGGCGCGGCGGCGTCAATGCTGGCGGCCGGCGACGACATCAGTTCGGCGGCGGTCAGGGCGCGCAGCCGGGCCAACTTGCCGGGGTCATCGCCCAACCACTCGCCTGCCAGCAGGTCTATGTCCGAAAGCACCCCCAGCGGCATGCCGGTGGCGTCGGCCACGATGATGGCGTGTACTTGGTGGCGAATGAGGATGGCCGCGACCTCGCCCAGCGAGGCATTCGGCGGGCAGGTGATGAGGGCGGGGCGCATCAGGTCGCGAACTCGCGTCGTGATCATCCAGGCGTTCCTTGAAATACTCAGGGGGCGAGCGTAGCAGCCAAGAGCGGCGATTATAGGAGCGGGCGCACAACTTGCCAAGCCGGGCGGGCGCTCGCATAATGCGGCCTAAGTGGGGAAGAGGCCAGGCGCAGCGATGCAACGACGATTTTGGCTGGGCTTGATACTGGGGTTAGCGGCGTTCGGGGCGCTGAACCTGCTGGCGGCGCACCTGCGCTCAGACTGCGGTCTGCCGGCGCTGTTCGGCCTGGGCGGCTGCGCGGACGACATCCAGCGGGCGGGCTTCCCATTCCTGTTCTTGGAGCGCGGCGGCTTTATCGGCCTGAACAACTTTTCGACTAGCGCGCTGCTCGTTGACATTGGCGTGGCCCTGGCCGGCAGCGCGGCGCTCGGCTGGGCGGCGGCGCGCTGGGGGGCGGGGCGCAAAGCCTAGCCACGAATGGCACGAATTGGGCAGGACACGTGCGGCGAGGCGGCCTAACCTGCCGTTCGTCCCAGCCACGCTTTAGCCCCTTTTGTCCCCTTATACCCCTCGCCCTAGCAGACGCGTTGCCTCGCCGCCCATCTTCTGCTAGAGTCACCTCATGCCCAACGTCTACGCCTCCGCCCTCGCCGCCGCCGTGCGCCTGCTCAACCGCCGCGCGCGCCCGGTGACCACGGGGATCATGACCATGCCCGGCCTGCACGGGCCAGTCGAAGTGTTCCGCGACCGCGGGGGCATCCCGCATGTGTATGCCGGCGACGACCACGACCTGTTTCAGGCGCAGGGCTTTCTGCACGCGCAAGAGCGCCTGTGGCAGATGGAACTCAATCGGCGGGTGGCGCGCGGCACGCTGGCGGCGGTGCTGGGCGAGGCCGCCCTGCCCACCGACCGGCTGACGCGCACGCTCGGCTTCTGGCCGCTGGCGCAAGCCGACCTGGCGCTGACCGGCCCGCGCGAAGTCGAAATTCTGGAGGCCTATGCCGCCGGGGTCAACGCCCACCTGGCGCGGCGGCGGCTGCCGGCCGAATTTACGCTGCTGGGGATCACGCCCGAGCCGTGGACCCCGCTCGACACGCTCGGCATCGGGCGGCTGATGATCTTCAACCTGTCCACCGGCTGGGCGGCTGAGTTGGTGCGGGCGCAGTTGATCGAGACGGTCGGCCCCGCGCGCGCCGCCGACCTGGACATCCACTGGCCGGTGGGCGATGCACCGACGCTGCCGGAGGGCGTGGTCTTCAACCGGCTGACGGTCGACAACCTGCTGCTGGCCGAGCGCGGGCCGTTCCTCGACCGGGCGCACGCGACGGCGCACGGCAGCAACGCCTGGGCGCTGGCCGGGTGGCGCACCACCACCGGGCGGCCGATCCTGTGCAACGACATGCACCTGCGCATCTCCACGCCGGGCATCTGGTACCTCAATCACCTGGAGGGCGGCGAGTACCGCGTGACCGGCGTCAGCCTGCCCGGCATCCCCGGCGTCGAGGTGGGGCACAACGACCGGCTGGCCTGGGGCGCCACGCTGGCCTTTACCGACAACCAGGATTTGTTCGTCGAGCGCCTCGACTCTGAGAACCCGGCCCGCTACGAGTATCAGGGTCAATGGGTTGACTGCGTGACGCGCCAGGAGAAGATTGTCGTCAAGCTCAAGAAAGGGCAGACGCGCACGCACGTCGAAACGGTGCGGACGACGCGGCACGGCCCCATCATCGGCGGGCTGCTGCGCGGCGGGCGCGACGGCCTGGCGCTCAACTCCTATGCCCTGCGCCCCAGCCGCGCGCTGGAAGGCTTTGCGCGCCTTGACCGGGCGCGCGGCTGGGATGACTTCGTGGCGGCGATGGCCCTCATCTCCGCGCCGCCGCTGAACGTGATGTACGCCGACGTGGCCGGCAACATCGGCTATTGGGTGGCGGGCACGCTGCCGGTGCGGGCGCAGGGCCAGGGCACCGTGCCCGCGCCCGGCTGGACCGGCACGCACGAGTGGGTGGGCGAGGTGCCGTTCGCCGAGATGCCGCACGCGCTGAACCCGGCCAGCGGTTACATTGTCTCGTGCAACCACGTCATCATGCCGGCGGCGGACAGCGCGGGTGTGCCCTATCCCCACTTCCTGGGCTTGCATTGGATGAACGGCTACCGCGCCCAGCGCCTCACGGCCGAGATCGAGCGGCGCGGGCAGCTCTCGCTGGACGACTGCCGCGCGCTGCAGATGGACTTTGAGTCGCTGCCGGGGCAGGAGCTCGTGGCGCGGCTGCGGCGGTATGCCCTCACGCCGGGCGACGCCGACGCCGCGCTGGGCTTGGAGTTATTGTTGGAGTGGAATGGCTGGCTGGGTGCCGACAGCGTCGGCGGCACGCTGTACCAGGTGACGCTGCGCCGGCTGCTGGAAAATCTCGTGTCGCCCGCGCTCGGGCCGGAACTGTTTGTGCGCTTCGCGGGCGGGCGCGGGCCAAACGCGCTGCTGGCCTCCAACTCCGAGTTTCAGGGCCACGCCACGGTGACGATCTTCGCCATGCTCGACAACGACGCCTCGCCCTGGGTGGCCGAGGCCGGAGGCCGCGCGGCGGTGCTGGAGCAGAGCCTGGCCGAGGCCGTGCGCTGGCTGAAAAAGGAACTGGGGCCAAACCCCGACCGCTGGCAGTGGGGGCGGCTGCACCAACTGACCGCGCCGCACGCGCTGGCGGTGCGCAAGCCGTTCGACCAGGTCTTCAACATCGGGCCGTACCCCATCGGCGGCGACACCGACACGGTCTGCCAGACGGCCTTTATCCCTGAAGCGCCCTACGCGGCGGCGGCGGCGGCGCCCTCGTACCGCCACATCGTGGACCTCGGCCACCTGGACCGCTCGGTGCACATCGCGCCGCCGGGCAACTCCGGCCTGCTGGGCGACCCGCACTACGCCGACCTGATCCCGCTGTGGCTAAAGGGCGAGTATGTGCCGGCGCTGTGGTCGCGCGCGGCCGTCGAGGCGGCGGCGGCCGAGCACTTACGCCTGGAGCCGTGAGGTCTGCCTGAGCGATTTTGACTTGGGACTGAATGTCCAGCGCTTGCTACCAATCCGACGCCGTAAGTCAGCCAGGAGGCCGCGCAAGGTCAGCCGGTGAGATTCCTCACCCCGCCAATGCCGCAAAGTTGCCACAAGGCCGCGAGCGGGGCTTCGGAATGACAGGTAAGCGGGAATTGACCCATCCTGCCGCTGTCTGAGAACTGGCGATCAGAACAACCCGGCCCTGTGAATCTGTCATTTCGAATCCGCCTCAGGTCGTTGGCCCGAACGCTGCCCTGTGGCGGGTGAGAAATCCCACCCTCGGACTGAACATCCATGCCCGATGCTCAACAGACGCCGTAAATCAGGTGGCGGGCGGCTCAGCCTGCGCGGGTTCGGGCAGGGCGGCTTCGACCACAACTGACTTGGCCTCGAGCTCGGCCACTGGCTCCGGCTTGAGGATGACCACGGCCAGCGGCGGCAGGGTGAGCAGCAGCGAGAAGGGCTGCTCCTGCCAGGGGATCGCGTCGGCGGGCAGCCCGCCACGATTGCCCAGGTTGCTGCCGCCGTAGGCCTCGGCGTCGCTGTTGAGCAGTTCTTTGTAGAACCCGGCGCGCGGCACCCCCACGCGGTAGCCCTCGCGCGGCACCGGCGTGAAGTTGGCGACCACGACCACAAACTCAGCCTGGGCCGGGTCGGGGGCGTGGGCGCGCCGCAGAAAACTCACCGCGCTCTGATCCACGTCGCGCAGGTCAATCCACTGAAAGCCCTCCCAACTGAAATCCACCTGGTGCAGCGCCGGCTCGCTGGTGTACAGGTGGTTGAGGTCGCGCACGTACTGCTGTAGCTGGCGGTGCGGCGGCTGGTCGAGCAGCTCCCAGCCCAGTTGGCGCTCAAACTCCCACTCGTGCCACTGGCCGAACTCGCTGCCCATGAACAGCAGCTTCTTGCCGGGGTGGGCGATCATGTAGCCATACAGCGCGCGCAGGTTGGCGAAGCGCCGCCAGTTGTCGCCCGGCATGCGCGTGAGCAGTGAGCCTTTCAGGTGCACCACCTCGTCGTGCGAGAACGGCAGCACGAAGTTCTCGCTGAAGGCATACATCAACGAGAAGGTCAGGCTGTTGTGGTGGTAGCGGCGGTAGACCGGGTCTTTGCTGGCGTAGTCGAGGATGTCGTGCATCCAGCCCATGTTCCACTTCAGGCTGAAGCCTAGGCCGCCCAGGTAGGTGGGCCGGGTGACCAGCGGCCAGGAGGTGGACTCCTCGGCGATGGTCAGCACACCGGGAAACTTCTCGTGCACCAACTCGTTGAAGCGCTTGAGGAAGCGCACCGCCTCCAGGTTCTCGCGCCCGCCGTACTCGTTGGGCACCCACTGGCCGGGCTGGCGCGAGTAATCGAGATAGAGCATGGAGGCCACGGCGTCCACCCGCAGCCCGTCTATGTGGTACTTCTCCAGCCAGAACAGCGCGTTGGTCAGCAGGAAGGCCGAGACTTCGTTGCGGCCGAAGTTGAAGATCAGCGTGCCCCAGTCGAGTTGCTCGCCCTTGCGCGGGTCGGCGTGCTCGTACAGGTGCGTGCCGTCAAACTGGGCCAGACCGGTGGCGTCCTTGGGGAAGTGGGCCGGCACCCAGTCGAGGATGACCCCCAGCCCGGCCTGATGCGCGGCGTCAATAAAGTAGCGGAAGTCGTCCGGCGTGCCGAAGCGCGACGTGGGCGCGAAGTAGCCGATGACCTGGTAGCCCCACGAGCCGTCGAAGGGGTGCTCGGCCACGGGCAGCAGTTCGAGGTGGGTGTAGCCCAGGTCGTGGGCGTAGGGCACCAGTTGGTCGGCCAGCTCGCGGTAGGTGAGCCAGCGGTTGCCCTCGGCCCGCCGCCACGAGCCTAAGTGCACCTCGTACACGTTCAGCGGCGCGTCGAGCGCCTGGCGCGCGGGGCGCTGGGCCAGCCAGGCGGCGTCGTTCCAGGCGTAGCGCTCCAAGTCCCACACCATCGAGGCGGTGCTGGGGCGCAGTTCCATGGCAAAGCCGTACGGGTCAGACTTGGTGAACGGCAGGCCGCCGGCCGGCGACCTTAGCTCGTACTTATATAGGTCGCCCGACGCCAGGCCGGGGACGAACAGCTCCCTCAGCCCGCTGGCGCCGCGCGGCCGAAGCGGGTGGCGGCGGCCGTCCCATTGGTTGAAGTCGCCGACCAGGCTGACGCGCTGGGCGTTAGGCGCCCACACGGCAAAGTGCACCCCGGCCACGCCCTCATGCGTGAGCGGATGCGCGCCAAGCTTTTCATACAGCAGGAAGTGGTTGCCCTCGCCAAACAGATATAGGTCGTACTCGGTGAGCACCGGCAGGAAGCGGTAAGGGTCTTCGGCCACGTACTCGCGGCCTTCGGGCAAGGTGATGGCTAACTGATAGACAAACGCCTCGGCCACGCCGGGGAAGGTGAGTTCGTAGAAGCCGGCAGGGTCCACCTGGGCCATCGGGGTGCGCTCGTCGCCGCGCACCACGGCCACGCCGCTGGCCTGCGGCTGGAAGGTGCGGA
>Ga0163153_10005337_pt1 | contig 15261 bp, 19 predicted proteins | sample OliLakLV19MP6IB1_FD_148629 | JGI IMG/M metagenome (GOLD analysis project Ga0163153, IMG submission 148629) | Freshwater microbial mat bacterial communities from Lake Vanda, McMurdo Dry Valleys, Antarctica - Oligotrophic Lake LV.19.MP6.IB-1 | ecosystem: Environmental > Aquatic > Freshwater >... | reverse complement strand
CGGCGCCTCGCGGGGGGGCGGGGGCGGGGGCGCGGCGCAGGCCGCTGCAAGCAGCAGCGCTGCCGCGATCGAGACGAAGGTTTTCATTCAGCAGAAGTCTACCGCGACTAACGCGCCACCTGCTCCACCCACTTGCCGAAGGCGCCCATGAATTTCTTCAGGAATTCCTTCGTATCGTCCTTGGTGAGCTTGCCCGCGTCGTCGAACAGCTTGCCCGACTGCCCGATGTAACACTCGGGCTGCTGCAGCGGGTGGATGTCGAGGAACACGAAGGTGCTGCGCAGGTGGTGGTTGGCGAGGACGCCGGAGATGGGCCCCTGGGACTGGCTCGCCACCGCCGCGGCCTTGCCCGACCAGACACTCTGGCCGTAGGGACGCGAGCCCACGTCGATGGCGTTCTTGAGCGCGCCGGGGATCGAGCGGTTGTATTCGGGCGTGACGAAAAGCAGGGCATCGACGCTGCGGATGGCCGTGCGGAAAGCCTTCCAGGCTTCCGGCGGGCTTTCGGTCTCGAGGTCCTCGTTGTAGAGCGGCAGTGCGCCGATCTCCACCACCTGGAGGTCGAGGTTTTCCGGGGCGAGCTCGATCAACGCGAGTGCGAGCTTGCGGCTGATGGAGCCTTTTCGCAGGCTGCCGACGAGGACAGCAACTTTTTTATTGGCCATTTTTCCTGGGTTCCTGGGGGGATGTAGGGACGTAGTGGGCCGAGTCCTGCGCCGCAACCCGAGGGCGACGGCACTCCGACCCGTGCTGGTTAGAGTGTGTCGAGACGAATACGATCCGCGCCCTGGAGTTTTCTTTGGCCGCCGCGGGCGCCCCTGCCCGAGCTAGAATCGCAGGCATGAAACGCCTGCTCCTCACGTTCGCGGTGCTCTCCTCGACGAACGCCGTCGCCGCCCCCAAGGGCCCGATGATTCCCAGGGAAATCCTCGACTATCGCCTCTCGATCGAGATGTCCTGCCGCGATTCGGGCAGCCGCCGCGGCCTCGCCCTAGACGTGATCGAGAAGCGCTGCACCTGCGTGGTGGGCGTGCTCGACACGAAGCTTTCACCCTCCGACTGGAGGCGCGCCCAGGCAGCGAACGCCGCCAGGAAGCCCGGGCAGGAAGGCGAAGTGCTCAAGCCCCACATGGCCGACATGAAGGCTTGCGGCGGCCAATGAAACGCTACCCGCTGCGGGGGCGGTAAAATAGCGGCATGACCGAATCCGAAAACCGCGCCATTGTCGCCATCTCGCTGATGGCTGCCTTCGCCGACGGCGACAAGCACGAACGCGAACGCGAAGAGATCCGCCGCATCGCCGATGGGCTGGCACGCGACAGCCTGCACCTGCCGACGCTCTACCAGGACGTGCTCACCAGGCGAATGACGCTTGAATCCGCTGTGGCGGAGCTGCAGGGCCAGGAATCCCGGCACCTCGCGTACGAGATGGCAGTGTGTGTCTGCGACGCGGATGGCGCGCAATCGGATGCCGAACGCCGCTTCCTGGACCGGCTGCGCCAGGCGTTGGCGATGCCGGCGCACGCGGGGGTGGAATTCAATCAAATGGCCGAGTCGATCGCGACCGCGCCACTGGCGGGCGCAGCAGCGGCCCCATCGACGACTGCCAGCGACGCGGAGCTCGACAAGATGATCCTCAACGCCGCGATCATGAACGGCGCGCTCGAGCTGCTACCGGAGACACTCTCCACCATGGCGATCATTCCGCTGCAGATGCAGCTGGTCTACAAGATCGGCAAGACCCACGGCTACGAGCTCGACAGCGGCCACGTGAAGGACTTCCTCGCCACGGCGGGTGTGGGCCTCACCTCTCAATACCTCGAGCAGGCGGGCCGCAAGCTCCTCGGGGGACTGCTGGGAAGCATCGGCGGCTCCCTCGCACGCGGCCTGGGGAAACAGGCGGTGAGCTCGGGCATGAGCTTCGCAAGCACCTATGCCCTGGGCCAGGTGGCGAAGCGCTATTACGCCGGGGGGCGCGAGCTCTCCACGCAGATGCTCAAGGACACCTTCGAGCGCGTGATGCAGGAGGGGCGCAGCCTGCAAGGCGAATACCTGCCGGCGATGCGGGAGAAGGCACGGGGGCTCGATCCCTCCAAGGTGCTCGCTTTGGTGAGGGGGCAGTAGATGATCTCCTGTCGTACGCGCACCGCTGGAGTCCTCGCGCTCCTGCTCGCCCTCCACGCCGGGCCCGCTTCCTCAGCCTACAATCCTGCCTTCTGCCAGACCGTCAACAACACGCTCAACCTCCATTGGGAAGCGATCGCGGGCGCCTTAACCGGCTGCACCGGCATCGAAACCACCGACGGGACGCTGGCCGACGCGAGGGACGGCTCGATCGCGATGGCGGGTATCGGGGTGAGCAACCCTGTGTGCATCGCGGTGGCGGCCTACACGTTCACACTCTCCACCGATCGAACCCAGCTCGTCGGCTTCGACACGCTTTCCAACGTCCCGATGACGCTCACGCGCGTGCCCGGCCAGAACTGCTTCGTCGGCACCTGGACGTTGGGGGCGGACGTCTACGAGGCCCACATCTGGGCCGCGCCGTTCCCGGGATTCTCCGTAGGCATTCCCACGCTGGATTTCCCGGAGCTCGCCGCCCTGGCCGTGCTCCTGGGATTGGTCGGAGCGATGAGGTTGCGGCGACGCACGGGCGTGAAACGCGCCTGAGCTATCGCCGCCTGCGATGCAGGCGCGGCGACGGCTACAAGCCAGGCTTTCAGGGTCCGCCGACCGTATCGAGCATTGCGCCCGATATCGGCTGCTCGCCACGCTTCTGGAGCTCCTGCGCCGCGTTCGTTCGGTCGCGCTCATCCCGGTTCTGGCTCAGCTTCCATTTGCCAACTATCCGGACCACTTCGATTTCGATTCCCACAATCTTCGTGAGCATGTCGTCGATGAATTCGGGCGCGGAATCGGTCATCTTCCAGGGCCGGGGAGATCCGGCCTGCGCTTCGTGGGTCTTCGTAAGGCGCGCCACCACCCCGCGCACGAAGCGCTCGTCGTCGCGAATGAAGAGCCGACCATGGACGTGCACCACGCGGTAGTTCCAGGTGGGCACCAGGCGGTGGAATTCGTGTTTGCTGGGATACCAGTTGGGCGAGATGTAGGCGTCGCCCGCGCGGAAGATGACCAGCGCGTCCTGGCCGTCCTGCACTTCCTTCCATAAGGGGTTTGCGCGCGCGATGTGCGCCAGCAGCCTGCTCTTGCCAGCGCCGTCCTGATCGGTGAGAAACGGCATGTGGTTCGCGTCCAGTCCCTGCGGGCCATTCACCACCAGGGCCCCCAGGGGATACGCGGCTATCGTCTGGACGAGGTCTTCCTCGCGCGCCTCTTCGAAGTGCTCTGGCAGGTACATTTCCGTTGTCCATCGCTCAAAGCGGACATGGTACTGCGAGCCTGGAAAATGCTGGACCGCATCAAGGGCAGCAAGACACCGCGCATCGAAGAGGTGCAAGTTGAACTGATAGCGCGGGCGTCATCAGGACCGGCGCCTGAGCCTCAAGGGAACTAAGACCCTTACCCTTTCCTCAGCACCCGGGCGATCGACCTCTTCGTCGTCGCGAGCACCAGCTTGCGAAGGCTCGCGGACATGGATTTTTCGGTGTCATCCAGATGCGGATCCAGCTCGGCGATCGACATCTCCAGCGGCTCCGGTATGCGCGCGGCCATCGACTCCGCCCTGTCGAAGGCGTAGTCGGAGCGCAATCCCAACGTTTCAGCCATGGCCACGATGTGACGACGCTCGATGTTTCCGGGATTGCGCTGCCCTCCGATCGCGAGGGCGAATTGCGCGGGCAGGGTCTTGTATACACGGGTGCAGACGAGATCGTAGAAGGGCGTAAGCGTCGCGCCCTTGCGGGGGTGATGGTAAATGGAGAGGTTCTTCGCGTGACTGTCGTTGTTGCCGACAAAGATGTTGAAGAAAACCCAGTCCACGAGGCGCCGCAGATCCACTGCCGGTTGGACGCTCTCCTCACGGATGATCTCGGCGCTTCGCTGCAGGCCCGGGCCGCCCTCGGACTCGTATTTGACCGACGCGGGCGTCCCGCTCAACTGGCAGAAGTCGTACTGCACCAGGCGCTGGATGGCCCCGGGCGCGGTGCCGATGCGATCGAACCTGGTGATCACGCACGACCTCGTCGTTGGCTCGTAGAAGGCGTCCGCTACTCCTAACCCGGCCTATGGTGTACAGCGCACCGCGACGCAATGCGGGGAGCGGGCGATGAATTGCAGGCTGGGGAACGTGGCGTCCCACGGCGCTGCCTCAGGACTTGGCGAGACGACCGCTCGGCCTCGATGCCTGCCGGCGTTTGGTGCTGGCAACCGTCTTTCCAGATTTACCCGCGCGCGCCTTGGACTTTCTCGCATGGAACGCCACATCCAGATCCAGCGCTCGCGCAACTTTGATGACGGTGGCAAAGCTGGGGTTACCATCGATTGAAAACGCCTTGTAGACCCCTTCACGGGTCATGCCGGCATCCTTGGCAACCTTGCTCAGATTCCGGGCTCGGACCACATCGCCCATCGCTGCGACAAGCACTTGAGGATCGCTGTCCTCGCTTGCGGCGGCCAAATAGGCAGCGATATCCTGCTCGGACTTGAGATAGTCCGCCGCATCGAAGACCGTAAACGTTGCTTTCTTCATTAGTAGCTCCATTCCGCTGCCAGCCGCCTGGCTCGCGCGATATCCGCAGTCTGTGTTGTTCTTATCGCCGCCGCATAACAAGATGACGATCTCGGGGCCCCGCTGCTTGAAGTACACCCGGTATCCTGGACCGTGGTCGATTCTCATCTCGGAGATACCACCTCCGACTGACTTCACGCCGCCGGCATTGCCTTGGCTCAACCGATTGATACGGACGAGGATCCGCGCCTTCGCCTCGGAATCCTTCAGCCGTTCATCCAGACGTCGAACACAGCCGACTTCAGGATTTGGACCATGGTGTGAACCATAGTTTACACAGGCGTGGGTGTCAACCGTGGTTCACATATAGCGTCCCCCTCGCGGATTGTGAATCGGCCGCGACATTCGCTCGCGTCCGATTCCTCCGAAGCGCCGAAGCCAGGCGCCTCGGACCGCCGGGCACCACACCGCTTTCTCGCGATCGCAATCCGCGCCCTTGCCGCAGAAGTAGATCCTCCAGGCAACCCGGTAGATGCGGATGTTGGTGTACTGGTCATCCTTCATGCGGGCGAAAGCCTCGTCGAACTGGATGTACCGGATCACTTCGAGGATCGCGTCGGCGTCACCGGACTCGAGGATGGCGATGGCCCGCTCACCGGCCTTGTTCACATCGAGCTTCACGGTGCGCGACAAGGCATCGGCGATGGCTACCTTGCTGCCGTTGCGCACGGCATCGTCCTTGAGGCGGCGCGACTCCTCAAGAAGCTCCTCAGGGCCGGGCCGGAGGGTGGCGCAACGCCGGATGCCGGTCTCGGCCGCTACGCGCTGCGCGCCGGCCGGCATGCGGGCAGGCGCGAAACGCTGGGGCCAATCCTTCGACCCGGGTGAAAGTTCGGCGCCTCGCCATGCAGCGCAGTGGTAGATCTGGACCGCGAGGTAATAGCGCTCGTCAGGCGAGAGATCGTTCGCCAGATAGCGGTCGTAGAGTTTGGCGACGTCCGGCGCTGCCGGCATGTGCCGGCCCGCGGGATTGCCGTGCAGCTCGGCGGCCGATGCCGACATCGAGGCGACAAGCAGGACTGCGGCGAGGGTTTTCGAGAGCATTTTCACACCTTGATACATCTCCCTCGACGACGACGCAATCGCAGCAAGCAACTCGGAAAGCACGAAATAAAAGCCACCGGAAGGTGGTTTTTTTGTCTTGCTGCTGCGCTTCTAGCCCTTGGTCTTCCTGGGGTCGTTACCGTAGCTGTTCTTGGTTATGATCTTGCCGCCTTCATTCTTGATCACCAGTTCCGTCTGCTTGTTTCCTGCGAGCTCGCGGGCGCGGGTGATGGCGTCCGACTTGCGGTCGTGAAGCGAGTCAGCGCGCTGCGTGCCGTCCGTCTGGACCGCCCAGCGTCCGTCACTACGGGGTTCAACAGCTACTTGGGGGGTGCGTGCCATGGTCATCTCCGGTGTGGGTACCCCGATTAGATGGGGGTGCCATCGATTGGTGCCCGAGATCCCACGGGGTATATGCGAGGCCGCCTATTAAAGATGGGCGGCGATCGAAGACACGACCTGATCGTTGGCGTGACGCGCGATCCGCAGTACTACATCCTTTCCTCTTCCGGCGTGGCGCTGGTGCGGTGGATCGAAAGGTCCGCACCGTCGAACTCCTGCTCTTCGTCCATGCGAATGCCGACCAACGCGCGAATCGTCCCGTATACCGCGAAGCCCCCGACTAGCGCGATGGCGACCCCGAGGGCGGTCCCGGCGAGCTGGCTCATGAACGACACGCCTCCCATGCCGCCCAGCGCCTTGGTGCCGAAGATGCCGCACGCGAGGCCGCCCCACGTTCCGCACAACCCGTGCAGCGGCCACACGCCGAGCACGTCGTCGATCTTCCACCGGTTCTGCGTCGCGTTGAACATCCAGACAAAGAGCGCACCTGCCACCGCCCCTGTGGCAAGAGCCCCGATGGGATGCATCACGTCGGAGCCGGCGCAGACCGCCACCAATCCGGCGAGTGGCCCGTTGTGCACGAAGCCCGGGTCGTTGCGACCGACCAGGAGCCCGGCGAGCGTCCCACCCGCCATGGCCATGAGCGAATTTGCCGCCACGAGCCCGGTGATCTTGTCGATGGTCTGCGCGCTCATCACGTTGAAGCCGAACCAGCCGGCCGTGAGCACCCAGGCGCCGAGCGCGAGGAAGGGAATGCTCGACGGCGGCATGGCGACCACGCGTCCGTCCTTGGTGTAACGGCCTCGTCGCGCGCCGAGCAGCAGGACGGCCGCCAACGCGATCCACCCGCCCATGGCGTGCACGACGACGGAGCCGGCGAAGTCGTGGAATTCCTGCCCGAATTGCGCCTTTAACCATGCCTGGATGCCGAATGCCTGGTTCCACGCGATCCCTTCGAAGAACGGATACACGAAGGCCACGAGAATGAAAGTCGCGGCGATCTGGGGATTGAATTTCGCCCGCTCGGCGATTCCGCCCGAGACGATCGCCGGGATCGCCGCAGCGAAGGTGAGGAGGAAGAAGAAGCGCACCAGCTCGTAGCCGCTCTTCTGCGCGAGCGTCTCGGCGCCGGAGAAGAAGTGCACACCGTAAGCCACGCTGAAGCCGATGAAGAAGTACGCGATGGTGGAGACCGAGAAATCCACCAGGATCTTCATGAGCGCGTTGACCTGGTTCTTGCGCCGCACGGTGCCAAGCTCGAGGAACGCGAACCCCGCGTGCATCGCGAGGACCATCACCGCGCCGAGCAATATGAACAGGACGTCGGTCGAGGTCTTCAAGCCTTCCATATCTCCCCCTTTGGTTCTTGAAAGCGAACGCCCCCGGAGGGCCGCGTCAAGTTACACCAAACTCGGAAACGGGGTTGGCGTCCCCACGGGGATTGTGAATCGGCTGCGACATCCGGTCGCGGCCGATTCATCCTCGGCGAACCCGACGGGGTGCTCGAAGTACCCCGTGGCGCCACCAAGCAAAAAAGCCACCCCGAAGAGTGGCTTTATTGCTTTCTGCTGGCGTCCCCACGGGGATTCGAACCCCGGTTATCGCCGTGAAAGGGCGGTGTCCTAGGCCTCTAGACGATGGGGACAAAGAAACGGCAGCTAGAGGGCTGCCGGTCCTTAAAAACACTGCTTACCGCAACTGCCTGTTAGGTGGTGGAGGTAAACGGGATCGAACCGATGACCTCTTGCATGCCATGCAAGCGCTCTCCCAGCTGAGCTATACCCCCCGAACGAGTTTGCAATTATATCAGCGAGTGACCGCGCTATCCAGCCGCTGCATCACAACCTTCCGGTCCAGGGCGGCGGCGATGGCGTCGATGGCCGGGGTCTGGGCCAGGCCGGTGACCGCGGCCCGGAACGGCATCATCACCGCCGGCGCCTTCAGCCCGAGGGCCTTGATCGTCTCCTTGAGGGTGGCGCCGATGGCCGGAGCGGTCCATTCCGGCAACGCGGCAAGCTTCGGCGCAATGCCCTTCAGGATTTCCTTCGCGGCGTCGTTCAGGTGCTCCTTCGCAATCGCCTCCTCCGGGTGGCTCGGCTGGGCCATGGCCATCAGGAAAGCCTCGTGGTCGGCCAACAGGTGGAACTTGGCGCGCCCCGCGGCCGTCATCGCGACCGGGTCCATCACGCTGGCCACGGCCTTGTAGACCTCCGGCTTCGCGTCCTTCAGGCGCGCGACGAGATCCACATCCGGCACGCGGCGCAGGTATTCGCCATTCATCCACTTGAGCTTCTCGGGGTCCCAGCGCGCCGGGGACTTGCTTGCGTGGCGGAAGTCGAACCATTCGACCAGCTGCTCGCGCGAGAACACCTCCTCGTCGCCGTGGGACCAGCCCAGTCGCGCCAGGTAGTTCACCATCGCGTCGGGCAGGAAGCCGTCGGCTTCGTACTGCATCACGTTCACCGCGCCGTGCCGCTTGGACAAGCGCTGGCCATCGGAGCCCAGGATCATCGGCACGTGGCCGAAGGCGGGCATGCCGGCGCCCAGCGCCAGGTAGAGGTTGATCTGGCGCGGCGTGTTGTTGACATGGTCGTCGCCGCGGATCACGTGGGTCATGGCCATGTCGATGTCGTCGACCACCACCCCGAAGTTGTACGTCGGCACGCCGTCGGTGCGCAGCAGCACGAGGTCGTCAAGCTCATCGTTGGAGATGGTGATCGGGCCCTTGACCACGTCGTCCCAGGTGACGTCGCCGGCGAGCGGATTCTTGAAGCGCAACACGGGCTGTCGACCGGCGGGGGGCGCATCTTTCGAATTGCGCCAGCGGCGGTCGTAGCGCGGCTTTTCGCCACGCGCGGTCGCGGCTTCACGCATCGCTTCCAGCTCTTCTTTCGTCTCGTAGGCCCAATAGGCGTGGCCCTTCGAGAGCAACTCCTCGGCGATTTCCTGGTAGCGCGCCAGGCGCTTCATCTGGAAAAACGGGCCCTCGTCCCAATCGAGGCCGAGCCAGCTCATCGCATCGAAGATCGCCTGCTCGGCCACCTGCGTGGAACGCTCGAGGTCGGTGTCCTCGATGCGCAGGATGAACTTGCCGCCTGGCGGCGCGCATAGGCCCAGTTGAAAAGCGCGGTGCGGGCGCCGCCAAGATGGAGGTAACCGGTAGGGCTGGGAGCGAAACGGGTGCGGATCATGGCGTGGCGCGGGGCAAATCCGCCATTCTACGGCCTTGCTCTGGTAAAATGCTCTCCTCTATACGGGTCGTTAGCTCAGCGGTAGAGCACTGCCTTCACACGGCAGGGGCCACTGGTTCGATCCCAGTACGACCCACCAATAATCAATAACTTAGCTTAGGGGCGCCTAGCTGGGTATAAAAAAATTACGCAATCCAGGCTGCTGATAGTGATGGCCACGCCAGTGGCGCCTCTACGCCCGCCTGCCGCCACCGCAACAACCCGGTGCCAGCGATATCAGATGCGATATCATTCCAATGAGTAAGTGGGAAAAGCGTCTTGAAGCGATGCGGACCAATCCCGCAGGAGACTGGGTCATCGATGATCTCCTGCTGATTGCCGGGCATCTGGGCATTCATGGCCGCCGCCAAGGAGGCTCACACGTTTCGTTCTCGCACGAGCTCGTGGAGCGCATCATCACGCCGCCAGCGCATCGCCCTATCAAGGTTTTCTACATCAAACAGTTTGTCGCCTTCGCTGATGAAGTGATCACGGCAATGGACGAAGAAAAATGACAACTCACACGTTCCCGGAATACCGCCTTGAGGTTCGTCGCTTGAGCGAGGAGGACGGCGGCGGCTTCGTTGCTTCAATCCCCGACCTGCCTGGCTGCAGCGGCGATGGCGCCACGCAAGCAGAAGCGATCGTTGACCTGGAGTCCTCATTCGCGGCGTGGGTCGATGCTGCGAAGGCCCTCCGGCGGAGCATCCCCGAACCGAACTCGCAGGCCAAACCGGTACCTGCGCTGGTGCGTTTCCCGAAGACGCTGCACGCCGATCTCACTCGAAGCGCCGAGGCCGAGGGAATTTCTTTTAATCAGTTCGTGGTGATGACGCTCGCGGCATGTGTCGCCGCCCGCGTTTCGGTGGCGTTGGCGGGCGTCGTTAACAGACGGTGGTCAGATCACACCACGGTTCTCACCGGGACGGCCCAGCAATCAGTCGGTGCGGCGGGGTACGCGCTCCACGACGCGCGCAGAATCAGCGCCCGCTCCATTGCCAGCGGATACTTGACCGCGCTCAGCACTCAGCCGCACTGACCGCGATGGCTGAAATTCTCGAGGGCGACGTTTGCAAGATGCTGACCAATCGCTTGCGCGAGGTCAAGATCGACCGGCCATCCGAATTGCCTGGCGGATCGACTTTCAGATATCGGACTGTTGCGGCATTGACCACCGAAGCAAAGCTCGGCCCAGCGGAGTTTCGCCCCGGCGTCGCGATGCTCAACGCAGTTCTTCGAGTGAGCTTGAAGTTCGAAGACGATTCGCCGCCTGGGCCGGCACCCACCACGATGTTTTGCGAGATCAACGCATCGGTGGAAGGCGTGTTTGAAACGGACATCGCTCTCGAACGAATTCAAGCGGACGCGGAAATCGGCCCGCTCACGCTGAAGCGTGCCACCAATGCGCTGCTGATCTCTGCCGACAATCACATCCGACAACTTCTCGGAATGGGGCAATTGCCGTTCTCGGTCCCGCTCGAGAAACTCTTCGATATTGCAGAAGGCCAGCAGACAGTTCGTTAGCCGCGAAAACTCGCCGCACCACTACAAATGGGGCTTTCGCGAACCGGCCCCCTTCCTTTGGAGAAGCCGCCGAAATACAAACGGCCAGGCAATCGATGCCTGGCCGTTTTTCTTGGGTTACGGCAAGCCGCTACTGCTGTCGCTTCACCCCACCGACCCGGCCGCTGAAGCTGCAGGTCGATGATTGCGACGACAGCCGCATGTCCATGCCCGAAAGGCTGCCCTGCATCTCGATGGCGAGGAAACTGCCGGTGCGCCCGTTGGCGCAGCTGAAGTTGCCGCTGGCCCGTCCCAGCCGGCCGTCCTGCAGGTAGGCGCCGTTGTAGGTGCATCCGGCGACATCCATGCTGATCGAGCTGCCCGTGTGGTTCACCAGCTCGTAGCTGCCCTGCTCCTTGTACCCGTTGTCGGCGGCGCTGGCGCAACCGTGGGCTGGTACAGCCGGCCGCTGAAGCTGAGGCCGTTGCCGTCCGAGCCGGTGAAGGTGGTGGCCGGTCCCACGAACCACGTGGGCGCGCCGGACTGCGAATACACAAACAGCGTCACGAAGATGATTTCGTTCTGCTGCACCACGTTCGCTCCCCAGCCTGATTCGGTGGGGATGTACCAGAGGTCCGATGAATCGGTGGAGAAGGTGTTCGCGAACCCGGGACGTGCGAGGCCGGCGAGAAGAAACAGCAGGGTGAAGGCAAGGCGCCGCATGGGATTTTCCCTGGTTGCGATTGCGAGGGCTTTTCGACCCGGCCTGCGCGCGCCTGTTCGCGCCACTCGGACCATCCCCCCGGGGAATATCCGCTCAGGACTTCGGCGGCTCCGAAAGCCCGGCGGCGCGCTCGATCAGCGTGCCCATCCGCGTCAGGCTCGCTCTCAATGCGCCCGCCGTCGCGCCGCCGAACCCGACCGTGCCCCGCTCCATCGCCCGGAGCGCGATGGCGCAGGTGGTGTGCAGGTTGCGCATCTCGTGGGTGATGGTGCCGAGGTTTCCGCGGTGGCGCCCGCAATCGCCTCACGCGTCGCGGAGCCGCGCGAAAACTCCGAAACCGCATCGGCGATGGCGTTGTCGAGGCGGATATTGAGGACCCCGAACTCGTTCGCGTCGATGGCGAAATTCTTCTCCGACGCCAGCTGCGTGATCGACTGGCACAGGTCACCGTAGCCGTGCACCACCTGCTCGATGCTGAAGTTGTTGCGGCGCTGGTCCTGGCCATGCAGCACGGCGCCTTCCTCCATCCGCACGGATGCCGCGCTCGCCGGCGCGGTCGTGCTCGTCTGGCCGGCGGCCTCGGGATTCGCGCCACCGGGCAACATCTGGGTGAGCTGGTCGAGGAACAACGGGATGCCGTGGTCGACGTCGTCGGGTGGAACCGTGGGCGCGCCGCGTTTTTCCACCTTGGTGCGGCAGCGCTCGATCAGTTCGGAACGGTTCTGCTTCAGGAATTGGTGGAGCATGGGATCTCGCGTCATTGCCGCAGTGTGCAAAGGATGCGGGCAATCCCGAATCACGTCTGTACGCGAGCGTACATCCGGGGCGCCCATCAGTCGGCTACGCACGCTCCAGGGGCAGACGTACCGTAAATCGGCTGCCAAGGCCCGGCCCGGCGCTTTCGCCTTGCACCGTGCCGCCGTGGCGCTCGACGAATTCGCGCGTCAGCGCAAGGCCGATGCCCAGCCCACCCGCGCTGAGGGCGCCCACGCCTTCGGCCTGCGCGAACAGGGTGAAGAGGTGTGCGCGGGTCTGCTCGGAAAAACCGATCCCGGTATCGGTCACGCTCACTACGGCCTCGCCGCCTTCGCGCGCCACCGTGACGCCGATCCTGCCGTGCGGGTCGGTGTATTTCACCGCGTTGCTCAGCAGGTTGCTCAGGATCTGCAGGATGCGCACCGGATCGGCCTGCATCCACAGTGGATCGCCTTCATTTTCGAGCGACAGCGTGTGGTGCCTGCCCAGCAGCATGGGGCGCACGGATTCAACCGCCTGGTCCGCCGTCACCCGCAGGTCCATGCGCTCGCGCTTGAGCTCCACCTTGCCGGTGGACAGGCGCGAGATGTCGAGCAGGTCGTCGAGCAGGCGCGCCATGTGGGTGGTCTGCCGCTCCGCCATCAATAGAGCCCGCTGGCGCTGCTGCTCGGACAGCGACTCATGCTTCATCAGCGCGACGGCGTTGCGGATCGGCGCCAGCGGGTTGCGCAGTTCGTGCGCCAGCACCGCCAGGAAGAGGTCCTTCCGGCGCTGCGCCTCGCGTTGCGCCGACATGTCCCGCGCGATCTTCGATGCGCCGACCACGCGCCCGTCGTGGTCGCGGATCGGGGACACGGTGATGAAGACTTCCACGGTGCCGCCGGTTTTCGTCAGGCGCGTGGTTTCGTAGTGGTCCAGCTTTTCACCGCTGCGGATCTGCGCCAGGATGCGCTCTTCCTCGCCGACCAGGTGGGTCGGGACGATCTTCATGATCGACGATCCCACCATCTCCCCGGCGGTGAAGCCGTACAGGCGTTCCGCAGCCGGGTTCCACGACGTGATGATGCCGGTCAGGTCCTTGCTGATGATGGCGTCGTCGGAAGACTGCACGATCGCCGCCAGCACCGCGCTGTTGCGGTCCGCGGTGATGCGGTCCGAGATATCACGCGCGATCTTGGAAGCGCCGATCACTTTTCCCGAAGGACCCTTTACCGGTGAAACGGTCAGGGACACATGGACGCGCGCGCCCGCGCGGGTCAGGCGCACGGTCTCGTAGTGTTCGACACGCGCGCCGGCCTTCACCTGCGCGAGGATTTCGGCTTCCTCTCCACGCAGCTCCGGTGGGATCAGCTTGAGCACCGACTGGCCGATCATCTCCTGCGGCATGTAGCCGAAGATCCGTTCGGCCCCGGCGTTCCACGAAGTGATGATGCCGTCCAGGTTCTTGCTGATGATCGCGTCGTCCGAAGACGAGACGATGGCCGCCAGCAGTTCCAGCGCGTAAGCCTCTTCCATCGCGGGCAGGGGTCTGATGTCCATTTTTGCCGACATACAAGACGATACTTTGCTCGATAGCCTGCATCTGTAGGAATCCGCTTACTTTGGCCAATCACGTCGCAACCAGCGTGGCCAGCCTGCGCGCCCCGTCGCGAATCTGTGCCGGCGTAAGCGCGGTGAAACCCAGGTGCAGGCCGTTCAGCGCCGCGTGATAGCGCGAAAGCGGCATGAGGGCCAGGCCGGCTTCCAGCCCGCGGGCGCGCAACGTCCGGTCCGGGATCGAACGCGGCAGGTGCAGCGCCATGTTCATCCCCGCAAGCGCGGGACCCGGCGTGCCCTGCGGCAGGTAGCGATCGCAGGCATCCAGCAGGGCATCGCGCCTTTCCCGGTAGATCGGGCGCATGCGCCGCAGGTGCGCGGAGAAATGCCCCTCGTTGATGAAGTCGGCGAGCACGGCCTGCGAGATACCGTGGGTATGGTCGTCGAGTTGCGCGCGCACCGCCTCGAACACCGCGCACATCGACGGCGGGATCACGAGGTATGAGAGGCGCAGCGAAGGAAACATCGAGTTCGTGAAGGTGCCCAGGTGCAATACGCGCGCCCCGCGGTCCAGGCTGTAGAGCGTTTCCGGAGGGCGGGCCTCGTAGTTGAATTCGCCCTGGTAATCATCCTCGACGATCCAGGCGCCCGCGCTTTCCGCCCATTGCAGCAACGCGAGGCGGCGCTTGAGCGATAGCCGCGCGCCGGTGGCGTAGTGGCACGCCGGCGTCACGTGGGCCAGCACCGCATCGCGCGCCCGGGCGCGGCCGGCCGCCACATCGATCCCCTCCCCGTCCACCGGCACGTTTACCGTCTTCACGCCGGACATGGACAGCGACACGCGCACGTTGGGGTAGCCGGCCTCCTCCACCCACGCTTCGTCGCCGCGCTCCGCCAGCACCCGCCCGATGAGGTCGACTCCCTGGATCGAGCTGTTGAGGATCATCACCTGGTCGGGTGAACACACCACGCCGCGCACCAGCGCAAGGTGGCGCGCGGCCGCTTCCCGCAGCGGGCCATGGCCCATCGAGGGGAAATAGGCCAGCAGGGCGCGCCCATCGTTGCGCAGCCGGCGCGCGGTGAGCCGCTGCCAGAGCTCGATCGGGAAGGCATCGAGGGCGGGGAACCCCCCCATGAAGGCGCGCGGGCGTGGCGGTGACCCCGGGCACAAGCGTTTCGCGCACGATCGCGATTTTTTCGGACAGCGTGAAGGGGCGGCGGCTGCGCTGCGGCCGGGCGCCGGCGGGTTCCTGCTGCGGGGTGTTCGCTTCCACGCTGACTCGTCGCTCCTGCATGGTGAAGATGCAGGGCGACTATGCGTTACGTGGATTGACGCCTTCGACGAGTTGCGCGAAACCGGAAGGGCGGGGGATGAAGCCGGATTTCAGGCCCGCGAGCCGGCGCCGGCAATACCCAGGGGAACACCGAGCGGGGGGGGC
>Ga0163153_10005336_pt1 | contig 15267 bp, 7 predicted proteins | sample OliLakLV19MP6IB1_FD_148629 | JGI IMG/M metagenome (GOLD analysis project Ga0163153, IMG submission 148629) | Freshwater microbial mat bacterial communities from Lake Vanda, McMurdo Dry Valleys, Antarctica - Oligotrophic Lake LV.19.MP6.IB-1 | ecosystem: Environmental > Aquatic > Freshwater > Lake... | reverse complement strand
CCTCTATGCCGTCGTCCTCCGAGATGCCATTCCGTTCCACAAACTCATGGTGAAGGATCCGGCGCTGGCCTTGGTGGTGAATGAGCATTTCTGGAACATCTATGCCCAATCGACGCGCATAGAACTGTCGCTAGGGATGGAGATGGGTGGGTTCGACAAACCGACGACCGCCGACTACCTCTACCGCATGCTCTCCGCCATGCGAACCCTGGCGGTTGTCCATCCGGAACAACTCGATAACCTGTTCCGGTTAGGCGTCGCCCTGCGCTGGAACAACGATCAAGAAGCCTCGATCGAGACCCACCAAATCTTGGTCAAAGCCGTCCCGGCTGAGCGACGAGCCGGTAGAGCCGAAGCCCTGATCCAACTGGCCTGGTCTCGTATCAATAAAGTGGCCTGGAACCGCATCCTCGACGACTCAGATATTCGGATCGCCTATCAAGACGCCGACGAGGCGCTCGCGATCGCCGACCTGCCGCTCGATAAATTCATGGCCGAATACACCAAAGCCTATAGCTTGCTGTTCACCCCGGATCGAAACAATCAGGCGCTCTTGGAGCGGCTGACGGAAGCCAAACGATGGTTTGCTGAAATTCCCGGGCAGACACCAGACATCTGGAATTTCTTCATCGGGGCAGAATCATTGAAAGCGGTCCTGGACGCAGATCCCATCTTCCAGCCGATCCTGGCTCAGGCGGAGGGAAAGAAAGGGTGAGGGATGGAGGCTGATGATCTTCTGTGCTCGCGCAACGCGCGGCCTGAGAAGGCCCTCGTTGGACGCGCGCAGTGGAAGATCAATCAGCCCCCACCCCTAGAGAGATAACGAGCAAGCTTGGAAAGATCCTATTTTGATCACTCGCTGCGGCCTTGCTGGACAGCCTTTTTGAGCATCCTGCAACTATTTTGACATCAGCGCTCACGGAAGATTCCATTGGCGTTGTGTGTATAAACCAAGTTTTTCCTCAGCCTGCTAGAAACCGAAGCCTTTTTGCGTCGCTTCACGTACACTGGCTCGGCCATGTTCAAGCTCAGCGCAAACTCCTCCGATCTGCGCTTCCCGCCCGTTGATGTATCCACCCCTGAGGGTCTACTCGCTGTCGGGGGCGACCTGCGACCCGAGCGATTACTCGAAGCCTACCGTCACGGCATATTTCCCTGGTACGATGATGACCAGCCGATCTTATGGTGGTCGCCCGACCCCAGGACTGTCCTCTTTCCCCCCAAGCTCCACATCTCGCGCAGCCTCAAAAAAAGTCTTCGCCCCGGCATCTTCCGCGTCACATTCGATACCTGCTTTCGCGAGGTGATGACTCAGTGCGCAGGACCGAGGCCGCAATATCCAGACGGCGGCACATGGATCACAGCGGAGATGCTTGACGCCTACACCCGCTTACATGAACTCGGGTACGCCCATTCGGTTGAAACCTGGCAGGACGAACACCTGGTCGGCGGGGTCTATGGGGTCGCAATCGGTGGAGCCTTTTTCGCAGAGTCGATGTTCACGCGAACCTCCGATGCGTCGAAAGTCGCGCTGGTCTCGCTCATCCGCCAACTCCAAGCCTGGGGATTCAGCCTCATGGACTGCCAGCAATCCTCGCCCCATGTAATCGCCCTCGGCGCAGAGGAGATTTCCCGCCGGGAGTTTCTCGATCACCTGAATGCGGCGCTGACGATCCCAGATCGACGCAGACGCTGGCAGTTCGACATTCCATGATATAAGTCGTGAGCCGGTAGATCAGTATAATGCGTTACTTACTTAATATATTCAGCAACGTCGTGGTCTTCCTGTTTAGTGCCACTGCTGGCTGCAACCTAGACCTTCAACGCCGCTCATCGCACCTTCCACACAAACCTGAACACGTCGAGCCGCTGACGACGGTCTGGTGATATGGCATTTCTGGTGCTGCGTTGAACGTGGCCCACTGTCCTAACCGAAAGCCCGAGTTGGTAGGTTGGTGAAAATACATCAATTCCCCTCCCAAGGTGGAGTGCTTTCCCATGGCGAAACGGGTATCCTGGGCCTCTTAAATGGTCACCCCCTACCATGCCAAGTACTTTGCCTACGAACTCACCAAGCGTTGTGCCTCGGATAGCATCGAAAAGCTTGCCGCTGCGTTATCGGACGCTCAGGTTGACCTCAACCCACACCAGGTTGAAGCGGCTTTGTTTGCCTTCCGCAGCCCCTTTTCACGCGGTGCGATTCTCGCCGACGAGGTTGGGCTTGGAAAGACTATTGAAGCTGGGCTGCTGATTTCCCAAAGGTGGGCGGAGCGTAAGCGACGGCTTCTGGTGATCGTTCCGGCCAACCTACGCAAGCAGTGGAGCCAGGAGTTGGCCGACAAATTCCATCTGCCATCCGCAATTCTTGAAAATCGAAGCTTCAACGAGGCTATCCGCGCCGGCAACCTCAATCCGTTCCAGCGTGATGAGATAGTCCTCTGCTCATACCAATTTGCTCGAATCAAGGAGCCGTACCTACGCCAAACCGCATGGGATTTGGTCGTGATCGACGAGGCCCACCGGTTACGAAATGTCTATAAGTCTTCCAGCAAGATTGCCACCGCCATCAAGCAGGCTGTCGCACCGTTTCCCAAAGTGCTACTCACCGCAACACCTCTACAGAATTCCCTCCTGGAGCTCTATGGCTTGGTGAGCATCATCGACGACTTTGCCTTCGGGGACTTGAAGAGCTTCCGATCGCGGTTCGCACGTCTCGGAAACGACGCCGACTTCGCGGAGCTGAAGGAGAGACTCAGACCACTCTGTAAACGCACGCTGCGTAAGCAGGTGCTGCAGTATGTGAAGTTCACCAACCGCCATGCGCTGGTTCAGGAGTTTGTGCCGACAGCGGAAGAGCAGCGGCTCTACGACTTGGTCTCCGATTATCTCCAGCAGCCCACGCTCTATGCCTTGCCAGCCAGTCAGCGACAACTCATGACGCTCATCCTCCGTAAACTCCTGGCTTCCTCCACCTATGCCATTTCCAGCACATTGGATGGCCTCGCGAGCAAGCTGGAGGCGGCTGCGACTGCGAGCGAAACGGTAGACGCGCTACCAGAAGAGCTACCAGACAATTTGGAAAACCTGGATGAACTGGCCGACGAGTGGGACGAAGACGAGAACGGCGCCACGCCAGCAGAGCGTGTGCGGCTGACTCCGGAACAGCTAACTGAACTTCGACAGGAGATGGCCAAGCTCCGGGAATTCCATGCGCTGGCTAAGTCCATTGTCAAAAACTCGAAGGGTGAAGTGCTGTTGACGGCCCTGCGCCGGGGGTTTGCCGCAGCAGCCGAGGCGCAGAAGAATCAGGCGCGCGCCACGATTCAGCAGAAGGCGCTCATTTTCACAGAGTCTCGGCGCACACAGGAATACCTCCTTCGCGTCCTTGAGCAGACCGAGTTTGCGGGCAAGGTGCTGTTGTTCAACGGCACGAACAACGACCCCAAATCGAAAGAGATCTATTGCCACTGGCTGGAGCAGCACGCAGGCACCGACCGGATCAGCGGCTCGCCCAGCGCGGACATGCGGGCAGCGCTAGTAGACTATTTCCGTGACGAGGTGGCAATCATGATTGCCACCGAGGCCGCTGCAGAGGGGATTAACCTCCAATTCTGCAATCTAGTGGTGAATTACGATCTACCCTGGAACCCCCAGCGAATAGAGCAGCGCATCGGACGCTGCCATCGCTACGGACAGAAGTTCGACGTAGTGGTGGTCAACTTCCTCAATCGGAGCAACGCCGCCGATCTGAGGGTGTATCAGCTGTTGGACCAGAAGTTTCGCCTCTTCAACGGAGTGTTCGGGGCAAGCGACGAAGTGTTGGGCGCGGTGGAATCAGGCGTGGACTTTGAGAAACGCATCGCCACCATCTACCAGAAGTGCCGGACACCAGAACAGATTCAGTTCGAGTTCGACGCGCTCCAGCGTGATCTGGAAACTGAAATTGCGGAGGGACAACGGGACGCCAGCGAAAAGCTGCTCAACAATTTCGATCAGGATGTGGTGGAAAAGGTACGCATCCAGAGTCGTGACTACTTGGACCGCTTTGAGGAACGGCTTTGGCGGCTCACACGGTACCTGCTCGCACCCTGTGCCCGCTTTGAGGAACAGGGGTATAGCTTCACGTTGGACCGAAACCCTTTCCCAGGAGACACCATTCATCCTGGCCCTTATCGCATGGGCAAGAACGTAGAGGACGCCAACACCTACCGTGTCGGCCATCCCTTGGCGCAGCGTCTACTTGCACAGGCCAAGGCATTGCAGGTTCAATCCGGTGATGTGATCTTTCGATATCGGGACACCGGCAAGAACATCGCGATCCTTGAGGCATTGGTGGGCAAGAGCGGTTGGCTTTCCTGCGTGCATGTAACAGTGTCTGCCCTGGAAACTGAGGACCATTTAGTCTTCGGGGGTGTCACCGAAAATGGAGAGGTTGTGGATCAGGCCCAGTGCCGTCGGCTATTTGACTTGCCCGGTGAGGAGAAAGGTGAAGCCAGTGTATCTTCAAAGGTGGAGACAACGCTGAAAGACGCAGTCTCACAGCAGGTACGTGAGGTGTTGGAGTCTATGGCCGCAAAGAATGGAATGTTGTTCGAGACCGAGATGGATAAACTGGATCGCTGGGCCGACGACCGCTGTACCACGCTCAAGGCAGAACTCGACGAACTTGACGAAACCATCAAGGAAACAAAAAAGTCGGCGCGTCTTGCGCCGAACCTTCCAGAGAAGCTCGAACGGCAGCGGGCGTTGCGCCAACTAGAATCCAAGCGAACCGAGGCCTGGAAAAACTTCGATGAAGCGTCCCAGGAGGTCGGGCGTCAGAAAGACGCATTGCTCGATGAGATCAGCCAGCGGCTGGAGCAGCGAATCGAGCAACAGCTACTCTTCACCCTGCGTTGGCAGGTAGCTTAGAGAAACCATAAACAAGAAGCTATCTTGGAGGAACAAGCGCCATGGCGTATGAACAGACGAAACTCCGCGAACTGGTCGATCGGGCAGTGGGTCATCGGTGGAGTATTCCCGAATTTCAGCGTGGGTTTGTCTGGAAATCAACGCAGGTGCGAGATCTGGCCGAGTCCTTATGGCTGGACTACCCAATTGGATCTCTGCTGGTGTGGGACAGCGGACATCAAGCTGAAGAACGGATAGCCGTGGATGCCCAACGTCCCAGCCAATGGCTAGTGGATGGCCAGCAAAGAACCACTGCATTGTGCATCCTATTTGGCCGCAAACCATATTGGTGGTCATCCGCGGATGAATGGAACAAGACCCTGAAGAGATATGATATCCGGTTCGATGTCGATGCCAAGGAGCCACCATTTTTCTGGGTGGCAAATGCCGGCATTCGCAAAGCGAAAGGCAACCGCTACGTGCGCTTGTCAGACTTGCTCGTACTAGACACACAGAAAGAGCAGGATCAGAGGCAGCTCACGGACTTGGCGCGCGAGATCAAGGCACAAGGGCTATGCAACAGCATGGATGCTATGGAGGTGTTTACACGACTAGACCGTGTACGTAAGATCCGTGAGAAAGAAATCGTGACGGTAACAGTGGATCATGAGCTTGAGGATGTGGTTGAGATATTCTCACGCCTCAACAGCCGAGGCACTCGCGTCACCGAAGCAGATATTTATCTGGGAGTGGTGGCGGCCCGGAATCCAAGTTGGGTGCGAGACACGTTTCTCCCTCATCTGCAAACCTTGGCGGATGCAGGCTTCGATCTTAATCCAAACCTATTGTTTCGAACAATTACGGGCGTCGGTGAGAAAAAGACTCGCTTCAAGGAAATACCTGATTCCTTCTGGAACCCTGCCAAGATTGTCCCCGCATGGGATCGAACCAAGAACGCATGGAAGCGGTTGATCGCTCGTTTTCGCGAATACGGTATCCTGAGTAATGACATCATGCCCACCGAAGCAGCTTTGGTTACGATGGTAAGTCTCATCGACAAATTTCATGATGATGCCCAATTTCATCGAGCACTCTATTGGTTTCTGCAGGCTTCCCGCTTTGCACGATACAGTGGTTCTGGCACCACGTCATTGGATGAGGATTTACGGGAGATTCAAGGGGCCGCGACTTTAACTGAGGCCATCCAAAAACTGTTGCGGAAGTTTCGCCATGATGACCCAATGGACGCTGAAGACTTTCTCCGCGACTACGGTGATAGCCGATTTGGTCGCTTCATGTTGTACTTGCTTGTTTACCGGAACAAGGCTCTAGACTGGGATGAACACTCGCATAGAATCGGGTTTGAAGGTGTAGAAGTATTGGCCGATTTCCGCCCGCAGTGGCACCACATCTTTCCGAAAAAATATCTCGAAGGTCATAATAATAGCAACGGTTTGACAGACGCGTTAGCAAATGTTGCAGTCATTGGCCCAGCTATCAATATTCGTATTAGTGCAAAAGCGCCGATGGATTACGTGACTCGATACAAAATCACACCGGACAAGTTGCAACAACAATTCATTGATGCCCAGTTCACGAATGTACCGATCTCGGCGCATGAAAGCTGGGTAAAAAGTCGGGCGGAACGACTGGCCAAGGAGGCAAACATCTTCTTGGCTGAACTGAGGGATGGCATTTGATGAGCCCCGAACAACCAGAAAAGCTCGACCTTCGTTCTCACGACATCGCTGAAGACAAGCGGCAAGAATTGCTGCGTCTCTTTCCGGAAATCCGTACCGAAGGCGGCAAGCTCGACTTCGAGCGATTGAAGCTTGCGCTCGGAGAATCGGTAGATGTCGGCAAGGAACGCTACGGCATGAACTGGCCGGGCAAGGCCGACTGCTTCAAGACCATCCAGATGCCGAGCCTCGCCACTCTACGGCCCTGTCCAGAAGAGAGCATCAACTTCGAGACGACGGAGAACCTCATCATCGAGGGCGACAACCTCGAAGTGCTCAAGCTGTTGCAGAAGTCCTATCTGGGCAAGGTGAAGATGATCTACATCGACCCGCCCTACAACACCGGCAACGATTTCATCTACCCCGACAACTACAGCGAATCCTTGCAGACCTATCTGGAATACACCGGCCAAGTGGATGCCGAGGGGCGTAAGTTCGGCACCAACACCGAAACCGACGGCCGCTTTCACTCCAAGTGGCTGAACATGATGTATCCACGGCTCTATCTAGCGAGAAATCTGCTGCGGGATGATGGGGTGATCTTCATCACCGTGGACGACACCGAAGTTGCAAACCTTCGCCAACTGATGAATGAGATCTTTGGCGAGGACAACTTCCTCGCAGCTATCGCGTGGGAGAAGCGATACACGCGGAGCAACAACGCCAAGCTCTTCTACTCTCTGAAGGATACCATCCTGACCTACCGCAAGTCGGATGCGATTGCCACAATGCGGGAGACGAGGAGCGAGGAATCGAAGTCAATCTACAGCAACCCTGACAATGATCCGCGTGGACCATGGACGAGTTCGTCATATGTGAATCCCGCAACCAAGCAAGAGCGCCCGAATCTCGTCTATCCCATCAAGAACCCTCATTCTGGCGACGACGTTGAGCATCCAACCCACGCATGGAAATATGAACAGTCGGAGCATCTCCGACATGTGCGAGAAAACCGACTCTGGTGGGGGCAGAAAGGTGACGCCAAGTTCCCGCGACTGAAGAACTTTCTGAGCGAGATGGGCGAAGGCATCGTCCCTACGGATGTATGGGATTACGAATCGTCTGGGACAACCGATGAGGGTGGATTGGAGGTCAAGGCGCTGTTTGGCGAAGCCGTCTTCGACAATCCTAAGCCCCCGAAACTGATTAAGCGAATGCTGTCGCTTGCCACAACCAATGGAAGCGGAAACATCGTTCTCGACTTCTTTGCTGGCTCCGGTTCCGCTGGACACGCTGTACTCGATCTGAACAAACAAGATGGTGGCAACCGGAAGTTCATCCTCGTCCAGCTACCACAACCAACGGAACGCAAGGACTACCCCACTATCGCCGACATCACCAAAGAGCGCGTCCGCCGAGTCGCAAACAAACTGAACGACCAGGACGCTGGCAAGCTTGATCTCGAAGGAGTGCCGAAGCAGGATCGTGGCTTTCGTGTTTTCAAGCTGGCCGAGTCCAACTTCAAGCCCTGGAATGCGGAAGTGCCGCACGAAGCTGGCGCGCTGGAGAAGCAGCTCGATCTGCACGTAGACCACATCCACGAGGGCCGCACAGCAGACGACCTGCTCTACGAAATCCTGCTCAAGAGCGGCTTCCCAATCACAACGCCAGTCGAGGCGCTGAACCTGGCAAGTAAGACTGTCCACAGCGTGGCAGGTGGAGCGCTGTTCATTTGCCTAGAACGTGCACTGACATTGGATCTGATCCGCGCCATGGCGGAGAAGAAGCCGGAACGCGTGGTGTGCCTGGACGAAGGCTTTGCCGGCAACGATCAGCTCAAGGCCAATGCCGTGCAGATCTTCAAGACCAAGGGCGTCACGAGCTTTAAGACGGTGTAATGACCATGAGCGAAGAATTAATCGATCGCATTCTTGACGCGGTACACGTCGGAGAGACGACTGACTGGGAGTTTAAATCTGCACGAGGCGGATTCCCAGGCAGTTTTTGGGAGACCTATAGCGCCTTTGCCAATACCGATGGCGGCATTGTGATCTTGGGCGTAGGTGAAGACGATCGTGGTGTGCAGCTGGACGGCCTCACAGCGGCTCAATTCGGCGAGTATCAGAAAATTCTCTGGGATGGCCTAAACAATCGCGGCAAGGTGAGCTGTAACCTCCTCATCAATGACAATGTTCAGCCCGTTACGATGGAGCAGGCGAACCTGCTGGCTATTCACGTGCCACGTGCCGCGCGCGGTGACCGGCCTGTATATCTCGGTCCCAACCCGTTCGGTAATACCTATCGCCGCCACCACGATGGCGATTATCGCTGTGCCGATGACGAAGTGCGCCGCATGTTGGCGGATGCGGACCCGATACCCGCCGATCATCGTATTCTGGTCGGCTTCACGCTCGACGATCTTCACCCGGCCAGCCTGACCCAATTTCGACAACGTTTTCGCGCAGCCAAGGGTGAGCATGCGTGGTTGTCGCTGGAGGACAAGGAACTGCTAGAGCGGTTGGCTGGCTGGAGGCGGGATCGTGTCACCGGCGCAGAAGGTCTGACGCTTGCGGGGTTGTTGATGTTCGGTAAGGATCAGGCGATTCGAGACCCTGAGGCCGCGCCAGACTATTTCGTGGATTATCGGGAGAAGCTGGACCCCACCACACGCTGGAGTGATCGTGTCTATCCTGATGGCACATGGGAAGCCAACCTGTTCCAGTTTTACCAGCGGGTGTGGCCGAAACTGTCTGCCGGTCTGCCAGTGCCCTTTCAACTGGAAGGCGGTATGCGTCGCGACGACACGCCCGCGCATGAGTCTTTGCGCGAGGCGTTCGTGAACGCCCTGATTCATGCCGACTACGCAGTGCCTGGTGGCGTGGTGGTGGAACGTTATCCGGATCGGTTCGTCTTTGGAAATCCCGGTACCTTGCTGGTGTCGCTGGAGCAGTTCCGGCGTGGTGGTGTCAGCGAATGTCGAAATAAATCCTTGCAGAAGATGTTCCTCATGATCGGTGGCGGGGAGCAGGCTGGCTCAGGAGTGGACAAGATCCGGTCGGGTTGGCGCAGCCGACATTGGCGGGCTCCGTTGATCAGCACGCAGTCGCAACCAGACAGAGTCCAGCTCGCCTTGCCCATGGTCAGTCTCATTCCCAAGGCAACCTTGGTGCATTTACGGGAACGCTTTGGCACACGCATGGATACGTTGAAGTCTCCTGAGGTGCAGGCGCTCGCTACCGCAGACCTTGAAGGATCGGTCTCGAATGCACGGCTGCAGGAGTTGCTCGCCGATCATCCGGTCGAGATTTCTCGGATGTTGTCGCGGTTGTGCGAGCAAGGCTATTTGATATCCGATAACCGGCGCCGGTGGACGACATACCGGATTGTGCCGCCCACCGAGGCTCAGAGCTCCTCTCATTTGCCCCCCGACTCCTCTCATTTACCTGGGGACTCCTCTCATTTGGCCGAGGACTCCTCTCATTTGGAGAAGCAGCTGTCGCTACTGCCTCTTAAGGAAGAGGAGCTGCATGAACTGGCCGAGTCAGTTGCAGGGCGAGGCAAGGTTTCGCCGGAGGAAATGCAAAAAGTCATCGGTCTCCTGTGCAAGGGGCGCTTTCTGACGGCAGAAGAACTCGCCACTCAGTTGAAACGAACACCGTCCAATCTTCGTAACCGGTACCTGACCCCAATGGTGACCGTGGGCCTACTAAAGCTCCGGTATCCAGAATCGCCAAACCGGCCTGGTCAGGCGTACACAGCAACTGACATGAACCCATGAAACTCCAGTTCGACGCCAATCAGCAGTTCCAGCTCGATGCTGTCGCCGCCGTCACCGGCCTCTTCGACGGTCAGTCGCAGGGTGCGCCAGAGTATGCCGTCATCAAGATGGGCGCCGGCACGGGTCTCTATGCCGGCCAGCAGCAGAGTGAACTGGGTGCCGGCAATCAGTTGTTGGTGGCCGAGAGCAAACTGTTGGCGAGCACACGTGCACTCCAGACGCTGAATGACATCGAGGTAACTGATCCTGACGCGGCGCTGGAAGCGTGGGAACTGTTCGACGGCCCGGCTAACCAGTCACGATCTTGCCCCCACTTCTCGGTGGAGATGGAGACCGGTACGGGCAAGACCTACGTCTACCTCCGCAGCATCTTCGAGCTGTCTCGGCGTTATGGCTTCCAGAAGTTCATCATCGTGGTGCCCAGTGTGGCCATTCGCGAAGGCGTGCTCAAAAATATCGAGATCACCGCCGAGCACTTCCGCGCGCTCTACAACAACCTATCTTTCGAATCCTTCGTCTATGACGCGAAGAAGGTCAATCGGCTGCGTCAGTTTGCGACCAGCAACATGCTGCAAATCCTGGTCATCAACATCGATGCCTTCCGCAAGAATTTCACCGGTACCGAGGCTGAGCAGAAGAGCAACGTGATTTATAAAGAGAGTGACAAGCTCTCGGGTCGCCAGCCCATTGAGTTCGTGCAGGCGGCTCGGCCCATCGTCATCATCGACGAGCCACAGAGTGTGGACTCGACCGACAAAGCGCAAGAAGCGATCAAGGCGCTGAACCCGCTCTGCACCCTGCGCTACTCCGCAACGCACCGCAATCCATACAACCTCGTCTACAGACTCGATCCGGTGCGCGCCTTCGAACTAAAGCTAGTCAAGCAGATCGTGGTGGCAAGCGCTGCTGCCGAGAGTATGGCCAACGATGCCTTCGTACGCGTCGAAAAGATCGACTACAAGAAGGGCATCAAGGCCAAGCTACGCATCCATGTACAGGGCGCTGACGGGCCGAAGGAGAAATCGGTCACCGTCACGCAAGGTGCCGACCTGTTTACACTCTCCAATGAACGGGCTAACTATAAGAACGGCTTCGAGGTCGCCGAGATCACCGCCGAGCCTGGTAACGAGTACATCCGCTTCAGCAATGGCCGGACTCTCTGTCAAGGTGAGGAAATAGGCGCCATGCGCGACGATGTGTGGCGAGCCCAGATCAAACACACGATCAAACGACATCTGGAAAAAGAACTACAAGTCACTGCGCGCGGCATCAAGGTGCTTTCGCTCTTCTTCATCGACCGCGTGGCCAACTACCGTGACTATGATGGGGCCGGCCAGCCGGTGAAGGGGAAGCTCGCAGAAACATTTGAGGTAGAGCTATCGGAACTTGCAAAGGATGTGCGGTACCGTGAACTGGTTTGGCTCAAGGAGCCGATGGACAAATTGCACAACGGTTACTTCGCAGCCAACAAGAAGAAGGTTGGCGGCAAGGTCGTAGAGTTTCTTAAAGATACCCGCGGTGACACGCAGGCCGACGATGAGGTGTACAACCTGATCATGAAGGAAAAGGAGCGTTTGCTCTCGATGGAGGAACCGCTGCGCTTCATCTTTAGTCACTCAGCCCTGCGCGAGGGTTGGGACAACCCCAACGTCTTCCAGATCTGTACGCTCAACGAAACCAGGAGCCCCGTCAAAAAGCGACAGGAGATCGGACGTGGGCTGCGTCTGCCTGTCGATCAGAATGGCCTGCGGGTCTTCGACGACTCGGTGAACAAGCTGTATGTCATGGCAAACGAGAGCTACGAGGACTTTGCCAAGGCGCTGCAGACCGAGTACGAGGAAGACTGCGGCGTCACTTTCGGCAAGGTGCCGCTGACCGCACTAGCCAAGTTGATCCGTGTAGTCGATGGCATTGAGCAGCCTATTGGGCGTGAGGCCGCTGAGGTGATTCGTGCGTCTCTTGTCACGCAGAAGATGCTGGACCCCGAAGGGCGCATCCAACCGCTGTTCGACCCCAAGCGCAAAGACTTCAAGCTCGAGTTGCCTGAAGCGCATCGAGAATTGGTGCCGGCTGTCATCGACTTGCTGTCGTCCTATCAGATCGAACGGCACATCTGCAGGGAACGGGACGAGCACAAGAATCAACTGAAGAAGGAAGTGACGTTGAGCCCCGAGTTCATCGCGCTATGGGACCATATCAAGCCCAAGACCACGTACCGGGTGGAGTTTGAGACTGACAAGCTAGTTGAGCGTGCGGTGGACGCCGTGAAGCGGATGGAGAAGATTGAAAGTCCGCGCATCCGGGTAGCTGCCGGGCGGCTTGGCATTGAAAAACGTGGGGTAACAGCTGCGCCCATGACGGCAGCTGAGGAGGAAGTTGAGTATGGGAACCATCCCATTCCCGACTTGTTGGCCTATCTACAAAACGAGACTGAACTCACCCGTTCAACCTTAGTGCGTATCTTAAAGGCTTCAGGGCGGCTGAAAGAATTCTTCAACAACCCGCAACGCTTCATGGATGCCGTGGCCGCAATTCTGAAACATGAACTCCACCGCCTGCTCGTGGACGGCATCAAATATGAGCGAATTGACGGCTCAGGGCCGGAAGCCGAGTGGGAGATGCTGCTCTTCAAGAATGAAGAGCTGATCAATTACCTTACCGCACTCAAAGTGAACAACTCGGTATACGAGTATGTGGTGTACGATTCAGAGGTGGAACGAGAATTTGCCAAGCGTTTGGATGAACGTGAGGACATCAAGCTCTTCGTGAAACTGCCTGACTGGTTCAAGGTGGAAACTCCTGTTGGCACATACAACCCGGACTGGGCCATTGTGAAGCACGGCGACCAGATGCTCTATCTCGTGAAGGAAACCAAGAGCACTAAAGACTTTCTGAAGCTTCGCACCACCGAATCCGATAAGGTCCGCTGTGGTCAACGACACTTTGAGACCCTCGGCGTGCCGTTCGCCGTTGCAGTAACAGCAGATGATGTGTAGTGCTCTGCGAGACGCCTAAATGACAAGGCACTGGTGTCATTGCTTGACCTTGCCCTTCACGCTCGTATGAGAGCGCCCAGGTTTCCCTCACTGCGCGTATCGAGCGACCGTTATCCATCTAATTGATCCTTCCAAGCTTGCTCGTTCTCTCTCCAGGGATGGGGGCTGATTGATCTTCCACTGCGCGCGTCCAACGAAGGCTGGTTCATCTGGTCTATCTCGTCTATCTGGTTGGTCTGGTTGGTCGGACCGGAAATTCATCAAGAAGAACCAGACAGACCAGAAAGACCAGCCAACCAGACAGACGAATCCGGGCGCGTTGCGCGAGCACAGAAGATCATCAGGCTCCATCCCCTCCTCTGTTCCGCTAGCAGGAGGACGACCAGGTTGCCCTATCCCTTGCCCATCTTCGCCAGTTCCTCAAAGTAATGCGCGAAGGCCTTCATCCCGCTAGAGGCCTGGCCCCAGTCGAAATACTCATTCGGTGCATGGTACCCATGCTCCGGCAGGCTCAGCCCCATAAACAGGATCGGCACCTTCCAGGCCTTCTGCATCGTCACCACGGCGCCGATCGATCCGCCTTCGCGGATAAACGCCGGCTCTTTTCCAAACCCGGCCTTCGCCGCCCGTTTCACACAGTCGACATAGGGCCCATCAAATAGTCCTTTGAACGGCTGAAGCATCCCTTCCCGTTCGACTTTCACGTTCGGATTGATCTTGGCCACGTGGCGCTTGAGCAACGCAAAGGCCTTCTCCGGAGTTTGATTCGGCACCAGCCGCATGCTGACTTTGAGTTCGCCATGGCCCGGCACGATCGTTTTTACGCCAGGCCCTTGATAGCCCCCGGTCAAACCATGCACCTCGAACGTCGGCGCGGCCCAAATGCGTCGCATGATCTCGGCTGGATCGCTCGTGCGGAGCGTCTGAAATCCGTAGGCCTGCTTGAAGCTCTTGACCTGAAAGCCTGACGCGAGGAAACTCTTGATCTCCGCCTTGGTCGGCTCAATCACATCGTTATAGAAACCGGGAATCTTCACCTTACCGCTCTTGGCATCGACGCAGGCATGCGCCACTTCCATCAGTTCCGCGAGCGGATTACGCGCCGCACCTCCAGTCACACCGGAATGGGCGTCTTTCGTTCCCGTGCGCAACGTGAGGCGAGCGCCCAACAGACCACGCAGACCATAGGGCATGGCGGGCTTCCCTTTGGCGAGCCAGATGGTGTCCGACACCACGACGGAGTCCGGCCGAGGAATCGCCGCGCGGTTCTTCATCCCGGCTGCGAAATTCGGACTCCCGATTTCCTCTTCCAGCTCCCAGAGAAACCTGATATTGATCGGGACTCCCTGCTCAATCGCATACCGTGCGCCAAACAAGGCCGCGAGCGCCGGGCCCTTGTCATCCGTCGCGCCACGGCCATGATACAGTCCATTCTCGTTCTTGAATGCAAAGGGCGCCTGCTTCCATTCCGGCTCCTGTGCCGGCTGCACATCCATATGGTTGTAGATGGTCACCGTCGGATGCTGGGCTCCGGTGATCCAGCCGCCGGACACGATCGGATACCCGCCGGTCTCCACAATCTGGGCCTCAGCCCCCAGGCCCATCAGCACCTGCCGCGCACATTCCGCCATGCGTCTAATGTCGGGGGCCTTAGCCGGATCCATACTAATCGAAGGAATCTCCACCATCTGGCCAAGCAGATCTTCAAACCCTGGGCGGGTCTCCGTGACATAGGTCGCAAGATGTCGGTCGTTTATACTCATGATGAGTCCTCCTAAAAGATGCCGCGGATTATACCGACTATGTCCCAACTACGAAAGAAATTGTCCCGCAGCAACAGTGCGAACCGCGAGTGCAAGAATGGTAGAATGCACGGCCTATGACCATCGAATGGTTCGATAAACACCTGCGAGCGGTTTCGATC
>Ga0163153_10005334_pt1 | contig 15268 bp, 18 predicted proteins | sample OliLakLV19MP6IB1_FD_148629 | JGI IMG/M metagenome (GOLD analysis project Ga0163153, IMG submission 148629) | Freshwater microbial mat bacterial communities from Lake Vanda, McMurdo Dry Valleys, Antarctica - Oligotrophic Lake LV.19.MP6.IB-1 | ecosystem: Environmental > Aquatic > Freshwater >... | reverse complement strand
GCTTGGGCATGGTGGCGGCGGCCAAGATCGCGGCCCAAGCCGACCTGGCCGGCCTGGTGGTGCTCGGCGCACCGCTGGGCGACCCGGCGCTGACCATTGCGGTGACGCCGGAGGAGCTGGCCGCCGCCACCATGCCCAAGCTATTCATCGCCTCGGCCGACGACGCCACCGTGCCCGCCGCCAAGACCCAGGCCATGTATAACACTGCGGCCGACCCCAAAGACCTTGTGATCTATCCCTCCGCGCTGCACGCCACCGACCTGCTCGCCGGCCCGCTCGCCGCCGACTTGCAAGCCAAACTGCTCGACTTCCTACAAACCAACACTCCGGCCCTGTAGCCTGATATTTGTGGTTTGTGCAGACAAAAATCCCGCCGCCATCAATCCTCCCCTCCGACCTCCAACCTCTGACCTCTGACCTCGCCTCCTGTATAATTCCCGCAGCCGGGAGGCACACACATGGCAACCCCTTTTGACAATCGGCTGCTCTTAGTCCAGTGGGTCTCGAAACTGCTGCGGCCCACGCGCGACACGTTCGGCAACATTGACCCACGCGCCAACGAGCTGGGCATCTCCGCCCGCGACTTCTGCCAGTGGGCGCGTCGTACCTTCCCCAACTTGAGCGGTCTGTCGCTCAAAGCGTTCCACGGCACGTCCTGGCAGGGCAAGAGCGCCAGCGACAACCCCAACGACGTGCGCGCCCTGACCAGCTCCGACCGGCTGCGCGATTGGCTGCGGGCCTGTAGCGAGAGCGGCCTGGAGCTGCACATCTGGTGCGTGCCGGTCGGCCGCTTTCAAGGCACGCTGCTGGTAGACCGCGAAGTGGCGCTGCTGACCCAACTGATGGCGGTCGAAGCCGAGGGCGTGAGCCTCAAGTCGCTGTCGCTCGACGTGGAGGCCGGCGGCGGCTTCTGGGGCGGCAACCAACAGGACGTGCTCGACTACTGGCGCAAGCTGCGCGGCAGCCTGCCCAACACCCACGTCTCGGTCATCTTAGACTACCGCTTCCGCAAGCAGGGGCGCGAGGCCTTTATCACACCCTGGGCCACCCGCGCCGACAGCCTGCAGCCGATGGTCTACCCGGGCGAATTTTTCCCGTCCAGCGCCGTCATGCCCATCGAGCGCGAAATGCGCAAGGCCTTTGACGAACTGGCCGGGTTCAACCAGCCCATCATCCCGATGCTGCAACTGCACGACGCCAGCCGCCCGGTCAAGCGCCTGACGCGCCCGGAGGAAGTCTCGGCCCAGGCCGATATGGCGCTGCGGCTGGGCGCGCAGGGGCTATCCTACTTCCGCACCGGCACCGATCACTTTCAGTCGTCCAAGTGGCCGGGCTTCGCCGCCGTCCAACTGCCGGGGGCGGTCGTGCCCAGCGCGCCGCCCATCCCCGCGCACGCCATCGTCGTCTGGCCGGAGCAGGCGGGCTACACCGAGTCAGTCTTCCCCGAGAACCCGGCCGACGCCCCAGTGCAATTCGCGCGCGATGTCTACGAGCAGCCGATCCACTTCAAGCGCACCTTCTCCGGCCAGGGCATCACGGTGGAGTACCGCCCCAACCTGCCGCAGCGCGGCGCCTATGCGGTGGAGGTGTTCATCCCGGCCGGCATCGCCAACGCCAAGGTGGAGTACCGCATCATGGACCGCCCCGGCCAGCCGGACGCCGAGATCGTCACCCCCGCCATTGACCAGGCGCGCTTCGCCAACCAGTGGTTCAGCCTGGGCGAGTTCGATTTCGACCCGGCCCTGCCCGACTCGGGCAAGGTCAGCCTGACCGACCTCGGCCCCGACCACCCGCGCCAGACCGTCGTTTTCAGCGCCGTGCGCTGGCTGCGCCTGCAACGCTAAGCGCCGCCCCCCGCTTAAACACACACAGGCCGGATAGTCGCTCTGACCATCCGGCCTGTGTTTTTAAGAAACGACTATGGCGTTGTGACTGTTGGTGAGATCGGCGCGGTGACGGTCGGCGCTACCGTGGCCGCATCGGGCACGGTGGGCGTCGGCAGCGGTAGCAGCACCTGCTGACCGGAGGGCAGGTAGATCACCTGGATGTTTGGCGCGATCTTGTCAATATACCGAAAGGTCAGCACATCCGGGTTGTCCTGGAGCGCAGCGCCGATCAGCCCCAGCGCCTGCGCCTCGGCCTGGGCCTGCAAGATGGTGGCCTGGGCGCGGCCCTCCGCCGCGATGATGGCGGCGTCCGCTTGGCCTTGGGCGGTCACGCGCGCCTGCTCGGCTTCCTGCCGGCGCGACTCGACCACAAAGGCCGCCTGCTGCGCCTGCTGCTCGGCGATCTGCTTCTGCTCCACCGCCGCCGCGTATTCGGCGCTAAAGTGAATGTCGCGCAGAATGAAGTCTACCAGCACCAGGTTGTTGTCCAGCAGCTTGGCCGCCAGCGCCTCGGTAATCAGCACTTCCATCTGGGCGCGCTCGCTGCTCACGATCTGCTCGATGCCGTACTGCGAAGCCACCTCGCGGATGATGCCGCGCGACAGCGGGCGCACCATCTCGTCTTGGTAGCGGTCTTTCCAGGCGATGTGCAGCTCGACCACGCGCGTCGGGTCAACGGCGTAGATCACCGAGGCGTCAATCAACACCTCCTGCCCGTCCTTGGTACGCGAGGCCACCGAGTCGTCACCCGTCACCTGCCCTTCAGTCGATGAGCTCGACATGGTGTAGGTCTGGCGCGAGATCGTATAGGTCTGCACCCGCTCCGCGAACGGAATAATCCAGTGCAGCCCGGGCCCAATCGAGTCCGCCCGATACCCGCCCGGCGCCAGGGCCGAGATCACCACGCCGCGGTTTTCCGGCTCAACGAAGACCAACCCGCTTGAAACCGTGGTGAGCGCCAGCGCCAAGACGACCGCGCCGATGATGATGGCCGGGCCGCTGCGAAAACTGCGACCACGCGCCGAGTTAAAGACGACAAGCGCCACCATGCCAAGCGCCAGCAGCCAGGCCAGACCGGCCAGCCCCAGCAGCAAACTTCCGATGTCCATATGCCTCTCCTTGTGCCACAGCCAAAATAGGCTGAGATTTGGTTAGGCCAAGTATACCTCGCCGGGGCGCTCCTCCGGGCCTGGCGCGACGGCCAAATGCCTGACAGTTGCCCGACGCGCCTATTCAGGCCGTTTTTCCCACACCGTCGCCCCGGTTGCCGCCTGCGTGTCACTTCGTCCAAAATCCGCGCTAATTCGTGGCAAACGCCTTTCCGACCTCCGCCTCGCCCTTTGGCGCTTCCGACCGCCTTCTTTCTGTGCTAGTATCCGCGCCGTGCGCCAATTTGAGCTAACCGTCACCGAGGTCGCCGCCATCGGCAGCGCCGTGCGCGTCACCTGCGCCGGGCCGGACCCTGGCGCGCAGCCGGGGCAAGTGTGCCTGGCTTGGGCCGAGGCGCCCACCCAGCCGTTTCTGCGCGTGCCGCTGTTCATGCAGGGCGGCGCGACCTCCGACTCCCAATTTTTCTTGCCGCTCGGCCACCCTTACGCCCGCCTGGCCCCCGGCGACGCCCTAGACCTGTTGGGGCCGCTGGGCCAGGGCTTTCGCCTGCCTAAGCGCGGTGCACACCTCTTGGTCGTCGCCGCCGCGCTTGAACGCCTGCTGCCCGTGATCGAGGCCGCGCTGGAGGGCGGGCTGGCGGTCACCGCCCTCACGCCGCGCAGCGCCGACTTGCTGCCGTCGGACGTGGAGATTCAGCGCGGGCCGCTCACGGCCGAGCTGGCGACCTGGGCCGACCTGGTGGCGCTCGACGTCAGCGACCCGCGTGCCCGCGCCCAGCACATTCGCGCCCTTGCGCCCCAGCGCGGGCCGGAATACATCCAGGCGCTCGTCACGCCGCCCCTGCCGTGCGGCACCGGCGCGTGCCAGGCCTGCTGGGTCGAACTGGCCCAGCCCCACCAGCGCAAGCTCGCCTGTGTGGATGGGCCGGTGTTTTACTTCTAGGTTCCTACCATGTATCTGGCACAGCCTGTGTGCTCCCCCTCCCCCCTTCGTGAAATTAGTGAAATTCGTGGCCAAAGGTTTTCTGCCTGCTTATGACCACCCAGCCATCTGTCCTCTGTGTCGTCGCCCACCCCGATGATGAAACTATCCTATGCGGCGGCACGCTGGCCCTGCTGGCCGCCCAGCACGTCGAGGTACACGTTGTCTGCCTGACGCGCGGCGAAGGCGGCGAGTTGGGCGAGCCGCCGCGCTGCACCCGCGCGCAGCTCGGCGACGTGCGCGAGGCCGAACTGGTGTGCGCCGTGGGCAAGCTCGGCGGGCGCAGCCTGTCGTTCCTGGGCTATGTAGACCCGGTGGTCGGGGCCAACAACGAAGTCTACGCGCCCGCGCACGACCCCACCATGCTCAGCGGCCAGATCGTCGCCAGCATTAAGCAGACCCAGGCCCAGGTGGTGGTCACGCACGGCAGCGACGGCGAGTACGGCCACCCGGCCCACCAGTTGGTACACACCAGCACCCTGATCGCCGCCGCCGCGCTGGGGGCCGCCGCGCCGCTGGTCTACTCCTTTGCCGCGCACTACGCCGCCCACCCTTACCCGCGCCTGGCCAACGCCGGCGACCCGGCCGACGTGGTGGTGAAGGTCGCGGCCTTCCTGGAGCACAAGGCCGCCGCCGCGCTGTGCCACGCCACCCAAAACGCCCTGTTCGTGCGCCGCCGGTCAGAGGCGGCCGGGCGGCCCCTGGCCGTGCACGAAGTGCTGCTGACCGAAGAGTCCTTTCGCCGCCACTGGCCGGGCGATGCCGTCAGCCCCGCCGCCGACGCGTTCTTGGAATGGGTCAAGCCCTATGCCCGCCACGGTTGATCTCGCCCCGCACCACAAGCACGGACTGACGCTCAACAACCCCGTGCTCAACGCCGCCGGGACGCTCGGCTTCGCACAGGAGGCGCGCAGCCTGGTCGCGCTGCGATCCTTGGGCGGCTTCGTGACCAACCCGCTCACCTATCGCGCCCGCACGCCCGCCCACGGCGCCAATGCCCTGGCCCTGCCCGAGGGCGTGCTGGTGCACACCGGGCTGCCCAACCCGGGCGTCTCAGCCGCACTGCGCCGCTGGGACCGCGACTGGCGGCGGATGGGGCTGCCCGTCATCGTCCACCTGGCGGCCACGACCCCCAGTGAAACGGCCCGGAGCCTGGAAATTGTGGAGCGGGCCAACGGCGTCGCCGCGATTGAGTTGGGGGTGCGGGACGACGTCGGCGGGGCCGAGTTGGCGCAAGTGGTGCGGGCCGCGCTGGGGGCACAGCCACTGTTGGTGCGGCTGCCGCAGGCGCGGGCGGTTGAGCTTGCGCCGGTGGCCGCCCAGGCCGGGGCCGAGGCGCTGGTGATCGCCGCGCCGCCGCGGACCGAGGCCCTCAGCGGCGAGCGCACGGTGTCGGGCCGGCTGTATGGGCCAAGCACGTTCGCCGCCGCGCTGGAGGCGCTGGTGGCGGTGGCGGCCCTGGGGTTAGCACTGCCGCTGGTCGGCGCGGGAGGCATTTACACCGCGGCCCAGGCCCGCGCCATGCTGGCGGCCGGCGCGGTGGCGGTGCAACTCGACGCGGTGCTGTGGACGCACCCGAACAAGCTGGCCGAGATCGTTGCCGCCGTTGAATCGGCCGCCGGCCCGTCGGCCCTAGCGCTCTAGCAGAATCGTCACCGGCCCGTCGTTGACAATCTCGACCTGCATGTGGGTGCGGAACACGCCGGTCTGCACCGGCACGCCCAGCGCGGCCAGGGCCTGCGCGAAGTGCGCCACCAACGGTTCGGCCCGCTCCGGCGGGGCCGCGCCGATGAAGGACGGCCGCCGCCCCTTCTGCACGTCGGCGTAGAGCGTGAACTGCGAGACCACCAGCGCGCTGCCGCCGGCCTCAAGCGCCGAGCGGTTGAGCTTGCCGGCCTCGTCTTCAAAGATGCGCAGATGCGCGGTCTTCTCGGCCAGCCAGTCGGCCTGGGCCGGGCCGTCGTTTGGGCCGACCCCCACCAAGATCACCAGCCCCGCGCCAATCTCGGCCACGCGCGCGCCGGCCACTACCACGCTGCCGCGCGTCACGCGCTGGACCACTAGCCGCACGGTGTACTCACCGCCTTTACTTGCGGTCCGCGATGGCCTTGACGAGCTTGACGGCGATGCTGCCGCCCGGCACCAGGATGCCCACGGCGTCGGCCGTCACGTCGAACAACAGGTCGCGCGTCAACATGCCCTTGATCTGGTCGTGCAGCTTGCGCCCGCCGGTGCGCGTTTCGCCGGTCAGCGCGTCGTACTCCACGATCACCTTCTTGCTCTTGGCGGTCCAGTTGTACTCAAAGGCGTACACCGGCCGGAAGTAGAGGTTAATCGCCTCCACGTCCACGCGCTCCTCGTGGATCATCTGGGCCTGCACCGGCTTGACCACGTCGGTCATCACCTGGCGCACCACGGCCGTGGCGCGGGCCTGCGGCGGCACCACCAGCACGCCCTCCGGCACAAAGCTCTCCAGGTTGGTGATCTCCAGGCTGGGGTAGGTTAGATACTTGGTGAAGTCGGCCGGCGTGCCGGCCAGGCCGTCAAAGGTGCGCGAGACGCGCCGCTCGTCCAGGCAGTGCTCGGTGCCGGTCAGGGCGATGGCCGGGCCGCCCTTGGCCTTGGCATCCACCGTCACCTGATGCTCTAGCACCGTCACCTGCTGCACCTCCGGCCCGCTGACCAGGAGCGTGTAGCTGCGGCTGCGGTCATAGCGCGTGCGGGCCGAGATGGTCACCAGCCAGAACGGTTCCAGCCGACTCTCGGTCGAGAGCAGTTGAATGTCTTCCGACTTGGGGCGCGCGAGCAGCGCGCCCAGGCTGCCGGCCACCAGGCTGGTGCGCTTGTCGTCCACCCGCACGCGGGCGGTGTCTATCGGAATTTGCGGTGTGATCTGGAATGCGCGTTCGTCGGCCAGGGAGATTTCCATCTATCGCCTCCTGTCTCTTACCACCCCCGCACTACTCTACCCTCCCCAAACGCTTACTGCGGCAGGCCGACGGCGGCCTTCACGTCAGCCAGGGTCACGTCGGCCAGCTTGCGGGCGCGCTGCGCGCCGTCGTGCAGAATGTCCCAGACCGTGTCCTGGTTCTGCGCCAACTCGGCGCGGCGGGCGCGGAACGGCTCCAGGTCGAGGTTGATGTTCTTCGCCAGAATCTTCTTGCAGTCCACGCAGCCGATGGCGGCGGTGCGGCACTCGATTTCGATGGTGGGCGTCTCGACCGGCGAGAAGGTCTTGTGCAGCGTAAAGACGTTGCAGACCTCCGGCCGGCCGGGGTCGGTGCGGCGGGCGCGCTGCGGGTCGGTCACCATCGTCATGACCTTCTTCTGCGTCGCTTCCGGCGTGGCCGCCAGCTCGATGTCGTTGTTCAGGCTCTTGCTCATCTTGGCGACGCCGTCGGTGCCGATGACCTTGGGGTACTCGGTGTTCTTCATCTGCGGCTCGAGCAGCGCCTGGCTCTTGGTGCGGTGGTTGAAGGTGCGCACGATCTCGCGCGCAAACTCCAGGTGCGAGGCCTGGTCTACGCCGACCGGCACGATGCCGGCCCGGTAGAGCGTGATGTCGGCCGTCATCAGCACGGGGTAGCCCACCAGCCCGTAGTTGATGTTGTGCGGGTGCTGGGCGATCTTCTCTTTGAAGGTCGGCAGGTCGGTCAGCTTGCCCAGGGGCGTGAACATCGAGAGGATGGTGTGCAGCTCGGTCACTTGCGGCACCTGGCTCTGGACGAACATGATCGTTTCGGCGGGGCGGATGCCGGCCGCCAGCCAGTCGAGCGCCATCTCGGCCGAGTTCTGGCGCAGGTTTTCAAACTCGTCCAGCGTGGTCAGGGCGTGCAGGTCTACGATGCAGTAGACGCACTCGTAGTCGTCTTGCAGCGCGACGTAGTTCTTGATCGCGCCCAGGTAGTTGCCCAAATGTTGGCGGCCCGTGGGGCGGGCGCCGGAAAACACTCGTCCTAACTTCATGCCATGCGCCTCACTCTTAGATGATGCTCTGATTATAGCGGTTTCTCCGAGCCGTGGGCCGCTGATTTGACACTTGGGATCACCCTGAGTAATATCTTGCGCTCAGGCTGGCTAGTCCAGGCCATGTAACCGCATTTCCACCATATACCATATAAGGAGGCACGCATGACAGCAGTAAAAGGCACCGTTACTTATGGCGGCAAGACGTTCAAGTTTCAAGAGGAATCGTTTGGAACCAACCGGGGCCTCACCATGTCGGTGAACGGGGTAGCCAAATCTCAGGTCACCTACAAGTTCGATCCCAACCCGCACGATCTGCGCGCCTACAACAAGAACCAAGCGAAGTTCTATACCGAGGCCGCTAAAGAGACGGCTGAGCTCTACAACGTCGAGAAGAACACCTGGCCGGCGCCTGGCTCCAAAAGGATCACCGTTCTCACCGAAACCTACACGCTCGATTCCCGTTAGCGGCTGCCTGGCCGCCGACCCATCCGCAACAAACGCGGCGGCTTTCCGCATGGAAAGCCGCCGCTGTTCTTGTCGGCGTGCGCCGCAACGCTTACTCGCCCAGGATGGCGGCCGCAATCGAGTTGAGGTCTTCGTCGTTGTGGAAGAACAGGGTCAGGCTGCCGCCCTTGCGCCCGCGCTTGAGCGTGACCTTGGTGCCTAGCCGCTCGCGCAGCCGGTCGGTCAGCGCGTCGGTGTCGGCGCTGCGGGGCGGGCGCGGCGGGCGCGGGTCGGCCACGCCTTGCAGCCGGCGGATCAACTCCTCGGTCTGGCGCACGTTCAGCCCGGCGCGCACCACGGTGGCGAAGGCCGCCAGTTGGCCCTGGGCCGTGGGCAATGTGAGTAGCGCGCGGGCGTGCCCCTCGGTGATCTCCTCGGCCGCCAGGGCTTCCAGCAGCCGCTGCGGCAGCTTGAGCAGCCGCATGGTGTTGGTCACGGTCACGCGCTTCTTGCCCACCTTAGCGGCGATGGCCTCGTGCGACAGGCCAAAGTCGTCGGCCAGGTGCTTGTACGACAGCGCCGTTTCCAGCGGCCCGAGGTCCGAACGCTGAATGTTCTCGACCAGCGCCACCTCCAGCAATTGCTGCTCGGTGGCCTCGCGCACCAGCACCGGCACGCTCGCCAGCCCGGCCAGCTTGGACGCCTCCAGCCGCCGCTCGCCCGCGATCAACGTATATTGGCCCGCAAAGCTGGTCTGGGCCACGATCAGCGGCTGAATCACGCCGTGCTCGCGGATGGAGTTGGCGAGTTCTTCCAGGTCAGTCGGGTCGAGGCGGGCGCGCGGCTGGCGCGGGTTGCGGCCGATGGCCGTCACCGGCACCTGGGTGACGCCGGCAGGCGCGGCGGCCGGCGGCGGCTCATTCGTACCGGGAATGAGGGCATCCAGGCCGCGCCCGAGACCACGCTTGGGTGTCGTTGGCATGTGGGCTACGCTTGTGTCGCTAATTGGTCGCCGGCCAGCAGTTCTTCGGCCAGCGCCTGGTAGGCCAGCGCGCCGGGTGAGTTCGGCGCGTAGACGGAGATGGGCACGCCGTGCGAGGGCGCTTCGGCCAGCCGCACGCTGCGCGGAATAATAGATCGAAACACCTGTCCTGGGAAATGCGCGCGCACCTCGGTGACCACTTGCTGGGCCAGGCTGATGCGGCCATCGTACATGGTCATCACCAGCCCGCGGATCGCCAGGCCAGGGAACAGGGCGGCCTGCACGCGCTTGATGGTGTTGGTGAGCTGCCCCAGCCCCTCCAGCGCCAGGTATTCGCACTGCACCGGGATGATAACGCCGTCGCGCGCGGCCACCAGCCCGTTGATGGTCAGCAAGCCGAGCGAGGGCGGGCAGTCTACCAGGATGTAGTCGTAGCCGGATTCGACATCTAACAGGGCGTGGCGCAGTTGGTTCTCGCGCGCCAGCATGGGCACCAGCTCGACCTCGGCCCCGGCCAGCGCGGGCGAGGCCGGCAGCAGGGCCAGCTTGAGCTGCGGGCTATGCAGCACGTGCTCGCGCGGCGACACGCCGTCTACCAGCGCGTCATAGACGCCGCCGGCCACCTTGTTCTTGTCCATGCCGATAGACGAGGTGGCGTTGGCCTGCGGGTCGAGGTCCACCAGCAGCACGCGCTGGCCCATCTGCGCCAGGAAGGCGGCCAGGTTGATGGCGGTGGTGGTCTTGCCCACGCCGCCTTTTTGGTTGACCAGGGTGTAAATGAGAGCCATAGGCGTTAGGCGCGTATTATCGAGTGCATTCCCAAATGCGGCTTTTGACCGTCAACGTCGAAACGGGTTCTCATCGCAGGTTGGGCTTGTGAAAGCGATTATCTGACCCTAACCAAATTTTTCATCCAGGGGGTGGGCAAGCCCACCCCCTGGATGAAAAATTTGGCAGCTGGCCCAAAACGGCTGCGCCAATAACTGCGGATGCACCCGTATTATCCCAGCGCAGCGCGGGTGCGGCAATAGCCGGCTTCTTCGCGGGTGGGCACGCCGGCCAGCCCCGGCCGCGTCACCGACAGCGCGGCCATCTGGTTGGCGAACTTGGCCGAGGCCCACGGATCGTCCGTCTCATAATAGTTGATAAAGTAGGCGGTGGCGAAGATGTCGCCCGCCCCGGTGGGGTCCACTTCCGCCTGCGGCGGAGCGCGGAAGATACGCGCCCCCTGCCCGCGCACGAAGACCGTGCAGCCTTCCGGCCCCTGGGTGATGACCAGCACCCGCGCCAGCTTGGCCCAGTGCTCGGCGATGGCCCAGTCGCCGCCCAGGTCGTCAATGCTCAACACCACGGCGCTGGCGTGCCCCAACACCTGCGGGGCCTCCGGCCAGTCTACCACTGCGGGCTGCACGCGGCCGTCGGAGTCCCATTGGCGCAGCCAGCCCTGCGGTGTCAGCCCGAGGAATGAGCCGCTAAAGGCCGCCGCCAGGTCGTAATCCACTTCGCGGTCGAGCGGCCCCAGGTGCACGATCGGGGCGCGCAGCCAGTTGGTCGGCACGGCGTCGGCCGTCAGCGGCACGGCCCGCGCCCGTAGAAATTGCGTGCGCTTGCCGCCGGCATAGAGGTTCTCAAAGGTGGTCGTTTCGGGCGAGGGCAGCGCCGCCAGCGGCAGGCCGGCCAGCGGGCTAAGGTCCACGTCGCCGGCGTGGGCGGTGACGATGCCGGGGGTGTAGTCCAGGTCCATGGCCGTCAGCGCCGAAAACGAAACCGTGCCGCCCAGGGTATGGGCGCCAGGCGGATTTCCGCCCGGCGTTAAGTCTTTGGCAACGTGGCCGATAGTGAGATAGTGAACAGCGCGCTCGGCCATGAGGGAAGGAGTGCGGGCGCGGCGGCGGGGGCCAGCGCGCGGGCCGGCCTAATCCGCTAGGACGACGCAGACGGGCGGGGGATGATGGTGACCTTGCGCTGATAGCCCTCGCCGATGCTCTCGGTCTGCACGCCGAGGTGGTCGCGCAGCGCCAGGTGGATAATGCGGCGCTCGTTGGCGGCCATCGGCTCGAGCGTCATCACGCGCTGGCGCTGCACCGCCTGCTCGGCCATGCGCTGGGCCATGCGCCGCAGTTGCTCCTCGCGGCGCTTCTTGTGGCCCTGCACGTCCACCACCAGGTCAACGCTGTGGCCGACCTGCTTGGCGACGATCAGGCGGGCGATGTACTGCAGCGCCGAGAGCGTCTCGCCCTTGCGGCCGATCAACAGCCCGAGGTCCGGCCCCTGCACGTCGAGGATGATGGGCGTCAGGTCGCCATCCGGCTCGCCCCGGCTGGCATGCACCTCGGAGGGAATATCCATGCGTGCCAGCAGGTCTATCACCACCTGGCGGGCGTGCTGGGCGTCGGCATCATCGGCGGCGGCGGCCAGGTCGGCCGGGCCGGCCATCTCGGCTTGGCCCAGGCGCGTAATGCGCACCCGCACCGTGCCGACCTGGACCTCGCCATCTTCGAGCACATCTACCTGCACCGCGTCGCGGTCCACGCCCCATTGGGCGCAGACCCGCTCTACAGCGTCTTCTACGTCATCAGCGGCGAGGGTCAGGTCGAGGCTAGAAAGTGGCTCGGGCATGATTTCTTCCTTGCGTGCCGGGTAGCGGCGGCGCGGGCGCGCTAGCGGGCGCGGCCGGCCTTTTCGACCTTGTCCGACCGCGACGAGCCGCCCTTGCCCTTTTCGGGGGCGGGCAGCGCCTTCGGGGCCGGGCGGAGGCTAAAGACCTGCTTCCAGTTCACTGGCGCGGTGAAGGCGTACTGCACCACACTGACAATGTTGCCGATGATCCAGTAGATGGACAGGCCCGACGGGAATTGGAGCGACATCCAGCCGATCATGATCGGCATCATCAGCGTCATCTGGTTCGACATGGCGGCGGCCTGCGGGTCGGCGGTGGCCTGGGCGGGCGTCATGACCTTCGATTGCAGGTAGGTGGTGATGACCACCAGGGCCGTCAGGACATAGAGCGGGTCGGGCAGGCCCAGGTTGAGCCACAGAAACTCGTTCTGCAGCGGGATCAGGCCGGAGGCGCCGGTGAGGAACGGGTAAATGTGCTTCGACAGATCGAGCAACTGCACCGGCCCGGCCGCCATCGCCAGGTTGATGGCCTGGTACAGGCCGATGAGCACCGGGAACTGCACCAGCATCGGCAGGCAGCTCCCGAAGGGGTTGACGCCGGCCTCCTGGTAGAGCTTCATCTGCTCCTGGTTCAGCTTCTCGCGGTCCTTGGCGTACTTGGCCTGCATGGCCTTCCAGTTGTCGCTCTGCTGCAAAGTTTGCAGCTTCTTCTGCGACTTTTGGGTCTGCCAGGTCAGCGGGAACGTAATCAGCCGGATCAAGATGGTAAAGACCAGGATGGTGAGCGTGAAGTTATGGAACAACTGCTGATACAAGAACAGCAGCGCGTTCAACATCGGGTTGAGAATGAGGGTGTCCCACATCGGCGTATCTACCTATTTAGTTGGGGCAAAGGCCAGGGGCACGGTCTTGCCGTCCGTGCTGTAGCCGACCAAGAGATTTTCGCCGCTGAACGGCGCTACCAGGACCAGGTCGTTCGCGATCAAGATCGGGGCCAAGAGTTGGCCCTTGAGCGTCTGCGGCCAGTTGAGCGAGCCGTCGCTGCGGTTCAGCCCAAACAAGTTACCGTCGCGGTCGCCGACGTAGAGCAGGTCGCCGGCCACGGCCGGGGCGGCGCGCATCAGGCCGCCGGGCTTGACCATCCACAGCGCGGTGCTGGTGGCGGCCTCCACCGCGTACACATTCCCGGCGACATCGGTGAAGTATAACACCCCCTCAGACAGAGTCGGGCCGGCCCAAATCCAGTTCACGGCTTTGAAGGGCGTGGCCCAGCGCAGCTCGCCGGTTTGGGCGTCGAGCGCGTAGAGTTCGCTGCCGAAGGTGCCGACGTAAATCGTCTCGCCGTCTTCGCTCAGGGTGGGCGTGCCGGCCACGGCGGCCAACAGGTCTCGCTTCCAGCGCAGCGTGCCGGTCGCAGTGTCTAGCGCGTAGACGTGATGGTCGAGCGAGGTGACGTAGACGTTGTCACTGGCGACCAGCGGGGGGGCCCAAATGTCGCGCTCGGCCTTGAATTGCCATTGGTCGCGGCCGGTGGCGGCATCTACGGCGAAGAACTTGCCGTTCGCCAGCCCGACGTAGGCCACGCCGTCGGCCATGGCCAGGCCGCCGACGATGCGGTTATCCACCGCCGGGCTGAGGCCGAACAGGCCGGCCTCGGTGCCGCCCGTCGCCAGCGGGCAGCCGGTGCGGGTGACGCCCTTGGCATCGAAGGCCAGGCACCACTGCTGGAGGCCGTCGGCGGCGTTCAGCCCGTAGAGGATGCCGCTGTAAGAGCCGGTGGGGCCTTCGGAGCCGACGACGATGATGTCGGCGCTGAGGCCGGGGTCGGCTACAAAGACGCCGGTGGTGTTGCTGATGACGGCGGGGAAAACCCAGGCCTGCGAGCCGTCGGCCACGCGCACGGCGTGCACCTGTTGGCCCGAGGCGACGTAGGCGATCTCACCGTTGGTGGTGAGACCAGGCCAGGTTTGCGACGGGGCCGCACCGCAGGCGGCCAGCAGAATGGCCCCGAGCACCCCTAAAAAGGTCATGTACTTAAGACGCACAGCGATTACTCCTAAGGCACCGGGTCGAAGCCACCGGGATTGAACGGATTGCAGCGCAGCACGCGCCAGGCCGCCAGCAGGCTGCCTTTGACGGCGCCGTGCCGGCGGATGGCCTCAAAGCCATAGCGCGAGCACGACGGGTAGAAGCGGCAGGTGTTGATCGGCATGGCCCGCGAGAGCGTGAGTTGATAGAGCCGGATGACGCCGAGCAGCGCCGTCTGCGGCAGGTGAGTCGGCCGCAGGTCGGGCCGCCAGGCGGGCAGGGGTTCAGAGTGGGAGTCACCGGGTTGGTGGTCGTGCTGAGTCGTGTTATTCATGTTGGGTCACCGGCCCCATCTACCCCCCATTTAGCACAGGGGCCTGGTCTGGCCCCACCAGTACGCGCGCCCGGCGCAGCAGTTGGTTCAGCGCCGCCTGGGTCTCGGCCAACCGCGCCAGCGCCAGCGGCCGGCGGGCGATCAACAGCAGGTCCCACCCGGGGGCGATCTGGGCGGCGGCGGCGCGGGCCGCCTCGCGCAGCAGGCGCTTGGCCCGGTTGCGGGCCACGGCCGGGCCGACCGCCCGCCCCGCCAAAAAGCCAAAGCGCGGGGCCGGTTCGGGCACCGACGTGCCACCGGGGACGCGCGCGGTCAGTTCGGCCGGGCCGCGCCGGCGGGCGACCAGAACAACAAGCGGGTGGGCGTGAGATCGTCCATCGCGCCGCACCCGCTCGAAATCGGTTGCGCTTTTCAGGTGGAGCAAGGTGAAAGCGGCGAGCCGACTCTCCAGCCGCCGGCAGCCCAGACGGGCCGGCGGCGGCTCATACCCCTATTTCTTCTTGCTCGGGCGCCCGGCCGGCGACCCAGCGGCGTTCCAGTTCACCTTCTTGATGTGGTTGCTGATGCTGGGCGCGAGGCGCACGCGGCCCTTCAGGCGGCGGGCCTTGAGGACGTTGCGGCCACCGGCAGTCGCCATGCGGGCGCGAAAGCCGTGGGTGCGGGCGCGGTGGCGGATTCTGGGTTGATAGGTTCGCTTGGGCATGCCTTAATCACAATCTCTGAATAGGATTTGAATAGCGCGTGATTATACCGTACCGGGGGCCGTTCCAGCAAGGGCCGGGTTTTGGAAGTCGGAGGTCAGAAGTCGGATGGGTTTGGCGGCAAATTCCAATCGGTTGCGGCGCGCCGGCCGGCTGCGGACGATCACGCCGTCCCAGTCGCCTCCGCTGTATTTAGCGGCCCCCACCCCACGCC
>Ga0163153_10005332_pt1 | contig 15272 bp, 9 predicted proteins | sample OliLakLV19MP6IB1_FD_148629 | JGI IMG/M metagenome (GOLD analysis project Ga0163153, IMG submission 148629) | Freshwater microbial mat bacterial communities from Lake Vanda, McMurdo Dry Valleys, Antarctica - Oligotrophic Lake LV.19.MP6.IB-1 | ecosystem: Environmental > Aquatic > Freshwater > Lake... | reverse complement strand
GAGATTACCCGGGTTTCGGCCTCGGCGGCGACCGGTTGCGCGAGGCCGGTGCTCGCGATCTCCGCGGTCACGCGTGCCGCTCCCGGCGTGACACCGCGGGCGACGACACGGAACGATACCGGCTCGCCAGGACGAATTTCCGCCAGCGGATCGAACCGCACGCGCTGGCCTTCGACCTGCGCGCCGACTCCGCCCGGTCCGACGGTTCCGGCCGGTACCGCGGTCAGTTCCGGCGGCAGCGTGACGGTGACGACGACATTGGTATCAGCGCTCGTGCCCTCGTTGGTGATGCGCACTTCATAGAAGCCAGTTTTGCTCACGGCCAGCGGATCGCGGCTGTCGAACATCGTGGCGGAGAGTTTGCTCGCCGCGGCGCGAACGCTCATGCACTTCTGATCGTCGGCCCGCAGTTGCTCGCGGCAGGTGACGGTCACGGAACTGCAGATGGAATTGCCCGCCGAAACGCAGCGGTATTTCACTTTGAAGGTCTTCGACGCCCCGGCGGCCAGTGTCGCGAGGGGTGTCCAGCGGATGTCTTCGCCGACGCGTTCATGTGCCGACGGCGCCAATTGTAGCGCAGTTAATCCAGGGTCGAACTGATTCAAAACCGTGACGTCATGCAAATCGGTGGCGCCGTTGTTGGTCACTTTGATCGTGAACAACGGCTCGTCGCCCGTGTTTCCGCTGGCCGGCCCGGCGCATTCGACGAGCAAATCGCCTTGTTGCGCGGCGCCGGACGCTGCCGGCGGAATGCTTGGCGCAGGCTCGGTCGATGGTGGCGGTTCGTAGGGAGTACCGACCGGCGGAGGCGCGACGTTGAGGTCCGTCGCCAGCACGTTGCCTTGTCCTTGCGCGAGCGTCGTCGTTCCGTCAGATGTATAAACGATGACGGTATGCTGCCATTCCCCGGCGGCGAGTACCGTGAAGTTCAATGGCTGCGTGCGCGACTGTCCCGGCGGAATGGACGCCAAATCGAGCTCAACCATCTTTTGGCCCGGCGCGCTGCGCTCGATTTCATGCTCCAGACCGGCGTCGTACTCGTCGCGCACGAGCAACGGTCCGGTGGCGGTCGTGCCGAGGTTCGCGATCGTGATCTCGCATTTCACAACCTCGCCGACCGACGCGGCGGGCGGATTCGAAATGCGGACGCTTAGCTGCGACCCAGCCGGCGCTGTCGGCGTCGGATCCGGTTCGACGGCGGCGGGTTGAATGGGCGCGGGATCAAACGGGGCGCTTGCTGGCGGGGAAGGTGTGATCGGCGTGCCGGCGCCGGACCAACTCACGCGCGTCATGCCCGTGGCCACGGTCAAGGTCCGCCCGTCATAGCCCGACAGCGTGCCGGGGCGGATAACTTCGACGCGCACGTCGGTCGTGCCGGCCGCAGCGGTTGCCTGTTGAAGATCAACCGTGGCTTCGCCTTGCGGGCTGGTTTCCAACTCCACCGATTGCCCGTCGCCCGCGCCAAAGCTGGCAGGCGCGCCGCCGGCGACTGAGTACCGCACACGGTAACCGGTCAGCGCGGTCCGATCCGAAAGCCGCAGCAGCGAGGTCGTCAGGGCCTGTTCCCCGCCAGACGGCGCCGAGGTCGACGGCGGGAAGCTCCATTGAGCATCGATCCAATAGATGCGCGCAGTGCGTTGACGAGCTTCCCACGCGCCGAGCTGCGGCGCGAAGGCAGTCACGTGGCTGATGCCTTCCGCCGGCGAAGAGACGCTGATCCAAGTTTGCCCAGCGGTGATTGGCAGGTCGTCGGCCGTCGAGGCGGTGCCGCGGTTGAGGATGTAGTTGCGTGTCGCCGTGGAACTGATGGCGTAGTCGGCGTCGATTTTCTGCGCCGAACCTGCGCCGCCGAACAGCCAATCGAGCGGCGCGCGTTGACTGATCGTCGCCACGTGGCCGACGCCGGACGGATCGATCGTCCATTCGACGCGTTGTCGCGGCTGGAGCACCTGCTGCGAACCGAACACGCCAGCCACGAGCGTGACTTCGCTGCCCACCGGCGCGATTATATCCGCCGGGGCGAGTTGCAAGACAACCTCGGGCGCGGAGGACAACACTACCGGCGGCGCGGGAATCGGAATCGTCGGCAATGCCGGGGCAGGGGCCATCACCACCGGCGGAGCGATGATCGGCGCACACCCGGGCGCGGCGGCGCCGGTCGGCGGCGGCGCGATTGTGGTCACGCTGGAACTTCCGACGGGAGGGTCGACGACGAGCAGTCCGCGGCCGCTGGGGTCGAGTCGGGGCATGCCGCCGGCACAGCCGCCGACGCAGAGCGCGAGAAGCGCCCAGCCGCAGCGCGCAGCATGGCTCCGATGTTGACCGATGGTCGTCATAGTTCGCCTCAACTGAAAATTACCACCAAAAAAGCGGCATGCGTCGCTTTTCGGCAACGTAAGGCGAGGCGAAATGACCACGCGGCGGAAGAACCGCTACGATTGAAACCACGTGCGTCTAGAATTGCACCGGGCTGACGCCGAGGTCGACAATGCTGCAGGCGACGACGACGTTCAGGCCGCGCGATTCCGCGGCTTCGATGAGCTCCGGGCTCTCGCTGCCGGGATTGAGCCACAACTCCCGGCATCCCTTGGCGGCGATCTCGTCGATCATGCCGAGGCCGATCTTGGGCGGCAGATACACGCTGATGCGGTCGAGCTCGACCGGCACGTCGGCGAGCCGCGCGTAGACGGCGAGCCCCTCGATCCGGCCCCCTTTGGGATTCACCGGGTAGACGTCATAGCCCTGCTGCTGATGGGCGCGGAGCGACTTGTTGCCGAACTTGCTGGGATCGGCGCTGGCGCCGAGGATGGCCACGGTCTTGGGCATGGAATCGATTCGCCTAATTCTCGTCGCGGCGCACGTTGGCCGCGGCGGCTTTTTGTTGGCCGGTCATCCAGTACTTCCAGGCCTGGAGGTCGTAGCCGAAGTTCGCGCCAGTCAGGCTCACGAGCGCGTCGAGCACGTCCGTGTTGCGAACGTGCTCAACGATGACCTTGGTGCTGCCTCCGGCGGAAAGTCCGCCGCCGCCGCCGCCCGGGTTGCCAGGGCCGCCGAAACTGGCGCTATACTGGCTGTCGCCACCTTCCTTGATCGTGTGCTTGTGCGTCGTCACCAGGGCGTCAATCAACGCGGTCACTGCGGAAGGATCCTGTAATTCCTTCAGACAATAGGCGGCGCGATTGACGATCAAGTTGTCCTTGTGTTTCAGCACGCCCGCGTAGTATTTGACGAGTTCGGGATGCGGCTCCTTCTTGAGAAAATCAAGACACGTTAAGCGCACTTCCAAGTCACCGTCGAAGAGTGCGCCGTCTCCCAGGACGTAGATCGCGTCGGAGGAAGGGATTTGCGCCAGCGTCTCGACGTACAGGATGCGAACGTTGGGAACCTTCTCGCCGCGGAAGTATTGAGCAATCGCCGGCACCGAATTGGGATCGGTCACGTCGCGCAGCATCTCTTCCGCCTGGCCGGCGCGTTCATCGTCCAACCAGATTCGCCAGAGTTTCAGTTTCTTGAACCACTCGCCGGTTTCCTTTTTTTTCTTGCGGTGCCGCTCGGCCAGTTCGACTTCCTGCGGCAAACGCCAACGTCCCCGATAGCGCACGTAACCGCGCTCGATGTAGACCTGATCTTGCGTCTTCCATTCATTTTCGATCAGCGTGTAGCCCAACGCTCGACGGGCATCGGCGTGATTCGTGTCGAGCGCGATGACGCGTTCCAGATGTTTGCGCCGCGGTTCGCGGAGATTTTTTTCCCGGCACCATTCGGAGAGCGACCATTGCCCCTCGGCGGTGTCCTCATACGTATCGCGAATGCGCTCGTATTCCAATTCGTCCGCCGTTGGGACGTAGACCTTGACCACTTGATCGCGGGCGAGCTTCACCGAGCCGCCGGTCGCGGTGCGAATCAGATAATGGTCCGCCTTGGCATCGTCCTTATTCAGCCATTCACCTTGGATGCGGCCTTCGTTTTCCAGCACGAAGACTTCCGCTTCGGCGCGCGCGGCCACGCAGACCAGTGCGGCCAACATACAAAGCGTTCGCGTCGTGTGACCCATTCGGCTGTCTCCTTCCGGCGTTCCCCTTAAGTATAAGGGTCGGACTCGGTCCAGGGGAAGCAAGTTCCACACTAGCCCGTAGCGCCAGCGAAGGAGAGTTGACGCCGGTGATGACCACAACGAATACGCCAAGCGGACCTTTTCATTACGATCCAGTTCCCCTCCAGCGACGCGGCAGAGCCGGCCCGGGGTTCATGTCAACCGATTCCTGATGTCAAACCTCCCTCGCTGGCGCTACGGGCTAGTGTTGGCAATTCGTGCTGCCCCGTCACCCCGGGGGATCGGCGTAGACGGTCCAACCTGCCGCGATTCACACGAAGTCCGGTGCGAAGTTAGTCCGAGGGTCGGCGCGACGCAAGCTACGTTGGTATAACGGACTAAGGAAGGCGCCGGCCGCCGGCTTGCGCTCCCCGGGTGGGGCGGCACCGCCTCCCCCCTGGAATAGGTACGGCCCTCGAACGGTGCGTCCCCTCGCATCGCTGCGATCCATGATTCACGTGCAGCGTCTGACGAAGACATACGCCGACCTGCGGCGCGGCGAGTTCGTGGCGCTCGATCACGTGAGCTTCGACGCGTATCCCGGCCAGATTTACGGATTGCTCGGCCCTAACGGAGCCGGCAAGACCACGGCGCTACGGATCTTGAGCACGGTGCTGCAACCGACCGACGGCACGGCCGAAATCAATGGCTGCGACGTCGTGCGGCAGCCGTCCTTGGTGCGGCGGCAGATTGGTTTCATGTCGGCCAACACCGGCGTCTACGATCGCATGACCGCCTGGGAAATGGTCGAATACTTCGGCCGCTTATACGGGCTGCACGATGAACCGCTCCGCGCGCGAATGGAACAACTGTTCGAGCGGCTGCAGATGAACGAAATTCGTGACGTGCTCGGCGCAAAGATGTCGACCGGCATGAAGCAAAAAGTTTCCATTGCCCGGGCGATTGTTCACGATCCGCCGGTGGTGATTTTCGACGAGCCGACCTCGGGGCTCGACGTGCTGGTCGCCCGGGCGTTGCTGACCACGGTCGCCGAATTGAAGGCGCAGGGCAAGTGCATCGTGTTTTCGACACACATCATGACCGAAGTCGAGAAGCTGTGTGATCGCATTGCGATCATTCACCGCGGCAGCCTGCTGTCCGAAGGGACGTTGACCGAACTGCGCGAACGGCATCAAGAGCACGACCTGGAGGAATTGTTCTTCCAGCTCATTTCCCGCCATGACGAACAACGCCGGCTCGACGCCGCGGTCTGCTGACGATGAAACGGGCAAAAATGAACTGGGGCAACGTCCGCATCATCTTCGAGCGCGAAGTGCGTGACCAGATGCGCGATCGGCGCACGCTGTTCATGATCTTCGTACTGCCGTTGCTCCTGTACCCACTTCTGGGACTGAGCTTTTTGCGGGTGCTGCAGTTTCTGCAACAAAAGCCGTTCCGCGTGATGGTGATCGGCCAGGCGGAACTGCCCGAAACGCCGCCGCTAATCGCCGACACGCGGTTTGCGAGCTCGCTGTTCGACGATCCGAAGCAAGTCGATTTGCTCGAATTGAGCTATCCTGAGGACACCAAACAGTCCCCGGAAAAGCAGGAAATCGCCGCCAAGAAAATGCTCTCCAAGGGAGAGCTTGAGGCGGTGCTGGTGATCCCCGGTAGCTTCAAGGAACGACTGGCCGAGTTCCGCGCCAAGTTGCCCGACCGCAGTGGCGCCGCCGCGCCGGAGGAATCCGCGAGGCTCCCGCGGCCCAGGTTGATTTTCAACGACGGGAAGGAAAACTCGCGCTTGGCGGAAATCCGCTTGCAGCGAGTCTTGCAGACTTGGAGCGAATCGATTGGCCGCGACAACCTGGCCCGCGCCGGATTGCCCGAGGCTGCGGCGATTCCGTTTCGCATCGAGTCGGCCGACATCTCTCCGCCCAGTCGCCGTGGCGTGGCCGGTTGGTCGAAAATTCTGCCATTCATTCTGCTGATTTGGGCGCTGACCGGCGCGTTTTATCCCGCGGTCGATCTTTGCGCCGGGGAAAAAGAACGAGGCACGCTGGAAACCCTTTTGATCAGCCCCGCGGAACGCGGTGAGATCGTGTGGGGCAAGCTGCTCACGGTGATGCTGTTCAGCGTCTTTACCGCGGTGCTGAATTTGCTGAGCCTGGGTTCAACCGGCGGGTTTGTGGCTAGCCAATTTCCGGTGTTCGGCGCGCCCCCCTGGAGCGCGATGGTTTGGCTGCTGATCGCCTTGGTGCCTGTCTCGGCGCTCTTCAGCGCGGTTTGCCTGGCGCTGGCGGCCTTGGCCCGCAGCACCAAGGAAGGGCAGTACTACCTAATGCCGGTGATGCTGGTCATCACGCCGCTGGTGTTCGTGACGCTTTGGCCGAGTGTCGAGTTGACGCTTGGATTCAGCCTGATTCCGGTGACCGGCATCGTGCTACTGCTAAGGGCGCTGCTCGAAGGGGAGTTTTGGAACGCCCTACGCTTTGCGCCGCCGGTGATCGTCGTCACGGGGCTGTGTTGCCATATGGCGATTCGTTGGGCGGTGGATCAATTCAGCCGCGAAAACGTCTTGTTCCGTGAGAGCGAGCGGCTCGACCTCCGGCTTTGGCTCAAGCACCTGTGGCGCGATCGCCAGGCCACTCCTTCGGCGGGCGCCGCGATGACTTGCGTGGCGGCGATTCTGTTCGCCCAATTCGGGCTGCAGGGATGGATTGGCAGTGGGACGTCCATCACGACGGTGGCCTTAGGCAGCCAGTTGGCGACGATCCTGCTGCCAACGCTGCTCTGCGCGTGGTTCCTGTCGCGCAGCCCGCGCGAGACGTTTCAGCTCCAGTCGCCGAAACCGCTCGGATTGGCCGGCGCCGCTGCGTTGGCGCTTTGCTTGCACCCCGCCGCGACGATGGCCTCGGCCTTTGTGCAGCAGCTATATCCCGTGCCACCGCAACTTTCGGAACAGTTAGTGGGTGTGCAACAACAACTGAACGCCATGCCGCTTTGGCAAGTGCTGCTGCTGTTCGCCTGTCTGCCGGCGTTTTGTGAAGAACTGGCGTTCCGGGGATTCGTGATGTCGGGATTGCGCCACTTGGGCAATCGACGGCAAGCGATCGTGATCTCGGCCCTGGCGTTCGGGATTACGCACACCGTCAATCAACAATCGATTTTGGCGACGATGACCGGCCTGGTGCTCGGTTTCCTGGTGATTCGCGGCGGCAGCATCTGGTGCCCCATGCTGTTCCATGTGCTCCACAACAGCCTAGCGATCGTGATGGGCCAAGTAGACACTGCAATGGTGCGAAGCTGGCCCCTGCTGCGGTATTTGATGGTGGAAACCGGTCCGGGCAAGTGGGAATATCAGCACGGCATCGTCCTGGCGGGCCTACTGGCGGCGATTCTGCTCGTGTCCGGTATCAATCGCGTGCGTTACCGACAGACGCCGGAAGAGAAGCTCTACGAAGCTATCCGCCACGACGCCTCCAGCGCGCCGGTCGGTTAGCGTCCACCTTACGACGCATGATTCCGGCAAAGGCGTAACAGACGTCACTCGCGGAATGGTTGCTTTGCGGCCAGCCGTATGCCTCATGTAACGTCTGAATCAGTCGCGACGCGTTGCGCTGGCATTGCAAAGATGCCGTACTTTCCGCGTCGATGCTCACGACGAGAGAATGCCTTGCCCGACGGCGAAACGGATTTGCCGTTGGTCCCGATTCCCGCCTCTTAGAGGCGGCGCGTTGGGGAAGCGTCCATGGAGGGATGTCATGTCTAGCGCTCGGGCGGTGCGCCCCTGGTTGATCGTGGCGCTCGCGCTGACGGGCCTGGTCGGCTGCCAAAGCCTGCCGCGGCACGATCTGCCGTGCCCGCCGCCGCCGAAGGTGCGGCCGCAGCCGATGCCGCGCGAATTGGCTAAGACGGCTCTGCCGGACTACGTCATCGAACCGCCGGACATTCTGCTAATCGACGCGATCAAAGTCGTGCCCTTGCCGCCGTATCGCGTTCATACGCTCGATACGCTCGTCGTCTTTGTCGCCGGAGCGCTGCCGGAACAGCCGATTAGCGGCGAGTTTACCGTGGAATCGGGCGGGTTGATTAACTTCGGTCCGCCATATGGTTCGGTCAATGTCGCGGACTTGACGCTGGATGAAGCCACGAAGGCGATTGAAGCGCATCTGCGACAGACACTGTCGGAACCGCAGGTCACTTTGCAGCTTGGTTCGACGATCGCCCGCCAGCAGATCGCCGGCGAACATCTGGTCGGCCCGGACGGCATGGTCAGCCTGGGCACGTACGGCAAAGTCTTCGTCGCCGGGATGACGCAATCGCAAGTCCGCGCGGCGATCGAAGGGCACTTGTCGCAATTCCTTGAGAAGCCCGAGGTGGCCGTCGACGTCTTCGCCTACAACAGCAAGTTCTACTACGTCGTAACGCAAGGCGCCGGGCTCGGCGACGGCGTGACGAAGTTCTCCATCACCGGCAACGAGACGGTGCTGGATGCGATCGCCGAAGTGAACGGGCTCGACGCCGTTAGCTCGAAGCGCATCTGGGTGGCGCGGCCCTCGGAAGCTTCGCCGGAGGGCGTAGTCGTGTTGCCTGTCGACTGGCAAGCCGTGACGGAACTGGGAAGCGCCAGCACGAATTACCAGTTGATGCCCGGCGACCGCGTGTTTATCCAGGAAGACCGCCTCGTGGCGATGGACACCTGGGTGAGCAAGATGATCTCGCCGTGGGAACGGATCGCCGGCTTCGTCTCGCTCAGCACGCAGACGGTCTCGGGGGTGCGTTTCTTCCATCAGGGGCGGCGTGGCGGCAACAACTTCTAGTGCGGGATGGTTCGTTTCGCTTGGGGGCAGTTCATTCGATGACACGGACAGCAGCCACATTCGTCGTCCGATTTGCGCAATGCCGCTGGGAGTGCGCGCTGCTGGTGGTTGCTTCGATCGGACTCAGCGGTTGTCGAGCTGCGCCGCCTCGTTATCAAACCACTTGGCAACGAGTCAGCGCTCAATGCCATGTTCCCACGAACGGCTACTGCTTCGGCTACACGCCGACGACCTGGAGCCGTTATCCCGAGGAATGCGGGCCGCATGAATACGTGATCGTGGAAGAGGTCACGAGTCCGACGCCGGTTGTTGCGCCGCCGGCGGCTGTCGAGTCAGCGCCGGCAATGGAGTCGCCGCCCGCGCCGGATCCCGATCCGATCGTGCCACCGCTGACCGACGAACAGATCTTCGATATCCCGCCGCCCCCTTCGGCGCCGGAAACCCCCGACTTGGAAATCCCGAGTCGCGAGCCAGAACCACAGTCGTCAGCGCCCCGGCGATTACCAAGCTGGACCGCACACTTGGTTCAGTACGTCGAGGCGGTAACGAAGGTCCGCTAAGCAGTGTTGCCGTCGCAACCGGTGTGATCGCTACGCCATGGTCAGGCGACCTGCTGTCGCGGAGCGAGCTAGAGTTGAGCGGTATGCTGCGCGCCGGGCGCAGTCCGTCTCACGAGATCGTTTACGAGGAAGCCATCGCCATGGGCCAGTTATTCCGGCTGAAAGACGAACTGCTCACCGACCAGCGCATCACCGATTGCGAAGTCGACAAGATTCGCGCCTACGTCGACCAGAACGGCAAGCTCGACCTCGACGACGTCAAGTTCCTGGTTTCGCTCCTGTCGGAAGCACGCGAAGTCAGCCCCGGGTTTGACGCGTTGTTTTTCCCGGCGCTCAAGCAAGCCATCCTCGCCGACGGCCTGGTGGGACTCGACGAACAGTTCTACCTCCTGAAGATGATCTATTCGGACGGCCGCATCCGCGAACAGGAAAAGCAATTCCTTCGCGAACTGCAAGCGGAAGTCCAGGAATCCACGCCGGAATTCGACGCGATGTGCGAAGCCGCCTTCTCGGCCCGCACAACCAACTGGTGCGTCGGCGGCCGCGCGTAGTCGCATCAGTATTGGCAGCCGCTTCTGTAGCCAAGGTCTGTGACCCGTCCTATACACACAACTGTTCATTGGTCCCGCGGCTGTTACGGCGTTGGCGGCACGGGATTTGCGCCCTGGCGTTTGGTGGTGTTGACCCGCCAGAATTGCCGGGAACGCGACGACGGGCCCTCGTTTTTTTCCCGCTCCACGCACAGCGTGTGAAATCCGCCCGGCAGCGGTATGCTAGGGGATGAATCACATCCCACGGCGCACGCGTTCTTCATCGTCGCGGAGCTCGAAAATGGACCTAGGCCATCGCACGCGAATCGTGTTAGTGATGTTCTTCGCGGTATGGGCCGCCTGCGTCGCATCGTCCGCCGCCCAACCCTTCGAGCCTGCGCAGCCAGGTAAGTTGCAATCCGATCCCAGCGCCAACGCACTGGCCCTGCGGATTGAATTGTCCGCGGACGGTCGGACGAAGGACATCGATCTCGAACAACCGTTCCATGTCGTGCTGAAGAACAACTCAAACGAAGTGCTTCGCATCTGGAATCCGCGCCTTCGCCAAGGCTACCGGCAGCTGTCCTTTCGCTTTCGAGATCCTCATTCCGAAAAGTCGCTAGTCGTGGCCAAGCGAGACATCAGCGACGATGAGTATTGGAATTCGACGATGAAGCAAGTCGTACCACCTTCGTCATCCATCGAAATCGCGCCCGGCGACACCCATTTCATTCGTGTCCGTTTCGCCGACTACGCTAACGAAAACGACGTCTGGGAGAATCTGCCCGATCTCAATTCATCGACCCAATTCGAGGTCACGGCGATTTTGGAGTCTTCCGAAAGCGATGGCACCGACAGCTCCGGCGTATGGCATGGAACGATCCAAAGCGATCCCATCTCCGCCAGGTACATTGCGCCCGACTTAAAGACCGCTCACGACTATCTGGTGGCGGGCTACACGAAACAGGCAATCCAATTGGCCAGCCAGGATCGGCGGGCGTTACGTCGCCGCGTTGACGAGATGACTCTGCTCCACGTCGCGGCTCAGCGAAACAACGTGGAGGCCCTCACCTGGCTTCTCGAACACGGCGCCGACGTTGATGCAAAGACGTACAATGACTCCACAGCGTTGCACCTGACGGACGATCCGAAGATCGTCGAACTCCTCCTGACGAAGCACGCCGACGTTTCGCCGCGCAATTCAGACTCAGCCGACAACCTGCGGTCAGCCTATCATGACGCGATCGAAGAGTTCACGGACGCCCGCGACGAACCTGAGCGCACGAAATGGCGCAAGATCATCGACCTTTATTTGACAACAGGCGCGGAGTACGACCTTTTCGCGGCCATTCACTTGGATGATCTGGCGGGCGTTAAGCAGATTCTCGAGGCCGATCCGCAGCAGGCCAAGAAGCGGTTGTTCCGGAGTCCGCTGCGGATGGCAGCGCGGTTGGGACGCGTGGACATCTGCAAACTACTGATCGAGCAATACGACGTGGATGTCGACGATTTCGAGGGAGGCAGCGGCTTTCCCATTATCACGGAAGCGGTGCAGTTTCCTGAAATCGTGCGACTGTTGATTGCGAACGGCGCCGACCTGAAGACCCGGATTACGTGGCGAGGCGGTTGGGGAGGTGGCAAGGCAATTGGCGACAATGCCACTGCGCTTCACTTCGCGGCCTACGCGAACAACGCCGAGACAGTGACGTTGTTGATCGACAACGGCGTGGGTATTTTCGCCGAAACCCAAGATATCACCCCCAATTTGTCTAAGCAAATGGCCCTCGATGTGGCGGCTTCTTGCGGCAGTGCCGCGAGCGCCGAGGCGATGATCAATCATCCAAAATTCGACGAAGCGGACGAAGGCGTGCGAAAGAAATTGCTCGACGAGTCCCTGTGGAAATTCGCGTCCACCATTTGGGTGACCGACAAAGCCGAACGTCCGCGACTGATAGAAGTACTCATTGCCAAAGGGGCGAATCCCAATGTGACCTTATACGGCAGGACGGCGTTGCAAAACGCGGTGGCTAGGATTTACCCGTCAGACAAGCCGGACAGCAGGGAAGGCCGCCAGGGCGTCGACGTCTTGAAGCATCACGGGGTCAAGGTCGACTTCCATTCCGCCGTGAAATTGGGGGATGAAGAGGCCGTGGCCGCGGCCTTGGCGGCGAATGCCGCGGTGGCCAACGACCTGGGGCCGGAAGGCCGGCCGGCGCTGCACGTCGCCGTCGATTTCGACCACCGCGGAATCGTAGCCTTACTCATCAAAGCGGGCTGTGATCTGGAGATTCGCAACAAAAGCAAGTCAACAGGTTCGCCGGATGCGACCGCGCTTCACGCGGCGGCATTCTGGCGCCGAGAGGAGATCGCGCGGATGCTGATTGAAGCCGGAGCGGACGTGAACGCGAAGTCGGCGGACGGAGCCACGCCATTGCATGAATCCGCCAGAGTGACCACCATCGCGGTGGCCAAGTTGCTGCTGGCAGCCGGTGCGGACGTCAACGCTAAGGACAACGAAGGCAATACGCCACTTGACCAGCTGCGTGAGGAGGATGACGAAAACGCCGCCGAGATGGAAAAACTCTTGGCGAAGTATCACGCCAAATCCGCACAGTAAAAATCTCCGGCCGCTATGGCGCGTTTGCAAAGCCTCATCTTCTGGCTACCTGATAGCGTGGGTGGCTGGGGTCGAGCGTAGTCGCTCGCCCCCAGCGCATTCGACCTGGGGGCGAATGAGTACATTCGACCCCAGCCACCCACAATTTTTGATAACGCAGATCTTATTCTTGACCGCGTCTAGTACCGGTAGTAATCCGGCTTGTACGGCCCTTCCGCCGGCACGCCGATGTAGTCGGATTGGGCCTTGGTCAGCTTCGTCAGCTTGACGCCGAGTTTTTCCAGGTGCAGGCGGGCGACTTCTTCGTCGAGTTCCTTCGGCAGGCGATGCACGCCGAGCGGGTACTTGTCCGGCTCTTGCCAGAGGGCCAGTTGCGCCATCACCTGGTTGGTGAAGGAGTTGGACATCACGAACGACGGATGGCCGGTCGCGCAGCCGAGGTTCACCAGGCGGCCTTCGGCCAGCACGAGGATCGAGCGGCCGCTGGGGAACGTGTAGCGATCCACCTGCGGCTTGATCTCGACCTTCTTAACGTTCTTCTGTCCGTTCAGCCAGGCCATATCGATTTCGAGGTCGAAGTGGCCGATGTTGCAGACGATCGCGTCGTCCGGCATCACTTCCATGTGCTTGCCCGTGATAATGTCGCGGCAGCCGGTGCAGGTGACGAAGATGTTGCCACGGGCGGCGGCCTCTTCCATTGTGGTGACTTCGAAGCCTTCCATCGCCGCTTGCAGGGCGTTGATGGGATCGATTTCCGTGACGATCACCCGGGCGCCGAGCGAACGCATCGAGTGCGCCGAACCCTTGCCGACGTCGCCATAACCGGCGATGACGACGACCTTGCCGGCGACCATCACGTCGGTGGCCCGCTTGATGCCGTCGGCCAGCGACTCGCGGCAGCCGTAGAGGTTATCGAACTTGCTTTTGGTGACGGAGTCGTTGACGTTGATCGCGGGAACCTTGAGCGTCCCCTGCGCGTGCATCTGGTAGAGCCGATGCACGCCGGTGGTGGTTTCCTCGCTCAGCCCGCGAACGTTGGCCAGCAGCTCCGGATATTTCTGGTGAACCATCGCGGTCAGGTCGCCGCCGTCGTCCAGAATCATGTTCAACGGTTGGCCGTCCGGGAAGAACAGCGTCTGCTCGATACACCAATCGAACTCTTCGTTGGTCATTCCCTTCCAGGCGTAGACCGGGTAGCCGGCCTTGGCGATCGCCGCCGCGGCGTGGTCCTGCGTGGAGAAGATGTTGCAGCTGCTCCAGGTGACTTCCGCGCCCAGTTCCTTGAGCGTCTCGATCAGCACCGCCGTCTGGATGGTCATGTGCAGGCAGCCGGCGATCCGGGCGCCCTTCAGCGGCTTGCTCTGGCCGTGTTTCTTGCGCAGGGCCATCAAGCCCGGCATTTCGTTTTCGGCGAGCTGGATTTCCTTGCGGCCCCAATCGGCCAGCTTGAGATCTGCGACTTTATAGGGAAGCCTGGTTTCGACCTGCGACACGTGCTGCTCCTTTGTGTATTCCGCCCAGTTTTCCGGCGTTCGTGCGCCCGCATCCGCCCGTTGCGCTCGTGTGCGAGCACTCCCGGGGAACTCCGCCGGGTACGATGGGGTCAAACAAAATGATAGGTGGGACGACGTTTCCCGCAAGTGGCGTTTTCACCCCCCTGGGCGATGGAAACGAGCGCATTTCCGCTCTTTCGAGCGGCTTAGGAACCGCTTAACATCCCGCCCGATTAACTGGCAACTTGGAATTGAGTGAGGAACCGAACCATGCGTAGCAGCTTATGGATGTTGGCCGTGCTGGCCGTCGCCGCGTTGGTCCCGACCGCCCAGGCCGGACCGGTCTATTTCCTGGTGGCCGAGTTGCCCGGGGAGGAAGTACATGGCGACTCGTATGTCTTGCCGCTAGAGAATCCGCTCGACATCGCCCACGCGCGGGAGTTGATCTCGCTCGGCCCATCGGCCGGCGCGACGATCGCCGTCGCCCGCATCGCAGAAGGCCCCGACGGCATCAATCGCGACTACCGCGCCGTGGGCCAACCGGCCTGGAATTGGCACGTCACGGAGTTCGTCGGCTTCGCGGACAACACGATCGAAGTCCTCGACGGCTGGCCCAGCGACGTGGAACGGGACGTTCCGGCCTGGATCGGCAACACGAACGGCATGGTCGGCTTCTGGAGCTACACCGTGGTGGAAGAATTGTCGAACGTGCCGGAGCCGGCAACGTTCGTGATCGCCGCTCTGGCGATTCCGGCTACGATTGGCATCGTCTGGCGGAAGCGCCGCGGCGCCGGCGATTTTCGTTGACCATTCCCCCCATTTCTGAAACACTCACGAGAGGGCTTTTCGGCGGACGCTCGCTCGGCGACGGAACAGACAGAACTTCTTTATGCGCATCCAACTTCGGTTCCTGGCGGCGGTCTTGGCGGTGGGCCTGATGCTCTGGGGGTGGCGAGACGCCCAGGCGGAGCGATTCATCACGCTCGGGCCTTCCGACACTTTCGCGCTGGGGCAGCCGATTGTGTCCTTCGAAGTGTTCCAGGACGCGGCCGGGACGCATAGCTTCGGCCCCACGGACGAGCGGAAGAACCTGCTCCTCGATACCGGCGCCAACGGCATTTTGCTCGACGGCGGGGCTTACGATGCGCTCCGAGCCCGCGGCTATCAAACTGTCTCCGTTTACGACGAATCCGGCGTCGCAGGCACCACGCCGATGGAC
>Ga0163153_10005331_pt1 | contig 15272 bp, 12 predicted proteins | sample OliLakLV19MP6IB1_FD_148629 | JGI IMG/M metagenome (GOLD analysis project Ga0163153, IMG submission 148629) | Freshwater microbial mat bacterial communities from Lake Vanda, McMurdo Dry Valleys, Antarctica - Oligotrophic Lake LV.19.MP6.IB-1 | ecosystem: Environmental > Aquatic > Freshwater >... | reverse complement strand
TCGCCGATGTGCGCGTGCGCGCGTCGATGGGCGAGGTCGAATCAGTCGCCTGGGCCCTGGCCAAGGCGCTCGGCGGCGACGTCCCCGCGGCGCTGCTGACGCGCAAGCCGATGCTCAAGGCGGTCGATGGCACGGATCCGATCACCTTCACCGCCGAGCGTCTGCTCGCGGTCAAGGCGGCGGGCAAGCACAGCTTGATCTACGTCGGTGGCGCCACCCATTGCGGCGAAGCCAGCCGCGGCCTGCACCTCGCGGCGAATCTGATCAACAGCCTGCTTGGCAACGAGGGCGTGACCGTCGAGACCGCCAGCGTCCCGGCCAGCGCGATCGCGCCGAGCGCCACCGCCACCCTCGACGCCATCACCGCCGCCGAGGTGGTGATCCTCGTCGGCGTCAATCCCGCGATCAGCCTGCCCGGCGCGATGGCCGCGCTCGCCACCAAGACGGTGATCGCCCTCGCAGATCGCGAGGACGAGAGCTTCAAGATCGCCAAGACGGCCTACCTCGCGCCGTCGCTGCATGGCCTGGAAAGCTGGGGCGATGCCGAGCCGCTGGGCGGCGTCCATGCCCTGCAGCAGCCGTGCATCCACCCGCTGTGGGACTGCCGTGCCAGCGAAGAGAGCCTGATGGTCTTTGCGGTCGCTGCGCTTGGCGCCCAGGCCCCCAAGACGTTCACCGCCGAGAAGGCTCCCGCCGATCCCAAACTGGTCGCGGTGTGCTCGCGCAAGCAGCTGTGGCAGGCCGTCGCAGTCGGCGTGCGCAGCTGGCACGACTACGTCCGCGCCGCCTGGCTGGCGACGGTCAAGACCCAGAGCGGCGCCGCCGGTGACGACCGCGGCTTCTGGAACGCCGCCCTCGCCAAGGGCGTGGTGGTCGCCAAGGCCGCGGCGTCCGCCGCGACTCCGGCGTTCACGTTCAACGACGGTGCGCTCAGCGGTATCGCCCTCGCGCCCCAGGGCACCGGCGTGCAACTGGTCATCAGCGCCTCGCGCATCCTGCGCGATGGCGCCGGCGCCAACAACGCGTGGCTGCAAGAGACCCCCGATCCGGTCTCGCGAATGACCTGGGACAACTACCTCGCCGTGTCGCCGGTCGATGCCGAGACCTTCGGCGTGCCGCGTCAGCGTTACGATGTCGGCAGTGTCGACCGCAACCCGGTGGTCACGCTCACCGTCGGTGGTGTGGCGATGAAGCTGCCCGTCCACGTCCAAGAAGGTCAGCACCCCGGCACGGTCGAATGCTTCTTCGGCTGGGGCCGTCCCGCCGCCGGCAAGGTCGCCGAGGGCGCCGGCGTCGATGGCGATGACAGCGTCAACGCCTTCAAGCTGCTCGCCGCCGACCGTTCGGCCTGGGGCTTCGCCAGCGTTTCGGTCGCGCCCACCGGCACCCAGTACAAGCTCGCCTGCACCCAGGGCCACAACACGATGGACGGTCGTGAGATCGTCATCGACGACGAACTCGACGCGTTCCGCAAGGATCCGGGCAAGCACAAGCGCGAGCACCACCATGCGCTCTGGAACAACGGCGCCGATGGCCAGCCCGGCGGCCGCCTCAGCATGTGGCAGTCGACCCACATCTATCCCGGCCGCCGCTGGGGCATGGCCATCGACCTGACCACCTGCACTGGCTGCCAAGCCTGCGTGGTCGCCTGCAGTACCGAGAACAACGTCCCGGTCGTCGGCCGCGACGAGGTCCGCAAGGGCCGCGAGATGCACTGGATCCGCATCGACCGCTACTTCTCGTCGAGCGCCTGGGATCACGGCACGCCCAGCCCCGGCCCGACCTCGGGCGAGACCCTTTTCGGCGCGCCCGCGCCCGAGGCCTTGCTCGACATCGACACCACCCATCAGGTGGTGATCTGCCAGCAGTGCGGCCATGCGCCCTGCGAAGAGGTCTGCCCGGCGATGGCGACGATGCACAACGAGGAAGGCCTGAATATCCAGGTCTACAATCGCTGCATCGGCACCCGCTACTGCTCGAACAACTGCCCCTACAAGGTCCGCCGCTTCAACTTCTACGAGTATTCGAAGTACCGCGCCGGCCCCCAGGGATCGGGCGAGCCTTTCGACCGGGTGGTCAAGAACCTGACCGCCGAAGCGAGCACCTCGAGCAGCGCCGAGCTGACCCGCGCGCCGCTGATGATGATGCTCAATCCCGCAGTCACCGTGCGCTCGAAGGGCGTGATGGAGAAGTGCAACTTCTGCGTCCAGCGCACCCGCGACGTCCGTGAGGCCGAGAAAGCCACCGGCCGCATCTATGACGACAAGCAGGTCGGCGCGATCACCACCGCCTGCGCCCAGACCTGCCCGACCGGCGCGATCACCTTCGGCGACATCAACGATCCGGAATCAAAGGTGAACCGCCTCGCCGCCGCTTCGCCGCATGGCTACAAACTGCTCGACAAGGAACTGAACACCCGCCCGTCGGTGATCTACCTGCAGCGCATCCGCAATCGGCCGGTCTCGGCGGCTACAGCCGTCGCGCTCGCCGCCCACCATGGACCGGCCGAGGCCGGGTATGGTACCGACGCCAAGCCGGCGCCCGGGGAGGGTCACTGATGCGCCCCACCCTCGCCGAGCTTGAGAATCCCAAGACGCTGATCCACGCCAGCGTCACCGCCCGCGACGTCACCCTCGATGTGATCGCGCCGATCTTCCGTCCGCCGTCGATTGGCTGGTGGGTCGGCCTGTTCGTCTCGATGGCGATCATGTCGCTGATGTTCTTCACCTTCACCGTGCAGATGTGCGAAGGCCTGGGCATCCTCGGCCTGAACAATCCGGTGATGTGGGGCTCGTACATCACCAACTTCGTGTTCTGGATCGGTATCGGCCACGCCGGTACCCTGATCTCGGCGATCCTCTTCCTGTTCCGCCAGAAGTGGCGCACCTCGATCAACCGCTCGGCCGAGGCGATGACCATCTTCGCGGTCGCCACCGCCGGTCTGTTCCCGCTGATCCACACCGGTCGTCCGTGGGTCGACTTCTGGCTGTTCCCGTATCCCAATGACCGCGCGCTGTGGCCGCAGTTCCGCTCGCCGCTGATGTGGGACGTCTTCGCGATTTCGACCTACGGCACGACCTCGGTCATCTTCTGGTACCTCGGCCTGATCCCCGACTTCGCCACGGTGCGCGACAAGTGCCGCCCCGGCAGCCTGAAGCGGATGATCTACTCGCTGGTCTCCTTCGGCTGGAAGGGCACGGTCAAGGACTGGAACCACTACGAGCGCGCCTACGCCCAGTTCGCCTGGATCTCGACGCCGCTGGTGCTGTCGGTGCACTCGACCGTGTCGTTCGACTTCGCCACCTCGAAGGTGCCGGGTTGGCACACCACCATCTTCCCGCCCTACTTCGTCGCCGGCGCGATCTTCGGCGGCTTCGGCATGGTGGTGTTCCTGCTCGCGCCGATGCGGTCGATGCTGAAGCTGGAAAAGTACATCACGATCACCCATCTCGAGCTCTGCAACAAGATCATCCTCGCGACTTCGATGATCGTCGGCTACGCCTACGCGATGGAATTCCTTGCCGCGTGGTTCTCCGAGTCGGTCTACGAACGCAGCCAGTTCCTCTACCGCCTCGCCGGTCCGCATGCCTGGGTCTTCTGGTGCATGACCCTGTGCAACGTGGTCGCGCCGCAGTTCTTCTGGTGGAAACGCGTCCGCCGCAGCCTGATCGCGATGTGGATCATCTCGGTGTTCGTCAACATCGGCATGTGGTTCGAGCGCGCGAACATCTTCATGCTCTCGCTCGAACGCGATCACCTGCCCTCGTCGTGGGACATGTGGGTCGGCACCAGCTGGGACTGGATGGTCGTCGCCGGATCCTTCGGCTGGTTCATGTTCCTCTTCCTGCTCTATGCCAAGACCATGCCCACGATCGCCATCGCCGAGATCAAGTCGGTGTTGGTGAATCCGAGCGGCAAGGCCGGCAACCACAGGGGCGTCCACCATGGGTAATCACGCCATGCCGCTCGTCCTCGGCTACTTCAGCGAACCCGAGGTTTTCAAGAAGGCCTGCGCCGCCAGCCATGCGGCCGGTCACAAGGGCCACGAGGCCTACATGCCCTGGCCGCTGCACGGGGTCGAAAAGTTGATGGGTATCCGCCGCAGCTGGATCGGCCGGCCGGTGCTGTTCATGCTGCTCTTCGGCGCCTTCTGCGGCTTCATCATGCAGGTGTGGATGATGAAGTACGATTGGCCGATCATCATCGCCGGCAAGCCGTACAACAGCTGGCCCGCCTACGTCGTGATCACCTTCGAGAGCGGCATCCTCTGCGGCGCGCTGGCCAATCTGGCCATCGTCCTGCTGATCGCCTGCAAGCTGCTGCCCAGTCCGACGACGACCCTGCCCAGCGACGCGTTGACCGACGACACCTTCTGCCTCGCCGTGCCGGCGACCGAGCACGGCTCGGTCGCGGCGCTCGACCAGTGGCTCAAGGACCAGGGCGCCGAGCGCGTCGAGCACTACCTGCCCAATGGTGCCCTCACGGGTACCAACGAGGTCTCCCATGCGTAAGCGCACCGTCCGCTTCGCCGCGGCCGCGCTCGCGGCTCTCGTCCTTGGCGCCTGCGGCGAGAGCGAGAAGTCCTCGCGCGGGCTTGAATACATGCCCGACATGTACGAATCGCCGGCCTACAAGAGCCAGCAGGCGATGCAGGTCGTGCTCAAGGATGGCGTCGCCCAGCCAATGCTGGTGATGTCGCCGGCGACCTCGGCGATGGGCGAGGTCCACCACGTTCCGGCGATGCTGACCCCGCCGGATGGTACCGTGCCGCGCGACTTCCTGCCCTATCCCTTCACCACCAGCGGGGCCGATGGCTTGGCCGCCCGCGAGCTGCGCAACCCGTACGCGCCGACCCCGGAGGTCCTCCGCCGCGGTCAACGCTACTACCTGATCTCGTGCGCGCCTTGCCACGGCAACGATGGCAACGCCGCCAACGGCTACGTCGCCAAGTACTTCTCGGGGGTGTTGTCCGTGAACACCCCGGCGCTGAACCTGCTCACCGATGGTGACATCTACCATCTGATCTCGGTCGGGCGCAATCGCATGCCCAACTACCGAGCGCAGCTGCTGCCCGAGAACCGCTGGGCGGTTGTCAGCTATGTGCGCGTCCTGAATCGCGCGACCCTGGCGGTCAGCGATGCCGCGGGCGCCCTGATCGCGGCGACGACCGAGTTGAATGCCAAGCCCGACGACCCCACCGCCAAGGCTGCGTTCGACGCCGCTACGGCGGTGGCCGCCAGCGCCAAGGGCGACCTCGAGCTGATCAAGCGCGGTGGCGATGGCGCCGCCTTTCGGCCGGCGCCGGACGCGGTGCCCGAGTACGTGAAACCGACCTGGCCGGAGAACTGATCCGTGAGCGCATCCGCCCACCATGTCGACACCATCCGGGATCCCGGTCCCCTGCGCGCACCGAAGCTGCGCGCGGTGGCCTGGGGCCTGCTGGCGATCGGCGCGATCACCTTCGCCGTCCTCATCCTCGGCAACGAGAAGAGCAAGGAGCGCGCCTGGTCGTCGTTCCTGCAGGGCATGTTGATCCCGACCTTCATCGGCATCGCTGCGGTCTTCTACATCGCGGTCCACAGCGTCACCAACGCTAGGTGGCTGCTGCCCCTGCGCCGGTTGATGGAAGGGTTGTCGAGCGGACTGCTGATCACGCTGGTCGCGTTCCTGTCGCTCGCGTTCTTCGGGGCCGAGTATCTCTACGATTGGATCAACCTTTCCGGTACCAAGCATCAGAACCTGTTCCATGTCCATGGCACCAAGTCCGAGCTGATGACTTTCAACCGATGGTTCCTCACTAACGTGGTGATCATCCTGGCTTGGCTCTGGTTCCGTTACCGCCTGGTCAAGTTCTCGGTCGACCAGGATACCACCGGCGCCGACATCCGCGGCCGTCATCGCCGCATCGCCATCGGCTTCCTGCCGGTGTTCGCCATCGGCATAACCCTCTTCGTGTGGGACCTGCTGCTGTCCCTGCACGTGAACTGGTTCTCGACCATGTGGGGGGTGTACTGCTTCACGAGCGCGGTGCAGACCTTCCTCTGCGTCACCATCCTGTTCATGGTCTGGCTGCGGCGTGGACCGATGCGCGAGGTCATCCAGGAGCACACCGTCCACGACATCGGCACCTGGATGGTCGGCTGGTCGTGCTTCTGCGCCTACATCGGCTTCAGCCAGTACATGCTGATCTGGTACGCCAACCTCGACGAAGAGACCTTCTTCTACGTGATCCGCAATCAGCACGGATACGGCCTGGCCTACGCCATCGAGGCGCTGATCCGCTGGCCGCTGGTCTTCCTCGGCCTGATGAGCCAGAGCGTGCGCACCAAGCCCTGGGCACTGGTGACGATCTCGATCGCGGCGCTGATCGGCAACTGGATGGACTGGTCGTGGATCATCATGCCGGCGTTCTCGCCCAACGAGTACCGTGGTCCGTGGAGCCTACCTGAAGTCCTGATCGGCGCGGGCTTCGTCGGCGCCTTCCTGTTGGTCGCCCTGCGCTTCTGGGCCAAGTATGGCCTGATCGCCAAGGGCGAACCGCGCCTGCTCGCCACCGTCAATGCGGAGCACCTGCACTAATGGCTACCCACGCGCAAGACCCGGCCGAGCGCTCGCACCCGCTGCTGTGGACGGCGGGGATGCTGCTCATCATCGCGGTGCTCATCGGCTGGTTCGTCCACTTCTACGGCGAGGGCGTGACCCATGGGCGCGAACTCGGTAAGTTGGCCGCCAAGAAGAAGGAGCAGGCCGAACCGGACCACAGGGCGCTGATCGCCAATAAGGGCGGCGACGTCATCGATCGCGGCTCGATCCTCTACGCCAAGAACTGCGCCTCGTGTCACGGCCAGCAGGGGAATACCAACCCGTCGAACATGAATCCGCCGCCGCGCAACTTCCAGGCCGATGCCTTCAAGAACGCCAATGGCGGTGGTCCGCACGCCCTCTACCTGGTGTTGACCAATGGCTATGCCGGCGGGCGCATGCCGTCGTTCTCCGCTTCGCTCTCGCCTGAGGACCGCTACGCGGTGGCCCACTACCTGCGCGAGTCATTCGTGAAGACGAACAACAAGATCGCTTACGTTGATGACGCCAAGGCCCTGCTCGACGCCATCCCCGCGCCCGGCGCCGGTGCCGGCGCCGAGGTCCAGGTCGCACCCGCCCTGCGCCAGCCGCCCAAGGAGGTCTTCGCGCTCATGCAGGGGGTCAGCCAGCAGGCCGCCACAGAGGCCGCCGCCGCCACCGCTTGGCTGAACCAGGCCAAGGTCGGCGCCCAGGGCCCGGTCGCCGGCGCCATCGCCGCGCTCGACCGCCGCCTGTCCGGCACCGGCGCGCTGGTCGATCTCCGCCGCGCCGTCGCGGCCGGCGACCGCAAGCGCTTCGATGCCCTGCTGCTATCCCCGGCCCCCGGCGCCTTCATCGCCGATCTGCCGTTGCTCTCATCCTCCGATCTCGATGGCCTGTACGCGCAGCTCGGCAAGGCTGGGGCGCGGGGAGTTCCGTAAATGCTGCGCCTGAAGTTTCTCTCCCTGGCCGCCCTGCTGCTGCTCGCCGCTCCGGCCGCGTTCACCGCCGAGGCTTCGGTCGATGACCTGGTGAAGGTGTTCAACCCCGACCTGTGGGGTCCCGAAATCACCATGACCAGCACCTGGTCGCAGCCGGCGAGCAATATCGCCAAGAAGGTGCTCGATAACTTCTGGTTCAGCTTCCTGGTCTTCGTCCCGTTCCTGGTGCTGCCGCAGGTGCTGCTGCTCTATGCGATGATGAAGTTCCGCGATCGCGGGAACGGTCGCAAGAGCGCGACCTTCATGCACAACACCAAGCTTGAGAACCTGTGGACGGCGATCCCGATCCTGGCCCTGGCGGTGGTCGCCGTGCCGGTCTATCCGCTGCTCTACGAGATGGAGCTGCCGCCCAAGGATGCCGACCAGGCCCTGGCCATCACCGTGCGCGGCCGCCAGTTTGCCTGGGACTACGAGTACAAGCGCGAGTCCATCAGCATCGGCCAGGATCTGGTCAACGGCAAGCAGGAGCCGATGGTCCTGGTCAAGGATCGCGTCACCACCCTGCGCATCACCTCCAATGATGTGAACCACGCGTGGTGGGTGCCGGCCTTCGGCGTCAAGAAGGACGCCATCATCGGCCGCTTCAACAACACCTGGTTCATCCCCGACCGCATCGGCCCCTTCAAGGGCCAGTGCGCCGAGCTCTGCGGCGAAGGCCACGGCGTGATGCTGATCAGCGCGGTGGTGGTCGAGCCCGCCCAGTTTGCTACTTGGACCATGCTGATGAAGCACCGTTATCCGGCGAAGAAGGTCTGGGACACGCTCAGCGCGTGGGAGGTCGGCAAGCCCGAAGAGCCGCTGCGCGCCGCCCTGCTCGAATACCGCGGCAAGTTCCCCGGCGACGCCCAGGCTGATTTCGCGCTCCAGTATTGGATGGCGCACAGCACGGTCTCGTTCACCCGTGGCGCACCGCTCCCGGGCACCAAGCCCGAGGACCGTGCCGGCTTCCCCCAGCGCTTCGCCGAGTGGCAACGCCAGAATGAGCTGATGAAGGGTCGCCGCGAGCGCCTTGGTCAGCTGATGGCGGCCACCACCACCGAAACCAGTCCCGTCCCCGCCGCCGAGTCCTTTGTCGCCCTGGCGCGGCAGGAGTAGCCCCGTGACCGCAGCACTGCTTCCCCAGATCAAGCGTCACACCGGGGTGATGGACTGGCTGACCACGGTCGATCATAAGAAGATCGGCCTGCTGTACTTCTGGTTCACCCTCTTCATGGGCATCGTCGGCGGCGCTCTCTCGGGCCTGATCCGCTTCCATCTCGCGATGCCCGGAGCGACCATCGAAGCGATCCAGACGGCGCATCTCGCCGGCACCGACATCGCGATGAACCTGTTCAGCGAGAACCGTCACGCCTACAACCAGGTGATGACGATGCACGCCTCGGTGATGATCTTCTTCGTCATCATCCCGTCCTTCGCCGCCTTCGGTAATTACCTGCTGCCGCTGATGATCGGCGCGCGCGACATGGCCTTCCCCAAGATGAACGGTTTCGCCTTCTGGCTGCTGGTCCCAGCCGCGCTGCTGATGTTCACCAGCTTCTTCACCGCGGGGGGCGCGGCCGCCGCTGGCTGGACATCGTACCCGCCGCTGTCGCTGATGGGCAAGGGCGCCAATCCCGGTCAGGACATGTGGATCCTTGGCGTCCACCTCGCCGGTCTCAGCTCGATCCTCGGTTCGATCAACTTCATCGTCACCGTCGCCAACATGCGCGCTCCGGGCATGGGCTGGCTGCAGATGCCGCTCTTCGTGTGGGCGGTGTTCATCACCTCGGTGATCCAGCTCACCGCGACCCCGGTGCTCGGCTCGGCGGTGACCATGCTGCTGATGGATCGCAACTTCGGCACCACCTTCCTCGATGCCTCCAAGGGCGGCGATCCGCTGCTCTACCAGCACATCTTCTGGTTCTATAGCCACCCCGCCGTCTACATCATGATCCTGCCCGGCTTCGGCGGCATCAGCCACATCTTCGCCGCGTTCTCGCGCAAGCGCGTCTTCGGCTACTTCGGTATGATCCTGGCGATCGGCGTGATCGGAATCATCGGTTTCAGCGTGTGGGCGCACCACATGTTCTCGGTCGGCATGCCGACCGCACTGCAAGCCTTCTTCATGTACATGTCGTTCCTCATCGGCGTACCCACCGGCATCAAGATCTTCTCGTGGCTGGCGACGATGTGGGGCGGCACCATCCGCTTCACCGTGGCGATGAAGTTCGCCTGCGGCTTCCTCAGCCTGTTCACCCTCGGCGGCTTCGGTGGCCTGATCCTGGCGCTGGTCCCGGTCGATATCTCGCTGCACGACACCTACTTCGTGGTCGGCCACTTCCACTTCACCCTGGTCGGCGGCTCGGTGATGCTGCTCTTCGGCATGACCTACTTCTGGTGGCCGAAGATGACCGGGCGCATGCTTGATGAGAAGGTCGGGACGATCGTCTTCTGGTTGATGTTCATCGGCGTCTTCGTCGCCTTCATGACCATGCATATCTCCGGCATGCTTGGCATGGCGCGACGGATCTCGGTTTATTACGACGATTTCAAGATGCTGAACCTCATCACCACCGGCGGCTATGTGCTGGCGATGATCGGTTCGCTCATCTTCGCCGCGCAGTGCTTCCTCAGCTACCGCAAGCCGAAGGTGACCGAGAACGATCCTTGGAAGATCAACGATCTCCAGGGTGGCCTTGAGTGGGCGACCACCTGCCCACCGCCGGTCTACAACTTCGAGACCGTTCCGCCGATTCCCATCGTCGAGCAGATGCCGAAGCACTAGGGCTTCGCGGGCTGTGTGCGGCCGGGGCCGCGCTGTGCGCACGTGGGATGACTGGTGCGGGCTGGTGGCGCAAAGGCCCGCAACTCGTGCTCGAGAATGGGCCTCCTCCCCCGTGGCACGGGCGTCCCGCCCGTGATCAATTGCGCATCGCGGGCGAATTGTCCGCCGTAAGTTGGAGACTGTCGCCTGTCTTCGCAGACGCCCTCAGTCCACAGATCACCCTCCTGAGGTGTTCTCGCTCAGGAGTACTGGCGTCAGGCCGGTGATGAATCGATCACGGGCCTGACGCCCGTGCCACGGACCGGGGGCAATTTCTCTCATCTAGTCGGCCGCTGCAGGCATTGGTCAGCGCCGCGCGTGGTTCCAAGTGGCTCCCGCGCGCCGCAGGAGCACGCAGCCGCAGGCGTCAGCCTGCGACGTAGCGCTGGCGCAGCCGGCACGTAGCCACGCCACACGCCGCACCGATGCATGCCCGCTATGGCGCCCACCTGTCTGCGCTCCGTCCTTCACCGCGCGCCCCACCCCGCTAGCGTGCCCCTCCTGGCCATGACCTCAACCTCCCTCGACCAGCCCGCCGTGGCTCTCGCGCCCGCCGATCCGGTCCGGGCGTCAGTGGCATCGTGGCTGGGCGCCTTGTTCGTGCTGCTGCTGCTGGTGATCGTGGTGGGCGGATACGTCCGCCTGTCGGGATCCGGACTGTCGATCCCTGATTGGCCGCTGATCCGGGTCGGTGACAGTTGGACCCTGCTGCCGCCGACCAACGAGGAGGACTGGGCCGCGGCGCGGACCCGTTATGATGTCGACCAGGCCGCGCTCGCGCGCGCGGCGCGCAGCGGCGCGGTTGGGATGGGATCGTTCGGTGCGTTCGCTCACGACATGCCGACCTTCAAGCGCCTGTTCCTGGTCGAGTGGGGCCACCGGCTCGCGGCCGCCCTGGTCGGCCTGGTCGCCGCCGCCTGCCTCGCCGTGGTGCTGCGCCACCGCGACCTGCGCGGGCGGGTCGGGCGCCTGTTCGGGATCGCGTGCGGATTGATCGTGATCCAGGCGCTGATCGGCGGCGCGCTGGTGAAGACCGGCACCTCCACCCATTGGCTGTTCATCCACCTCGGCACCGCCGCGATCATCCTCGCGCTCATCGTCTGGACCATCCTGGCCCTGCTCGGCGAGCGAGTTCCGGTGGCGGCGACGGTCGCCAGCGGTCGCCGCCCTTTGCGCCGCATGCTCCACGTCGCCGTGACCCTGACCTGGATCCAGATCCTGCTCGGCGCGCTGGTCGCGGGCAGCCGCACCAACGGACATGACCACCAGGATTCCGGCCAGTTCGTTTCGACTTGGCCGCTGATGATGGGCAAGCTGGTGCCGAACTTCCTGTGGGACGCTGGGCGTTCGCTGGGATGGAACCTGCTCGACAATGCGCTGCTCCACCAGTGGGTGCACCGTTGGTTCGCCTGGCTGGTGGTGGGTGCGCTGCTCGGCGCGTTCTGGGCCGCGCGCGGCGCGCCGCTCGCGCCGCGTCTGGGGCTGTCGCTGAAGGCCGCGGCGACCATCCTCGGCGTGCAGATCGTGCTGGGCCTGGCCAACGTCTTCCTCAGCCATCCCGTGCTGGTCTCCCTGGCGCACCTGGTGATGGCGATGTTCCTGCTGGTCGCGCTGGTGATGGCGCTGTTCGACGTCCGTTATGAACAACCCGAGGCGCTGGCCCTGCCGGCACAGGTGGGCGCATGATCGTCATGCTCCACGATCTGCTGGTGCTGACCAAGTACCGGATCACCGCGATGGCGATCTTCACCGGCTATGCGGCGATCGTGGTCGAGGGCAGCTATCGCGGCGACTGGGCGATGATCTGGCCGTGCCTCATCGCACTGTTCTGCGTCGGCGGTTGCGCCAACACCCTCAACCAGATCTTCGAGAAGGACAAGGATGCGGTGATGAACCGCACCAAGAGCCGGCGTCCGCTGCCCGCCGGGCGGATCACGGTGGCGCAGGCGTACTGGTTCGCCGGGATCCAACTCGCGGTCAGCGTCGCCATCCTCACCCTGGTCTATCAGAGCTGGCTGGCCGTCGCCCTCGCGCTGTTCACCGTCGTCTACTACAGCTTTTTCTACACGCTCTACCTCAAGCCGCGGCACTACCTGAACATCGTCATCGGCGGCGTGCCCGGTTCGATGGGGCCGCTGATCGCCTGGGCGGCGATGACCGGGACCCTCGACTGGGCGCCGCTGGCGATGTTCGCGGTGATCTTCCTGTGGACGCCGCCGCATGTCTGGGCGTTGGCGATCAAGCTGAAGGAGGACTACGCGCGCGCCGGCATCCCGATGCTGCCGGTGGTGAAGGGGGTCGACGAGACCACTCGCCAGATCTTCATCTACAGCGTGGTCATGGTCGCCGGCACACTGGCGCTGCCGTGGGCGGTGTCGTCATTCGCGCGCAGCCCGTTCTACACCACGATGGCGACGGTGCTGGGCGCGGTATTCCTGGTCTGGGCCTGGCTGCTGTGGAAGCGCCGGCCGGTGATGCCGACCATGCCCCTGTTCCGCTTCTCGATCATCTACATCGGCGCGCTGTTCCTGGCGCTGGTGCTTGACGCCCTCTCGTACCCGGTGAAACCATGAACGAATCGACTTCGACCGCGGACCTGGTTCCAGCCGAGGTGCCGACTCCGGCGCGCCCGGCCAGCAACGGCCGGTTGCTGCTCATCCTCGTCGCCGGCGCGGTGGCGATGGTGGTCTTCGCCTTCGTCGTCCTGCCGCCGCTCTATTCGCTGTTCTGCCGCGTGGGCGGCAGCGCGATGAACCCCAACAATGCGACCGTCGCCAACGCCCCGGCCGTCACCACCGGACGCTTCGTCGAGGTCTTCTTCGAGAGCAAGGTATTCGACAAGCTGCCGCTGCGCTTCGTGCCCCAGCACGAACGCCAGCGCGTCGAGGTTGGCGGCGATACCCCCAATCTCTACCGTCTGCAGAACCTCTCCGACCAGGTGGTTCGCTTCCGGCCGATCCACCAGGTGGATCCCGGCATCATCCAGCAACATTTCGGTATGAAGGTCTGCTTCTGCTTCACCGACCAGGAGATCGGCCCGGGTGAAGAGCGCGAACTACCCGTCGTCTACCGGTTCGACCCGGCCATGGATGAGCGGGTCCAGGACGTGACCATCTGCTACAGCCTGCTGTCGCTGGTCGAGGGCGAGACCGAGGCGGCGTCCCTCGAACGGCTCAAGGAGGTCGGCGGCGGGCGTGGGGCGGTGGTCACCCCCCGCTTCAACACCACGCAGCCGCCCGCGGCCGGGCCGTCGCCGTGAATCCCGAGACCGACGACCTCGTCCCGCCCGAGCAGCGCCGGCGCAACCGCATCACCGGCCTGCTCCTTGGGGCCTTGGTTCTGATCGTGGTCGTCTCATTCATGTACGCCTTCACCCGCAAGGGCCTGCCGAAGGATCCGGCGGTGTGGAAGCGGCTCGAGCGTGAACGCTCGGCGGACGAGGCCGTGGTGGACGACAGCAAGCCCATTGGCGTCGCGACCCAGCCCTCTAGTGTAACGCCCGCCGCGGCGACACCCACGGCGCAGGAGCCCCAGCGATGAGCGACCACGTCCACCAGGCTGCTGGAAACCCCGCGGCACTCGGCGGCCATGATGACCCGATGAGCCATGTGCCGCCCGGCAGCATCTGGCCGCTGCTGGTCTCGTTCACCCTCATCTTGATCCCCTTCGGCTTGCTCGCCGCGCTCGGGGTGCTGCGCTTCGAGGGCGACCTGATTGGCATGGTCCACCTCGGTTTCCTCAAGGACGTCACCGTCCCGGTCCTGCTTGGCAATCTCATGCTCGGCATCGGCGGAGTCGCCCTGCTCTTCACTCTGATGGGTTGGGCCCACCAGATCATCCGCGAGAAGCCGCTCAGCCATGATCCGGCCCAGCAGCAGTCCGACCTCAAGATGTTCACCGCCTGCTTCCTGACCGGAGAACTGGCGATCTTCGGCGCGATGTTCGGCTACTTCTACCATCGCAAGATTTGGGATCTCAGCGCCGAGTTCACCATTCCCCACGACCTGCACTTCGGCGGGCCGCTGGTCGCCTACGCGACCTTCATCCTGATCTCCAGTTCGGTCACCTGCGAGATGGCGCACCACTTCCTTGAGCACGGCAAGCGTGGTCTCGCCAAGCTGCTGCTGCTCGGCACCATCATCCTTGGCGTGATCTTCCTCGGCTTCCAGGCCAAGGAATACGGCGAACTCATCGCGCGCGGATTCACTCCCGGCGGCCTCGAAGCCACCGGGCACGCCGCCTACGCCTCGTTCGCCTCGCTGTTCTATGCCTCGACCGGCTTCCACGGCTTGCACGTCGCGATTGGCTTGGTCATGCTGTTCATGGTGCTCATGCGCCTCGAATTCGGCCACTTCAAGGGCAAGCGCAACTTCGCGATGATCGCTGCCTCGTGGTATTGGCACTTCGTCGACATCGTCTGGATCCTGCTCTTCATCACGGTCTACGTCGTCGGTTAACCCCGCCGGGATTCTGACCGCACCCGCCGTCGCGTGACCCGCGACGGCGTTGCCGTTTCAAGGGAGGATCCGTGAGCACCGCCGCCGTTCCCGCTACGCCGCGCACCAGCGTGGGGGTCATCTTCCTGGTGCTGTTCCTCGACCTGGTCGGGTTCAGCATCCTCTTCCCGCTCTATCCGCGCATGCTCGACCACTACCTGCACACCGAACCGGGGGTGCTGGCGTCGGTGATGGCGTGGGTCGACGCGACCTTCCCCGCCGCCACCCCGCTGCAGCGCAGCGCGCTCTTCGGCGGGCTGTTGGGCGGCGTCTATTCGCTGCTCCAGTTTATCGCGGCACCGTTCTGGGGCCGGGTCTCGGACCGCGTCGGGCGCCGGCCGGTGCTGCTGCTGTCGCTGGGCGGCAGCGTCTTCGCCTATGCGCTGTGGATGGTGGCGGGATCGTTCACCG
>Ga0163153_10005330_pt1 | contig 15273 bp, 13 predicted proteins | sample OliLakLV19MP6IB1_FD_148629 | JGI IMG/M metagenome (GOLD analysis project Ga0163153, IMG submission 148629) | Freshwater microbial mat bacterial communities from Lake Vanda, McMurdo Dry Valleys, Antarctica - Oligotrophic Lake LV.19.MP6.IB-1 | ecosystem: Environmental > Aquatic > Freshwater >... | reverse complement strand
TGCATTGCACGAGGTCTGTGCTAAGGAATTTATTCCGTAGTTATTTCTGGGATGTAAATCCAACGCAGTAAACTGCATTGCACGAGGTCTGTGCTAGGGAATTTATTCTGTAGTTATTTCTGGGATGTAAATCCAACGCAGTAAACTGCATTGCACGAGGTCTGTACTAAGGAATTTATTCCGTAGTTATTTCTGGAATGTAAATCCAACGCAGTAAACTGCATTGCACGAGGTCTGTGCTAAGGAATTTATTCCGTAGTTATTTCTGGGATGTAAATCCAACGCAGTAAACTGCATTGCACGAGGTCTGTGCTAGGGAATTTATTCTGTAGTTATTTCTGGGATGAAATCCAACGCAGTAAACTGCATTGCACGAGGTCTGTGGTAAGGAATTTATTCCGTAGTTATTTCTGGGATGAAATCCAACGCAGTAAACTGCATTGCACGAGGTCTGTGCTAAGGAAGTTATTCCGTAGTTACTTCTGGGATGAAATCCAACGCAGTAAACTGCATTGCACGAGGTCTGTACTAAGGAATTTATTCCGTAGTTATTTCTGGGATGAAATCCAACGCAGTAAACTGCATTGCACGAGGTCTGTGCTAAGGAATTTATTCCGTAGTTATTTCTGGGATGTAAATCCAACGCAGTAAACTGCATTGCACGAGGTCTGTGGTAAGGTTTCTGAGCTATTCGGAATTACTCTGAAGTATTATTGCTGATTGAGATCGTCCAACCAACCTCCTTCTAACGGCCATACCATCAGTACACCACAGTTACCAGCTGTCGGATCCTCTACATAATTATACATTGGACGCACCCATTGAAAACCGGCCCTCCGCTGTGGAGTGATCGACGGGTCTGTCAGTTCATTGTTTTTAAGTTGTTCACAGTATTCCCGGATCGAATAACGGTCTTTATACCGGTAGTATCCACTGGTCATACCAACGGTGATCTGCCCTTTCATGCCCAAGGTCCGGACCAAAGCCTGTTGAGTATTATACAAAGCCTTGGATAGTTTTAATCCCCGGTATGGAGGCAAGATACCTATGTCAAACTGGTACAACCAATCCCCATCCGGCTGGTGCGCGTGGGTGATCCAAAGATTATCTGTGACTTCCATAAAAGTATGATCTTGCATGGGATATCCGGTTCTGAACGCACTGGAGGATGCAATCACTTTTTCCTGTTTGACAATGACCCACTGACCTTCGGGAAATACCCGGATATGATTGGCATAATGTTCCTTAGTCAATAGTTCATGTGAAGCCAGGGTAGGGAAACAAATTCGTTGCACTTCTGCCATTTTCCCGGCATCCCGTATTGTTGCGGGGCGAAGGCCAAATTGTCCATCCCCGGTTTTAATAGTTATCATTTTTCAATGCTTTCTGATTGCTATTGCCATCGAGTCCAAACCATGAACAATGAATAATTGTTCCGTGCATGGCCATCCTTGGAATTCTGCATAATACGACTTTAAACTAAGAGGAGGAACCGGGACTAACTCCCAAGCTTGTCCCAGGCTCTCATTCCTTTCGGGTGTCGGAGCAAAAATATGCGGGACTTTGATGATATACTCTTTGATAAGATCTTTATTGTGTTCAACGCCTATGCCCGGCTTTTCTTTCAAGTTGACAATACCACGTTGACAAAGAGGTTTTTAATTCCAGTGACCTGTCTTCAAACCTCGGTGACCAAGTGTTGGCTGAGGGTGGTAGCATCGATGTATACTTCCGGCATACAAAACAGTTAATTTTACCAATCGGTTATGTAAATTAATTTAATCCTATCTGTACCGGACCGGATAATAATTATGAAAAGTAAACTATTTATTTTTTCCTTAATACTTATTGTATTCGTTTTCCTCCATTGGATTCAATGCGACCATCGGGAATATAAAATTATTCCCTTAACCCATGGTTGGGAAAAACCACTGCCGCATCAGGATATTCCCGTGGGACTGACTTCATTAAGTGCCGAAGCATGTGGGGTATGTCATATAGAACATTTTAAAGAATGGGCATTGTCTACACATGCACTGGCATGGAAGGATTTACAATTTCAGGCTGAAATAAAAAAGGAATCCAGTCCATATCTCTGTATTAACTGCCATACTCCTTTGCAAAATCAACAGGAATACCTGGTAGAAGGCCTCATTAACGGAGATATTTATAAACCATTAAAAAAGAAAAACCCTGACTTTGATAAAACGCTGCAACAGGAAGGCATCACCTGCGCGGGCTGTCATGTCAGGAATCAGGTGATCATCGGACCAACAGGAACAACAAAAGCTCCGCATAAAACGATTAAGGACACCGCATTTCTTTCTGAACAGTTATGTATTTCCTGTCATAATGCTTCAGCGATAATCAATCCTACTTTGGTTTGCACTTTCGAAACTGGTGATGAATGGAGAGCAGGGCCATATTTCGGAAAAAAGAACTGTATCCAATGTCATATGGAAACTACAGAACGGGAAATCGCACCGGGATATGGCATTCGAAAAAGCCATGCACATTTTTTCCCTGGTTCAGGTATTCCCAAATTTGATACCCTGGAAACCAGAATGCTCAATGGATTGGGAATTTACCCGAAAGAACCTAAAAAAATGTATGCGCTAATGGACACTTTAATTTTTACGATTAAAGTGAAAAATGAATTTGCCGGTCATCGTCTGCCAACAGGTGATCCTGAAAGATTTTTTAATATAGATTTTGCTTTAAAGAATGCTGCCGGGCATATCCGGTCTTCTAAAACAGAAAGAATAGGAGAACAATGGTTGTGGTATCCGGAAGCAAAAAAGCTTTCTGATAATAACCTGATGCCTGGAGAAGAAAGGTCATTTACTTTTTCTTATCCTTTGGTATTGAAAGAGCATCTGACCTTGATCGTAAAAATTACAAAACACCGTTTAAACCAGGAGTCTGCAACATATAATAAAATAACAGACCGATATCCGCTTTTTATTACAATATTTGAAAAGGAGTATTCGATGACTGTAAAATAATTTACAGGCATACCCAGATGGTAAGCCTGTAAATTATCATTGGTCGAAGCTTACCGACTTACTTTAATCACAAATACACCTTAGCTCCACAATCTGTCCCAGGCCCTTATCTCATTCCATTCCGGTGTAGGAGCAAACATTTGTTGGCCCTTGATGATAAATTCTTTAACCACCTCCTCATTCAGTTCGACACCGATACCCGGTTTTTCAGGTACTTTGACATAACCGTCTTTGACAAAAGGTTTTTCAATTCCGGTGACCAGGTCTTCAAACCTGGGACTATCCACCGCGTGGTGTTCCAGCCATAAGAAGTTTTCCGTAGCTGCAGCGGCATGCACCGATCCCAGGAAAGAAATAGGGCCGGCAGCGTGATGGGCCATAAAACCAATGCCATTGAGGGAAGCATAATCTCCGATTCGTTTGGTCTCCAGAATTCCTCCTGCTGTATTCGGGTCAGGATGTACTATATCCACAGAATGTTTGTCAATGATTTCTTTAAACCCACCGTAAAGCATATAAATATCTTCTCCGGTTTGAGTAGGTGTATTGGACGACTGGGTGATTTCTTTCCATTGATCAGTAAATTGCCATGGGATGATATCTTCAATATAAGCGAGGTTATATTTTTCCACAGCCTGGGCAATTTTGATGGCTTCATTGACTCCAAAATGACCCCAATGATCGGTACCCATAGGGATTTCATAACCGATCTGGTTGCGCATCACTTCCAGGAATTCACATAGTTTTTCTATCCCCTTTTGGGTAATCTGGACCCCGGTAAAGGGATGTTTGGCCAGGTTGTATTTGCGGTATTCGTATTGAAAGGGGTTTAATTTTCCATCCGGGGCATTGATAATGGTCCCGGGAAAATCCTTTAATAGATTGATCCCGATATCCATTTTCAATGCTGTATAACCTTTGTCAATACGTTCCTGCATACGTTTGGCATATTCATGCGGGTCGCGGGAAATCGTGGTGTCACAATAAACCCTGACCCGGTCGCGGTATTTACCGCCCAACATTTGATAAACCGGCACGCCATAAGCCTTTCCGGCTATATCCCAAAGGGCCATCTCGACACCGGAAACACCTCCTCCCTGTCGCCCGTGGTGTCCAAACTGACTTATAATTTTAAATAGTCTTTCCACATTACAAGGATTTTCACCGATCAGCCTGCTCTTTAAAAAAAGTGCATATTCCTTAGCTGCTCCATCCCGGACATCTCCATGTCCAATAATACCCTGATTGGTATATATCCGGACGATAGGGGTCCGGAATACGACCCCACTGATTTCGGCAATTCTCATGTCTGTAATCTTCAGATCGGAAGGTGCCGAACTCCGGTTTACTTTTTGGGTAGTGTATTCCAACTGCTCTTCAATAGGGGACATCGCCATAGTACCCAGGCTGAGGCCTCCCAAACTCAATTTTTGTAAGAAGTCACGTCGCGGATTTTTATTCATTTCATTCATATTCAGTAATTTTTTATTGAAACAAAATTTAAGGTTGATTCAAAATTAAACAATTTGATCTACTTCAGTGCAATGTATAGGAATTGAAAAAAAATAGCTGTTAAACTGAAGAATGGAGCAGGCCATTGTATTTGGAAACGCCACCGAATTTCTGAAAGCCTGACATCCGAATTTGATGCTAAAAAATTTAGCTTTGACCCGGTAATCTATTTTACCTTATGTATGAATAAACTTTTATTAGGGCTGTTCAGCCTGGCCTTTATCGGATTGTTTGAACTCAGTTCATGCAAATCCGGTAAAAAAATCGATACCAGCAACATTCTAACAGACAGCAGTAGCATAGCATCTGGCCATGCCATCTTTACCATGCAGTGCAGTCCATGCCACACTTTTAAACAAGATGGTATTGGCCCTCAGCTCGGCGGGCTCACCCTGGAAAAGCAGGGCGATTGGATCAAACAATTTATTCTCAACCCGGCAAAATTAATAGCTTCAGGGGATCCCCAGGCAAAATTATTGCTGACCAAATATAGGGTCATGATGCCGTCATTCTCCGCATTAACACCGGACGAACTCGACGATATTCTGGCATATATGCATATATACCCTAAACCGGTTTTTATTGATTCGTCCGGAATAAAATCCATTGACAACCCTATTGCGGATACCATTCCATTTTCTGATCTGGTAGTCGATCTGGAATTTATAACGCAATTCCCTGCCACCAGTGATACCGGCAAATTACCGTTGACCCGGATCACCAAACTGGATTATGAACCCAACTCCGGGACCACCTATGTCCTGGACCTTCGGGGTAAAATGTACAGGATGCAAGGAACAATACCCTCCCTGTACATGGATATGATAAAATGGCGGCCCAAATTTATTCATCAGCCGGGCCTGGCTACCGGATTTGGTTCATTTGCCTTTCATCCGGAATTTGCCAAAAACGGGCTTTTGTACACCACGCATACGGAGCCACCCAAAACAGCTAAAGCTGACTTTGCATTTGAAGATTCAATCCCCGTTTTGCTGCAATGGATAGTCATGGAATGGAAAGTTGATCGCCCCGGTGGCCATACTTTTTCGGGAAAGGGCAGGGAAATAATGAGGGTCAATGTGGAAAGCGGTATCCACGGTATGCAGGAGATTACTTTTAATCCTTTGTCCCGACCTGGTGATGAAGATTATAGTTTGTTGTATATCGGCATCGGTGACGGGGGGGCAGTAGAACATGGGTTTCCGTTTGTTGCCCATTCGTTGAACAGGATATGGGGCACCGTTATTCGCATTGACCCCGCCGGACAAAACAGTCGTAACGGGCAGTATGGAATTCCCGCCTCTAACCCATTTGCCAATACCGGAGACAGTTCCATGGTGAAAGAAATATATGCTTATGGCTTTAGAAACCCGCATCGCATGACGTGGTCCAAAGCCGGACAAATGCTGGTGAGCAATGTAGGTCATTTTAATATTGAATCGTTGAACCTTATCCTTCCGGGGCACGATTATGGCTGGCCAATACGGGAAGGCACATTTCTGGTCAATGCTTATGCCAATTTAAAAATTGTATATCCCCTGCCGCAGGATGATAGTGTATACCAGGTCACCTACCCGGTCGCACAATATGATCACGGAGAAGGCAATGCGATTTCAGGCGGATATGAGTACCAGGGCTCTTCGGTACCTGAGTTTAAAGGAAAATTTCTGTTCGGTGATATACTTATAGGTAAGTTGTTTTATATCGAGATGGCCGATATCCGACTGGGCAAACAAGCGGCTATCAAAAGATGGCGGGTCAGATTAAATGGGGAGGAAAAGACACTTCGTGAATTATGTGGCACCGATCGTATCGACCTTCATTTTGGCCGCGATGCCCAGGGTGAATTGTATATCATGACCAAAGGAGATGGTAAATTGTATAAATTAATAAGGGCGGTGCGATGATCAATTACCGTCTGGGAAACCACCAACCAATTTCTCCTTACCATAGAAAGATTATAATTTATTAATATACCTATTTCAGATCCTACGTTTAAGTCTTTTTATTTTACTGCATTACTTAAAAAGCCGGTTCAAAATGATTAAATTATTATTCCCGATTCATCTTTTGTTGGTGGTATTTGCTTTCCGATCAAAAAATAACCCCGACCATGAAATCAAAACAAAACCGGGGAATCTTATTATGATTTCTATAGACGGATTGCGATGGCAGGAGGTTTTTAATGGGGCTGATTCTTTTTTGTTGTTAAGCCGGAAATTTGTGAAACAAGATTCTGCGCGTATGGCAGAAAAATACGGGTCCCCTGATTTGTCGGTCCGACGCCATAAACTTATGCCTTTTTTTTGGACCACGCTCTCCACTCAGGGGAGATTGTATGGCAACCGGATACATGACAACCTGGTGGACGTCAAAAACAAATATTGGTTTTCTTATCCAGGCCGCAGCGAAAGTTTATGTGGATATTACGATACGCTGATCAACTCCAATGAATATCCTCCCAACCCCAATGAAAATGTCCTGGAATTCCTAAACAAACAAAAAAACTATGCCGGCAAAGTGGTCGCATTTGCATCCTGGAATGCGGTATCCAATATCCTCAACCGGGACAGGTCGGGCATTTTGGTTAATATACCAGGAGAAAAAATACAAGCAAAAAAGCTGTCTCCGGAACAAGTGTTGGCGAACGAACAACAATTTTTTTTGCCTCAGTACTTTGGTCCATCAGTCCGGTGGGATGTGCATACGTTTGCTATCGGTAAATCTTATATGAAAGCCAACCATCCCAGGGTGGTGCATTTTGATTTTGCCGATCCTGATGACCTGGCCCATGCCGGCCAGTATGATGCTTATTTGGATGCAACGCATTACCTTGATGCCATCCTGGCTAATTTATGGGACATGATCCAACAGGATCCTTTTTATAAAAACAATACTACCCTGATGATATATCCCGATCATGGCCGGGGTCTGGGCGAAAAATGGACCAGTCACGGAAGGGCTACGCCTTTATCTTATCAGACCTGGTTGGCTATGATTGGACCTCAGGTATCCCCAAAAGGTGAAATGAAAAATAGTGTGCAGATCTACCAGGATCAGATCGCGCAGACTGCAGCTCATTTCCTGGGTTTCAAGTTTGTAGCCAATCACCCGGTGGGAGAAGCGATCGAATCACTCGATCCGATGCGTCGGATAAATCGATCCGATGCGTCGAATAAATCGATCCGATGCGTCGGATCAATCGATCCAAGCCTTCGAATCAGCTTTTTTCTTTTCCCGGCCCGAAAATAATCCGGCCTGCCTTTTCACCGGTATGGCCATTTTTATCCAGGGTGACTTTACCATTTACGATCACATGAGAAAACCCCAGGGAATACGCATGGGGTAATTCGTAGGTGGCTTTATCTACTACGGTTTCCGGATCGAAAATTACGATATCGGCTTTAAAGCCTTCACGCAATAATCCACGGTCTTTGAATCCGAATTTTTGAGCAGGTAAAGAGGTCATCCTTCGAATAGCTTCTTCCAGGGTGATGATTTTTTCTTCTCTCACATATTTACCCAATACCCGGGCGTTGGTGCCATAAGCCCTGGGGTGGGGGACGCCGCGACCAAAGACAGGTACCCCGGCATCGGCCCCAAACATACTATAAGGTGATCGCATGATATTGCGGACATCTTCTTCGCCCATCATATGGTAAACCATCTGTGCACCGCTTTTATCTGCTAGCTCCAATAAGGTTTCAATTTCGTTTTGCACGGTGTTGGGTCTGTTCCATTTGAGATTAATCTCGTGTATGCTCAACCCATTCAACGAGGTATCGCGGCTGCAATAAGCGACTACGGCATAACTGAAATCCGGAAAAAGGTTTTTATGCAGTTCTTCTTCGATCTCGGCAATGATTTTGTGTTTAATTGCCGGAATTAATAATCGTTGATGGAGACTATCGTTGCCGCCGGCCAGTGCCCAGGAAGGGATTCGGGAGTGCAAATTCGTACTGCCTGCGGTATATGGGTATTGATCAATAGTGACATCTATCCCAGCCCTTCTGGCCGATTCAACCTGCCAGAGTGTTTTGACCGAAGATCCCCAATTGCTTTTACCGGTGATCTTGAAATGGGAAATTTCTACTGGCAGTTGAGCCTCCCTGCCAATCCGTATAGCTTCTTCTATTGCGACATGGACTGAGTCCCCTTCATCGCGAATATGAGACACATACAGGCCACCGTATTTTGCACTTTGCCTTGAAAGGCCAATGAGTTCTTCCGTTTTAGAAAAGGTGCCGGGTACATAAATCAACCCGGTAGAAAAACCAACAGCACCGGCTTTCATACCTTCTGCGACCAGATTTTCCATCTGAGCCTGCTCCTGCGCTGTCGGCGCACGGTTATCCATTTTTAATACTTTTTCGCGTACCGTGTTGTGACCTACCAATGAAGCTACATTGATGGATACCCCGAAACTGTCCAAGCGTTTGAAAAAACTAGTCAAATCATCGGAAGAATTGCCACAATTACCCGTGATTACGGTAGTTACTCCATCATAAATATAATTTTCTGCGGTGGGTTTGCTTTGAATACCTCCTTCGATATGCCCATGTACATCGATAAAACCAGGTGCTACGATTTGCCCTTTGGCATCGATGATCTGGTCTACTTTAACATCGATGTTTTTTGAAATTTTACGGATGATTCCATCCGAAATCAACACATCACTGTAATACCAGGTATTGCCTGTCCCATCAAGGATTTTACCATTTTTGATCAGGGTGGAGGATTGGGAGGTTGCCATATTTATGGCTACAATCAGGATAATAAATATGTGGTAAATGATCATGTTTTATTAATCAATTATGTTGATTAAAACTAATCAATTTTAATAACTCCATGGTGAACTCCATTCACCAGATAATATCAATCTCCGAGCAGGATTTGACTGTTTATAAAGGTATTTTATTAATTTTCATCTATGTATTGGATAAAAAATCAAACGTTGAATCTATGGGGCAGAATCAAGCGCTTTTTTTGCGCCTGGAACGTTTTTCTTGGGATTAGCTTGGTTGGGATTTTTTTCGGCTACAATTGTAAGGTTTCAAATCAAGCGAAACCGAATGTGATTTTTATTCTTTCTGATGATCAGGGTTGGGGAGATATGGCGGCTCATGGTAATCCGTATATACGGACACCGAACCTGGATAGGATCATAGCCGGAGGCCTGGAATTTAACCGTTTTTTTGTTAGTCCACTATGTGCCCCTACCCGTGCAAGTTTATTGACTGGAAGGTACCATTTGCGCACCGGAGTGACTTCAGTATCCAATGGGCTTGAATGGATGGATACAGAGGAAACCACGCTGGCGGAATTGTTTAAGGCGAATAGATATCGTACGGCTTGTTTTGGTAAATGGCACAATGGTTCCCATTTTCCGAACAGGCCAACAGACCAGGGATTTGATGAATTTGTTGGATTTTGCGGAGGTCATCTCACCAATTATTTCGATACCGGATTAGATAGTAATACAACTCCAATTAAGTCCAAGGGGTATATCACCGATGTGTTGACTGACCGGGCATTGGAATTTATCGGACGCAACAAAAATCAACCGTTTTTTTGTTACCTTCCTTATAATGCACCGCATAGCCCTTTTCAGGTCCCGGATCAATATTTCGATAAGTATAAAAAAATAGGCCTGGACGACGAATTGTCTGCCGTCTATGGCATGGTTGAAAATATGGATGAAAATATAGGACGATTGCTCAAAAAACTCGAAGATGAAAAATTAGATAAAAACACCATGGTCATCTTTATGTCGGATAATGGGCCCAATGGAAAGCGATACAATGGACAGATGAAAGGCATCAAAGGTCAGGTCGATGAAGGCGGGGTCAGGGTCCCGGCAGTAATTTTATGGCCGGGCAAGATCCAACCCGGTAAAAAAATCACCTCGCCGGCTGCCCACATCGATTGGTATCCCACCTTAGCCAGTTTATGTAAGCTGCAGACCATTCCGCACAAACCGCTGGATGGAATTGATCTTTCAGATAGGATATTAAAGGACAAATCAGAAATACCGGACCGACCGATTTTTACGCACGTTGCCTTCCTGGACAAAAGTTTAAAAGAATTTCCGGGTGCACTGCGCACCTCAACTCATCGGTTCGTTATTAAAAATACAGGTGCTGAATTGTATAATATGGTAAATGACCCGGATCAATTTTCGGATCTCTCCACGAAGGATCCTGTTTTGCTCACTTCCTTAAAAAATCATTACAATCAGTGGTTTTTCACCGTTAGCCAAAATTATAAATCGGTAAAACCAGTTAATGTTAATACCTCCAGGATCGAGTTACCCGCCTATGAATCCCAGTTTACTGGTGCGCTGCGTTTTGTTGAAGGTCACGGTTGGGCACATGATTGGTTGCAACATTGGCAAACGACTAAGGATACCATCTGCTGGCTGGTGGAGGCTGATACAACCAGGCGCTTTAAAGTGAATCTGAATTATACGTGTCCCACCGAAGATCTTGGATCAACTGTCTCTGTCGAAGTGGATGGTCAACGAGTTTTGACTACTATTGATCAACCCTTCGATCCTCCTCTTTTGCCCAGCCCCGACAAAGTAAAACGCAAGGAAGCTTATGAAAAGAAATGGGCACAAATGCGGATAGGTGAAATCACTTTACACAAAGGGGTACATTGGATCAGGCTTATTCCTGTTTCAGTGCGTAATCGTCAGGTGGCCGAAGTGGCTGGTATTGAATTGATTGCCGAATGATGGCTCGAAACGATTGATGAAGGTCAGGATCTTGGAATATCTTTTTTTAAAATTTTTCCGGTAGCACTGAGGGGTAAAGCAGGCATAAATTTTATTTTCCGGGGATATTTGTATTCCGCGATCAGGTCCCGGGTCCATTTGATCAATTCATCTTCACGCACCGAAACATTGGGTTTGAGGACGACACAAGCCTGAACCTCTTCTCCTAATCGTGCGTCCGGCACTCCAATTACGGCTACCATAGAAATGGCCGGATGTTTCATCATCAGCTCTTCGACCTCACGGGGGAATACTTTAAACCCGCCCCGGTTAATCATATCCTTGATGCGGTCGACGATAAAATAAAATCCATCAGAATCACGGATGGCAATATCTCCTGAATGCATCCAACCATTGCGTAAAGTCACTGCATTCGCTTCCGGGTTTTTGTAATACCCTTTCATCACGTTATGCCCACGGTAGATCAATTCCCCTTTTTTGCCATCCTGCACGTCCTGGTCATTTTCATCTACTAAACGGACATCAACACCCCACACCGGTTTGCCCACTGATCCCGGTTTTCGTCCAAAATCAACCATATTAAAAGTCACCACCGGTGAACCCTCGGACATGCCATATCCTTCGAGGATTTTTACGTCAAACCTTTTTTCAAAATCTTCAAGTACCTGCACAGGGAGGGAGGCTCCGCCGGAAGCACATATTTTCAGGTTTTTCGCAATCAACCCATAATTAAATTGCTCTTCTCTATAATGGAGTAAGCCCCAATACATAGAGGGAACTCCGGAAAATATAGTGATCTGATGTTTTTCCATCAGGCTGAATACGGTCGCAGCATCAAACTTGGGTAACAATATGGAAGTACATCCGCGGTACATCCCCGCGTTCATCATCACTGTCATGCCGAATATATGAAACAAGGGTAAAACAATCAATAGTTTGTCTTCCGGTTCCAGGTGTAATAAATCACTTGAAAGAATGGCATTATGTACCAGGTTGTTGTGCGTCAGCTCCGCTCCTTTAGGCTTGCCGGTAGTGCCCGAAGTATAAATGATCACCGCAGTATCCTCTGCAGAAGTCTGCATGGTATCAAAACGTGTAGATTGTCCGGAGACCAGGCTGGCAAATGTAGCAGCACCTTCTATGGATGGAGCTATATCCGGTTTGGGCATAATCAGAAAAAAATGTTCACAACCAGGAGATTCCAGATGTGCCGCATGTCCCATCCTACCCATAGGAAGTTCTTCCGTCCCAACAAAACAAAAATAAGCTTTGGCGTCGCTGTCCCGGAGGTGGAAAGCGATCTCATCTTTTTTCAATAATACACTTAGCGGAACGACGATTGCTCCTGCTTTTAAAATGCCGAAATAAATAATCGGGAAATAAGGGAGGTTTAAACAACTCAGCGCCACCTTTTCACCTGGTCGAATACCTTTTGATACCAAACCATTGGCTACCTGGTTTACAGCTGCATTGACCTGGGCATAACTCAGGGCCGTCTCACCGAAAATAAGGGCAGTTTTATCGGGGTATCTTCTGGTGTTTTCCTGGAGTAAGGTCGATAGGTTAAGCATGGGATGACAAGATAGAGAACAGTAGGTTAGGCTTTCGCTCTAATTTACTGTTTGTCCGGTATTAAATAAGCGGTCTGCTAATTCTCATACCCATCTGGTCAATTCAATCCAACCTATGATTGAGTTCCAAAGGTTCCATATTTATCAGAAAAATTGGTGAAATAAAGGTATTAAAAATACTACCTTTTCCTGCGATTTGGGATCAAAAAAATCAGGGAAATGATTCAAATCCTGGAAAGAGATGGATGGTACCTTCATTCTCAGGTTGGGAGTCATCGTCAATATAAACACCCTATTAAAAAAGGCAGGGTCACTGTACCTGATCATGGAAAAAATGATGATTTGGATCATAAAACAGTGAATTCAATTTTAAAACAAGCAGGACTTAAATAACCCATCATGAAAGAAAATATTGTCGAAGTATCATTTACAAGAAGGAATTTCAGTGCTCACCTACCCGGCTTGCCTGGTTGTGTCACTACAGCAGCAACGCCTGAAGGGATTATGGAAAATATAAAACAAGCGGTTGACATCCATTTGCAGGGTCTGATAGAAGACGGTGAGAAAATTCCGACCTCATTTAAGGGCAATTATCGCCTCAGCTATAAATTTGATGCTAAATCCTTATTGAACTATTATCAGGGAATTTTCACCAAAGCGGCTATGGAAAGAATCACCGGGATCAACCAACGTCAATTGTCCCACTATGCTTCGGGGCTCAAAGTCCCAAGAAAATTGCAACGTGATAAGATCAGGGCCGGATTAAGGAGGCTAGGTGAAGAATTAAGTTTGATTGAATTGTAGTCTGGTTACCGGTATTGTTATGATTTCCACCAATGCCTACCTGCGTTCTATACTCTTTCTCTTTCATTCATATCGTCTCTGGTCGGTTTACGTTTAAGCTTGGTATAGTCCAGGTTCTTCATGATATCCACATAGTTTTTTCAATGGCTATTTTTCATTCAATCTGAACCGGATTATTCCCCTTCTGAGAATCTGAGAATCCGAAAGTTCGGATCGAATTTCCTTACCTTTGGCTTTCAAATTCATTATAAATATGGAGTACATCCTCATTCCTTCAAAATCCAAACGCGAAACTGCTTTTTTCCTTGACCTTTTGAAGAAAATGCAAAAAGAAGTTTCCACTCTTTCATCTGAGGAGTTGGAAGATTTGGTGTTTCTGAGCTTACTTAAAGAATCGGAGAAGTCTTCCAAAGGAAGTTTAAGTAAAGTAAAAGCTCATTTGAAAAAGGTTGTATCAACATAATGAAATTAGATATTCAAAAATCTTTTGAAAAAGACATCGAAGAAATTTCAGATGTTAAATTAGCCTCACAAATGCTTATACTGATCCAAAAGCTTGAAAACTGCAAGGCGCTTTCTGAAATTCAACACCTGATGAAGCTTAAAGCTAAGGGCAGTTATTTTCGTATTCGTATTGGAAATTTCAGACTTGGATTGAAACAGGAGAAAGATACCCTTACGCTACTCAGATTTTTGCATCGTAAAGTTATTTATAAACACTTTCCCTGATTTAGCTGCAACGCGGCAACAATTATCCAGGAGATAGTAATGAGTGATGAGTGGCTAGATCGGTTACAATTCAGCATTTTTTTTTCATTTCCCTAGTACCGTTCATCCTTTCTATACGGCAAACGTTCCATATCCATTACTTCCAAACTTTTAAAATCAAAATCATCCACGACCTTACCCCGGATACGGTAGATCCCCTTGCCTTTAAACGGATAAGCATCGAGTGAAGGTGGAAAATGGGTGGTATCAAAAAACCGCCCTTCCCGGTCGACCCAGGTACCAAAACTCATGAGTTTATTGTTTTTGGTGCTGACCCATTTGCGCGTCACATAATAACCGAGCATGGTGACCGTGCGGCGATGACAGGCGGCCATGTCTTTAGTCAGGACCTCTTCTTTAAAAGGCTCGGCGAGCAAATCGAAGGGCGAACAGAGGGGGAATCCCAGCAACTCGATTTCGTCAAATGCCTGTTCATAACTCCCTTCATCCAGGGCCGGCAATGCATATTGATCCGCTGCATCGGGAAAAAAATTGCCGTTCTGGGCATACTTTACCTGGGGATTGTGGACCATGTTTTTTTCCCACATGAGTTCGTATTTATTCATCCGGGTAAAACGGAACGCATTAATGCGGATCAGGATTTCCAATTGTTCTTTGCTGATGTCGATGCGCTGGACAAAATCTTCGAGGCTGCGATAGACACCATGGACCAGCCTTTCCTCGACGATGCGTGCGGCTACATTCTGCTCCAGGCTTTGGATATGGACCAGGCCGATAAATACATCATCGCCATAGATGTTGGTGAGATAGGTACTTCGGTTGACACAAGGCGCATGGATGATGGCCCCGCACATGCGCGCTTCGTGTACGTAGAGTTCGGTATGGTAAAAACCGCCGAAATTGTTGATCACGGCCA
>Ga0163153_10005329_pt1 | contig 15274 bp, 18 predicted proteins | sample OliLakLV19MP6IB1_FD_148629 | JGI IMG/M metagenome (GOLD analysis project Ga0163153, IMG submission 148629) | Freshwater microbial mat bacterial communities from Lake Vanda, McMurdo Dry Valleys, Antarctica - Oligotrophic Lake LV.19.MP6.IB-1 | ecosystem: Environmental > Aquatic > Freshwater >... | reverse complement strand
CTCATGGTCTTCTTCGTCTTCCTGCACATGATGCGGGTCTTCTACCACGGCGCCTACAAGCCCCCGCGCGAGTTCAACTGGGTGGTCGGCGTGGTCCTGCTGTTCCTGACCATCATGCTCAGCTTCACGGGCTACCTGCTGCCCTGGGACCAGATCGCCTACTGGGCGATCACCATCGGCACGAACATGGGCGGCTATGCGCCGCTGTTCAACACGCCCGTCTCGCGCCTTCTGCTGGGCGGCGTGGAGGTCGGCCAGAACACCCTGCTGCGCTTCTACGTGCTGCACATCATGGTCCTGCCGCTCGTCGCCGCCATCTTCCTGGCCGTGCACTTCTGGCGGATCCGCAAGGACGGTGGCATCAGTGGGCCGCTGTGAGCCATGACTGACACGAAGGTCCCGGAGAAGCGCGAAGTCCTGCCGGTCGATCCGACGCGGCGGACCGAGATCGACAAGCAGCGCGTGCCGATGTCGGCGCGGCCGTACCGGCTGCTCGCGCTGGTCAAGCAGGATGCCGTCGTCCGCGTCCAGAAGGAACCCGACGACACGGTCATGACCTGGCCGCACCTGCTGTCCATCGAGTTCCTGGCGGCCGGTGTCATGAGCATCTTCCTGCTGCTCATGGGCCTGTTCATCAACGCCCCGCTGGAGGAGCTGGCCAACGGCAACGTGACGCCGGCGGTGGCCAAGGCGCCGTGGTACTTCCTGGGCCTCCAGGAGCTGCTCGCCTACTTCCATCCGACGGTGGCCGGCGTCCTGGTCCCGACCTTCGTGCTGGTCGGTGCGGCGCTCATCCCGTACGTCGATCGTGGCGACGTCAACGCCATCCGCCCATCGCAACGCAAGACCGCCGTGATGCTGTTCACGTTCTTCTGCATCCTGGGCTTGGCCCTGACCTTCGTCGGCATCTTCTTCCGCGGCCCGGGCTATGCCTTCGTCATCCCCTACATCACGTCCCCGGGCGTGTACTTCGCCCTGTGACCCGGCAAAGGACCGCTGAGCGCGCATGAGCAACTACCACGTCGAGCCCGTCGACAAGCCGCAGGCGTTGACCAAGGAGGCCATCAAGTCGCTGCGCAAGCAGCAGGTGCAGGGCCTCTCGCGTCGACAGCTCATGCGCACCGCGCTGGGCACGGCCGTCGGCCTGTGGTTCCTGGAGGTCGGTGCCGGCACGATCGGCTTCCTGTGGCCGAACCTCGCCAGCGGTTTCGGCGGCCAGCTCCGCATCGGGACGCTCGAGGAGGTCAAGACGGCCAACGACAGCATCCCGGTCGAGGAAGGCTTTCCCGCGTACGTCGGCTTCGCCCGGTCGTTCATCGTGCTCGTGGACCCGGCGCAGCAGCGCTTCATCCCGGGCGAGGACCCGACCGGCGACGGTTCTGCGTTGAACGTCCGCGCGCTCTATCAGCGCTGCCCGCACCTCGGCTGCAAGCCGAACCCGTGCCTGCGCAACTTCTGGCTGGAGTGCCCGTGCCACGGATCCCGCTACGACCGCCTGGGCATCAAGGCCGAAGGCGCGCAATACGGTCCGGCGACGCGCGGCATGGACCGTTTCGGCGTCAGCGTCGACGGCGACGGCGTGCTCACGGTCGATACGGGCAAGATCACCCTTGGGCCGCTGCCGGTCGCGCTCGGGCAGCCCGGCCTGATCCCGCCGCTCACCCCGACCGGCTGCATCTGATGCCCGACCCAAGCACCGATCCCCGCCGAGGAGACCGATGACCGACACCCCCGGACGCGAGCCCGAGGAGCGCCTGCCGGCCGTCCGCCCGCCTGCTGAAGCCGTGCCCGCGGAGCGATTCACGTCGCATCCGTCGGTGCGCACGACGGAGCTGGATCCCGAGCGATCTGCCCAGATCGTCCGCCAGTCGTCGAACGCCCGCTGGGTCGGCTTCCTGTCGGTCGTCGTCGTCATCATCTTCGTCTCGCTGTACTGGTTCCTGGAGCTGGGCTTCCCGTTCGGCCTGACCCAGCCACGTCTGGGCGTCGACGGCACGGAGCTCGCCGCCCAGCAGGTCCTTTCGGTCGAACGCGGCTACAACATCTACGAGGCCAACTGCGCCCGCTGCCATGGTGAACAGGGCGAGGGCGGTGGCATCGGGCCGGCGCTCAACCGCCAGGACAAGCTCTTCCTGCACCTGTCCGAGGCGTACCTCAAGAACATCCTCCACGCTGGCGGTCGATACGCCTGCGGCGATTCGAAGTCGCTGATGCCGGTCTGGGCGGACACCAACGGCGGGCCCCTCAACTATCGCCAGATCGAGGAGCTCATCGCCTTCCTCCGGGCGCCCGACGATGCGACGTTCGTCAAGCGCGACGAGGAGCTGCTCGATCCACGCGTCGATCCGATCACCGGCGAGGTCGAGACCTTCGTCGGCTGGCGCGATCCGGACTACAAGCCGGAGCCGGGCGCCACACCCTTCCCGGACTGCTGGTCGGTCGAGTTCACGGGCGGTGGCGGCGGGGAGACGCCCGGCCCGTCGACGGATCCGAACGCGCAGGTCGTGGCCTTCGTCGCGACCGGCATCCTGTACACGGAGACCGAGGTCACGGCCCCAGCCGACGTGGCGTTCACGCTGACCCTGGACAACCAGGACGCCGCCATCCCGCACGACGTCGTGATCAACGACGCCGGCGGTACCCAGGTCTTCAAGACGGACACCTTCCCGGGCGTCGAGACCCGGTCGTACACGGTCGGACCACTGGACGCGGGCGCCTACCCGTTCCTGTGCTCCGTGCACCCGCAGACAATGACGGGAACCCTGACAGTCGAATGATCGACCGGGCGCCGGACCACCGGCGCACCGGGTGAGGATGGGAGGACGATGGCGCAGCAGGCGCTCGGAGCCGGCCTGACGGTCCCGCGCAAGCGGGCATTGTTCGGGCTGCTCGATGCGGACGGATGGGCATGGGCGGGCGTCAAGGCCATGGCCTGGCTCCTCATCATCATCATGCTGCTGGGCTACGTTCCGGACCGCGCCTACAACCTCACGGTCAGGGAGACCGTGGAGCTCGGCAAGGTCATCTGGGCGCCGGTCAACTTCTGCTCCCCGGAGAACGAGTCGCTGCCCTGCCCGGCCCCCGTTGGCGCGGTCGTGCCCTGGCACCCCAACCCCGCGAAGCTCGCGCTGCCATCTGCGCGGACGGACGGCGCGGCCGTGCAGGTGGGCACCAAGATCCTGTACATCGGCGGGTCCGACGGCGAGACCGCTTCGGCCGACGTCTTCACCAGCGAGATCGTCCCGGTCGGCAACTTCGATGCGTGGACGCCGGGCCCCTTGCTGCCGGAGCCGCGCAGCGATGCCAGCGTCATCTCGGTGTCCGGCACCGTGTACGTGTTCGGTGGCCTGGACGAGAACGGCGAGCCGACGACGACCATCTTCTACCTGACCCCCAACCTGCAGACCGGCGACCTCGGGGAGTGGAAGGAAGATGTACCAGAGGAGCTCCAGCTCGTCGAGGGCCGGGCCGGTGCGGCGGTCGCCGCGACCACAGACGGCATCCTGCTCATCGGCGGCGACGGGCCCGATGGCCCGGTCGCGACCACCTGGAAGAGCGTCTTGGACAAAGCCGGAGCGCTCACCGAGTGGGAGGTCCAGGCACCGCTCTTCGCGCCCCAGGCCGGCGGCGAGGCAGCGGTCATCGGCGACCACGTCTGGCTATGGGGCGGTCGCGACGCGAACGGCCCGGTCGGGGCCGTGCAGCGGGCCGACATCGGCTTGGAGGCGGCCGCCGGGTTCCCGGAGAACGAGGATGCCGGCAAGGTCATCCGCTGGGGCGCCAGCAACGGCGCCAACCTGCCGGCCGCGCGCGACGACGCCGCGGCCTGGTCCGCCAGCGGCTCGCTGTACCTGGTCGGCGGCGAGGGCCCCGAGGGTCTGGCGACCGAACTGTACTGGGCAGTGCCGTCGACGGCCGGCGACTTGACCGAGTGGAAGCACCTCGATGTCAGTGACCTGCCGAGTGGGCTGCGCGGTGCGAGCGCCGTCGTGGTCGGACCCAACGCCGTCCTCATCGGCGGCCAGACGGCCGACGGGGCGGTCACGTCCAGCATCCGCTCCAATACATCGCCCAAGGCGCCGTTCTTCCAGCTCGGTCTCGTCGGCGCGACCGTACCCGGATTGAAGATCGAGGGCGACATCGGCCAGCAGCTCGCCTACCTGAATGCGGCTGGTGCCGGCACCGTGAACTTCATCATCCTGCTGCTCATCGGCTGGGGCTACGCCCACAAGGCGCAGGCCCGAGGCATGATCGACCGGGTCATCCGCCGCAAGCGCTGACCGGCGGCCGCGCCGCGCGACGGCGCGCGGTCCCCTGCCGCCCATCGGGCGACGCCGCCGTGCAGCCGATCCGGACTGATGGTCCGGTTTCCGGCTTGAACGGCGCTCGGCCGGCGCCGATCCGGACTGGTGGTCCGGCCCAGGGCCCAGACCGCCCCCGTGGCGCGGACCCCAGCTTCAGCCGGGGAGGGAGCCCTCGCCGAGGGCAGGCGGCCCGTGCCGGACGGGCAGGCCCGCGGCCTCCCAGGCGTCCATGCCACCGGCCACGTTGACGACGTCGGTGCGCCCGGTCCGCATCAGGTAACCGGCCACGGCCGCCGACCGGCCGCCGAGGTGGCAGACGATCAGCAGCGGGCGATCCGCGGGTAGCTCCGCGAGCCGTGCCGTGAACGTCGAGGTGGGCAGCAGCACGGCGTCCGGCGCGCGGACCGTGGCGTACTCGTTCGCCTCGCGGACATCGATGAGCAGCGGCCGATCCGCGTCCTCGCGCAAACGACGCTCGGCTTCGCGGACGTCGATGGTCGGGATGCCGCCAGGGTTCATCGAGGCCTCCAGGTGATGGCGACTGGGTCGCTGGCCGCGCCGCTCGTCGCGAGCTCGAGTCGTCGTTCCGCGGCCGCGATCACGACCGCCAGGTCCAGCTCCACGCCGATGTCCGGTCGCGTCGACCCGACAGTCATCGCCTGGCGCAGCCGCTCCAGCGCCCCCTCCAAGTTGCGGGCGACCCCGGCCGGGTTGCCCCGGACGCCATGGACGTCGGCCGCGGCCAACTTGATGAGGCCCTGGATGAGGGCCCGCTCGGCGAGGTCGTCCGTGCCCATCCAGGCCGGCTCCAGCAGCTCGTGGGCGAGGAAGAAGTCGCCACGGTCGTAGGCTTCCAGGCCCTCGCGGACCGCCATCGCGCGGTCGGCGCGCGGCAACGGCCGATAGGCCTTGGAGCGGCCGTCGGCCTGGATGACCCGACTGGCCGGACCGGTCACAGCAACTCGATCAGCGGCCGCCGGCTGGCGAACCCGGTGTCCAGGTCGTGCCAGAACGCGATGGGGCCCTCGCCCAGCTGCCAGCACAGCCAGATCTGGCGGCCGCTGGCCATCGCCGGGAAGTCGATGAGGCCGCGCTCGATATCGCGCAGGTTGATGCCCAGCGCGTCGATGCGGGCGACCGCCGCGGACATCTGGTCGATGACGCCCTGCATGCGCAGCTTGATCAGGCGGGCTTCGGCGGCGTCCATCGCCTCGACCGACTCGGACGGGCCGACGCCGGCCGCCTGGTGTGCGGCCAGGGTCCGGTCGCGCAGGCGGATGAGCTCCCGGCGCTGGTCGGCGAGGTTGGCAAGCAAGGGCTCGACTTCCAGCAACGACTGGTTGGCGGCGTCGATATCGAAGAAGGCGGTCACGATCGCCGGATTCTAGCCCGGTACGCCAGCGAGGGTCTGGCACGGACCGTCGGGCGCGAGCGGCGTCGCGTACCATCGAGCGGTAGGAAGAGTGTGGAGGAGCACATGGAGCTGGGTCTGGAGGGCGCACGGGCGCTGGTCGGTGGTGGCTCCGGCGGGCTGGGTGGCGCGATCGCCGCGACGCTCACCGGTGAGCGCGCACGGGTCGCCCTGGTGGCCCGCCCCTCCGAGCACCTGGATGCGGCCGTCGGACGCCTGGCTGGCGCCGTGGGCGTGGAGGCGGACCTCTCGACACCGGACGGCCCGGCCGCGGCGGTCGCCGCGACGGTCGAGGCGCTCGGTGGCCTGGACCTGCTGCTGGTGAACTCCGGCGGGCCACCGCCCGGCGACTTCGACGCGCTCGACGAGGCTGCCTGGACGCGGGCCATCGATGGCACGTTGCATGTCGCCCTGCGCCTCATCCGGGCTGCCTTGCCGCATCTGCGCGAGAGCGATCGCCCGGCCATCCTGGTCATCCTGTCGTCCTCCGCGCGCGAGCCCATCCCAGGTCTGACCACGTCCAACGTCATCCGCCCGGGCCTGGCCGGCCTCATCAAGTCGCTGACCGCGGAGATCGCCCCGATCCGGATCAACGGCATCGCCCCCGGGCGCGTCGCGACTGATCGCATCGCCCAGCTGGACGCGGCCACCGCGAGTCGCACCGGGGCCACGCCGGAGGCCATCCGCGAGGCCATGATCGGGCGCATCCCCCTGGGCCGCTACGGCGACCCGGCGGAGGTCGGGCGCCTCGGCGCCTTCCTGCTCAGCCCGGCCGCGTCGTACGTGACCGGGGCCATCGTGCCCATCGATGGGGGCCTGGTGAGGAGTCTGCCGTGATGCGTCGAGTGTTCCTGTGGGCCGCCCGCAACACCTGGCTCAAGGAGCGGCTGCCGAGGCTGGGCTTCATGCAGCGCGCGGTGCGTCGGTTCATGCCCGGCGAGACGATGGCCTCGGCGATGGACGCGGCGGGCCCGCTCCAGGCGGCCGGCATCGCCACGATGTACACGCGCCTGGGCGAGAACCTGGCCTCGCTGGCGGAGGCCGATGAGGTCGCCGCCCACTACCTGGCCGTCCTCGACGAGATCGCGGCGCGCGGCCTGACCGGCGAAGTGTCGGTCAAGCCGACCCAGCTCGGCCTGGACCACGACGAGGACGCGACGCTGGCGCACCTCGTGCGCATCGCCGAGCACGCGAGCAGCACAGGCGCCTACGTCTGGATCGACATGGAAGGCTCGGCCTACGTCGAGCACACGATCCGCCTGTACGAGCGCCTGCGTGCGGTCCAGCCCCGGACCGGCATCTGCCTGCAGGCCTATCTCAAGCGCACGGCCGATGACATCTCACGGCTCATGCCCCTCGACCCGGCCATCCGCCTGGTCAAGGGCGCCTACGACGAGCCGGAGGCCATCGCCTATCGCGACAAGCGCCGGGTGGACGCCAACTACCTTGGCCTCGCCGTCCGCTTCCTGCTGGACGGCCGCGACCGGCCGATCCGCCTGGGCCTCGGCACCCACGACGTCGCGCTCATCGAGCAGATCGCCGCGCAGGTCGCGACGTCGGGCATCGGGCGCGACCGGTTCGAGGTCGCGATGCTTTACGGGATCCGGGCCGGCGAGCAGTTCCGCCTGGCCCGCGAGGGCTACGCGGTCGCGACCCTCATCGCCTACGGCGAGCACTGGTACCCGTGGTACATGCGCCGGCTGGCCGAGCGCCCGGCCAACGTGACCTTCGCCATCCGCTCGCTGCTGCCCTGATCGCCGGTCGGGCGCGACGACGATGCTCGGCGTCTGGCGACTGCAGCTCCTGCGCGAGGTCGCCCGACGGGGCACCATCCGGGCGGCAGCCGCGGCCATGTCCATCACGCCCTCGGCCGTCTCGCAGCAGCTCAAGGTCCTGGAGGCGGAGGCGGGCATCCCGCTCCTGGAGCACCACGGCCGCCACGTCCGGCTGACCGAGGCCGGCGAGGCCCTGGTCCGCCACGCCGACGCCGTGACGGCGTCACTGGCGGCCGCCGAGTCGGAGCTGGCCACGTTCCGCGACGGGGTCGTGGGCACGCTCCGGGTCGCGGCCTTCCCGACGGCGGCGCGAGCCATCCTGCCGTCGGCCATCGCGAGCCTTGGTGCGCGGCACCCCGGGCTGCGCGTGAACCTGCGCGATCTGGAGACCGGTGAAAGCCTGGTCGCCCTGGACCGCGACGAGGTCGACATCGCGGTCGTCGATGAATACGACGAGGTGACGCGCGTCCGCGAGGGCGACATCGAGCTGCTGCCGCTGCTGCGCGACCGCCTCAACGTGGCGGTGCCCGCCGACCGGGCCGCCGGCGTCGGCGCGGACGGCGTCGCGGCCGGTCAGCCCGCCATCGCCCTGGCCTCGCTGCGCGATGAGGCCTGGATCATGGACACCGAGGCGAGCTCTATCCACCAGGCCGTGCTGCGCGCCTGTCGCCGCGCCGGGTTCGAACCGAATATCCGCTCCTACTGCAAGGACTACAGCGTGATCATCGCGCTCGTGGAGGCGGGCCTCGGCGTGGCGATGCTCCCCGGGTTGGCGCTTCGTGACCGGCCGATCCGGGCCATCGTCCTGCCGGTGGACCCGCCCCTGGAGCGGTCCGTGCTGGTCGCCGTCAAGCCCGAGCGGCGGCGCCACCCGGCGGTCGCGGCGATGCTCGGGGAGCTCCTGTCGACCGTGTAGCTGAGCTACGCATTATCGGTAGGATGCTGCGCTTGACGTTGATGATGCCCACGGCGATGCTCGGCGGACGCACGGAGGGATCCCCGCCATGACCACCAGCACGGGCCTGCGCCCGGCCGCCCGCATGAGCACCATCGGCACCGAGAGTGCCTTCGAGGTCGCGGCACGCGCCCGCGCGCTGGAGGCCCAGGGCCGCTCGATCGTCCATCTCCAGCTCGGCGAGCCCGACTTCGACACCCCGGCCCACGTGCGCGAGGCCGCCAAGCAGGCGCTCGACGACGGGGCCACGCATTACGCGCCGTTCCCGGGCATCCCCGCCCTGCGCGAGGCCATCGCGGCGGACGTGCTCCTGCGCAAGGGTGTGCGCGCGGACCCAAAGCAGGTCTTCGTCACCGTCGGTGGCAAGGGCGTGATGCTGTACGCCATCCTCGGCCTGGTCGACCCGGGCGATGAGGTCCTCGTGCCGGACCCGGGCTACCCGATCTACGAGTCGCTGACAGGCTTCGTCGGGGCGACCGCCGTGCCCATCCCGATCCGGATGGAGAACCAGTTCCGCCTCGATGTCGATGAGCTCGCATCGCTCATCACGCCGCGGACGCGCGTCCTGTTCATCAACTCGCCGGCCAACCCCACCGGCGGCGTCCTCACCCGCGAGGACCTGACGCGCATCGCCGAGCTCGCCGTGGAGCATGACCTGTGGGTCGTCTCGGACGAGATCTACGGCCGCATCCTGTACGACGGTGAGGAGCACGTCTCCATCGCGACCCTGCCCGGCATGGCCGAGCGCACGATCATCCTCGACGGCTTCTCCAAGACCTTCGCCATGACCGGCTGGCGGCTGGGCTATGCGGTCGTGCCCGAGTCGCTCATCCCGACCTACGCGCAGCTCATCATCAACACCATCTCGTGTGCCCCGACCTTCGTCCAGGTCGGCGCGGTCGCGGCCCTGACCGGGCCGCAGGATGACGTCGACGCCATGGTCGTGGAGTTCAAGGCGCGGCGCGACCTGGTGGTGGATGGCCTCAACGCCATCCCGGGCATCCGCTGTGCCCGGCCGGTCGGCGCGTTCTACGCCTTCCCATCGGTCGGCGGCACAGGTCTCAGCGGTGCCGAGCTCGCCGAGCGGCTGCTTCAGGAGGCCGGCGTGTGCGTCCTGGCGGGTACCGCCTTCGGAGGCGTGGGCACGGACCATATCCGCATCTCGTACGCGAACTCGCGCGAGAACCTGACCGAGGCGCTCGGGCGCATCGGGACGTTCGTGGAGGGCCTGGGACGTGGCTGAGGCCGGCACCCGCCCACGCGTCTTCGTGTCGCGGATCATCCCCGACGAGGGCCTGTCGATGATCCGAGACGCGTGCGACATGGACCTCTGGGACGGCGACCTGCCGCCACCACGGGATGAGCTGCTGCGCCGGGTCGCCGGCGTGGACGGCGCCCTGACCCTGCTCACGGACAAGGTGGATGACGCCTTCCTGGACGCCGCCGGACCGCAACTCCGGGTCGTGAGCAACTACGCCGTCGGCTTCGACAACATCGATGTCGCCGCGTGCGCCCGGCGAGGCATCCCCGTCGGCAACACGCCGGGCGTCTTGACTGACACCACCGCGGATCTTGCCTGGACCTTGCTCATGGCCGCCGCCCGACGCGTGGCCGAGGGCGACCGCTACGTCCGCGACGGCCGCTGGAAGACATGGGGGCCTTTGCTGCTGCTCGGACCGGACGTCCACGGTTCGACCATCGGCATCGTCGGATTCGGGCGCATCGGCCAAGCCGTGGCGCGCCGAGCCGCAGGTTTCGGGATGCGCATCCTGTACCACGATGTGAACGAGCTGCCGGCCGAGGTGACCGGGCCGCTGGGAGCCGTGTATACCCCCCTGGACGAGCTCCTCGCGGCCAGCGACTACGTCTCGCTGCATGTGAACCTCACGCCTGACACGCGGCACCTCATCAACGCCCGGACGCTCGGCCTGATGCGCCCGACGGCCGTGCTGGTCAACACGTCCCGTGGTCCGGTCGTGGACCAGGCGGCGCTGGCCGATGCCCTGGAAGCGGACGTGATCTTCGCCGCTGCCCTGGACGTGACGGATCCCGAGCCGATCCCCATGGACGATCGCCTCGTCGGGCGCGACGACTGCCTGATCGTGCCCCACATCGCGTCCGCGTCGCGAGCGACCCGCGGCAAGATGGCCCGGATGGCCGCCGCCAACCTGATCGCCGGCGTCTGTGGCGAGGCGCTGCCGACGGAGGTACCGCCGCCCGCCTGACGCTCGTCGTGTCGAATCCGTCGCGGCTGTTCGTCGTACCTTCGGGGGACATGCGGATGTGCTGGAGGATTCGCGATGCCGAACGTCGTGGATTCCGCGGTCGACAACCAGCGACGGAACATCGAGGCGCGGACGGGCCGCGCCTATGACTCGTGGCTCGAGCTTGCTCGATCGAGCGGTCACGAGAAGCACGGCGCGCTGCTGGCCTGGCTCAGATCGGAGCACGGCGTCAGCCACGGCGACGCCAACCGGCTCGCCTTCGATGCGCGACGGACCGAGGCGGCACCCGGTGGCGGCAGCGACGAGCTGGACACGGTCTACGTCGGGCCGAAGGCCGGCCTTCGGCCCTTCCACGATCATGTCATCGCCTTGGCCCGGGGCTTCGGCGACGACGTCAACCTGTCGCCCAAGCAGTCCTACGTCTCGCTCCGGCGGGCCAAGCAGTTCGCGACCGTCGGCCCGGCATCGGGTGGACGGCTGGAGATCGGCCTGAACCTCAAGGGCGTGGGGCCCGCCGGTCGGTTAGAGGCGACGACCGGGATGTGTACCTACCGCGTGCGCATGGCCTCGCCGGACGAGCTCGACGCCGAGGTGCAGGGCTGGCTGCGCGAGGCGTACGACCGGGCCTGACGGCGTCCGAAGCACACACCCGTGACCCGCTCGTCGCGGTAGGCTACCGGGGGGCCGGTAGCTCAGCGGTCAGAGCAAGGGACTTTTAATCCTTTGGTCGTGGGTTCGAATCCCACCCGGCTCGCCACGTCTCTGCATCATCCGTTCGAGTGCGTCAGTCCAGCGGGTTCACCCAGCGCAGCCCGGGGAAGCGTCCGAAGTCACGATCAGCGGAGCACAACTCGGCCCCGTGCTCGATGGCCAACGCCGCCAGGTGCGCGTCCGTGACGAGATTGCCCGCTGTCCCGACCGTCCCCAGGAGCAGGTTGTAGGTTCGGGACCTTCACTTGCGCAGATCGAGCTTCCGGATGGTCTCGTCGTCCTCGAGCATGGCGGCGAGCTGGAGGGCCTTGGTCAGGTCGACGCCAGGTCGAACGCCGATGTCGTCGCCCATGGACGCGACGACCGGATCCGATGGCCTGTCCGCGACCTCGCGTTCGAGAGCGTCCAGGATGAGGTCCAGGCCGTATTCGAACTCCTCGGCGAACTCGTAGCCGGGCCGCATGATGTGTTCGCTGACGAAGCGCGCGAGGTGCGGGTACTCGGTCGATGGGTATGGCTCCATCATCCGCTGGGTGACCTCCTCGACGTCCTCCGGCGTCTCGAAGGGCAGGCTCATCTTGGTCAGGGCGAAGCCGTAGATGTAGCCGTCCAGGACGGAGTAGGCGTGGGCGACCATCGCGCTGTCGAAGCCGGCGGCCTGCAGATTGCCGATGACCGCATCGTGGTGGCGCAGGTTGGCCGGCCCGGCCTGGACCCGCGCCTCCATCATCCCGATCGCCCAACGGTGACGGAGCAGCACGTCGTACATGGAGGTGCCCCGCCGGCGCATCTCGGCCTTCCACGGCGCGCCTTCGACCGGCAGGTGGATCTCGGCGAAGACGAGGTCGACGATGCCGTCCAGGACCTCCTCCTTGTTGGCCAGGTGGTAGTAGACCGCCATGGCCTCGACGCCCAGCGCCTGTCCGAGCTTGCGCATGCTCAGGCCGTCGATGCCGCCCTGGTCGGCAAGCTGCAGAGCAGTCTCGAGCACGCGTTCCCTGCTGAGCGGCTGGCGGCGGCGGGTGCGACTCGTGGTGGCCATGGGCTCCTGCGCTCTCAGGTGGTCGCGAAGACCGGGGGTTGACGCCCGTCACTTTACACCGTACAGTCCGGCCTGTCAGCTTTACACCGTACAGCGCCATTGGCGCCAGAGGAGAACCCACCGATGCAGGCCATGATCCAGGACACCTACGGCAGCGCCGAGGTGATGCAGCTCAAGGACATCGCGACGCCGGCCATCGGCCCGACCGACGTCCTCGTCCGCGTCCGAGCTGCTGGCGTCAACATCGCCGACTGGGCGGTCATGCACGGCCTGCCGTACATCGCCCGCCCCGTCTATGGCCTGCGCAAGCCCAAGGTCGCGGTCCGCGGCACGGACGTTGCGGGCGTCATCGACGCGGTGGGGGCCCAGGTCACGCGCTTCAAGGTCGGCGCCGAAGTCTTCGGTTGGGGGACCGGCTCGTACGCCGAGTACGCCGCCGTCGCCAAGGACGCGCTGGCGGCCAAGCCCGCGAACCTCTCCTTCGCCGAGGCGGCCGCCGTGCCGATGGCCGGACTCGTCGCCCTGCAGGCGGTGCGTGATCACGGCAAGGTCGGTCCGGGCTCGCGCGTCCTGATCAACGGTGCGTCGGGTGGCATCGGCACGTTCGCGGTACAGATCGCCAAGGCCCTGGGCGCCGAGGTCACCGGGGTGAGCAGCACCCGCAACCTGGACCTTGTGCGCTCGCTGGGCGCCGATCACGTCATCGACTACACGACCGAGGACTTCACCAGGAACGGCCAGCAGTACGACTTCATCCTCGATAACGTCTCCAACCGGTCACTGACCGATCTGCGACGCGCCCTGACCCCGACCGGGATGCTGGTCCCCAACGGCGGCAACTTCAGCAACCGCTGGATGGCCAGCGGCGGTCGGATCGTGCGCGCCGCGGTGCTCTTCTCCCTCGCCAGCCAGACCCTTGGCAACTTCCTGGTCGCGATGCGCCGCGAAGACCTCGAGACCCTGGCCGCGATGATCGAGGCCGGCTCCGTCCGCCCGGTCATGGATCGCACGTATCCGCTCCACGAACTCGCCGGCGCGATGGGCCATGTCGGCTCCGGCCGTGCTCGCGGGAAGGTGGCCATCACGTTCTGATCCGCGCGCCTCGCAGCCGACTGGACGCGGGGCACGGCGCCCCCGACGGTGACGTCCTGCCCATGCGCTTGGGGCCATCCGGCCGCGGCGCGGACTGGCCCTGTGCCGTCATGATGTGGACGACACGACTTCGCGTGGTGAGGGACCGCTTTGCGCATCCGACGAGGCCCCCTGTTCTGGGGCCTGCTCCTGATCCCCCTCGGGGCTATCCCGCTGCTGGTCCGCGCGGGCACACTGGACGCCTCCCGCTTCGTTGACATCGGCCGGTTCTGGCCGTTGATCCTGGTCGGGATCGGGGTCGCCATCCTCCTCGGTCGGAGCCGAGCCAGCCTGATCGGGACGGCCCTCGCGGCCTTGACCATAGGCACGCTCGGGGGCGCCGCCCTGGCCAGCGGCAGTCTCGTGGTCGGCGGCATCACCGACTGCGCCGCGGACCCGAGCCAGCTGTCCACCGACTCGGAAGACGGCGCCTTCGACGGGCGCGCCTCGCTGACCCTCGACCTCGACTGCGGGTCGGTCGACATCGAGACGTCCGAGGCTGCGGGCTGGACGCTCGATGCTCGGTACCGCAACCAGCCGCCCATCGTGACCGCGACCGGCACCAGCCTGGACGTGCGCGCGCCGAACGACGGCGGCTCGCATCGGCAGGAGTGGTCGCTGGTCGTGCCCGCAGCCGACCTCGCGACCCTGAACCTGACGGCCAACGCAGCCGCCGCCACCATCGACCTCGGCGGTGCGTCCGTCGAGCGGCTCGACGCCGACGTCAACGCCGGCGACCTGCGCATCGACGCGGGCGATGGGACGCTCGAGCGCCTGGACATCTCCATGAATGCCGGCCGTGCCCGGATCACCCTGGGAGGCTCCGCCCAGGGGTCGCTCTCCGCCAATGCCGGTGCCCTGGAGCTGTGCGTACCATCCGACGCGACCCTGCGCTTGCAGGTCCAGGACCAGCTGACCTTCGGGCAGAACCTCGATGACCGGGGGCTGACGCGCGACGGCGACACCTGGACGCGCGCGGGCTCGTCGGCCACCATCATCGAGTTCGACATCGAGGGCAATGCCGCCAGCTTCACGCTGGAGCCGGAGGGAGGCTGCTGACATGAACGACCGCCTGTATCGATCACGTTCAGACCGGATGCTGGCCGGCGTCGCCGGCGGCCTGGCCGAGATGTGGGGCGCCGACCCGTCCCTCGTGCGCATCCTGTGGGCCGTGCTGGTCATCCTGAGCGGCGGCCTGGCCCTGCTCGTGTACATCGTCATGGCCATCGTCGTGCCCGAGGGCGATCCGTCGCCTTGGCCACCGCCGAGTGCGCCGCCGACCGGCACCGACGCCTTCGTCGACCCGCTGACCGGGGCGGCTGTCGTGGGTGACGCGAGCGCGTTGTCGGGCGACGCCCCGCCCATCGCCGGCAGTGGCTGGACGACGCCGCCGCCGCGGCACGTCCGCACGCGGCCGCGCCCTGAGCCCAACGCGACGGTACCGCTGATCCTGGGCGGGTTCCTGGTGCTGCTCGGGGTATTCTTCCTGGTCCGCGAGTTCCTGCCCCAGATCGACTTCGACTGGTTCTGGCCGGCGATGCTCATCGTGCTGGGCATCGTCATCCTGGTCACCGCCCTGGGTCGCGGTCGCGGAGGCCCGGGAGCCTCCTCATGACCGGGAGTCGGCGCGGGTCGGTGACCGCGGCGACGTGGCTCATCGGCCTGGGCGTGGTCTTCCTCGTCCAGAGTGCCGCCGGGTGGTAGTGGAGCGAGGCCTGGC
>Ga0163153_10005328_pt1 | contig 15276 bp, 13 predicted proteins | sample OliLakLV19MP6IB1_FD_148629 | JGI IMG/M metagenome (GOLD analysis project Ga0163153, IMG submission 148629) | Freshwater microbial mat bacterial communities from Lake Vanda, McMurdo Dry Valleys, Antarctica - Oligotrophic Lake LV.19.MP6.IB-1 | ecosystem: Environmental > Aquatic > Freshwater >... | reverse complement strand
GTCACCCATAGGGTTCCCCGGTCAGCATGGCATGAATGTGCGATATACCCCTGTTGTTCAGGGGTTTGGCGCAAATCGCGTGCCACTACGGGGAAGTCATCTGGGAAATACGGGGTCAAAGGTGATCTGCACAAAGCTGTAGCCGAACATGCTCTTGCCGCGCACGCTTTCCGCATGCGGCACGGTCAACAGGGCGACAGATAGCGGATAGGTGACCTGGTCCTCGACATCCTTGGGCGAGCGTCCGGGCCACTCCGTAAAGACGATCACCTGGTTCTCGCCGACGTTCGGAATCGCGTCGATGGGAATGTTCAGGGCGCAATAGCCCCCGAAGGCCGCGATCGCAATCGCGGCAAATACCGTCAGGACCGGTTGTCGGACGCAGAATTCAATCAAGCTGCGGAGCATGGTTAAGTCCCCACTTTCGCAGCTGGCTCCGTGGAGCGTTTCTCCTCTTTCTCAAGCGGCTTTCCTCGCACGGGAAACGTTTCGACTTTTTCGCCGCAGCGTAACATTTCGCTGCCAAAATAAGGATTCACGAGCGAGTCGTTCGCTTGTAACCAATCGCCGCCGCCCTCGGGCACCATCGGGCAATAGAAATGCGTGAAGGGCTTCGTGGCTTGTTCGCCGCGAACGTGCGTGGCCAATCGGACGATCGCGTGGCTGATCGGCTTGAAGTCCTTGCGGGCGCCGGCCAGGTCTTGATGATGCAGGTGTTCCGACTTGGTGACAATCTGCTGAATCTGCTGCGCCGTAGCCTCCGGCAAGGATGCTAACGCCAACTCCGTCGCGACACGGTGCAGGGAGAGAGCCGCGGACTCCGCCGGTTTCTGATCGGCCGCTAGCGCCTGTTGGACAGTGAAGTAAGCCGTGTAGAGCGCTTCGAGCTGTCGCCCAGCCTCGCCATCAAGCCTTGCCACTTCGTAGTCGTCGAACCTGAGCGGCCCTTCGGACGTCTTTAGCTTCGCGACGGCTCCGGCGGGGTCGATGAGACTCGGTTTGCCGGCTAATTGCATTTGAGAATCAATCAAGAAATTGCCGGAGGTCGCCACGTTCTCACCGACTTTAAGTCCCTCCAGAATGATGACCTTGTCCGCCAGGATGGGGCCGATTGTCACGGGACGGATCTCAAAGCGCCCCGGCTCTGTTTCCACGTAGACGAGGCTGTTTCCGCCCGCGAGCAACACCGCGGAGCGCGGGACGTAGATCGACTCCGGCTGCGGAATCGGCTCGTTGGTGAAGCCGTATTGCGACGTCGGCACGAGATCCATCCCGCAAATCGGACACTGCCCCGGTTCGTCGCGGATAACCTGCGGATGCATGGGGCTGATCCACTTGCCGGCCATGTCTTGGTCGAAAACTTCCCCTTGCGGTTCCAGCGGGAGACTCACGGTAGCCGTTGCATAGTCCCCTGGACGAAGGCGCTTTTGATCGTTGAGCAGTTCCACTCGCACGCCGACCGTACGCGTCGTGGGATCGACCGTGGGATCGATAAACGCCACGCGGCCAATCAACTTTTCAGTCGGCATCGACCGGACTGTCGCCTCGACGGGCTGGCCGAAGCGCACTCGTGTGGCATCCTCGGGAAAGAGCTCCAGCATTAACCACACGGTGGAGAGTTCCGCGATGCGGTAGATAGGGTCGCCCGCCTTGACGTAACCTCCCTCGACGGCCGATTTCTCCACGACCGTTCCTCCCTGAGGCGCATAGATCGTCAATCGCGACTGGGCCGCACCCGTGCGCTCCAATTCCGCAAGTTGTTCGTCGGTGACCCCGAACTCGCGCAAGCGTTGCCGCGTGTTGTCCGCCAAGGCAGATTGCGCCTGTCGAACTGCCGGCACGCCGGCGGCAGCCTGCAGGGCGCGCCGCGCCTCGAGATACTCGACTTGGGCGGAATACAGTTGCGGGCTGTAGATCACCGCGAGGTGGTCGCCTCGCTTGATATCAATGCCGGTATAATCCGCGAACAGGCGTTCCAGGCGCCCGTCGATGTAGGCCGCGATCGTGGCCTGACGGCTCTCATCAATGGCAATCGCGCCAACGGTGTGAATTGAATCTGCCAGTGTCGCGCTATCCACCGCACTGGTCTGGATGTTGGCCAATCGTCGCTGCGCAGGCTCGATCTTCACGGCCAGCGCATCGATGCCGTCTGCTCCCGTGTTCGACGCCGGTACAAGCTCCATTCCACAGATGGGGCAACGTCCCGGCGATGGCTGCCGAATCTGGGGATGCATCGGGCAGGTGTAAACGGCGTCACCCGCGGGCGTGCCCGGAGTCGCAGTGCTATCGGCGGCTGGAATCCAGCCGAGCCTCTGGGCGAATCCGACGAGCGTGACGAGCAATACTGCTGCCAAGAGAAACACGCCGAATGGCAGGAGTTTCTTTCCCAGCCACAGCGATCTTGATCGCCAGGCCTGATGAGGTGCGCTGGGCTTCACTGGATTTTGACCTGAAAGCATGGACATGCACTGTCCTTAATGAGACTTTGACTGTAATGACGGGCAAATGCTTCAGTCCACTCGACGCACATAGTCGATGCGCGACGCGCTTGGTGCGACGATGTCGAACGAAACGGACCACGAAATCGGCGATCGGCGCGCAGCGATTGCGCAAGAAAAGATCAAATGCGCCAGTTACAGAGCACTGGCTGCAGCGGCCGTCCGTAGAAAAGGCGGACGCCTTGATCGGTCACCGCAACAACGTCACCAAGTGCGTGCTGCGATGTGCCGACGTGCGTTAATGTAGACGAGATCGCCCACTTGAGGAGCTGCGAATGGTCGGTCGCTGGCGGAGCCGGGACGTCGGACCTGTTGTGTCCGTTGCCACAGCAACAACTCGCTTCGGAATCCGCCGTTCCACAACAGCAGATCCCCTGTCCGCCACACTTCGGGGCCGACGTTACCACTTCGCCGGCGCATGCTCCCATTGGCGCAGCAACCTGACTAGCGATCCCTGCGATCAGCAGAAGCACGATCGCCCGGCCGGCGTTAGATCGAAGTCGAAACATGGCTCCCCTGGAAGCAACCATGCCATAGATTGTCGCGGCCCTCGGCGAGGGCGTCTAGAGCAGCGCACAATCTTTTCATGGAGCTGACAGCGAATTCCGCTTACTGGCAGGAGTCGCCGGCGAGGCCAGTAGATCGACTCCGACCGCTTGACGCAGGCGCGCCACCGTGGTGGCAAGCTCTCCTTGTGCGCGGTGATAGCCTAATTCCAAGTTGAGCAGTGTGCGATAGTCCCGGATCACACGGTCGAACGTCACCGAGTTGTTCGCCAACGATTGCTGGTCCGCCTCGAATGTTTGGCGGGCCTGCGGCAGGATCGTTTTCTCGTAAAGAACTACCGTCTCATGACTGGCCAACGCCTGCGACCAGAGTTCATTCAGCGTGGCGTCCAGCTGTTGAACGACCTCATCCTCCGAGGCATGGGCCGCAAAGTGCTGGCGCGTCGCCTCGGCCGTCATCGCGTCATACTTGCGCCGCCAGAGTGGAATGCTCGCCGAGACATTCAAGGTCCAGGCATCGTCTCCCGCCCCGGGCATCGGGTCGCCTGGGTCGGCGGTCATCACCATCCAGCCGGCCCCAAAGGCTAGCTCCGGGCGACGCTTCAATCGGGCGACCTGAATGCCCCACCGCGTCGCCGCGGTGCGCAAGCGTGCGGCGTTCAGTTCTGGTTGGGCGCCGCGCGCTACTTGCCGCAGCAAATCTTCATTCCATTGCGGCAGTTCCGCCTCGATCGATGTGGGAATCGCAATAACGGCGCGCGCATCGCGGCCGGCCAATCGATTTAACTCCGCCGTCGTGGCGGCGATTTGCTGTCGATATACCAGGCGCTGCTCCTGTAAATTGCTCAACTCTAACGTCGCCATCAATACGTCGCCGGGTTGCGCGTCGCCCGTGGAAACGCGGGAATTCGCCGTGCGAATCAGGGATTCCAGTTGAGCTTGGTCGGCATCGGTCGTCTGAAGTTGCTTGCCGAGCACGTACAACTTGTACCAGGCGGCGCGCAGATCGCCGATGACGCGCTGACGTTCGGCCAAGTAGAGGTTTTGCGCCGCCATGGCTTCCAAGTTCGCCTGCCTCGATTCGGAACGCAGACGCCCGAGCCAGGGGATCATCTGCATCACCTGAACTTCCGCGATCTGCTTATCCGGCACGAAGTTCATTGCATCGCCGAAGAACATCGACGAAACCGTCGGGTCCGGCAGGCTAAACGCATAGCCGGCTTTAGCCCATTCAGCGGCCGCTTCTTGTTGCATTCGGCGCAGCGTAGGACTGTTCGCAGTGGCTTGGGCTTCGAATTCTCCAAGCGTCAACGGAACGGGAGCTGCTGGCGCGGCCGGCAGCGACTCCGGGAGTGGTAAGCGATTGAGTTCGGGAGCCAGCCTTGCGCTTGTGAGATGCGAAACCTGGCGCACCATAGTCGGCGGCTGGGTCGGCAATTCCGCTCGCGCCGCTTGCAGCGCGTCAGCTCGTAGCGGGCTCGAAGGCTTGCTGTGCGATCCTTGCGAATGGCAGCCGCACATCCAGCCCATAGACATTGCCGCCAGAACGTAGTGTGACCGTCGGAATGTGCAATTCTGACCGAACATGGACCGTATCCGGCAATTGCCTAAGGCTGGTCGAATGAGCGCAATCGTGCTATCCCTATTTCTCGGCACAACCGTAGAATCGGGTCGAATCGTTACTGATTCATCGACCAAGTTGCTGCCATTGCGGTCCGGTAGGGCCGGACGAGAAGGCTGGGCGATCTAGCGAGACCTTGCGGCCGGGTGAGTTCATGCTGGTAGGCATTTTCGCGGACACACACGATCATCTTGAAAACATTCGACGGGCCGTGGACTGCTTCAACGTCGAGCGAGTGGAACTTGTGCTGTTTGCAGGGGATCTCGTGTCGACTATCGCCCTACCCCCGCTTCGGAAGCTCAGCGCGCCAGTCGTGGCTTGCTACGGGGACAATGAAGGCAACAAGACTGGATTGGCGGGCGGTTTCGCCGTGATCGGACAGCTAAAGGAGCCGCCGGTCGAACTCACCGTTCCGGATGGAACTCGGTTCATCATCGCGCATATGAAACGCCAAATCGCACGTGAGCAATCGGAATTTGACGTAGCGGTGACGGCTCATACGCATAAGGCGCGCGTGACGTGCGATGCCCTCAATCGCCTCTGGATCAATCCTGGAGAAACCAGCGGCTGGAGCTTTGGTCGTGCGACTGTCGCACTTTTTGAGACGGTGACGCGGCGGGTTGAGATTGTGGACCTCGCCACGCGATAAAGTCGGTCGCCGCCCGCTCAGAATCCGGTTACTTCGCCGCGTTACCCGCCGAATCGAGCACCTCGCACATGATGGTAAAGCGTTCTTGCGTGTCACGCCCCTCCCACAATGCCACGACCGGTCCGTCCCCTAACCAAGGGGCCGCAACGACCGGATCGCTTGCCACATCGGTAAGCTGCCGAGGCGTCGCCTCGTCCGTGCCGATCCAAAGCGCCGCACCCGAGCGGCGCTTGAGCCAGACAACGAACGCACCGCGATCTGTGGTGGCAATCCAGGGCTGCTCGCCTTCGCCCAGGGAACGGACTTCCGATTGCTGCGGTAAATAAAGGTTCACCGACTTGTCGCGCCTCCAAGCGGCGGCGATCGAGTTATCCGCCAAACACGCAATTGCGCCGCCATCCATCGGGCAAGCATCGAGCGGCCAATGATCTGCGCCTAGCATCATCGCCTCACCGAATGTTTGACCAGCGTCGTTTGACGTTCCGACATACATGTCGCGGTTTCCAGCCACAGAGTTTCGCCATAGTACGTGAATTCGCTGATCGCGTCCAATGGCCACGCTCGGATGACAACATTCGCAAACACTGCCGCCCGGAGAACGGTACACGAGGACGTTGCTGGACCAAGTCGCGCCGTGATCGCGCGATGTCGAAGTCATGACTTCGGTCTTGCCATCACGAAGATCCAGCCAGACACAACACAACAGGCCGTCGGAGCCCGCCGCCATGCCATGCAACCCCTCGCGCGCGGCATGCGGAACATCGTTCACACGAATCGGACCTTGCCAGGTTTTGCCGCCGTCCGCGGAACGGCAGGCCAGCACGTCGCCGTCGTTTCCTAAACCCTTGGGGCCGCCGATCGCCGTCACGCATACCTGATCATCGACCACGGCGATGCGCGGGCCGCGCCGCATCCCCAGGGCCACTACACCCAAATCGGGCAACTTGCTCGGCGTCGAAAACGACTTGCCGCGATCGGACGAGCGACAGTACTGAATTGTGTTGCGCACGCCGTACACGACATGAATTATGCCTCGTGGATCGACAGCCGCCTGCGGCTGTTGGGGTCGCGCGGAACGCTCGCCGGCCGCGAGTTCAATCGCCGCGGCCCTGCCAGTACCGGAGAGGTTGATACTCAGCAGTGGCGCCATGACGAAAACGGCAATTGAACTGATGTTGCGAGCAGAAGCACTCATGGAGTTGTGATCTACTTGTGATGTGTCCAAGGCGCAAGAAGTTCTACTGCAATCAACAGATCTCAACTGGTCAATGGAGCAAATTGCACGAGACCGAACAAATGAGATCGTTTGAGTAGTGTAGCCGAGATACGAAGGGTTGCATCAACGCTCGACAGTTACCTCGCCGTCCGGCCAACATCAAGCGAACTTGTTACCACTTCCAGTGAATTGGTAACAACCTTGCCCGCGGGAGAGATGCTTTGGGCCGGCCCAAATCTCACTATGCCGGGCAGCTAAGGGGAAACTATAAAAAGAACGAGAACGCACTTTGCGCTCGACCTTGCTGACCAAGAGATAATAGTCGCCTGGAAGCGGTGGCGAATTCACTTAGCACGTGCACATTCCGTTCGTTCGTCTGCGATGGTCCTTGGTTGGCCTGGCCGTGATTGCTACGATCGTACCTCACCTATTGAACAAGGAGCAGCAATGACCAAAAAGAAGCCGTTGCGGAAGTCATTGTCCCCCACCGAACTTCAATAGCAGGCCCGTCCCACCGTGTTCGCAGGACATTCTGTGATGACAGTCCAATATACTCGCAAGATCGCCTTGCTGGCGTGCATCTTCGCTGTGCCGCTGCGCGCGGCCGCGCAAGGGAATGACGAAATTCCGCCAAATCAGGGAGCGGCGGGGCTTTATCAAACTCTGCTGGAACTCAAGTCCACGGCCAAGGTTATGCACATCGTGGCGCATCCGGATGATGAGGACGGCGCTATGTTGACCTACTGCGCGAGGGGCCTCGGCGCGCAAACGATGTTGTTCAGCGTGACGCGTGGCGAAGGCGGGGCGAATCTGATTTCCAAACACTCCTTTGATGAACTAGGCATCTTGCGCACGTTAGAGCATGCGGAGTCGGCGAAGTACTATGGCGTCGACGTCCGCTATTCCAGCGCTGCCGACTATGGATACTCCAAAACGCTCGAGGAGGCGGTCAAGCATTGGGGCGGCGACGACCGTGTGCTGAAGGAGTTGGTTGAGGAAGTTCGGCGGTTTACGCCCGACATTATTGTGTCGCGGTTCCGCGGCGATGCGCGCGATGGCCATGGACATCACCAGTTTGCTGGCGTGTTGGCAAAGCAGGCCTTCGAAGCAGCTGCGAAGGCAGATCGATTTCCAGATCCGTTGCTAGAGCCATGGCAGCCCCAAAAGCTGTATGCCAATAACATTCAGCCTGATTGGCGATCAGAAGACAAGGACGCATGGACCTTGGCCGTACCGACGGGCGAATTCAATCCCGTGCTCGGGCGCTCCTACGCCCAAGTTGCCCGCTATGGACTTGGGTTCCAGCGCTCGCAAGGCTTCACTGGACATGACGGTCCGGCGGGGGAGAGCGTCTCGTACTATCGCTTGACCCGCACCACGCTGCCCAATTACGCGCCGCAGCGTGAGCAATCGTTTCTCGACGGCCTTGATACGAGTATTGTCGGACTGAGCAAGTTTGCCGGCGACTCGCCGCCGGACTGGCTCGCGACGGGACTCAAGGAAATGCAAAGCTGCGTCGATCGGGCCTGGGCAACGTACGATCCGCGCCAACTCGATGCCGTGGCGCCGGCGCTCATTGACGGTGCGAAGGCGGCCAAGGCGCTGATTGATGAGATGGAGCGCACGAAGATCTCAACCGAGGTCGGCCTTACTCTGGCAGTTCGTGTCATGGAGAAAGAGAGTCAGTTCCACGTGGCACTGCGACGTTCGTTGGGAATTGACTTCGACGTGGTTGCAACGGCCGTTACTGATCAAGGCAGCGCGGACTCGAACAACCCTCGGGTCGAACTCAAGGACATGGTTCCGAGTCAGACGATTCAAGTCACTCTGCGCGTTGTTCATCGTGGCCACATCCCGGTTGAGATTGTGAGCGGCACGATTTACCCGGTAGCGGAGGAAAAGTGGGGTGTGAAACAGCTTCAACTCACTTCAACGCCACTGGAATACAACAAGGTCTGGACAACTACGGTACAGGTGCGCGTCCCTGAGGGTTTGTCGCCAACGCGTCCGAGGTGGCGACGTCATTCGATCGCCGAGCCATTCTACGAAGTTGTCGAATCTCGCCCAAACAACGGCGTCGCGGAGCTGCAGGGGAGTGTCGTCTTGTCAGTGAACGGGCTGGAAACGGGATTCTGGCGACCACTGCAAACTCGCTACCATCATCCGGAGTACGGCGAACTCAAGCAGTCGCTGAAAGTCGTGCCGCGAATCTCGGTGGCGTTCGAGAACGCCAACGCAATCATCGTCCGTGGACAGCGGCAACATGTCGTGAACGTCAGAGTTCGCAACGGGGCGATCGATGGCAGCGAAGGCAAGCTCGCGCTGGAATTACCGGCAGGCTGGCGATCGGAACCGGTTGAGCAGTTGTTTTCCTTGACTCGTGCGGACGAAGCAATCTCACTGCGGTTTAGGATTCAAGTGCCTGAGACGTTCGGTGACGTTCCCGTAACGATCAAGGCAGTCGCCATTTGTGCCGGGCAAAAATACACCGAAGGCTATGAGGAAGTCACAGCCCGCGACCTTGGGCGCGCGCACTATTTTCGACCGGCCGAGCAACGCCTGCGCTCTGTCGACGTGACAATTCCTAAGGGGCTAAACGTGGGCTATGTAATGGGTGCTGGCGACGAGATCCCGGCGGCCCTTGCCCAATTGGGCGTTGCGGTCACGCTGCTGGACAACGCGGAGTTGGAGAAAGGCGATCTGAGTCGCTTTGACACCGTTATGATCGGCATTCGTGCGTACGCTGTGCGTGCGGACCTAATCGCCGCGAATCCAAGGTTGCTCGATTACGTTCACGGCGGTGGAACGCTGGTGGTGCACTACCAGACGCCTGAGTTTGATCGCAACTATGGGCCATTTCCTTACACCATGAGTCGGAACCCGGAAGAAGTAAGCGAGGAAGACGCCAAGGTGACGATCCTACGCCCGGATCATCCGCTGATGACATCGCCAAATCGTATTAGCGAAAAAGACTTCGACGGTTGGTTCGAACAGCGGGGATCCAAGTTCTTGCAGTCTTGGGACGATCGCTACGAGCCGTTGCTGGAATGTCACGACCAAGAACAGCCGCAGCAACTTGGCGGCCTACTTTATGCACGCCATGGGAAGGGGGCATACATCTACTCCGCGTACGCCCTCTATCGCCAGCTGCCGCTCGGCACGCCGGGAGCGTATCGGTTGCTGGCCAACCTGGTAGCGTTCGAACCATAGCGTTGGCGGCCAGCTTGGTTGTTCCAAGTAGGAACGCCGGCGACTGTTCCTCTCTGATCACGCCGAGCGAGAGAATTCGTGCCGCCATGCGAGCTTAGGCCCGCACATGATGCGGATCAAACACAACCTCCCCCTGACCCCCGCACGGAGCGAGAAGTGACGAAGCCGTTGTTTCGTCGGTCATGACTTGTATGACTCGACCTCGACGCAACTGGAAACGCCCTCAGTCAATTTCCGCAACGCGTGCCGCGGCTCGCTGGGCCAAATTGTCGGCAACTCGCTGCCCGGTTCATTCTCCACGACTTGCCCTCGCAAAAACTGCAGATAGCTGGCATCGCCCAAGAGTTCGGCCCTCAATTGCTGGATGACGACGACTGTGTCCGGTGCGAGCTTGATTGGATCGCCGGATGGGGTAACCGGGGCCACCAAGGTCGGCGCATCGAGTCCCAAGAGCGCCCGGCGCTGAGCGACGCACTTCTGTACTTGCTCCAGGAAGCGGGGATCGCCGTGCTGGTTCTTCACGGTCTTGCGGGCGCGGGCAGCGCTGCCGTCGCCATTCAAGACAGCTGATTGCAGCGGCTTCTGCGAGCGTTCCCAGGCGGCCCAGGCTTCTCGTTCGACGTGTTCCAGCTTCTTCAGTTCCAGTTCCCGCAGGGTATCGAAGTCACGGATCGACGATTCCCGCCATTCCTTGCGGAGCGCCTTCAAGTCGAAGCAGACCGTCGTCTGGCAGATGTGGAGATGCGCGGCGATGGCGTATTGATTCCAGCCTTGGACATAGAGTTCCGCCACCTGCTGCCGCCGGCGGGCACGCTCGACCTTCTTGTTGGGCTTGGTGGGCATGCTGAATTGCACCTTATGGTGATTGAGCGTTACGCCGGGTAGCTCCGCAGGAATTCATCCAAGGCGTCCGATTTGGGTGCTGCCTGCACTCGCGATCGGCTGGAAGGCGTCATCCCAAACTCCGTCAACAGTGTGACCAGCTTCTTATGCTCGTTCTTCTGGATCACCCAATACGGTGAGTACGTGAACTTGGGTAACTTGCCAGGCTCCTGGCGCTCGACCCACACGGCACCCAGCTTCGAGACCTGCGCCGCGGCCTCGACATGCGCCGCATAGCTCTCGCACAGGAGTTCGAGCGCCGCGGAATCGAGTTGCGTCCCCACGCCACAGTCGGCTAGCTCCTGGGAAAATCGTTCCCAGGCTTCCCGAGCAGCGCCTTGAAGGCGTTCTGGGCAAGGCGGCAACTCTCGTTGGTCGTTGTTCATGTTGCACTTCACCACTTGAAGTACTTGGCCTTGGGATTCGAGTCTGGATAGGGATTGTCCGCCACCACGCGTGACCGGCTCGAAGGGGTCATCCCGAATTCAGTGAGCAGAGCCACCAGTTTCTTGTGCTCGTTTTTCTGGATCACCCAGAACGGCGAATAGCTGAACTTGGGTAGTTTGCCGGGCGCTTGCTTTTCGATCCAGACCGGACCAAGTTTGGCCACCTGCTCGGCAGCTTCCTGATGGGCGGCGTAGCACTCACACAAGAGCTCCAACGCCACGGCGTCGAGATTGGTGCCGACACCGCAGCGGGATAATTCCTGGCTGAACCGCTCCCAGGCCTCGCGGGCTTTGCCCTGCAGTCGTTCCGGGCAAGGCGGGAAAGCTTTGTCCACGACCGGCTCATGCTTATTCAGCGGCCGCTTGCCGGGATTGCCGGCCAGCATCTTCAGATGTGTCGGCTTGGGTTTTCTGCCTCGAACCATCGCACCCCTCCCCCCTAACGAATTTCGCGAAAATGCGCGCGCGGCTCCCCCGACGTATACGATCGAAATCTTCCCAGAGATTTGATCCCCCCCCGGGGTCAGCTAAGGGTTTTCTTCACGGGAACTACACGAATAGTTTGCCACGTCTGCCGCAATGCGCTGGATGTTTCGGCACGTTGAGGTAGATGTGTGACGCGTCGAGTGCGCTGGCATCGAGACAGGCTTGATGCGATCGCACTCGCGAACCATCGGAGACACACGATGACCGCGAAGAAAGTTGCCACGAAGACGACCAAGAAGCCCAAGGCCGTGCCGAAAAAACCTCGTGCGTCGAAGGCCAAGCCCGACGACAAGAAGCTGAGCGCCCTCGACGCGGCGGCCAAGGTGCTCGGTGCAACCAATGAAGCGATGACCACGAAAGAACTCGTCGCCGCTATGGCCGCGAAGAACTACTGGACGAGTCCCGGCGGCAAGACGCCCGAGCGGACGCTGTACTCGGCGCTGGTGCGGGACATCACGGCCCATGGTAAGGAGTCGCGATTCAAGAAGGGCGAGCGCGGCAAGTTCCTGGCGAACGCGTAAAGGGAGACGCAACGATGCACGAACTCGCAGACGCCATCCGCCTTGTGACCGCCAAGGTCCAACGGGAGATCGACCAAGGGCGACGCTCCCGCTCGATTGACGCCGACGATCTGGTCGAGGTGTTGCTGGCGATCGCCGACCAGCTTGACCCGTTTTTTCCGGAGTCAGAATCGAAGAAACCCCAGCGCCGCGGCCGCCACTAGCCGCGCCGCAAGACGACGCCCCACGTTTTGCACGTGCGGGCGTTTCGTCGTTGGTCGCCCAAGTGGGCGACGCTTCCCGCCGTGCGAAACACGGGCAAATGTGGGCGTTCACGTGGCCGCCATTTCCAAACTGTTTGCACCGGCCGAGCAATTGTGGCAGAAATGCCCGAATGCGCGTTGTATTGGCCCGAGGTTGCCGCCACTGGCTTACGGAGGCAACCATGAACCTGTTTTCCAACCACTGGTGCGCGCTTGGCTTCGCCGTCGCGGCCTTCGGCATCTGCCAGTTGTTGCCGGCTTTCACTTTGGCCGGGGACTCGATGGTCGGTTGGCAAGCCACTTTCTTGTCGTTCGTCGGGACGTATGAGATTCCGTCGCAAGCGGGGAGCGATTCGCCTGCGCGTGGGCAACTGGCCGCGTGCATGTGCGGGGCAGCTGCGAACACGCTGTTTGTGGTTGGCATCGGCGCAATGGCGTTTCGACGGCACTCTGCCGTTGCGTGGATCGGCCGGATCACGGTTGTAATGGCGGTGGCTTCCGTGGTGTTCTTGCTGACCGGAAGCGAGACATTCATGCCGAACATTGGCTGTTTCGTTTGGCTCATGGCGATGGCGACTCCAGTCTTGACCGCACGATATTCATTTCGGGCCACTGAAAACGCGGTGGCTGCATAGTTCCGCCTTCTTGCCGGTGAACTTTTCGAACCTCTGAATGATCACGTCACAATAGAGCGTGTCGAGTTCCATCAGATACGCTCGACGCCCGGTCTGTTCGGCGGCGATCAGCGTCGATCCGCTGCCGCCGAAGAGATCCAGCACATTCTCACCGGGTCGCGACGAGTACTGCATCGCCCGCACCGCCAGCTCGACTGGTTTTTCAGTCAAATGCACCATCGACTGCGGGCTGACCTTCTTGATGCTCCAGACGTCGACGGCATTGTTCGGACCAAGGTACACGTGCGCTGCACCCTCGCGCCAACCATAGAAACAGTTGTGTGTGACCAACCCATCGGCAATATAGTGCTGGTGCTGAGCGACGCCCAACGAGTGGACGGGGCCGGCATAATCCTGCACATCAATGGCGCGCAGCGGCTGCCACTGCGTCGTTGCGCCCCCAGCTGGGACTGGGACTTCCATGATTTCCGGCAACAAGTTGCAGGCACGAACTTGAATGGACTGCCGCCGGCCAAACTTGGCACGCGTATCGTCCCGGCGAACGAAGGGGTACGACCGTCGCCGGTGGTACTTCGCGAGAACTACATCAGCTGCCCGATCGAGCTGTGCGAGGTCGAGGCCTGCGTAGAGCAATTTGATGTCAGAGCACTGGCGTTGTCTGGCAATTCTCGATTCTTTCCAGCAAGTCTGGGGAATACCGAATTGAATTGACACCAGTTGTTCGTGGATACGGGCCTCAGCATGCGAGTCGTGCAGGCCCAGGATCCAGCCCTCGTCGCCGTGTTCACTGCAAAGCCGGCCCTTCAAGCCGAAGCCCCAGGTGGTCCGCATCTTGGTGACACCAACCCGCCAACAGCTTCCACGACGCATCAGGTAGACGCACCACTTGCGGGGATAATCTTGGGTCAGCCGGACCGTCCACAAGTGTCCATCGGTCGACCAGGATTGCCGCTTTCCCACAGTCACGCCGTATAGACTTCCATCGTAGTCTCGCTTGGCCACCTGGACATCCAGGCCACGGCGGAGACCCACCACGGCGGCGCTGTGCGCGTAAAAACTGACAACACGGTCGCGATCTCGCAAATCGCCTAACCGACTGGTTCCGCTAGTGGTCAGCACCTGGGTGTCAGGAGGCTGGCACCACTCGTGGTTGCCCATGAAGTCCTTGCGGGTCAAAACGGGATGCTCTTTGACCCAGATGATGGCTTGCGAGAAATACAGGCCGTGCTTCTTCAAGACCGGAGGGTAGTTGGCGCAGTTCGCATAGCCGCCCCAAATGTAGAAGCCTCGACCGGGCGCGAGTACACGCGCCATGTTGCCGAACCAGTCGGCGAGCAGTTGATCGAACGCCGCGTCGCTCACGAAGTCGTTGGCCAGCGGTCGATCTTTTGCTCGAAGCTTCTTCTGCGTCGGCTTAGATTTCCCTGGGTGCCGCGCCAAATCCAGAGATTGATGGTGCTTCGGGCCGGCGAAAGAGCTCAGACCGGCGGCAATTGCGTTGTTGGATCGTGGCTCGACTTTTACGTTGTATGGCGGGTCCGAATTGACCAAATGGATCGTCGCACCGCCCAGCAACCGATCCACGTCCTCGGCTTTGCTCGAATCGCCGCAAAGTAACCGGTGTTCGCCCAGAATCCACAGATCGCCTGGCTGCGTGACTGCCTCGTCGGGCGGTGCCGGAATCTCGTCCGGATCGCAAAGCCCGTCGCTGACGTCCGGGTTCAACAGCTTCGCCAGTTCGTCTTGATCGAACCCCAGCAGTCCCAGGTCGAAGTCGAGCGCTTTGAGTTCGCCGAGTTCTAGCGGCAGGAGGTCCAGATCCCAACTCGACAGCGTCGCCGTCTGATTGTCGGCGATCCGGTACGCCTTTAGTTGCTCGGGCGTCAGGTCCTTGGCCACATGGACCGGGACCTTCTCCAGCCCAAGCGATTGTGCCGCCTTGTAACGGGTGTGCCCGCAAACGATCATGCCGTCGGCGTCCACGACGATCGGCTGGCGGAAACCGAATTCCCGCAGGCTGTTGGCGACGGCCTGAACGCCATCGTCATTCTGCCGGGGGTTATTCGGATACGGCTGCAGCTTGGCGAGCGGCCAAAGACTGATTTGCATCGGAGTACCTGCGCAGAGGGGTTCTGCTGGATACTCCGAGATGCGGAGTGCGACCCCGGGAGCCGGGGCGGCGGACCGGCGCGCCAGGGAGGGCCGGTCACTAATATTCGCATTCTATCAGTGAACCCGAAACTCGTCAGCAGCTCACTCATATTTCCCCGTATTTCCCAGATGACTTCCCCGTAGTGGCACGCGATTTGCGCCAAACCCCTGAACAACAGGGGTATATCGCACATTCATGCCATGCTGACCGGG
>Ga0163153_10005327_pt1 | contig 15276 bp, 9 predicted proteins | sample OliLakLV19MP6IB1_FD_148629 | JGI IMG/M metagenome (GOLD analysis project Ga0163153, IMG submission 148629) | Freshwater microbial mat bacterial communities from Lake Vanda, McMurdo Dry Valleys, Antarctica - Oligotrophic Lake LV.19.MP6.IB-1 | ecosystem: Environmental > Aquatic > Freshwater > Lake... | reverse complement strand
CGATCAGCACATGTTCGTGCGCAGCGATCACATCGGCGTATTCCTGTAATTCCTGGCGTGAAAAAACAGTGCCGGTCGGGTTGCAGGGAGATGAGAAAATCACGAATTTGGTTCGTTCCGTAATGGCGTCGGCGAGTTGTTGCGGCGACGGTTTAAAATCTGTCTCCACGCCGGCAAAAACCGGTACCGGTATGCCGTCCGACATTTTGATGATTTCCCAGTAAGAAACCCAGTACGGCGCAAAAACCACCACTTCATCGCCCGGATTCAGCAATGCCTGACAGAGGTTGTAGACCGTTTGTTTGGCGCCGTTGCTTACCACAATCTGTTCGGGGCGAAAATCTAAGTTGTTGTCGCGTTTAAATTTTTCGCAGATCGCCTTGGTCAGTTCGGGCAGACCGGCTACGGGCGTATATTTGGTATAACCATCTTTCAAGGCCTGGTAAGCAGCTTCCTTGATGTGATCAGGCGTATCGAAATCAGGTTCGCCAAGGCTTAAACTGATTACATCATGGCCGAGTGTGCGGAGTTCACGCCCCATACGCGCCATCTTGAGGGTTTCGGATTCGGCAAGCTTCTGGACGCGCTCAGAGAGCTGGGTATGCGTAGCAGTCATGGAAAACAGAGGAAAACAGGTGAAATAAAAAGGTTATCGGCCTTTTTTTGGTTGGACGCTGCAAAAGTAGGGGAAAATGTGCGAAGTACAAGCGGGTTTTTTTGGGGCTTCGCCTTTGGCTGTGTTTTGGTGTTTTGGGCGCATTGCCTGAACCATACACAGTTGCCAAAGGCAATGCGCCCAAAACACAAAAACACCAAAACACATACACACCCTTGCGCCATTCCCCCGGCTTGTTATACCTTTGGCCGTCTGAAAGCGCCGTTCACTGTAAAATACAACCAAATGTCTGAGCGTTTTTGAGCAGCCTTCAGTTTTAAGCAGTTTCGAAGGTTCAGATCGTTTATATGGATTAGATGTTTCGCTCTCTCACTGTTGTATTGCCTTTCTATTCAAAACCACTCACGATTCACAATTCACCACACACATGGCACGATTAACCACGTTTTCCCGCCTGCTCATTACCCTTGTAATTGTAGCAGGTATCTTTTTTGCAGTACGGAAATTTATGCCCGGTTTGGGTTCATCCGGCGATACGGCGCCGGCGCCTACGGAACAACCGCAAACAGGCGCTGCCAATGAAAACAATCCCGCTACCAGTAGTTCTACCTGGGGTACTCAGTCAGGCAAAACAGGTACAAGTTTCAAACCGGTTTCTTTTAATTACACCGCGCCAACACCTTCCGGCGGCAAACTCAAAGGAGTGGTGGAACTCGGCGCGACCGGATTCAATTCGTTTATTGTCAGAGTAGACGCCCAGAAAAACTGGAAATTAGAAAAAGCAGAATTCGGTGTAAGTTTAGTGAAAGAAGGACTGGCCACCGATGAAGATGTCAAAAGCGGGCTGAAACGGTACATAAGCGATATGTTGTCTTTCGGCGTTGGCCCTAAAGACATCCACTTTGTGGTCAGTTCGGGCGCACAGAAAGAGCCGATTATGCCCGCTATCAATGCTGCACTGAAAGGAATGGGCTATTATGTCAATGTGGTCACACCGGCACAGGAAGCGATTTACGCGCTCAAGTCTGCTTTGCCGCGCGATTTTAACAATCGCGCATTCGTAGTGGATATCGGCTCCGGCAACACCAAAATCTCCTGGCTGCCAAATGGTACCCTGGAAGCACCCGGCGCTAAATATTTTCAAAACAACCTGAATCCGAGCGCTGTATTTCAGGAAGTAAAAGGAAAGGCTGCAAAGATACCTGCCAATGTGCGCGGCACCTGCTTTATTATCGGCGGCGTTCCTTACGAACTCGCCAAACAAACCCGCGCAGGCAAAGAGCGTTATACTGTGCTGAAAGCGCCGGGCGACTACAAAGCCGAAGGCGCTAAACAGGAAGCAGGCCTCAATATCTATGCAGCTGTCGCCGAAGCAACCGGCTGTAAACAGTTTGTTTTTGACTGGGACGCTAATTTTACGATTGGGTTTCTGTTGAATATGTAAGGAGGGATGAGGGATGAGGGATGAGGGAAATCAATTCATTCCTGCATTATATATTCGCATTATGAGATAAAAAAATCCCGAATTTCTCTTGTTCGAGAAATCCGGGATTTTTTTTACGATAAAGTACTTTGTCGATATTAGATTGATTGCAAATGCTTGATTATCAGCACTAATAACCAATAACTAATAACGGATAACCAAATTACTTCTGCACAATAAACTTCTTGGTCAGCGTACCTTCTTTGGTAGCAATACGGGCAAGATAAGTACCCGATGCGAGTTGTCCAATCTGGTACGTCAATGTTTCATTGGTCATAGCATTCCGGTCATCAATATATACCGTACGACCGTTGATATCAGAGATGGTAACCGTGATGTTCGTTGCTTTATCAAGGCTGAGACCCAGATTGATCACATCTTTGGCAGGATTCGGGAATACATTCATATAGGAATCCGGCAGCGGCTTCTCATCTGTGGTAACCACCAGATCAATGTACATCCGCAGTACGGAGGCAACAGGGCCACCAGCGAAACCCGAGTACCATTGATCCGAATACGATAAAGAATATATACCGAAAGGACCGGCAAGATCGAGGTCTTCATCGACTGCCTGGAATGCAAATCGGCTACTATCCGGGTAAAAAGCCGACAGCACGTATTGTGCGCCGTTTTCCAGGGCAATACCCGGCAGAGCAGTATTGAGGTCTGTCAATTCTAACTGGTGAATCTGGCCTTGTGCAGCATCTGAAGGAGCGACATAAGTACCCGTGCCTACCCACTGATAACTGGTGGATTGGTACGCTGCACGATCCCATAGATTCCAGTTGGCTGCCACATTATCATTTACCCGGAAGAGAGAAACGTCAGCCGTTATCTGATTTATCATCGGGAGGCCGGGGTTGGTAAAGTGCGCAAACTCAACCGTCTTTACTTCATAATTGTCTAATGCGCCGACAGCCATTGTGTACAGATTAGCCATAGCAAAACCGGCAGCAGGCGTATTACCCGGGCGAATACCGTTTGTGGTATTATCATCTTTGGCAAACAGATTTTCCGTTACCTTGAAGGCAGCCCTGGATACATCATCAAACACATTTCCATTGAGCGGATCGCTGGTAGTGGAATATACAATCCGGTAATCGCCGAGAGGCAGTTCAGGCGCAAAAAGTCCTGGTACAACAAAAAAACTGTCAACCACATCACCCGTGAGTAAAGGAATATCCACAGAAGAAGTAAAGAGTTCATCTCCGGCAGCAGTCTCTACTGTTGCTGTCAAGACTACATTGGTCAGGTCTACGCCGCGTGTATTGGTCAGGTTGGCAGAAAAACCGAAGGTATCCGTTGCAATCTGGGTAACAGGCGTTTGTACGTTTTGAACCGGGAAAAAAGTACTCGTCAGGTACACATTCGGCGGATGCAGGCAAACTTCCACTTCCCCGCCGCTATCGATTGCATTGGCGATGAAGGCTCCCATCTGGCGACTCGTATTGAGTACCGGAATTGTAATCAGCGGGTCAGTGCCGATCAAAGTCAATATAGTACAGTCTGTATGTGCGGCGGTTGCCGAGTTATTGGCAATGATCACAGCCACTGCGCCTGCAGCTTGCGCGCGCAAAGCCTTGACGGTGAAATTGCAGGCACCCCGGCGAATAAACGCAATTTTTCCTGCGAAAGAACCCGCGGGAATAGAATCGCAGGCTAAGGTATCGTTTCCGATTACATCACGCGCCCACTCGATAGGCGCACACAAATCCGTAGTGATGGAACCGCCAAATTGTGCAGTACCAAAACCGCAGGGGCCTTCATCAAACTCGGTGGTCACGCCGCCCACTGTTACAAGGAATGTGAGGCGGGAATTTTCAGTCTGTGCGAATGCGTTTCGAATGAAAAGGATTTGGAGAAGGGCGAACAGCAGCAGCCCGGGAGAAAGTTGTGAAAATTTCTTCATACTCGTAAGACAGGTTAATTAATCATGAAATGTTGTGACGGCAAAGATAGAATCCCCATTGGAATGACCAATTTTTTTATCGCACTTGGTCATTTTTTTACATCCCGGAACGACAAACGCTCCTTTTACATGGTTATTCAGAGCATGGAACCATGTTTTTGACTATTTGGTTGCGAAATTATCCTGCAATCCAAATTATTCAAACAGGATCGTTTCAAATTTTAACCAAACAACACCTAATAAAAAATTAAACGGTTCGTTAAACCCTCTTTTAATCCTTCGGTCAAATACGCAGTTTTTGCCGACAGCAGTCAGCTGAACACCCGCCCTCAAACAGCCCGCCGTTACCTACACAACTGCGACACAACCGATTTATCACTAAACAAATCTTCCAAGATGGCTTCCTTGAATCCCTTGCAAGGTGCACTGGGCCGTCGACGCGCCGCTCATTTGCTGCGTCGAACTTCGTATCGCTTCAGCAAAGCGAAAGTACTCGAAATGGCCGACCAGACAGCTGCCCAGGCCCTGCCTTCCCTGCTCACCCTGAACCCCTTCCAGTTAGACCAACCTGTTTATGGCGCAGCGAATACCACCTGGATACTTCCGCTACCAGGTTTAAGTGTAGCCAGTTATCCCGCACAGGATTTCATGCTACGGCGTTATCTCATCGGCTGGTGGCTCCATGAAGCGCTGCATGACGGCGGTATCGGGCATAAAATGACCTTGTTTTTCCACCAGTACATGGCTGTGGCCATTACATCCTCTAACAACCAGCATTATTTCGACTATTTGTCGCTTATGCGCTGGGGAGCACTGGGGAATTTTAAAAAATTAGCAACTAAATTAGTGACAGATAACGCCATGTTGCGCTACCTGAACAATAACCAGAACAACAAAAACAACCCGGACGAAAATTTTGCCCGGGAGTTTTTTGAACTGTTTACCGTCGGGAAAGGCCCACAAATCGGCCCCGGCGACTATTCCAATTATACGGAAGAAGACATTGTGGAAGCAGCCAAAGTACTCACAGGCTTCAGGGTTCGCCCTAACCGGGACAATATAGACCCCGAGACAGGTATTCCAAGCGGAGGCGTCAATCCGGGACAACATGTGCCGGGAAACAAAACATTTTCCGCACATTTTCAGGGAACAATAATCACCGGGGAAACAACGCCAACCATAAATGGCATGTGGGTGGAACTAAACACCTTCGTCGATATGATTTTTGCACAACCGGAAACCGCCAAAACCCTGTGCCGCCGGCTGTACCGCAATTTTGTGAGCCGAAACATCAGTGCTGAAATTGAAAATGAAATTATTGTCCCCCTCTCCGAAACATTGATTGCCAACGATTTTGAAGTAAAACCTGTACTCGAACAACTGTTGCAAAGCGAACACTTCTTCGATACCGATGATTCGGACAATGCGGACGAGATCATTGGCGGCATCATCAAATCGCCACTCGAACTCACCCTTCAGTCGCTGTCATTTTTTGACGTAGCCATCCCGGATCCGCTGACACAGAATGCTGCGCACTACCTGCAATTCTATTCCCAGGCCATGCAGGATCGCGCGCTCGGGTCTGCCAATTTCCCCATTTTCAATCCTTCCGATGTGGCAGGTTATCCTGCTTACTACCAGGTTCCGGGTTTCCAGCGCCAATGGTTTAATTCGAGCACCATCATAGCCCGGTACAAATGGCCTGCCATGATGCTGACCGGAACACGTCAGATCGGCGGCGGCATCAACCAGCCTATCGGCATCAAATTAGATGCTGCCAGCTGGGTTCGAGACAGTGGTATATCCGCCGAACCGTCAGATCCCTATGTATTAGTGCAGGATTTGCTGGAGTCTATGTTGCCGGAAGAAGCGGATAACGACCGTTTCAACTATTTCTACATCGATGTTTTTCTGGATGAACTGCCGCCTGCAGACTGGACGTATGAATGGGAAAACTATATCGCAACCGGAAACGCCACGGAAGTGAACCTTGCACTCGACCGGCTTATCCAGGCGATTATGTATTCGCCCGAGTACCAGACATTCTAAGCATCATTCATTCGCTCAATCACATATTGAAAAATGAAAAGAAGAAATTTTCTCAAAATATTTCCCGCAGCGGGGGTAACATCCTTCGTTGTGAACGGCCACGCCATGCGGCCTTTTGCCAATAGCAAAATTGCTAAAATCATGTCCGCCTGTGAAGACGTGGAAGACCGGGTTCTGGTGCTGATACAACTGAAAGGCGGTAATGACGGCTTGAACGCCATTGTTCCGATCGACCAGTACGATCTGTACGCCAACCTCCGGCCTTCGATCAAAATACCGGACACCGGAAATGAAAAATACATTAACCTGGATACAACCCTGAGTTCGCCCAGGCAGGTAGGACTGCACCCTAAAATGCTGTCTTTCAAACAATTATATGACAAAGGCTGGGCGTCAGTCATACAGGCTGCCGGTTATGAAAATGTAAATCAGTCGCATTTTACAGGCACCGATTTATGGCTTTCGGGCGGCGACAGCACACTGGAAGGCAGCGCTATAGGCTCCGGCTGGATGGGGCGCTCCCTGCAGACTATGTACCCCGATGTCCTGGGCAGTCCCACCGTAAACAACCCCGACCCATTAGGCATCCAGTTAGGCGACTCCAGCCCTTCGCTGGGTTTTCATACCGAAACGGAGCACCAGAATGTGATCAACCTGAGCGGTCAGGACGCTGCCGGTTTTTATTCGCTGATACAAACGATCGGCGGCGCGCCGCTACTCAATATCCCGACATCTGAATACGGCGATGAAATCGAATACATCCAGGGTGTGGAGCGAAGCGTCAACGATTATGCCGAGCGTATCAGCCAGGTATTTAATGCAGGCAGCAACTCGATTACTTACCCTGCCAACTCTTCCTTGGCCGATCAGTTAAAAACTATCGCAAGACTCATTAAAGGTGGTTGCAAAACCAAAATATACCTGTGCCAGATGGGTGGTTTTGACACGCACGGTTCCCAGATTCTGGAAAACAATCCGGCTTCAGGTACCCATGCCGACTTGCTTCAAAACCTCGCCGATTCTGTCAAAGCATTCTTCGACGACCTGGAAGCGATGGAACTGGCCGACAAGGTAGTTGGTTGTACCTTCTCCGAGTTTGGCCGTTGCGCCCGCGAAAACGGTTCGCTGGGCTCCGACCACGGCACCCTTGCGCCGATGTTTCTTTTCGGCAAAAATATCCAGGCAGGTGTGCAGGGCAACAATGTCAATCTCGCCAACTTGACCCAGGACAATCAGTTGCAGGGCGTTCAAAACGATTACAGGCAGGTTTTTGCCACACTGTTGCAGGATTGGCTGGGCGCCAACAATTACGTGTTGGAACAAACCATGTTCGAAGGTTATCCTAAACTGCCGGTGGTGGATAGCGTGGCGTTGGTTACGCCCGACTGTTACGTTGGAGGCACGGTTTCCACTTTCGATAATTACCACAAACCGCGGGCATTACAGGTTTACCCGAATCCGGCCCGTGTGAGTGCGGAAGTAACTTTCCAGAGCGATAACGCTTTCGATGCGCGGCTCACCCTGCACAGCCTGGGCGGCTCTATGGTATCGGCGACGAATGCCCGCATACAACCCGGCAGCAACCTGTACTACCTCGATGTGTCTGCTTTACCGCCCGGACAGTATTTTGTACGAATGGAAAGCAAGCAGAATGGCGCCGCAGAAGTGGTAAAACTAAGTGTCATACGCTGATAATTTGGTGTTTCGTTTTTGGTGTTTCGGGGGAGAAGTGGTAAAACATAAACGTCGGACGCGATAGTTATAGTGGTTAGGGAAATAAGATGATTTGTGTTACCCAATCTGCCCGAAACAGGTACAAAAGAAGAAAGTAACAGAATTTTTATGGATGCCAGGCGGTTATTACTGCCTGGCATCTGATTTTTCATCGAAATTTGTGCCCGCTCACAGACAGATTGCCTCCGGCAATTCGTTTGTAGTCGATTCAATGTTCTGACCACAAAGACTTTCTACATGCAACAGCGATTATTGACCTTTCTATTTCTACTTTTTTTCACGACTGATTTCTATGCACAGGGACATGCAGACTGCGTTACCGCCATGGACATCTGTGAAAAAAAGGCTTACCACATTGACAAAGCCGATGGAGAAGGCCGGGATCGAACCGAAGCCGATATGATGACCTGTTTTTTAAACAGTGAAAATGCAGGACAAGCCGAAGAAAACTCTACCTGGATCAAATTTGAAATTGCTAAAAACGGCCAACTTACTTTTGCTATTACCCCGCACCGGGTGACGGACGATATGGATTGGGTGGTTTACCGACTCGCGCCCTCCGGCGACTGCGCCACTAAAAAAGTAGTGCGCTGTATGGCCGCCGGAGACAGTGAATCACTGAGCCTCACCAGCCCTTGTATGGGCGAAACGGGCCTCCGGTGGGGTGAAACGGACGACAGTGAAAATGCCGGGTGCAGCGACCCCGATGACAATGCCTGGCTGGCGCCCTTAAAAGTAACCAAAGGTGAAAAATATGTGCTGTTAGTCAGCAATGTGACCAGCAAAGGCCCCGGATTCAGCATTCGTTTCGGTGGCACCGCCATGCTCCCTTGCGATAAAAAGAAGGAAATAGAGCCTAAAAAAACAAAACCGGATGCGGTGGCCAAAACGGTAACCCCGCCTAAAAAAGAGGCGCCAACGGCCCAGTCAACTGCTCCCCTGATGATCGGAGGCCGGGAAGTCGAAGTCGGCGACGAATTGAAAGTAAAAAGCCGGACTATCAAGATCAAGGTGTGGGACAGTCAGGTGGAAGACGGCGATATTATTTCCATTTATTTGAATGATAAAAAAATAATCAACCGGATTTACCTGCGACTCAAGCCGCAGGAGTATGAAATTGTTTTGCCTGAAGGAAAAGAACACTACCTCACGGTATATGCAGACGATTTCGGTAAAGCCGAACCAAATACAGCCAAAGTTTCCATCAATGACGGCGTGAGCGAACAAATTATCGACCTGGTAGCCGGGCGAAGCAAACAGGAGAGCGTGAAGATTGTTACAGAATGAAGGAGGGTTTGAGATGGTTTGAGAAAGTTTGATGGTTTGAGATGGTTTGATGGTTTGAGAAAGTTTGATGGTTTGAGAAACTTTGCCGCCCATCTGTGGTTTTACTGCTCATTATGATAGGTTTTCGATTTACAGATCACATACCTGATCCCGACCAAAGTACTTTTGACCGGCTCTTCAAGATATTCCAGGAGTTGATGTTGTACACCTCCGGCGATGTTTCCGAATCGTTGGCATGGCTCAATGAATTGGACCGGGAATACAAACTCACGACCGACGAGTACGGCATGGGCGATTTTATCCGCGACTTAGAAGAACGCGGGTACATTCGCCGCGACGGCGACAGTGAGGGCGGAATGGGGCCGACTTCCAAACTCGAAATCAGCCTGCGGCAAAAAAGCCTCGACGATATTTTCGGGGAATTAAAAAAAGCCAAAAGCGGCCGGCACAACACTTCCATCATCGGGCGCGGAGATGAATACACTTCCGATGTAAAACCGTATGAATTTGGCGACAGTCTCGAAAACCTGGCTGTAACCAATTCATTGCGCAATGCCTACATCAACCACGGTATCGACGAATTCAACCTCACTCAGGAAGATCTGGAAGTACACGAAACCTATTTCCAAAGCCAGATGTCTTCGGTTTTGATGATCGATATTTCACATTCCATGATCCTGTATGGGGAAGACCGCATCACGCCAGCCAAAAAAGTGGCGCTGGCGCTGGCGGAGTTTATCCAGACCCGTTATCCGAAAGACACGCTGGATATTCTGGTGTTTGGCGACGACGCCTGGCCCATCGAACTAAAAGATGTTCCTTACTTGCAAGTCGGTGAATATCATACGAATACCGTAGCCGGTCTCGAACTGGCGCTCGATATTTTGAAAAAACGCCGCAACCCGAACAAACAAATTTTTATGATTACCGACGGCAAACCGACCTGCCTGAAAATCGGTAAAAATTACTATAAAAATGCCTTTGGCCTCGATCGGAAGATTGTGAATCGCTGCCTTAATTTAGCCATGCGCTGCAAAAAATTAGACGTGCCGATTACTACTTTTATGATCGCCCGCGACCCTTATCTGGTGCGTTTTGTGGAAGCATTTACGGAAACCAACAAAGGCAAGGCCTTTTATTCTTCGTTGTCCGGACTGGGTTCTTTCGTGCTGGAGAATTACAAGAAGAAAAAACGGAAATGAGTGTTTCGTTTTAGGTGTTTTTGTGTTTTTGTATTTTTGTGTTTTTGAGGTGCTTCGCTTTAGGCATTACACATTTGTAGGCAATGCACCCTCCAAAACACTAAAACACCCAAACACAAAAACACCCAAACGCGCATTACCTTTGCGCCATGTACACCCTCCTTATCTCCATCGTGATAGGCCTTTTTGTGGCTATGCTGTTTGTCAACTTGTACTTTCGGGCCAAAGTGCTGAAACTATATGGCGTATTAGTGCGCAATAAAGTGGAGTTTGGCGCAGCCCACATTTTTAACAGGCAAAAATTAGAAACGGAAATCCTGCCCCGTTATCCGCAGTTTCGCAACGAAATTGAAGGTTTTATCCGCCACATGCGCTACACGATCCGCATGGCTACGGTACTTATCCTGCTGATTACCGCATTCGGGGCTATTTTGATGTACTTTCGGTAAATGAGTGTTTTGGTGTTTTAGTGTTTTAGTGTTTTAGTGTTTTGGAGGTGCTTCGCTTTGGGCATCACAAATTTGTAGGCAATGCACCCTCCAAAACACTAAAACACCAAAACACTCTCATTTCCCCTTTTTCCCTGGCCTTGCAGGTGCCACCGGCTTCACCGGTTTTGCCTTAGCAGGCGGCTCGTTATCAGTCAGGCGGTTCGGGTCGCTGAGCGAGTGGCGGCGGAACCATAAAAACCAGCCGCCAAAGAACAGCAACAATGCCAGCAGTGACGCTGCCATCGATATTTTTTCACCGAGATAGAATGACCTCGGCTCAAAACGCATTTCTAATTTCATGTTTTGTCCCGCAGGCAGGCGCATGGCGCGCAGCAGGTAGTTGGCCTTGATGAAATCAGGTGCAGGCTGGCCATTCAGGTAACATTTCCAGCCTTTTTCAGCAGGGTAATAAATTTCAGAAAAAACGGCCAACTGCTCGGTTTTTGCCGAGTATTCATACTCCATTTTATCGGGATGGTATTTGCTCAGGCGGATGGTGTTGCTGCTATCCGGTTGAATGACAAGTCCTTGCAGCGAAGCGGCAAAAGATTGCTGCACCACTGCGCTGTCTTTCGGATTGAGCCGGTGCAGCGCGTTTATTTCCGCTTCGGCAGTTGGTACCACGTCGAAGTGTTTTACAAACCAGGCATTGCCGCAGGCATCCGAATTCGGTAAAACTTCTCCTTTTTGGCCAACGATGTATTTACCGTTCAGCATACCTATGATGTGGAGGTTGCTGCCCAAATCCTGGCTCAGGAACGTGTCGACGACCTCCTGATAGCGCTGCAATTTTGCTGCATGGTAACCGCTCAGGCTTTTATGGAAATATGAGGTTGTGGCATTACCGGCAATGCTGCCACGCGAAAGATCGAGCACCCGGTAATCCAGGTCGGGATCCTTTTTGATTTGCAGGTCGAATGCCTGCGCCTGCGGCGGAGCGATGGAGGAACGTTTGTTTTCATACTTGTCTGAAGAAATCGTGCGGGTGCAGATCATCCAGTGGTCTACTAAGGACAAAATGGCCACAGAAGCGACCATTATGCCCGCTTTCAGGCGACCTTGTAGATACAACCAGATCAGTCCGGCTGCAACGAGTACAAATCCCAGCGTGCGGAATACATCGCCGCGAACCAATGCAGCGCGGTCTTTTTGCAAAGCGCTCAACAGATCGGGCGTCTGCGCCAGCATGGCATCATTCGGGCCTGCATCCGGCGCCAGGACGAATGCCAGCAGGGCCAGGAATGCCGTTGCGCCCGTGGCAATACCCAACGCCCGTTTTTTCCGATCTATGGCAATATCAGGATCGCATAGTTTTTGCAAACCCATGGCCGCCAATGCAGCAAAACACAACTGCCCCATGCCGAGCGCCATCGAAACAGCCCTGAATTTATTGAACATCGGGAGCGTATCGTACCAAATGTCGTTCAGGAAAAAGTTTTTACCCCAGGCTAAAGAAACCATAAACAGGCCGCCGCCAACTAACCACCATTTTACGTTGCCCGGCACCAAAAAAGCGCCCAGCAGGAACAGAAAACAAACAATGGCGCCAAAATAAATGGCCGTACCCACAAAAGGTTGTTCACCCATATACATCAGCCCGGAAGTCTGCTGCAAAGCCTGTTGCGGAGACAATTGCTGGCTGTATTTTCGGACAAATGTTTTATACAATTCCGTGTCTTTGTACGATTCATTGGCACCGCCGCCCGCAGCATGAGGTACCAGCAGGGTCATCGACTCGCCTACACCATAACTCCAGCCAAACAGGTAGTCTTTATCCAGACCGTCGCCTTTTGAGGCTTTCTGGCTGAGTTCCGATTTGCCGCGGATGGTTTCCTGCCCGTATTCATACGTCGGCCACAGGCGGGAAAGATTGCAGCCAAACCCGATGGCAATGGCGAGGCAGACTGCGACAAGCGATTTGCCCCAGTTTACAAAAGCTTTATGGCGGAAAGCATCTGCCAGTTGTGCCAGGAAATAAATACCTGTTACCAATAAAGTGTAATAGGTAATCTGAACGTGGTTGGCATACAACTGCATGGCAACAAAAAGGGCTGTCACCCCTGCGCCCGCTAATAATCGTCCGTTAAACGCCAGTACAATACCTGCAAAAACACCCGGCGACAATGCGAGCGCTGCCATCTTGGTGGAGTGGCCCGCTTCCAGAATATCGATATTGTAAGACGTGATCCCGAAGGCCAGCGCGCCAAAAATGGCAACGCGCCAATCGGCCAGCAACACGCTCAAAAAAAAGTACATGCAGAACATTGCCACAAATACCTGCACCCAAATAGTTGAGATATCCGTCCACAAAAACAGGGATTTGTAGATGGGTTTGGTCAGGTTGCCCTCCACTTTCGAATAAATCTGGTAAGCAGGCATTCCGCCAAAAGCGCTGTTCGTCCACAAAGGGGCTTTGCCTTCAGTTTTAATATATTCGTTGATTTCTGTTTGCATGCCGCGCGCCTTATCGTTGTCCGATTGAGGCAGTACTTTGCCGTTAAACGCATTGGGAGCAAAAAAAATGGCTGACACAAACATCAGGACAGCAACGGCGATCAGGTGGGGTACGATTTTTTTAAAATCCATATCGGGCAAAAAAGATTGGTTAATAGCGCGGCGAAGGTATGGCGTTTATGGTCAAGTTTGAATGGTTTGGGAAGGTTTGATGGTTTGAGGTGGTAACTCTCGGCTTTAAGTTACCACCCCAAACCATCAAACCTTTCAAACCATCAAACCTCCTCAAACCTTCTCAAACCTTCTCCAGCCCTCAATTATACTTCTTCAAAAAATTATGCAACGCATCGGAAGGAATTTCATGGCCGCCATCAAAAGACTGCTCACCGAAATCGATCCCGTTTTTCTCCTCCAACTCGTGTAAGACCGTAAACCGGTCAGGCGTCAGGAAAGGATCGGAAGTGCCGTACAGCAAATATAAATCCTTGTCAGCCAAATAGTTATGATGCTCCTGGTAGTTCAAATCTTCCGGGGGCAATCCGGCCCACAACAACAAATCATGGAATCGAGGTTGGAGCGCCAGCATCCAGCGGCAGACGGTAGCGGCGCCCTGTGAGAACCCCAGCAACACCACACGCACATCTTTGGGCAAACGCGCCAGGTAGTACGCGTGCAAATCATGCAGGTATCGCGCATAGTCGCTGATTTCATCTTCCCTGAAATGGCGGGTCATCCAGTTGGCGCCCACCGGCCCGGAGAATCCTTTTCGGTAGAAATGATTCAGGCCTTCCGGCGCCACAACTAAGGTGTGCCCGTTATCAAGTTGTTCAAAATCCTTTAAAAATTCATCTGCCAACTGGCCGTAGCCGTGGCAAACGATCCAGAGCTGGCGTATGTGCGGCCCGGGTTCGCCGAGGGTATAATAATGAGCGGTGCGTTCGACGCGAAACCGGTGCTGCTGCATTGGAATCATTTTTGCTTGTAATGTTGCGAAAGGTAGGGAGAGCCTGCCAATCGCCTAATCTTTTTGTCAGAAATGCGCGTAAGTATTTGTGTATAGGCGGGTTTCGGCTGAAACTGCCTAATTTTACCTGTTCGTAACGCCCCGAACAGGGTTCGGGGCTACTTATTCATCCTTCGACTATTTTTTGAAACCCATGCCGATTAATCGACTCCTTCCTGTACTTATTTTGTTGCTTTTCATTGCTTCCGCTCCGAAAACTTACGCCTGTGGATACAGTTTTATCGGCGAATGCCCGACTGGCATCCACCTGCGCATCAACAATACGCTGGACAGTTTCAACTTATCCGATTGCTCTTTTGGAAAACCTTTTAACGGGTTGGATTTGGGAACGATTCAGTCGCTCCACTTAGCCCGCGCGACTGCCATAACCTGGGAAAGTTGCACCAACAACGTCGCTTCCGTTGCGTTGTATTACAGGGTATATCAAGAGGGCCAGCCATCGGGCAACTGGGCTTTGCTCAACCTTCAGGAAGATTACAACACACTCGTCGGCCCGTATACCACGCGGTATCGCAGCCAGTTTGCCAATAACAGCCTTACAAGCGGACTGACGGTGGGCAAGACATACACGATGGAAATATATTTTGCTGCGCAAATTGACACGATCGGCGATGATTTTATCCCGGAAACAACCATGTTTCAAAACAACAACGGGAATAATTACAAACTTTCCTTTCGTTTTGGCGGCGCCGCTGCCCCACCCTTCACGGTCGTCGCCACCCAAATAAGCAACGAAAAATGTTATGGCGACAGCACGGGTATTGCAGGCGTTACTGTATACGGCAACCAGACCAACCTTTTTTACCAATGGTCGAACGTGAACAACAATTTCAATACGTTGTACGAACTCGGTGCGGGAACGTACACCGTTACGGTATCGGGTGTGAACGGGTATACACAATCCCAAACGATGACCGTTCTTCAACCGGACCCGATCAGCATTGTATTTTTGGATGTACAGCCCGTGATCTGTGGCAATACGCCCGGCTCAGCCAGCGCTGTGGTTAGCGGAGGTACGGCACCGTAC
>Ga0163153_10005320_pt1 | contig 15290 bp, 15 predicted proteins | sample OliLakLV19MP6IB1_FD_148629 | JGI IMG/M metagenome (GOLD analysis project Ga0163153, IMG submission 148629) | Freshwater microbial mat bacterial communities from Lake Vanda, McMurdo Dry Valleys, Antarctica - Oligotrophic Lake LV.19.MP6.IB-1 | ecosystem: Environmental > Aquatic > Freshwater >... | reverse complement strand
CGTTCGCGAAGATCGCAACCTCGCGGTTTTTGCGATGCCCGGCAGCGACGTTCAACTGGTGCTGCACGACGACCCTGATCTGCCCGCCGACGCGACTTATTTTCTGGTGGACGACGTTCGCCAGCTCTATAAAGACCGCGAAACGATGAAGCTCACGTTCATCAGCGCGCCGACGCCGGTGAGTCGTGGATACCGCGCGACGGTACGCGACGCATTCGGCGCAGTCCTGCTGATCATCGATCGAACCACCGCTCCCGATGCCGTGGAAGACGCCCGCCCGGCGGCGGGGCTGTTTCCGGGCGTGACGCCGCGGGCATCGGTTCGACGCGATCGGTTGATTGCGATCTACGAAGAAATCGGTCGCACAGCGGATGACTTGCCTTACACGCCGCACTTTGAGTCGCTCTATGAGCAGTACATCAGCGGTACGGCCGACCCGAAGCCCGATCGCGCCGAAGTGTGGCGTCACCTGTTGACCACGCGCAAAGCAGGCAAACTCCCCCGAATGGGCGAAGCCGCCAGCAAACCGCCAGCTTTAGCGGCGGATGAAAAGGCCGCATTGCTCGACATATTGGGAAGTGACATCGGCAAGCGCGACCGTCTCCCGTATACGCCGCGGTTCGAAGAGATTGCCGCCGCCTTCAACAAGGGCCGCCGCCGCGCAATCGCGGCGCATCAGCTTTGGCGCGCGATCGCCACGCTGTCTAAGTGACTTTGGCGAAAGGACGCTGCCGGCCGACCAGCACATCGTCGTAGAGCTGTAGCCAGTCGTCTAAACCATTCACCGGATGAAGAATGGCCTGGCCGCGGCGGGTGGGGCGGTTCGGATCATCATCAAAGAAGTGATGGGCGGTCTGGGCGAGCAGCTTCGCATGAACCGCCGGCCCGATGATCAGGTCATCGCGTGACAACTCGTTCGTTAATGCGCTGGGCGCTGCGAGGATGGGCAGGTTCCCCGCGCGGCAAATCTCCGCCGCCAGCAATCCGCCCGGTTCGGCGGGTGTGTAAAGAGCCAAATCGGCCATCGGCACGAGTTGATCGAATGAAATGGTGGTGTTCAGAACGTCTTGGGCGATCACGCAAAATCCGGGCTGACACAGTGCTTGCGTGAATCGGCGGATCACATCAACGTACGGCCCGCCGGCGATGAGCAGTTTGTGACGTTGATCGAAGCAGAACAGGATCACCGCCGCCCACGCCGACAGCTTGTGCCCGGCGGCACGGGTGCATTCGCCGACGGCGAGCATCACGCGATCGGATTCGGCCAGACCCAGCGCCTTGCGTGTGATGGGCGTTTGCGCCGGTGTTGGAACGAACGGCGTCGGCAGCGAACGAATGCTGGCCTGGTTGATGCCCACATCGATCAGCGCTCGTCGGGCGGATTGACTGGGTGCGGTCGACGTGACCTGTCGCACCTTGGAAATCCACCGTAACCGGCGCACGCCGCGCAGGATGTTGTGGGCGATGGGCGTGTAGACGACGGGCTGGCATCCGATGGGTAGAACCGATAAAAGCGAATTCGGGCCGATGGCGTGAAGTACATCGAAGCCGGCCGCGCGGTCGAGCCGGGCAAGTTCGGCCATCGCGTGCGGCGTGGCCCCCGCCGGCGGGAGTTGAAACAACCGCACGTCGTAGTCGGCTGAACCTGCGGCCGCCAGCGCCACGGCGAGTTCGCGGTTTTCAAAATCTTCGGTGGGCTGGTGAACGACAAGCACGCGTACCATCGTGGCAGGAAATGTAGCGAAGCTGGAGTGAAAGGCGAATGCTCCCGATCTGGAATTTGAACGACCCCGCCGGCCGGGAAAAAGTGGCCGAGCGGATCAAACGCCTGCGGCTCAATCCCGCCGACCTGGCTCTATCGCGCGGCGCGCTGGCTGAAAAGGAGGCGGTGGTGCGCGCGACGATTGCCGACGTAGCGGCGCGGGGTGATGCGGCGATCGTCGAGCTGTCTCGCCAATTTGATGATCCGCAATTTTCTGCCGATCAGATTCGTGTTACGACCCAGGAAATGGCCGCCGCCGCCGGGCGCGTTTCACCCGAGATCACTAGCGCGCTGCGACGGTCGATTGCGCAGCTCACCGAATACCAGCGTCACATCATGCCGAGCGACCCGCCGGATTTGATTCGGAGCGGCGTGCGGTTGGGCATGCGTTTCACGCCGATGGATTCGGCCGGCTGCTACTTTCCCGGCGGGAAGGCGGCGTATCCGTCGAGCCTGATTCACCTGGCCGTGCCGGCGATTGTGGCCGGCGTGGGCAAGGTCGCGGTTTGCACGCCGCCGAGCAAATATGGGAAGAGCGATGTGGTGTTGGCCGCGTGCCATGAGCTTAAATTGACGCACGTCTACCGCGCCGGCGGCGCCGCGGCGATCGCGGCGATGGCGTTCGGCACCCAGACCATTCCCGCGGTCGATAAGATCGTTGGCCCGGGCAATGACTACGTGCAATTGGCCAAACGCGCCGTCGCCGGCGGGGTGGGGATCGATGGGTATCTGGGGCCGAGCGAAATTCTGGTCATCGCCGACGAAACGGGCGAGCCGGCGTTCATCGCGGCCGATTTGATCGCGCAGGCCGAGCATGATCCGGGGTCGTGCTTTTTGTTGACGGCGTCATCGGAACTGGCGGGTCGAGTGATTGAACAGATTGCCGCACAACTGGTTGCGCGAAACCGCCGAGCGGCCATCGAAAAATCATTGGAAAGCGAAAGCGCGATCATCGTTTCGAATTCGATGGAGAATTTACTGGAAGTGGCCAACCAACTGGCCGCCGAGCACGTCAACCTTCAGTGCAAGGACAACGATGCAGTGCTGCGACAGTTAAAACACGCCGGCGCCGTGTTCTTCGGCCCATGGTCGGCGGTGGCGGCGGGTGATTATGTGGCCGGGCCAAGCCATTGCCTGCCCACAAATACCACGGCACGGTTCAGCAGCGGGGTGAGCGTGTATGAGTTCCTCAAACGATCAAGCATCGTGCGTTACGAAGCCAACGGCTTGACCGCCGACGCCGATGCGGTGATTGCGCTGGCCAATGAAGAACACCTCGATGGCCACGCGGCGAGTGTCGCGCAAAGACGGATCAACCCTGCCTGAAGCTGTGCGCGCGTATCGGCTCATAACGATTAACGATTGACGATTGATCAGAGGCGTGCCACCCCCGACTCAATCGTTAATCGTCAATCGTTACGCCCCATCATTCGCCGACGGCGCCCTGTGCGCCAGATTTTTCCCGCGCGACGACATTTTTGCCGATATACTAAGTGCCATGGCTCCACCCTTCGTACGCGCATCGGTTCGCGCGATGACCGGCTACACGCCCGGCGAACAGCCCGGCGTCGGCGAGCGCATCGTGAAACTCAACACGAATGAGAATCCGTTTCCTCCCAGCCCGAAAGTGATGGAAGCGATTCGACAGATCGAGCCGGAGCTGCTGCGCCGGTATCCCAAACCCCTGGCCGACAACTTCCGCGTGGCGGCGGCGAAGCATTTGGGGATCTCACCCGACATGATCCTGTGCGGCAACGGCAGCGATGATATTCTTACCATCGCCACGCGGTGCTTCGTTCCGCCCGGTGGCGTTTTGGCGTCGCCGGAGCCGACTTACTCGCTGTATCCTGTGCTGGCCCAACTGGAAGACGCGAAATTTGTCGGCGTGCCTTGGACGAAAGATTACCAGCTTCCGATCGACGCGTTGTTGGCCGCGAAGCCGCAAGCGGTTTATTTGGCGAACCCCAACGCGCCGACGGGCACATTTGTCTCGCCGGCGCGAATTGCTGAACTGGCCGAGAAGTTTCGAGGATTGATTTTGATCGACGAAGCATACGTCGACTTCGCCGATGAAAGCTGTGTCGTTTTGGTGAGCGCTTATGAAAACGTCGTCGTCACTCGATCATTGAGCAAGGCGTATTCGCTCGCCGGGCTGCGGTTTGGCTATTGCATCGCGCAGCCGCAGGTCATTGACGAAATGATCAAAGTGAAAGACAGCTACAACTGCGACGCCATCAGCGCTGTAGCCGCGACGGCGGCGATCGAAGACCAGGAATATGCCCGGCGGACGTGGGAACACGTCAAAACTGAGCGGACGCGCGTCGCTCAGGAACTAAGCCTGATGGGTTGGCTTCCGTTACCGAGCCAGGCCAACTTCATTCTCGCCGCCGTGCCGAGCGGCCGTGGCAAAGAGGTGTACCTTGGATTGAAAGCGCAGGGAATTCTGGTGCGATTCTTCGACGCGCCCGGCTTACGCGACAAAGTACGCGTCACCATCGGAACGATCCAGGAGAACAACGCCTTACTCGGCGCGGCAAAAGAACTGCAAGTGGTCGAAAAGGCCGCGTGACCTTTTATTTGGCCGCAGATTACACACTGTTCTCTGATCTGCGTTCACCTGCGTTCATCTGCGGCTATAAAAAATTAGATATGAATCAAAGAACCGCCGAAATACACCGCAAGACCAAAGAGACCGACATTTCGGTTTCGCTCAACCTTGACGGCAAAGGCGATACGTCGCCGGCGACGGGTGTGGGGTTTCTTGATCACATGCTTGACCTGTTCGGCCGGCACAGCCTGATTGACCTCTCCGTCGCCGCCAAAGGCGACCTGCACGTTGATGCACATCACACCGTGGAAGATGTGGGCATCGTGCTCGGCCAGGCGATTGATAAGGCAGTGGGCGACAAGCGCGGCATCAACCGCTACGGGTGGGCGATGGTGCCGATGGATGAAAGCCTGGCTCAGGTCGCTGTTGATCTTTCGGGCAGGCCGGCGTTCGTGTTCAATGTGAAGTTTCCCGCGCCGCTGATCGGCGCGTTTCCCAGCGAACTGGTCGAAGAATTCTTCAAGGCGTTATGCAACAGCGCGAAGATGAATCTACATATAACAGTGCCGTACGGCGGAAACGCGCATCATGTTGCTGAAGCGATCTTCAAAGCGGTCGCCCGCGCGCTTCGAATGGCGGTTTCGTTCGATCCGCGCAACGACGGTGTGCCGAGCACGAAGGGTTTGTTGTAGGGGTTTGCGGCTTTTCGACCGTTGCGCAGATTTCTTGTTTTCTGTGCGATCTCTAGGCCGCTGCGGTGAGTCCTGAATTGGTGAACCCTGAATTTGCCAGATTAGCGACGATCCGGAATGACTTTCATACGCAGCCCCTCGGCGGTGCGGACGACGTCCAGAAACTGGCTTTGACGGATGCGGTGAGTCGTGCCGATCTGGCCGGCGCGCATGCCGGGGTTGTCGTACTGTCCGGCGGCTTCGGCGCACCACCAGTTACACCGGTAGCGGGTGCCTGTAACGCGGGCGCAGCGGACGATATCGGCCGGCTGGCGGGCGATGGATTTAGCGATTTCTGCTGAAAGGTCTTCGTCGACAGGTTTGGCGACTGGGGTTGCTGCGAATTCCATGTTGCGATCCTTTCGGCGGTAGCAGCCGCCGGCAAAGTGCGCCGCGCGCAAGGTGCATCGTGCTTTTCCGCTCGTGCAAACGCCATCGGGCGGGCGGAAGGCACGGGGCGGCGATAAACACCGAGAGGCCGCGCCGCGCGCGACCTCTCGGATAGTTGCCTTCGCTTCGGCACCAATCGGCTATCCGTTCGGGCTAGCCGTTAGGGTGCTGGCAGGATCTGCCGAGGCTTAGTAGCGATTGCCGCGGCCACCGCCGCCGCCGCCACTACCACCACCGCTTCGACCACCGCCGCCGCCGCCGCCGTAGCCGCCGCCGCCACCACCACCGCCAAAGCCGCCACCGCTTCGACCGCCGCTGCCACCGCCACCGAATCCACCCGTACGCGGGCGTGATTCTTTGGGCTTGGCTTCGTTAACGGTAAGGGCGCGACCGCCGTATTCCTGGCCGTTAAGGGCCGAGATGGCGGCAGTGGCTTCGTCGTCGCTCGACATTTGAACGAAACCGAAACCCTTGGAGCGACCGGTGTCGCGATCCTGGATGATTTCGGCGCTTTCGACGGTGCCGTGTGCTGCGAAAATTTCCTGCAAGTTCGAGCTATCGACTTCGTAACTCAGGTTACCGACATACAATTTCTTGCCCATGGGAGATTCCTCATGTATTGGGCCACACCCGCGTTTTACTTTCGGGGTTGTTTAGCGAAAGAGGCTCAAACATTTGAGCCCAGAAGGTAGGAGAGCGGCTGTTGCCCAAGCGGCGGAAGGTGTGTCACACCTGAGACCGGAAAAGCGAAAGCTGACGGACTTACCGACCGGTATGGTAGCACAACGCTTCGGCGAAATCCAATAGCGACGCAAGTTGAAAGCAATTTCCTTAAAGCACCCCGTTCAAATCCGCAGAAATGGGTGAACACGAAGGCACGAAGGGCACGAAATGGATAATGAACAACTCTTTTGGCGCATCTGCCCCATTCGACGCTATTTGATCAAGACTGCCGCAATTTTCCTGATTTTGAAGTTGTTGGAGAGTTGGAACTTGTTATTTGCAACTTTGAACGGCAATCTTCGCGCCTTCGTGAGCTTCGTGTTTCAAAATCGGTGCATTGTGATCTCAGAATAATGAAACAATTTCATCGCGGCCGGCGAATGGTGTATACGCCGTCAATCTCGTAAACCGTGCCGCTGGCAATGAGCTTCCGCAGCGCCAGCTTGACCACCGCCGGAAGGTCGCCCTTGAAAACCTCGGTGCGCGCCAACACTTTGCGAATCGAGACCACGAGCGAGAGAATTCGCTTTTCACCATGCGTTAATTCTTCAAGAATCAGCGGGCTGATACGGCAATTTGTCGAGGTCATCCGGGCAATCGTACTCGAAATGACCCGAATTAGCGCGGCGGCGGCGGGCGGCGAACCAGGGCAGACGTATTACAAGCGGCGAGCGTCAGCGACCCGATTCTCGTGCATTACCACCGGTCGCCAACGCTCGCAGCTCGTAACTCCGCCCGCTTGCGATCGCCTTGGGTGGCTAACGCTGTCATCCAGACTTCAAGTGTGATGTTAATCGAGTATGACTGGCTCTTAGCGGTCGGCGGCAATGACGTTGACAGTGGCACAGGCATTCCTGCCTGTGTCTCCGATTTTCAAGAACCGGCGCGATCGACGAAGAATGCCCGTGCCGCGCGTTTACCCAAACAAATCCTCACCTCGCGCCTACCCCACCCCGGCGGGGTCGATTCATCGACCCTGCAACCGCCAACAGCGCCAACGCAACCGAAGCAGGCTCCGGAATACTCCCCCGCAACCCTTGCGGCACCGGCGGAACCGGGCCGAGGCCCAAGCCTTCGAACTCTTCAAACCGCCACCAGATATCATCGCGCAGCTTCGCGCCCCAATACACGTCGGGCCAGTCGAGCATGGCGACGTACAAGTCTTGCAGCGTTGGATCATCGCCGCCTCGGCGAAGGTAAGGCGTTTCTCCAAAGTTGGCCGACAAGATCGTGAAGTCGTCCAGATCAACAAAGCCGGTGTAGTTGAAGTCGCCTTGCGTCCAGATGCCGTTGTTGCCGTTGCCGGCGGCCTAGCGGGTGAAATCATCGAGGTCGACTTTTCCGTTGATGTCCGCGTCGCCGGCGTAGGTGAAACCAACAACCACGGTGGTTGAATCAACCACCTGACCGCCGAATGTCGCCGTCCCGCTGCTGACGTCCAAAACGTTCGAAGCTTCGCCGTAGCCAAGGGCATAAAGGCTGGTCGCGCCACCCGCCGCAGTCGAACTGCGAATGCCGGCGCCGTTCCAGCTCCCTGATGCGAAACCAGTCTTGATCAGACCCGCGATGCCGCTGGACGACGTCCCGGCGTTGCCGATCGGGCTGGTGGATGTGTAGTCGACCACCAGATCGTTATTTTTCAAATCGAGCGCCGCACCCGACGCGATGGTGAGCGACCCGGTGCGGCTGACACCCGCGTTATCGCCAACGACATCCAGCGTCCCGCTTCCGCCGCTGGTCGCGGTGATGATTGCGACGCCCTGATTGATCGTGAAAGTGGAATTGCGCACATGCTTGGCTTCAAACGTTCCCGCGCCGGTTTTGAGCACGTTGCCCGTTAAAGAACTTGACGTGCCGCTGTTGATTGCCCCGGCGAACGTGCGCGTGCTACCGGTTCCGACCCCGAATTGCGCGGTGCCGGCGCTCACGACCATGTTTGCGTCGGTGGACGTGGTGTTGATCGGTACATCGTTGAATAGCAGCGTACCCGCTCCGCCTTTGGTGAGTGTGAAAGCTGATTTACCGCTGCCGAGCGTGACCGTGCCTCCCAGCTTGACTGTTCCACCGGTCCCCGACGGAAAGGTGTTGAGCGTTCGTGCGCTGCCCTGATCGAAGGTAACCGGGCCACGAGCGTCGATTGCCCAAGCGCCCGTTACGTCGACGTCGGCGTTGAACTGAATCGTGTTGCCGATGATCCGCGTGGGGTTGCTGCCGAGGTTGGACGTACGATCATCGAACCCGGTGAGTGCGGCATTGGCCGTGATCGTGCCAGAACCCGCCTCAAACGTAATGGTTCCAAGGCCGGCGGGGCTATTGAGCATCGTAGCGCCGCTGAAAATCGAATCCTCGGTGAGGTTCAAGCGCGCTTTCTGAACCCGCACCCCGCCCGAGAACGTATTGGCCGCAGAGAAAACATTGGTGCCCTCGCCCGCGCCGCGCCCGTAGCCCAACAGCAGGTCGCCGAGCACAAGGGTTCCCTGTCCGGTTGCGATAGTCTGCAGCGTGATGCTGCCGGTCCCTGACAGGGTGGCGTACAATCCCAGACCTTGGTTCTGCGCGGTCCGAATGACCAGCTCCCGAGAAGTCGGTGCTAAAAGGGTTCCAGTAGAGAACCTGCCGGCTCCGATGAAGAATCCGGTGCCGGTTTCAAACGTGCCGGCGCGAAACTGCTGAATGTCGATGCCGCCGGTGGCGCTGGAACTGAAAGCGAGTGTTGACGTGTTTGACCCGGAATTGGATGCGTTGAGGGTATAATAACCATCAGTGTTTCCATTGAACCAATTGCCGCGGTCGATTTGTATGGTGCCGACGTTGGCTGTGTACGCGCCGTTCGTTGCAAGCTGGATCGTGCCGCCTCCACCGGCGTTAATGATGGCGCGGTCTCCGGCTGCTGGAATCTGGCTACTCCAGTTGGCAGGCACATTCCATCGGTTCGGTGGGCTTCCGGCATTTGCCCAGCTACGATCAGCCCCAGGACATTGCGAAGCAATTCCAATGACAGCGGCCGCAGCAGAGAGGATCGAGACATGGAGACGGTGACGTATTTGGGGCTTCATCTGAAACTCCTTGAAGCGCCGAGATTGCTATGGGATTCACTCCCCCCGCCGCGAACGCGGCGAGGCGTCTACGTTTTTAGGAGAAACACTAATACTCAGAACCGAGCGGTGCAACGATTTTCTGCACTAATATTATTTCTTTTTTTCGGCGGAATCGCGCTTGGCGGCTATAGCCTCGCGCCTTTGGCAACCCCGATTGGTGCGTACGACCACTTGGCGACGGGACTTTCCGAGTCGGCCCATGTCTCGGGCATCGCCTTCGAGATTGAATCGCCTACACAGGTACCGGTCGCGTGGGGTATGGACGGTTCCGCATTGCAACTCGCTGGCCCCCCAGGCTACTCATCGGCTTACGCACTCGGCGTTATCGATGAGTCAGGACACACAATTCACTTCGGACAGTTTTCGAACCCTGGAGAGCCCTATCCCAAGCCGGCTCTCTGGCGCGATGGAGTTTTCAGCACACTCCCGTTCGACGGGGCCGGCGGCTATGTTCAGGGCGGTAATGGCACGACGTTCGTCGGTGCGACGTTTCTGGATCCACCCGTTCCTCAGCAAACAGTGCTGACCATCTGGCAGGACGGAATGCCCCAGCGCGTGAATGGAGTTTCTGCGGAAGTCCATTTTCTGCGTCCGTTCTCGATGAACCGCGCGGGAGAATATGTCGGTGTGTACCTCAACATTGTTAACGATGATTTCGTTTATGGTTCTTTTATCGGCCAGGGGACGGAAGCGCGCTTTCTGAGTTGGACAGGATTCCCCGAGGCCCGTTCTTATGACATCAATGACGTGGGTCAGGTGGTGGGCTTCTATCTTCCGGACGGCGTAAACCCGATCGGATTTGTAGCCACGGAGGACGAAGCGCAGTCACTGGGGATTCTTGACGGCTCGACCTACAACGCCGGATCGGCGATCAACAATTTTGGCACGATTGCCGGCTACAACCTCGACGCGTTTGGAAACTCGGTCGGCGTGCTGTACGAACCGGGTTCGCTTTCGCCGATTGACCTCAACACCCTGATCGACCCCATCCCCGGCGTGAAGCTTGTGCGCGGGGTCGACATCAACAATGCCGGGCAGATTCTGGTCGAAGGCCTGGGGGCGAGCGGGTATTCGTACTACGTCCTCACGCCGATCCCCGAACCCGTTTGCCTGGCGATGGTCGTGATGGCGGTCGCAGGGTCGATGAATCGACCCCGCCGGGGCGGGTGAAAAATTGTCGGGGATTTTGCTTGACATTCCTATTAATGTTTGGTATTTGTTTTTGCCGGCGCGATCGGCGTGTTTACGCCGGGCGGCGGCTCTTTGGCAATTGAATAGCGGTCAGGGTTGATCACGACGGCGCTGGATAAAGTTGGAAAGCAACGGACGGCGTGGGATCGCCTGCGGGGGAGTGGAATGTCCCAGAATGTCCCAAAATGTCCGACCCCGGAAAATAGTCTCAACGGCGAAATGAATGGTAAGTGCTTTGCGGGCCGGTGGATAGCCGTGCCCACGCGGGCGGCGACGTCGACGGATATGGGGCAGGACCGTGAGGGTTCAGGGTTCAGGGCAAACGCATGTAACGAGCGGCGAGCGTCAGCGACCCGATTCCCGCAGCAATACGACCGGTCGCTGACTTTCGCGGCTCGTTATTCGGTTCAGATGCCGTTGCCTTGACAGCGGGAGTTAGGACGGATTTCGTTTCGGTCTGGAATCAGGCTGCTCCGCCTACTCATCCGCCGGCAGGTTTTGGAAGGCCTCGTCCACTTCCTTCTGATCCAGCACGCCGAGTTCCTCCAGCGCCAGTAACGCGGCTTTTTGTTCGGCTTGTTTCTTGTTCGGGCCCCAGGCACTGGTGAAGCGGCGGCCGTCGACGGTTACGCATACTTCGAAGCACTTGCTGTGGTCGGGGCCTTTTTCGTCCAGCAGTTCGTAGATGGGCGTGCCGCCGAGGAACTTCTGGGCGTGTTGTTGCAGAACCGCCTTGAAGTTCTGCTGGTGCATGGTGGCGGAGATCTGTTCGATCTTCGGGTTCATGGTTCTAAGCACGTAATCCTTAACCACTTCAAACCCGCCGTCGAGGTAGACGCTGGCGACGATGGATTCATACACGGCGGCGGCGAGGCTGCTGGGGATTTGCTCGCGGCTGTGAATGCCTTTTCCGATAATGAGCAGATCAATCAACCCGGTTTCTTTGCTCACTTCGGCGCAGGTTCTTCGCGAGACGACGGCGGATTTAATTTTGGTAAGGTCGCCTTCCAGGAACTCTGGGAATTTCAGGAAAAGCGCCTCGCAGACAATCAGATCGAGCACGGCATCGCCGAAGAACTCCATGCGTTCGTTGCTTTGCAGCCGATTGTCGGCAATCGAGGCGTGGGTGAGGGCCTCTTTGAGCAGGTCGGGCTTTTTGAAGGTGTAGCCGAGAATGCTCTCGGCGCGCGCACGAAGTTCTGGACTCACGCGGTTGCTCGCTTGCGTAAAAACTGCGGCGTCGTTTACGAAACGATCGTGCCGAAACGCAGGTGATGTGCACTAACACCGTCGACCCCGGCGCGTCAGAACTGCGGTTTCAGGGCGAGGGTGACGCAGGCATCAGCCGGTGACTGATGTCGCTCGCACAGAAACGGAAGTTCGGCGTCCGGCGGCCGATGGCGATGACCTGTCGGCAGGGCCTGTTCGGCACCGCTGGAATCAATAGAGGTAGAGTCGCCTCGAACCGGCGGGCTGTCAATTGCAATGTGCAAAATCGCCATATGGCTTGTAAGCGTCTTGACGGAAGATGGTGAAGCGATAGGATTTGCGACTCGATTCCCCGCGGCCGTGGCGGAATTGGCAGACGCGCTAGATTCAGGTTCTAGTGAGGCAACTCGTGCTGGTTCGACTCCAGTCGGCCGCAATGTGGGAGAAAATGTACGCGACCCGATGCCTGGCATCGGGTCGCGTCTTTGCGTAATTAACCGAAAGCGTGAGCGACCGGATTCCAGCAACAAAGCGACCGATTCCCGCAGAAATACATCCGGTCGCTTACGCTCGCGGCTCGTAATGCTTATCGGACTGTCGCCAAAAATGGTGGTTTAAGGTTGGGTGCGGTGGGTTGAGTAACGTGCGTTGGTCACGCAATTCAAGGAGACCTATATGACCAAGACGGTATACAGAAATGTCGGCAGCAAGCGTTTCTCGCCGCGGCCTAAACGTTCGACGATGCGGTCGCTCGGATCGTTCGACATGCTCATGGCCCGCATCGATAACGCCAGCGCGCGGTTGAAGGCCACGCGGCGGAAGGGGCGGTAGTGGTCTGAGCGGTGGCGTTTGAGCGTCGAGATTCCTTGGCGCTGGATTTGCGATTTAATATAAAACGACCGGCGACTCGGATTCGAGTGGCCGGTCGTTTTTTGTTGATTCAGAATTCTGCGCGGCTTGGGATTCTTGCAAGACCCTCTCCCGGCGTACCGGGCGAGGGAGTGAGTTACCACGCAAAATGGGCGAAGGCCTTGTTGGCGTCCGCCATGCGGTGCGTGTTTTCGCGGGTGCTCATCGCCTTGCCTTCTTTTTTGAAGGCGGCAATAAGCTCTTCAGCGAGGCGAACCGACATCGCGCGGCCCGATTGCCCGCGGCAGGCTTCAAGGACCCAGCGAAACGCCAGGCTCTGCTGCCGGCGCTTGTTCACCTGCATCGGCACCTGGTAGTTGGCGCCGCCGACGCGCTTGCTGCGCACTTCAACGAACGGCTTGACGTTGTTGATCGCGCCTTCAAAGACTTCCAGCGGTTGCTGTTCGGGGAACTTGGTCTTCACCTTTTCCATTGCGTCGTAGAAAATCTTCTGGGCGACGGTCTTTTTTCCGTCCCACATCAGGCAGTTGATGAACTTGCTGACGAGCTTGCTGTTGAAGCGAGGATCGGGTTTAAGAATCGATTCACTTGCGGTCCATTTTTTGTACGCCATAACTAAACCTTACCGTTTCCTTGGATGATGTTTCTCCCCGCTGCACACGAGCGGGAATACTCCGGGTTTTTTGCAAGAGTGGTGAAGTAATTGAGTGTTGACGTGGTGGAGTGACGAGCACGCCACCACTCTACAACTCGATCACTCAACTACTTTCCTTTCTTCGCCCCGTACTTGCTGCGGCTGCGCTTGCGGCCGTCGACGCCCAGGGCATCGAGCGTGCCGCGGACGATGTGATAGCGCACGCCCGGCAAATCGCGCACACGTCCGCCGCGAACCAGCACGATGCTGTGTTCCTGCAGGTTGTGCTCTTCGCCGGGAATGTACGCAGTCACTTCCTTGCCGTTGCTCAATCGCACGCGGGCGATTTTGCGCAGCGCCGAATTGGGCTTTTTCGGGGTCATGGTTTTGACCTGAAGGCACACGCCGCGCTTCTGCGGGCTGGCTTCCAGGTCTTTAACCTTGTTGATCGGCGCGAGTGGTCGACGCGGCTTCTTAATGAGCTGATTAATTGTGGGCATATCGCTTCTGTTCTCTGAAAAATTCGAGCCGGGCAATATAAGCAACTGCACCATAGGTCGCAAGTGCTGGGGCCATTTCAGTTTGGTAGAACCTTCGGCTACCTTCTCGCGGTCGCTTTTTTCGAGGAATTCATGAGCAAAGGTCTGAAATCTCTCATTTTACGTCTCGCAACAGGGTTTGCCGCCTTAAACGGCGGCCTTTCGGCAGGCCAGGAGTCGCCGCCGCCCGAGCCGGCAACTGTGCCAGCGACGACAACAACACAGCGGTTGGCGGATGTAATTCTCGATGACTATCAACGGGTTAACGAAGAAGTGCGGTCTCTGGTGCAATCGCCTGATGAGTTGCTCGACCCCGCCCGTCGAGAAGCGATCGGCGCCAGAGCGGTTCCGGAATTGAAACGACTACTGCTTCTCGCCGACGAACTCGCCACCGCCGGTGCCGCCGGCCAGCAGTTCGCCCCTCAGCTTCGCAGCGGAGTGGATTCGGTGCTTGCCGTCTTCGCAGATGCCGAGGCGATCGCGCGGTTACAGAAACTTAGCGTTGGTGGCGATGCCGCCGCAGCTTTACAAGCAAAATGTGCCTTGGCGTTTGGCGATTGGGTTCGCGCCAACCGCGATGCCGCGGTTCAATCGAGGTTGCTGGATGACATCGAAACGCTGGCAAAAGCCAATCCGCAGGAAGACAACCTCGCCGTCCTCCTGCTGCAATTGAGCGAAGCCGGCCCTGCAACGCTAGAGATTCGAGCCCGTGCCCGCACCATTGCCACAACCACGCTCACCGGCGAAATGGCGCAGCAAATCCGCCAGCAAATCGATTCCGACACCAAGCTGGCCGAGCTTGAGGGCAAGCCGCTTACGGTGGTCGGCACACGACATACCGGCGAAGCTTTCGGTTCAGACGTTTGGAAGGGCAAGGTGGTACTGGTTGATTTCGCAATCTCCACCTGGCCGCCATCGCGCAACAACACCGATCAACTTAAGAAACTCTACGGCGACTTTCATGACAGGGGCCTGGAAATCATCACAATTAGTTGCGACGAATCGCTGGACGACCTGAAGAAATTCCTGACCGAAAATCCGGAGGTCGTCTGGCCGCAACTGTTCGATGCCAACACCCCGGGTTGGCACGCGATCGCCAAACAACTGAATGTGACCGATCCATCCACCGCCATATTGATCGACAGGAATGGAATCGTCACGACGGTAAAGGCTCGGGAATCGCTGAATTCGCTCGTATTAAAATTGATTTCGCCGTGAGATGCGGGCAGATTGCGCTTGTGCCCGCGCGGTGGCAAATCTACAGTAGCGGCGTGGTACAAACCTTTTCCGGCCTAACGCAGGGGTCTGATTCATGATGCGTCTACTGACGATTCTGGCGACGATGCTGGCACTCGGTCTGTCGCTCGTCCGCGGCGACGTGGTGGTGCTGAACGACGGCACTGAAATCGAAGCCGTCACCGTCATCGCTAAACCCGACAGTTACTGGCTGAAGCTGACCAATGGGGAGACACGCACGATCGTGCGATCGCAGGTGAAAGAAGTTCGCAAAGGCGCCGCCGTCACGGCAAAGCCGGCGGGTACTGCACCCGCAAAATCGGCCACTGCGACGCCGACTGCGACCAGCGGTTCTTCCA
>Ga0163153_10005319_pt1 | contig 15291 bp, 12 predicted proteins | sample OliLakLV19MP6IB1_FD_148629 | JGI IMG/M metagenome (GOLD analysis project Ga0163153, IMG submission 148629) | Freshwater microbial mat bacterial communities from Lake Vanda, McMurdo Dry Valleys, Antarctica - Oligotrophic Lake LV.19.MP6.IB-1 | ecosystem: Environmental > Aquatic > Freshwater >... | reverse complement strand
CACCTGCTCGGCCAGCGAGCGCAGGAAGAACACCAGCCAGGGCTGCCAGTCGGGAGAATCCGTGCGGATCGTTCCCTGCGTCTGCCGCAGGGCCAGGTAGTAGGCTTCCTTGCTCTGCTCGATCGCGCTTTCCAACGAACTGTAGGGCACGTACGCATAACCCGCCTGCATCAGCAGCAGCGTGGTCAGCACACGACTGAGCCGGCCGTTGCCGTCCTGGAACGGATGGATTTCCAGGAACACCACGATGCACAGCGCGATGACCAGCAGCGGATGCAGGCGACCTGCTTCGCGCGCGTCGGCCACCCAGGCCACCAGTTCCGTCATCAGGCGCGGCGTGTCGAAGGGCGACGCCGTCTGAAATACGACGCCGACCTGGACGCCTTTTTCGTCGAAGGCGGCGACACTGTTCGGGGTGGTCTTGTAGTTGCCGCGGTGCCAGGAATCTTTCTCGCTGTGACGCAACAGGATCTGGTGCAACTGCCGGATGTGGTTTTCGCTGAACGGAATGTCCTGCCACGACGCGAACACCAGATCCATCAGCTCGGCGTAGCCCGCGACCTCCTGCTCGTCGCGGGTAGCGAAGGACTGGATTCCCGGCTTCGACAGCAACTGCTCCACCTCCCGATCGGAGAGCTTGCTGCCTTCGATGCGGGTGGAGGAACCGACGCTCTCGATGGTGGCCACGCGCCGCAGGGCCGACAGGCGATCGGGCGCGAGCGTACCCAAGGCACGCCAGGCGCCTTTGAATTCGTCGATGCCCGCGATCAGGCTCAGGATTTCCGGGGTGATCCGGATCGTGTCGGGCTGGAGCATGAGCCAATAGTACACCCATTTACACCCATTATAGGGGCGCCCATCAAAGCGCCTAATTACACCTGATTCCGCCCCCAAGCCACGCTGCCGCTTGATGCCGTGCTGCTTGACGTCCAGGTCCGGCTGGGCGACAAGGCATTGCGCGGCGCGGTTATGGCCGAAGGCCGATATCCCTTGGGAACCCTGTGGCTATGGTCGTAAACCGGTAGTGGCGCCGGTGCTTCGCAACCCGTTTCTCTTTCCCCTGTTCAGTTTGTCACGGCTTGCTGCTGCTATAATCTGTCCATTCTAGCTAGAATTATTGATAAAGTCATGATTAAATGGCAATTGCAGGACGCAAAAAATCGCTTCTCGGAGTTGGTTCGCAAAGCACGCGAAGAGGGGCCGCAGGTGATCACGCTACACGGCCGCGATGCGGTAGTGGTGGTGTCCGCGAGCGAATACGGCAAGCTCTCGCGGCCACGCGGCAGTCTCGCGGATTTTTTTCGCAAGTCACCGCTGGTGGGAGCGGAGTTGGATCTTGGCCGCAGCCGTGACACCGGAAGGCGCATTGACCTTTGAGCTTCCTGCTCGATACCAGCGTGATTTCCGAACTGGTCAAGCCGGCGCCGGACAATAACGTCATCGATTGGCTAAAGAGCATCGACGAAGCGTCGCTTTACTTGAGCGTACTGACCATTGGCGAAATCGAAAAAGGTATTGCCAAATTGCCTGCGTCCTCGCGACGTGAAAAGCTGGAGACCTGGGTGAGGCGCGATCTTGCAGACCGTTTCCGCGAACGCCTGCTCGCCATCGACGGCACTGTCGCCGCGACCTGGGGAAAGCTCGCCGGTGAGGCCGAGTCACGTGGCGAACCGCTGCCCGTCATTGACGCGCTCATCGCAGCCACCAGTCTTGCCCACGATCTCACCGTTGCCACGCGCAACATCGACGATTTCGAACGCTGCGGTGCGCGCTGCTTCAATCCCTGGATGAATGCGTGATGCCTTCCAATTGAAATGACAAGGGCAAGAGCGTTGACGCGACAGCTTCAGCTCCAAGTGTTCCCTTGAGTGTTTCGCCTTAAGGACGCAAAGGGAAAAAGTGAGGTACGCAAAGGAAAGAGAAACGAGAGGGTATGGTCGCAGACCGGTATCCTTTACACGGACGGAAGATTTTTGCGACGATCAGATCTCTTGTCCAGTGACCGGAAAGAAACGATGACAAATCGTGGGCGGAACGCCGGAGGCAGGCAGGGGAAACTCCGGAATTTAACGTTTCTGGTAGTGCGACGACATAGCCGGTGTAGTCAGAAAAATGGCAATCAAGAAAAGCGAACTTTACAGCTCCATCTGGGCTTCCTGCGATGAACTCCGCGGCGGCATGGACGCCAGTCAGTACAAGGACTACGTCCTGTTCATGCTGTTCATCAAGTACATCAGCGACAAGTACGGCAACAGCGCCGACTTCGCGCCGCCGGTCACGATCCCCAAGGGCGCGAGTTTCACCGACATGATCGCCCTCAAGGGCAAGCCCGACATCGGCGACAAGATCAACACCCAGATCATCCAGCCGCTGATCGAAGCCAACGCGCGCCTCGCCCGCAGCGACTTCCCCGACTTCAACGACCCCAACAAGCTCGGCGAAGGCCAGGCGATGGTGGATCGCCTGACCAACCTGGTCGGCATCTTCCAGAAGCCCGAGCTCGACTTCTCGCAGAACCGCGCCGAGCACGACGACATCCTCGGCGACGCCTACGAGTACCTGATGCGGCACTTCGCCACCGAGAGTGGCAAGAGCAAGGGGCAGTTCTACACGCCGTCCGAGGTGAGCCGCGTGATCGCGCAGGTGATCGGCATCGCTCCGCAGAACACCAGGGCGGCGACCACCGCCTACGACCCCACGTGCGGCTCGGGCTCGTTGCTCCTGAAAGGTAGCGTCGCAGGCGGGCAGGCACATCACGCTCGAAGGGCAGGAGATGGACGTGACCACCGCCGGTCTCGCCCGCATGAACATGATCCTGCACGACTTCCCGACGGCGAACATCCAGCAGGGCAACACGCTGGCGGCGCCCAAGTTCAAGGATGGCGAGCAGCTCCGCACCTACGACTACGTGGTCGCCAATCCGCCGTTCTCGGTCAAGACGTGGAGCGTGGGGCTCACGCCCGAGCACGACCCGTGGCAGCGCTTCGCCTGGGGTGTGCCGCCGGCAAAGCAGGGCGACTACGCTTTCCTGCTGCACATCGTCCGATCGCTCAGGAGCACCGGCAAGGGCGCCTGCATCCTGCCGCACGGCGTGCTGTTCCGCGGCAATGCGGAAGCGGTGATCCGCCGCAAGCTCGTCGAGTCCGGCATCCTCAAGGGGATCATCGGTCTGCCCGCCAACCTGTTCTACGGCACCGGCATCCCCGCCTGCATCCTGGTGCTCGACAAGGCGAACGCCGCCGCGCGCAAGGGCGTGTTCATGATCGATGCCTCCAGGGGCTTCATCAAGGACGGCAACAAGAATCGCCTGCGCGAGCAGGACATCCACCGCATCGTCGACGCCTTCAGCAGGCAGGCCGACGTGCCGCGTTACGCCCGCATGGTGCCCTTCGACGAGATCGCCGCCGCGAAGAACGACTTCAACCTCAACCTGCCGCGCTACATCGACTCGACCACGCCTGAGGACCTGCAGGACATCGACGGCCACCTGCGCGGCGGCATCCCCGAGCGCGACCTGGGCGCGCTCGCCGCGTACTGGCAGGTGCTCCCCGCCGTGCGCGCCGCGCTCTTCTCCCCTCTCCCCCCGGGAGAGGGGCCGGGGGTGAGGGCGCGCCCCGGCTATACCTACCTAAAGCTTCCAATCACCGAAGTGAAGTCCGCTATCCTCGGCCACATCGAGTTCGCCGCCTTCCAGAAGAAGGCCACGCAGCACTTCGACGACTGGCGCAAGGCCGCCACCAAGCGCCTCACCGCCTTCGACAAGGACGGCCACCCCAAGGCGCTGATCGAGACCATCGCCGAGGAACTGCTGGCCGCCTTCCGCCCGGCGCCGCTGCTCGACGCCTACGACGTCTACCAGCACCTGATGGACTACTGGGCCGAGACCATGCAGGACGACGCCTATCTCATCGCCGCCGACGGCTGGGTGGCCAAGCCCGCCCGCATCGTGGAAACCGACAAGAAGGGCAAGCGCAAAGACAAGGGCTGGGCCTGCGACCTGATCCCGAAGCCGCTGATCGTCGCGCGCTACTTCGCGAAGGCGCAGGCCGCGCTCGACGCGAAGCAGGCCGAACTGGAGGCCGCCACCGCCAGCTTGACCGAACTCGAGGAAGAACACGGCGGAGAGGAAGGGTTCCTCGGCGCGCTCGAAAGGGTCGCCCGGGCCGAAGTCAGTGCACGGCTCTTCGAAGTCATGGGCGACACGGAGGCGAAGGATGAGGCGGCCGTGATGAAGCGGTGGCTGGAGCTGTCTCTCAGCGAGCCCGCGCTCAAGCGTGCCGTGAAGGAGCAGGACGCCGCGCTCGACACCCTGGCCTACGAGAAGTACCCCGCGCTCACCGAGGCCGAGATCAAGACGCTGGTGGTGGACGACAAGTGGATGGCGCGCCTGTCGGCCGTCGTCCAGGGCGAGCTGGACCGCGTGTCGCAGACGCTCACCGGTCGCATTCGTGAACTGGCCGAACGCTACGCCACGCCGCTGCCAAAGCTTGTTGACGAAGTGGCGACGCTCGCCGCGCGGGTGGACGAGCACCTCACGAAGATGGGCGCGGTATGGAGGTGAGGCCCGGCTACAAGCAGACGGAGGTGGGGGTCATTCCGCAGGATTGGCTCGTGGCCTCGATTGGAAGTGTTGCCTCCTTCACATCCGGCCAGGGCATCAACATCGCTTCGTTGAAGGAAGACTCCTCCGACTCACCGATCCCTGTTTACGGCGGCAACGGCATCGCGGGGTACACATCCGCCGCGCTGATACGCGACCCGACTGTTGTTGTGGGTCGGGTTGGCCAGAAATGTGGCGAGGTGTACCTCACCACTGGACCGGCTTGGATCACCGACAACGCACTTTATCCTCGGCGCTTCCTGCGCAAGTTTGACGCGCGATTTCTTGCGCTAGCGATGCAAGCCGCAGGTCTGAATAGCGTGAAGAACAGAAACGATCTTCCGCTAGTTACGCAGTCCATTCTGCATGCGGTACGCATCTCATTCCCGGCCAACGACGCCGAACAACGCGCCATCGCGGGGGCGTTGAGCGATGTGGATGCGCTGCTGGAGGGGCTGACGCAGCTCATCGCCAAGAAGCGCGACCTCAAGCAGGCCGCCATGCAGCAGCTCCTCACCGGCCACACCCGCCTCCCCGGCTTCCACGGGGAGTGGGAGGTGAAGACGCTCGGCGATCTGTTCAACTTCAGTGGCGGCCATTCGGCGTCACGCGACCAACTGTCTGAAGAAGGCCACTGCTACTTGCACTATGGCGACATCCATGGGGCGATGAAGACCTGCGTTGACACCCGCGCCGACCATCAGGACATCCCGAAGCTCGACATCTCGCTAAAGCGCGTCTCCCCCGGCTCACTGCTCAAAGACGGCGACGTTGTGTTCGTCGATGCCTCCGAGGACGACGAAGGAACGAGCCGGCATGTGGTCGTCGTAAACAAGGACAATGTTCCATTTATCTCCGGGCTTCACACGATCGTCGCCAAGAGCAAGACCAACGAACTTGGTCACGAGTATCGACGCTACTGCTTCCAAACGGCCGCGATTCGCCAGCAATTTCTCTTCTACGCCGTGGGCACGAAAGTGTCCGGCATCAGCAAGGCGAACATCCGCAAGCTTACGCTCCCCGTTCCATCCGTGCCCGAACAAACCGCCATCGCCACCGTCCTCTCCGACATGGACTCCGAACTGACGGCGCTGGAAGCCCGCCGCGAAAAGACCCGCGCCCTCAAGCAGGCGATGATGCAGGAGCTGCTCACCGGCAGGACGCGGCTGATGTGAGGCCGGCGGATGGCCAGGCGCCGACCGGCAATTGGACGGTTGCGAAATAGGCAAGTGGACGCTATTCTGACCGGCAAATGGACGCTCCTGCATGAAGCCCTTCGCCCGGCCGCTGGCGGCCAGCCTGAAGGCCGCGCTGCGCGACACGCCGGTGGTGTGCCTGCTGGGGCCGCGCCAGTCGGGCAAGACCACGCTGGCGCGCACGCTCGAGCCGCGCCATGCCTATGTCACCTTCGACGACGAAGCGACGCTGGCTTTCGCGCGCTCCGATCCGACCGGCTTCGTGGCCGCGCTGCCGCCGCGGGCGATCCTCGACGAGATCCAGCGCGTGCCGGCGCTGTTGCGCACGCTCAAGCTGGCGGTGGACCGCGACCGGCGGCCCGGCCGCTTTGTGCTCACGGGCTCGGCCAATCTGCTGCAGTTGCCCGGGCTCGGCGATTCGCTGGCCGGGCGCATGGAGGTCGTGCAACTGCAGCCGCTGACGGCGGCCGAGCAGGCGCGCGCGCCGGGCCGCTTCGTGGCGGCGCTGCTGGGCGGACGCCTGAAGCCGGCGATCGCCACGACCGCACCGCAGGCGCCGCTGGCACTGGCCGGGCGCATCGTCGCGGGCGGCTTCCCGGAGGCGGTGGCGCGCTCCGCCACCCGCGCCCGCCGCTGGCACCGCGAATACCTGCGCATGCTGCTCGAACGCGACGTGCAGGACATCGCGCGCGTGCGCGACACCGCCGCGGTGGGGCGCCTGCTGGAGATGCTGGCGCTGCGCACGGGAGAGCTGCTGAATGTGTCCAGCCTGGGCAACGATCTCGACCTGCGCCGCGAGACCGTCGAGCACTATCTGGCCGTGTGCGAGCGGCTGTATCTGGTGCGCCGCCTGCCGCCCTGGCACCGCAACCAGGCCAGCCGCCTGATCAAGTCTCCCAAGGTGCATTTGCTGGACAGCGGGCTGGCCGCCACGCTGACGGGCCTCACCGCGGCGGACTGGAGCACGAAGCGCAGCCGCTTCGGGCACCTGCTGGAATCCTTCGTGGTGCAGCAACTCGTGGCGCAGGCGGGCTGGACCGATTCCGACCTGCGTTTCTGGCACTATCGTGACAAGGATCAGGTGGAGGTTGACCTGGTCATCACGCGCGGCCGGCAGACTTGGGGGGTGGAGGTGAAGTCGGCGGTGACGGCGACGCCCGCCGACGGTCAGGGCCTGCGGCGGCTGGCCGAGCAATGCGGCGCGGATTACCAGGGCGGCGTGCTGCTCTACGCCGGCGACAGTGCGTTCGCGTTCCCCGGCGCGCGCAACCTGGCGATGCCACTGGCACGGCTCTGGGAGATGTAGGGACAGCGATGCCTGCAACGCCACGTTCCGAACGCCGCACGCAGAACCGCGCCATCGAGGCGACGCTTCTGCGCGAGAACCTCGCGGCCCGCGGCTACGCCGACGCCCACATCGCTTCCGTGCTCTCCGACATGGACGCCGATCTGTCTGCGCTGGAGCCGCGCCACGACAAGACCCGCGCGCTCAAGCAGGCGATGATGCAGGAGCTGCTCACCGGACGGACGCGACTGGTATGCCCCCCCTGCGCATCTTCCTGAGCAGCGTGCAGAAGGAGTTCGCCGCCGAGCGGGCGGCACTCCGGGACTACCTGCGCGGCGATGTGCTGATGCGCCGCTTCTTCGAGGTCTTCCTGTTCGAGGAGGTGCCCGCCGCCGACCGCCGCGCCGATGCGCTCTACCTCGATGAAGTGGACCGCGCCGATGTCTACCTCGGCCTGTTCGGCAACGACTACGGCTTCGAGGATGCCGAGGGTGTCTCTCCCACGCAGCGCGAGTTCGAGCGTGCGACGGAGCGGCGCATTCCGCGCCTGGTGTTCGTCAAAGGCGCCGACGATCGTGCAAAGCACCCGCGCATGCAGGCGCTCGTTCGTCAGGCTGGCGATGAGTTGATCCGTCGCCGCTTTGGCGCGGCGGCCGAGCTGGTCGCAGCGGTGTACGCGGCGCTGGTTGGCTTTCTGGAGGAACGGGAACTGATCCGGTCCGGCCCCTTCGACGCCGCGGCGTGCCCACAGGCGACGCTGGACGACCTGGACCCGGAACGCATGACCTGGTTCATCCGCGAGGCGCGGCGCGCGCGTGGGTTTCCGCTGGCCGAGTCGGCGACGCCCCGTGAACTGCTGACCCACCTAAACTTGCTCGACGACGGTCGCCCCACGAACGCGGCGGTGCTGCTCTTCGGCTTGCAACCGCAGCGCTTCCTGATGGCGTCGGAAGTGAAGTGCGCGCACTTCCACGGCACCGAGGTGGCCAAGCCCATCCCGTCGTACCAGGTCTACAAGGGAAGCGCGTTCGCAGTGGTGGACCAGGCGGTGGACTTCGTGATGTCCAAGATCGCCTTGCGCGTGGGGACCCGTGCCGCCGGTCCGCAGGCCGACGTGCGTTATGAGATTCCGCGCGAGGTCGTGGTGGAGGCCATCGTCAACGCCGTGGCCCACCGGGACTACACGAGCAATGGCAGCGTGCAGGTGATGCTTTTTGCGGACCGACTGGAAGTGTGGAATCCCGGCCGGCTCCCCCAGTCGCTGACGCTGGCGATGTTGCGCGAGCCGCACGGGTCGGTGCCCGGCAATCCGCTGCTGGCCGAGCCGCTCTATCTGGTGAAGTACATCGAGCGGATGGGCACTGGCACCCGCGACATGATCCGGCTGTGCCGGGGGGCCGGCCTGCGGGAACCTGAGTTCGCCCAGCGCGACGGCTTCGTGACGACGGTCTGGCGAGCCTCCCAGCCAGAGTCGCAGCCAGAGATCGGCGAGGCGGCGACCGCACCAGTCACCGACCCAGTCACCGACCCAGTCGCCGAGCCGGTCGCGCCTGCCGTCGTGGTTCTGATTCGGATAATCGAGGCATCCGGCGAGTTCGGCAGTGCGGACATCCGCCGTATTCTCGGGCTGAAGCACCGCACCCATGTACGCGAGCACTACGTGAACCCAGGTCTCGAAGGCGGCTGGATCGAGATGTCGATCCCCGACAAGCCCAACAGTCGGCTGCAGACCTACAGACTGACCGCCAAAGGCAGGGCATACCTGAAGGCCAATCCATCCGGAAAAGTGCAGCCATGAAAGAGATCCAGCACACCGAATGGAAGGAATCCTGGCGCGACGACTACCTGCGCTGGATCTGCGGCTTCGCCAATGCCGAAGGCGGTGTGCTGGTCATCGGGCGCAACGACAAGGGCAAGGTCGTCAGCGTGCCGGAGGCGAAACGGTTGTTGGCGGAGCTGCCGAACAAGATCCGCGACCTGCTCGGTATCATCGTCGCGGTCAACCTGCGCACGGAAGGCGGCAAGGAATACCTCGAAGTGGTGACGCCGCCTTACCCCTCGCCCATCAGCTACCGGGGCCACTACCACCAGCGCAGCGGCAGCACCTTGCAGGAGCTCAAGGGCGCCGCGCTGGATCGCTTCCTGCTGCGCAAGCAGGGCCGCACCTGGGACGGTGTGCCGGTGCCGGGCGTGACGGTCAAGGATCTTTCCATCAGTGCGATCCGGCGCTTCCGCACGATGGCCAGAAGCAGCGGCCGGGTCGAGGCCGGCGTCCTACGCGAACCGGCATCCGATCTCATCGACAAGCTCAGGCTTCGCGAAGGCGCCCGCCTCAAACGGGCGGCGCTGTTGCTGTTCCACGAGGACCCGGAGCGTTTCGTGAGCGGGGCCTTCGTGAAGATCGGCTTCTTCCGTTCCGAGTCCGACCTTGCGTACCACGACGAGGTTCATGGAGACCTGTTCACCCAGGTCGCAGCCACGATCGACGTGCTGCGGACCAAATACCTCAAGGCCGCCATTCGCTACGAGGGCATTCAGCGCATCGAGGAGTTCCCGGTTCCCGACGACGCGTTGCGCGAGGCGGTGCTCAACGCGGTGGTGCACCGCGACTATGCGGTCGCCGCGCCCATTCAGATTCGCGTCCATGACGACAAGTTGGTGGTCGTGAATCCTGCGGTGCTGCCCGAGGGTTGGACGCAGGAGACACTTCTGGCCCCGCACTATTCGCAACCGTTCAATCCGGACATTGCCAACGTTTTCTTCCGTGCGGGCGAGATCGAGGCGTGGGGTCGGGGGATCGAACGGATCTTCGAGGCGTGCCGGCACGTCGGTACGCCTGAGCCTCGTCTGCGGCACCAGGCCAACGCCCTCTGGCTGGAGTTTCCCTTCGCGGACGCGTATCTGAAGCTCATCCCGCGCACACCCCGGGGGACGACCCCGGAAGTCACCCCCGAAGTCACCCCCGAAGTCACCCCCGAAGTCAGGCGACTGCTCGAGGTCCTGACCGGTGAGATGAGCCGGGCAGAGATCATGGCCGCGCTAGGCTTGAAGGACGAAAAGCACTTCCGCGAGCACTATCAGCAAGCAGCGATTGCGCTGGGGCTTCTGGAGATGACGATTCCGGACAAGCCCAGAAGCCGACTGCAACGCTACCGCCTGGCCACAGCCGGGCAGGCCCGATTGCAGGCGCTACGGACGCGCGGGAGAGCGCGATGACGGAACAGCCCCGTTCCGAGCGCCACACGCAGAACCGCGTCGTCGCACTGTTCACAGACCCGGCGCGGCCCGATTGCCTCGGCTACCGCTACCTCGGCGAGTGGCACAAGCGCGAGAACAACCGCGCCATCGAGCCGGCGCTCCTGCGCGATAACCTCGCGGCGCGCGGCTACTCCGCGGCGCACATCGCCGCCGCGCTGCAAAAGCTGGAGACTGCCGCCGACTCGACCGGCATCACGCTCTACCAGGCGAACCTGCGCACGTATCAGCTTCTGCGCTACCCCGTCAGGGTGCAGATTGCGGCAGGCCGACCGCATGACGATGTGCACCTGATCGACTGGGAGCATCCCGAGGAGAACGACTTCGCGCTGGCCGAGGAGGTGACGCTGAAGGGCGGCTACCAGCGGCGCCCGGACATCGTGCTGTACATCAACGGCCTTGCCGTTGCCGTGCTCGAGCTCAAGCGCAGCTCGGTGGAGCTGGCTGACGGCGTGCGTCAGCTCATCACGAACCAGGAAGAGATCTTCAACAAGGGCTTCTTCAGCACCGTGCATCTCGTGCTGGCGGGCAGCGACTCGCAGGGGCTGCGCTACGGTACCACCGGCACGCCGGAGCAGTTCTTCGTGCAGTGGAAGGACGAGGATGCGAAAGGCGCAATCCCCGCCGCCGGCACGCTGCTCGACCGGCCGCTGGCACAGCTCTGCAACAAGGCCCGGCTGCTCGACCTGATCCGCAACTTCATGATCTTCGACGCTGGCCAGAAGAAGGTTCCGCGGCCGCACCAGTTTTTCGGCGTGAAGGCCGCGCAGGAACGTATCGCCCGGCGCGAGGGCGGCGTCATCTGGCACACGCAGGGCAGCGGCAAGAGCATCCTGATGGTGCTGATCGCCAAGTGGTTGCTGGAGCACGACCCCGAGGCACGCATCCTCGTCGTCACCGATCGCGATGAGCTGGACAAGCAGATCGAGGGGGTGATGAAGAACTCCGGGGTCATCGGCGCCGAATCTCCTTCCCCGCGCATCACGTCGCGGGCGGAGTTCGTGGAGAAGCTCGGAGCGGCCAACCCGCGCCTCTTATGCGCTCTGGTCCACAAATTCGACCCCGCCGAGCTGGACGGACCACCACCGCCCATAAAGGGGCGTTTCTACGTGTTCGTGGACGAGTGCCACCGCACCCAGGGCGGCGACATGAACCGGCAGATGAAGCGCTGGCTGGAGGGAGCCATCTTCGTCGGGTTTACGGGCACGCCGCTGCTGCGCAAAGACAGGCTGATGACGCGAGACGTGTTCGGCTCCTACATCCACACCTACAAGTTCCACCAAGGCGTAGCCGATGGCGTGATCCTCGACCTGAAGTACCAGGCCCGCGACGTGGCGCAGCGCCTGACCTCGCAGCAGGCGATCGACGCCTGGTTCGAGCAGAAGACCAAAGGCCTCAACAATTTCCAGAAGGCCGTCTTGCGTAAACGCTGGGCGACCTTCGAGCAACTGACCAGCGCCGAGGGCCGCAAACGCGAAATCATCGCCAACATCATCACGGATTTCGCGCTCCAGCCCCGGCTCAACAACGACCGCGGCACGGCGATCCTGGTGGCGGCCTCCATTTACGACGCTTGCCACTACTACCGGCTGTTCCAGAACACCAGCTTCGGGGCCTACTGCGGAATCGTGACCTCCTACGAACCGAACCACAACGCCATCTCCCGCGAGCCGCCAAACAGCGACGAGCGTTACAAGTTCGACACCTACACGAAGCATGTCCTGAAGCCCGGACAGACCACGAAGCAGTACGAGGACGAAGCGAAGCGCCGCTTCATTGAAGAGCCGGCGAACATGAAGCTGCTGATTGTGGTGAGCAAGCTGCTCACCGGCTTCGACGCGCCGAGCTGCACCTACATCTACCTGGACAACGAGTTGCGCGACCACAACCTGTTCCAGGCGATCTGCCGGACCAACCGTCTGGACGGCGAAGACAAGACCTACGGCCATATCGTCGATTTCAAGGAACTGTTCGGCGAGGTGCAGGAGGCAATCGCGGTCTACAGCTCCGACGAACTGGACACCGACCAGGGAGGCGACGGCGACAGCAACAACGTCCATCTCAAGGACTGGCTTGCCGAAGGCAGAAAGCAGCTCGATCTTGCGCGCGAGGCGCTGCGATATTTGTGCGATCCGGTGCCCCTGCCGCGCGAACTCGAGCAGTACTTGCATTATTTCTGCGGGGATGCGGCAAATGCCAACGCCTTGAATGAAACCGAGGCGCTGCGCGTCTCGTTCTATAAGGCGGCAGCCGCATTAGTCCGCGCGTTTGCCGCCATTGCCCAGGACCTTACCAATGCCGGGTACTCGGAGGCCGACGCGGCTGCGGTGCGGAAAGAGGCCGAGTTCTACGCCGAAATCCGGGCGGCCATCAAGAAACACTCGGGCGAGGAACTGGACATCAAGCCCTACGAAGCGGACATGCGCCACCTCCTTAACACTTACATCCATGCCGATCCGGCTGACAACCTCGCCGAACTCGCCAATGTGCCACTGACGGAGCTCATTATCGATACCGGCATCCACGATGCCATCGCCCGCAAGCTCAATGAGAAGGGAAAGCTCTCGCACAATGCTATCGCCGAGGCGATCATCAACAACGTCCGCAAGACGATCATCCGCGACCAGCTCACGGACCCGCGCTTCTACACCCAGATGTCGAAGCTGCTCGACGACCTGATCAAGCAAAGCCGGACAGACACTGCGGCGTATGAGGAATTCCTGCGCAAGGCTGAAGCACTGGTGAAGAAGCTTGCCGGGAAGCAGCCACAGAACGATGCCCCGGCCGTGCTCCACGGAAAACGGGAGGCGGCGGTCATCTACAACAACCTGCCGTCAATACTCGGACTTGCCGCGGGTGCGCATGAACCCGATCCGGAAAACAAGGTCGGTCTCGCCGAACTCGCACTGAGAATCGACAACGTGATGCGCGAACGTGCGCCCGCCGGATGGAAAGGCGACCAGGCTCGCGAGGCGCAGGTGCTGAATGCCCTGTTTCCTTTGCTTGACCGCAACCGCGAGGCCACGCTGGCGCTGTTTGAGATCATCAAGAACCAGCCGGGGTACTGATGACGGAAACGATCCGGCTCGGCGACATCGTCATCGCGATGACGCGCAAGAACATCAAGAACGTTCACTTGTCCGTGCATCCCCCGCATGGACGGGTCAGTCTTGTGGCCCCGACAGCAACCCGCCTGGAGGTAGCCCGGGCCTATGCGATCTCGAAGCTCGGCTGGATACGCGACCAGCAGGCAAGAATGCGAAGCCAGGCCAGGGAAACACCTCGGCGGTTTGTCACCCGGGAAAGCCACTACCTCTGGGGCCGACGCTTTCTGCTTTCGGTCGTCGAGGCGGAGGCAAAGCCCGCGGTTCGACTCAGCCACAGGAAGATTACGCTCGCCGTGCGCCCCGGGAGCGGCCAGGAGAAGCGTGAAGTGGTAATGAGCGACTGGCACCGGGCGTTACTTCACGAGGTAGTGCCTGCGATTATCAGGAAGTGGGAGAAGAGACTCGGGGTGCGGGTTTCAGGTTATTTCCTGCAGAGAATGAAAACGAAGTGGGGCGGCTGCAACCACCGTGCCGGAACCATCCGCCTCAATACGGAACTGGTGAAGAAGCCGAAGGACTTGCTCGAGTACGTGGTCGTCCACGAAATGCTGCATCTTGTCGAGCCGACCCATAGCGAGCGTTTCATGACACTCCTTGCGCGGCACTATCCCTCATGGAGGGAAGCTCGTGCCGAGTTGAACGAACTGCCGCTGGCTGCGGAGGAGTGGCGATAGCCAGATTACGGACGATACATGACGAAGCACCGGGCGATGGATAGTTAGTGCGCCTGCAAGGGGATGGCATTGGAGAGGCGCGCCGCTTGCCCGCAAGGCATCGCGCGTTATGCAGATCGGACCTTAGGCTGAAACCGGTTTGACTGAAGCAACAAGCGATTTTTGGAAACAACACGATGAAGAAAATTCTCTACATCGACATGGATAACGTGCTGGTCGATTTTCCGGCGGGCATCGTGCAGGTTGCGCTGGAATCGCGGCAGGCCTACGAGGATCGTCTCGACGAGGTTCCGGGCATATTCTCCCTGATGCCGCCGATCCCGGGGGCCGTGGAGGCGTTCGATGAGCTGTCCGGGCGGTTTGATACCTACATCCTGTCGACCGCCCCGTGGGAAAACCCGTCCGCGTGGTCCGACAAGCTGCTGTGGGTCAAGCAGCATCTGGGGAAGAGTGCCTACAAGCGGTTGATCCTCAGCCACCACAAGAATCTCAATCAAGGCCACTTCCTCGTCGACGACCGCACGAAGAATGGGGTGGACGGCTTCTCCGGCGAGCACATCCACTTCGCGACGACGGAGTTCCCGGATTGGCCAGCAGTTTTGCGGTATCTCCGGGCGCGCGCCTGAGCAGGCGCATTCCTACCATGGCAAGGATCATCCCCTCCGACTGGCGCAGCGTCGAAGCGATCGGCGCCGCCCAACGCGAGATCGAAACCCTGGCATTGCTGGAGAAGTCGCTTCCGGACACCTATACGGTGTACCACGGCGTGCACTGGACCCGGGTGGGCAACGGGTTCTCGATGTTCGGCGAAATCGACTTCGTGGTGGTGAATCCCGCCGGGTCGATGTTGCTGATCGAACAGAAGTCCGGTTTCCTGAAGGAGACCGCCGATGGTCTGGTGAAGGACTATGGCCCGAAACAAAAGTCGGTGGCGGTACAGATGGCGCGGACCGCGGATGCGGTGCGCAAGAAGTTTTCCGTAATCGACCGCGACGCCTCGTTGTTCATCGAGGTGTTGCTCTATTGCCCCGACTACGAGGTGAAGCAGCCGGCGATAGCCGGGCTGGACCCGGCCCGTATCGTGGATTCGAAGCGCCGCGACAAGTTGGCCGAGGTGATCCAGGCGATCCTGCCGGCGGATGCAGCCGCTGCGCCAAAGGCGGCGGCGGTGCAC
>Ga0163153_10005316_pt1 | contig 15302 bp, 19 predicted proteins | sample OliLakLV19MP6IB1_FD_148629 | JGI IMG/M metagenome (GOLD analysis project Ga0163153, IMG submission 148629) | Freshwater microbial mat bacterial communities from Lake Vanda, McMurdo Dry Valleys, Antarctica - Oligotrophic Lake LV.19.MP6.IB-1 | ecosystem: Environmental > Aquatic > Freshwater >... | reverse complement strand
CTACTACATATTACTTATTGTATAACCAGAATTCATCAGTTAGATTGTCAACAAATTTTTCATCCGAATGTATTTGTTGAAATTTTTGCAATTGATTATCCGAAGCCGCTTTTTGAATCTCATTAAATATAATTCTTTCTTCGAATCGTATATGTTTCTCAAGTTCTTCCGGAATTAATTTTAGAGATTCATCAATATTGGTTTCATCCGTAAAAAGTTTTTTAATCAGTTTATGTTCTTCTATTCCCTGACGGATTAATTCATGCTCACTTCCCAAAACCGGGTACAAATATTTTTCCTCTATCTCAAAATGCCTGATGAGGTGTTCTTTATAAAACCAGTCTGTATATGCTTTTATTCTGCCGGAAGAGATTCCTTTCTTAAGACCGGTTCTAACCTTCCAGCAAAGTAATAAGGTATGATGATGATCTCTGCTGAAAGGCTTAAGTGCTTCTATTCTTTTTAATGGTTTTTCCATTGTCGTAAATATTTATAATATTCATTCAGTTTTCTATGATCAGACTGGTCAAATGCTCAACACACTCAACACACTCAACACACTCAACACACTCAACACAGTTCTTTTTCCAGTTTTATAGCTCCGGGAAACAATATGTTATTCTCAATATGAACGTGCATGTGAAGATCCTCTTCAAAATCTTTTAACATCTCGAAAGCAACATTATAAGTCGTACAGCCGTCAGCCGGAGCTTTGTAGTTATCGCTCAGCTCAGCTATTTTACTAAATCTGTCTCCTTCGATAGTATGTTCCTCCATCATCATGTTGATCGGATTCTGAACGGAGCCGTCGCCCGGATTCAATTTTTCCTGACCGGATTCGTTTTTTAATGCTGCCATTTTTTTTATATAAGGAAAGAGCATGAGTTCTTCCTTTTTCATGTGCGCTGATAATTCACCGGCGGAGATATTAAACTGTTCTTTAATATCAAACAACTCAGGATGACGCGCTCCGTGAACCTTGCATAGCTTTTCAAGAAATTGTTTCAATACCGGGGTTGTCTTTTCGACATATCTGTGATGCTTTTTTTCAATATAATCTGCAAGCAGATCCAGATCCCAGGATTTATAATCAATATTCTGACCGGAAGATTGTTTTGAAACATCATCCAGTTTTGAAAGTAATTCATCCGCTGAGATGTTTTTGCTTTCGCAAACTTCATTGATTGTTTTACCGCCTCTGCAGCAAAAATCAATTCCGTATTGTTGAAATACGGCGGCTGTCCGGTAATCATCTGCTACAAATTGCCCTATGTTTTGTGTTCTTAAGTTTTCCATTTTTCTTATTATTTTTTAGTTTAATTTTTAAAATATTTATTGAAATTACTCAGTCAACTTTTTAAAAATGTTACACCGTCATTAATATCTTTTGATAAGTCCAGCAATGATGTTGTTTCAAGCATCTGCCTCAATTCATTCCTTATTAATACAAACTTGTGATGAAGCGGGCAGGGAAGGTTCTCATTGCAATTCTGAAATCCGAGAGCACATCCTTTGTAAATAGAATCACCGTCAATCGCTGCTACAATTTTACTCAGCCTGATCTTATCTGCTTTGTTTTTATTGATTTCAAAACCACCGGCAGGACCCCTTACTGAATCTACTATATTGTTTCTTGTAAGCTGCTGCAGAACTTTAGCGGTAAATGCGACAGGAGAATTGATCTCCCCGGCTATCTCATTTAAACTTACTCTTTTCCCCTCCTGGGATCTGGCAGCAATGAACACCGCTGCCTTTATTCCGTATTCACAGGCTTTCGAAAACATGCTTTTTAATTTATTATGCTGATACTAAATTGTTAAAGTGTATATTTATATAACAGTTTTATTTTCACAATTTTCCATCTCGACAATGAAATAACCTTTATCTTTTATGTCAGACTCCCACTTTAGCTGAAGCTCTTCTATGTGACAGCGTCTGCATTCATTTGATGTCAGCGGCTGACCATCCTGCCCTTTGATTTTTAAAAACTCCCTGCCGTAGTTGTGTATTACAATTTCATCTTTTATTTCTTCGGGAGCAATAATATCAAAATGCATTATTGAGCCATCCTTCTTAGTTAAATAAGTATCCCAAACTGTTACTTTCATTTTTTCTGTTTATAATTTTTAAATTAATTTTAATTAACATTCTGAATACTACTGTGAATGAATACCGGTACAAGATAGAAAGAATTCAAACGACAATAAAGGACAAAATTGTCCGAAATAGAGCTGTGGTTTTTCTTCATTTGAAAAAATTCGGTTAACTCGAAATTATAAGTGTATAGTCTTACATGACATTCTTGTGTAAATTAATAATAAGTAATTGTTGCTTCTTATAGAAGTAGATGTGCACTAATTGTACAATATTTTTGGAAAATTTAATTTCAGAAAATTTTGTGAACAAGACTGACAGTAGATACAAACTTAAAGAAAATCCATTCAGCTATAAGGTTGCAAAGTCATTAAAAATGCTTATTTATTTTGAAGGCAAGTGGGTAATGTTAATCAATGAAGCAATACCGGTAAGCTCGGATTATGATCGAAGTAATCAAATGTTGTTGCTTTAAAAATTTAAACAAACAGGTTAATCTATTGAGAGAAACTATTGATTCGCCAGGCATAGGAACACTAAACGAAGCCGACATTAAAACAGGAAAGAGAATGAAAGAAGTCGTTTACAAAGAAGATAGTACAATTCTAAAGGTGGTTTTAAATGTCAACTGAAAAACTTAACAAGGTTGCCCAAATTACTCTGATTTTTTGGCTCATGAAAATTGTCGCCACCACACTTGGCGAAACGCTTGGTGATTTTATTTCCATGACTTTAGATCTGGGTTATACAGTAGGTATTGGAATTACGCTTGCATTTTTTTTCATTGTGCTGTTTATGCAACTTTCAACTAAGAAATATACTCCTGTTATTTACTGGATAGTAATCGTAGGGACTACAACATTAGGCACCGAGATTTCGGATTACATTGACAGGACATTGAATCTTGGATATACATTCGGAAGTTTACTTCTTGTGATTGGCTTGCTGGTCACTTTGTTTTTGTGGTACAGAAAATATAAGGATCTTGAAGTTTATCCGATTTTTGGAAAACAAAAAGAAATTTACTACTGGACGGCAATTCTATTCTCAAATAGTTTGGGAACAGCATTTGGTGATTTCCTTGGAGACAGCTTAGGAATGAGTTATCTTGATGGTGCATTATTGACAGCAAGTGTTATTCTAATTGTTGTCTTGTTACACTACTTCACAAAAATAAATCACATCGTTTTATTTTGGATTGCTTTCATTTTCACACGTCCATTCGGTGCAACTTTTGGCGACTTTTTGACTAAGCCAACAGATAAAGGTGGGTTAGATCTGGGTACACTTAATTCTTCGCTAGTATCCATCGCAGTGATGGCAATTTTGCTTTTTATTACCCATAGACAACATAAATTAAACAGTACCTGATTGAGCATAGAGTTAGCCGGCAGCCATCAAAGAAATATTTGACGGGATTTAAAAAAGTGGTTTTGTCCGTAACTAAACTTTGGTACGTCTCACAACCTTCATTGTATCCGAACAGGTTGTGCTTCTAATCCCCCTTTTTAAAAAGCTTCATGCGTTGTGGGTAATAATTTGTCGACAGTACAAACTCTGAATTGAGTGTAAGAGATAAGCCAGAAAAGATAAACTACAATTCCAAGAAAAATTTTAATAATATTTTTTTTCGCAGGAATTGTTGGAATTTTTAGTTCCAATAACAAAATCTAATTAATTAAAACCGACATGAAACAAATGACAGTGACATTAGATACCCTGAAGGTTGTGCTTGATGCTTTCAATCAACACGACCTTTATGCCATCATGATCGGAATCTTTGAAGTAGAGTTAAACGAGAAAGTAAATATTTCCCGAAACCGTGTTGCATTGCGAACGGAAGGGCTTCTCATCGGGCTGGCGGAACAACTCAATAAAATTAAGTAGTGGATGTTTTATAAAAACGTTGACGGAAGAATTTTCGTCACTAATATTATTGACAAAAACCGCTTTACTTTAACAAATTGCGGACATCAAAACATTTCATGATTTGACTATGAAAATTATTGGGTTAACGCAGATAATAAAAGCAGCGCATGAAAGCAGCTACTCAAAAGTGGTGGTTATCCGAATTCATTTTTAAATACTGAATGAGAGCGTTTTTATAAGATTTGATGGTTGAAGGATTGTATCTTTTAATTTGAAGTTTGTTCACAAAAACATTAATATAGTTAGTAAAAATATAAATTTTTTAAACAAACCTATTTACATAAATTGACAGTGAAATTTTGTTGCAATACGCTAAACTGCTTTGACAGAAGATAAAAGCGAAATGATGGAAGACAGACGTTATGGGCAAGTTTAAGTGCGACACAGCAGACAGAGACGAGAACCACCAAAGTTTTACTTTGACAGTTCTTGACTGACAAATAATTTGTATTATTGCAAACCAAAAGTGGAGACCAGAACCCACTCAAAAAAACGGGGCGTATTCCGAAAAGCATTAAATTTGGCAATGACAAATGCAGACAAATCAACAATCACTAAAAATTTGTACGACTTGAAAGCGAAAAAAAACAACAGCTAACAGCACCTATAAGAAATTGGCGGTTCAGTGGTTAAATGAAGCTTTGTGCTTCGTATCAAGTTTTGTGGTGGCAGACAGTTTTGAACTTCGAAATCGCCAACTTCTTGTAGCTGCAAACCGTTAGCGGTAAGTTTAACGCACCACACAACCGACAAACAAACAACAACTGACAACAAATAAATGGGTAGAGAAATATCAATTTTTGCGGACTATCATCAGAAGGAAAACTCTCTGACCAACTACTGTGGACTTTTAATGAAACTTCTTTACGAATACAGTCCGAGACAGTTTGAAGAGCTTTTGGCAACATTAGTAAAGACAGACACAAACATTATTGTTGGACCAACTTTCACTCAACAGACAAAGGAGGCGAACAGTATTCCAGATTTGGCAATCACCCAAAAATCGTTCTCTGTTTTCATTGAAACAAAAACAACTGACTGGTTTTACGAAGACCAAATAAACCGACACATTGCAGGTTTTAATCAATCTGCTGACAACAAAATTTTATTTCTCTTATCGAACTTCGACCAAGACAATCTTGACGAACATTTCAAGAAGGAAATTGCTGATGCTAAAAAGCATAAAATTATCCTTCAACCACTGACATTTGAGGACTTCGTTGGTTCGCTTGAACAAGTCTGTAACACTGACTATCTCAAAAACCTTCTTGAAGAATTTAAAATTTACCTTGACCGTAATGGACGACTACCAAAATGGAAATATTTACTTGATGTAGTTAGTTGTTCGGGGACATTGAATGAAATAAATAAAGGCGTTTATATGTGTCCGGACACAGGTGGTGCATATAGCCACCGGAGAGCAAAATATTTTGGTGCTTATGCCTCAAAAGTGGTAGCCGAAATTTTTGAAATCAAGGCAATTGTAGTTATTGAAAAGAATTTAGTAGAAGGTAAAATTAAATGGAAAAACATTGTAGCTAAAGACGATACACTTATTCAAGAAGCCAAGACAAAATTGCAAACTTGGCAATGGAGAATTGACGAAAATAAATCCGTTCCGTTGCAAGTATTTCTTCTCGACAAAAGAGAAACAACCAAGTTTATTAAGGAAACCAGTGGTGGAATGTTGCAGTCAAAAAAATACTTTTGGGACATTGCAATTGACTGCAAAACCTCAAAGGAGCTTGCAGACAAATTGCGTAATAAAAATTGGGGCAATTATGATTAAACAGAATACTGAACTTTCAATGATAGCAACTCGGACGGACAGAAAACCTACCGCTAACAGCACCTACAAGAAATTGGCGGTTCAGTGGTTAAATGAAGCTTTGTGCTCCGTATCAAGTTTTGTGGTGGCAGACAGTTTAGTGCTTCGAAATCGCCAACTTCTTGTAGCTGCAAAACGTTATAGCCAATGGTAAGACGACAACCGAAACGAATGAATTATAGAAAATGGATAGTATTAAATTAAACTTAAGATAAAAGGTCTGGTTTAAATATTTTTTGTTCTGACATTTGTAGTATTCGGCACACCCAAACCTTTAGCTGTAATGCTGACAGACCCTAAAACAATAATTCAATCAAACTAAAAATAAAAAAATGCCTGTATCAAATTCAGCGACATTGCATCACACGAGTATTCTGGTAAATGACATAGAAAAATCTGCCGGGAAATTGGCAAAAACACTTTCTCTAACCTGGAATATCTGGACAATTACTCCTGACCATTGTTTTGTAAACGGTGAACCTGCATCTTTTTCATTTAAAGCAGCCTTTGCACAAGTTGGCGCGGCAAGCCTGGAATTAATATCTCCTGTCTCCGGCAAGAGTATTTATGACGATCAATTAAAATTAAAAGGCGAAGGTTATCATCATACTTGTTTTGCCTATGCGGATTTAGAAAGTATGCAAACGGCTAAAAAAGAATTACTGGAACAAGGATATAAAATGGTACAGAACGGTTACACAGAAGGTGTATTTGAATTCTGTTACTTTGAATTAACTCAACCTGACATTCTTCTTGAATTACTCTATTTGAAAGAATTGCCACCACCGGAAAAAACAATAGGTTAAAAGGCATTAGACCGACGGAGGGATCACGGAGTGCTTTAGAAGTTGTAATAAATATAAACTGCTAAACCGCCGGTGAGAGACGGATGTAAGGTTAAAATTAAAACGCTGTTGATTATATTTATGTAGTAAAGCAATTATTTTTGGTATGCATTTGAAATATTAGTAAAAATTTGAGCAAAGTAATCATGCCTAAGATAGCAAAATATAAATTTTTTACATTTTTTATTTTTTCATATGATGCTTTGAATGAACCGGCTCATTTACATATCGCAAAGGAAAAAGGTAATCGTCAAAGATCAGCTAAAATCTGGTTAGAATCGCTTGAGGTTGCAGACAAAGGTAGTTTAAGCAAAGCTGATTTAGATAAAGTGCTTAATTTATTAAAGAAGAATCAACAGATATTAATAGACGCTTTCAATAAAGTTAAACAAGGAAAAAAAGTAACTACAATAAATTTCAAATAATATGAAAACTTTATTAAAAAATAAACCCATGTGTATTGAAAAAGTCACTTTTGATTCTCCCGGTAAAATTACACTTAAATTAGAGGACGGAAGAATAATTATTACACCACTGAAATATTTCCCGGAAATACAAAAATTAAGCGTTGATAGAAGAAAAAAATATACAATCGTTGATGACAGAACAATTTTTTTTTCTTATTCAAATTCAGTTTACCATCTTGAAGATTTTATGGGTTTAGAGAGTAATTGGAAACAACGATAACTGATTTTGTGAAATTTATCAGATTTGTAAGTATAAACTTTCCTGTCTTTTCTTAGCATAAAAACTTAAGTAAAATACAATTGATAAGTTATTATAATGCATGCAACCCCATATGGGGAAATCCGCAATACCTAAGACGACACATCAAAATCAAAACGAACTGACAAGAAAATAAAATATGATACCAGACTACCAATCCTTAATGCTTCCTTTACTTAAACTTGTTTCGGACAAACAGGAACATAAATACAGAGACATTGTTGAAAATTTGGCAACCGAATTTCAAGTAACAGACGAAGAACGTAAAGAACTTTTGGCAAGCGGCAACCAAGCAATTTTTGACAACAGAGTTGGTTGGGCAAAAACATATCTAAAGAAAGCAGGACTACTCGACTCTCCAAAACGAGCAACTTTTGTAATAACTCAAACAGGGCTCGACACATTAAAGAAAAATCCAGACCGAATTGATGCAAAATATTTAAGACAATTCCCTGCATTTTTAGAATTTCAAAATGCATCACGTAACGACAACGAAACTGAAGAAGAAACAACAGTTATTGCAATCAGCGAACAAACACCCGAAGAAAGTCTTGACAAAGCATATCAACGAATTAGAAAATCATTAGCATCAGAACTGCTTCAAAAAGTAGTTGACCTTTCCCCAACATTCTTTGAAAGACTTGTAGTTGAACTTTTAGTAAAAATGGGTTACGGTGGTTCAATCAAGGACGCTGGAAAAGCAATTGGAAAAAGCGGTGACGAAGGAATTGACGGAACAATCAAGGAAGACAAATTAGGACTTGACATTATTTATATTCAAGCCAAACGTTGGAAACCAGGCAACGTAGTTGGACGACCTGAACTTCACAAGTTTGTAGGTGCTTTGGCTGGACAAGGTGCTAAAAAAGGTATTTTCATTACAACATCAACCTTTACAAAAGAAGCATTGGACTATACTCCGAAAAATGAAACTAAAATCGTTCTCATTGACGGTGAACAACTGGCTCAACTAATGATTGACTACAATCTTGGTTGTACGACTCAACAGATTTACGAGCTCAAAAAAATTGACAGCGACTATTTTGGCGAAGAGTAAAACATACGTCAGAAATAAAGCCGAGCGCATACCATACCCAAACCATCGGCTGTAATGCTGACAGACCCTAAAACAATAATTCAATCAAACTAAAAATAAAAAAATGCCTGTATCAAATTCAGCAACATTGCATCACACGAGTATTCTGGTAAATGATATAGAAAAATCTGCCGGGAAATTGGCAAAAACACTTTCTGTAAGTTGGAATATCTGGACAATTACTCCGGAACATTGTTTTGTAAACGGAGAACCTGCATCTTTTTCTTTTAAAGCTGCCTTTGCACAAGTTGGCGGGGCAAACCTGGAATTAATATCCCCTGTCTCCGGCAAGAGTATTTATGACGATCAATTAAAATTAAAAGGCGAAGGCTATCATCATACTTGTTTTGCGTATGCGGATTTAGAAAGTATGCAATCAGCTAAAGAAGAATTACAAAGCCAAGGTTATAAAATGGTACAGAACGGTTACACAGAAGGGGTTTTTGAATTCTGTTACTTTGAATTAACTGAACCTAACGTGCTTCTTGAATTACTCTATTTGAAAGAATTGCCGCCACCGGAAAAAACAATTGGTTAAAGGTTATTAAAAGCTTGCCACTAATTACACGAATGATCACGAATTTCAAGATAACTTTTTTCTCAAACATAAAATAGTTCGTGTTTAATTTGTGAAATTTGTGGCTGATGCTCTTGCTCTTTGTCTATCTTCAAAAAGCTTGACACTAATTACACGAATGATCACGAATTTCAAAATAACTTTTTTCTCAAACATAAAATAATTCGTGTTTAATTTGTGAAATTCATGGCTGATGTTCTTGCTCTTTGTCTATCTTCAAAAAGCTTTGCCACTAATTACACGAATGATCACGAATTTCAAAATAACTTTCTTCTCAAACATAAAATAATTCGTGTTTAATTTGTGAAATTCATGGCTGATGTTCTTGCTCTTTCTCTATCTTCAAAAAGCTTTGATACTAATTACACGAATGATCACGAATTTCAAAATAACTTTCTTCTCAAATATAAAATAACTCGTGTTTAATTTGTGAAATTCATGGCTGATGTTCTTGCTCTTTGTCTATCGCAAAAAGCTTTGACACTAATTACACGAATGATCACGAATTTCAAAATAACTTTTTTCTCAAACATAAAATAATTCGTGTTTAATTTGTGAAATTCGTGGCTGATGTTCTTGCTCTTTGTCTTGATCAAACCATAGGAACGTTTCAATAATATTAATCAAAAAATGAAAGTAGAAATAATACTAAAGAGCTCCGGCTAGACCTTTATGGCTTTTCCGGCACTGCCACATCGCCTAAGCCGCAACACGTTATCTGCCAATTTAAAAAATAACATAATATGAAAAATCCAGACTTTAGTAATTTGAAAGCAGTGTATGTAAACTGCACACTTAAAAAAACACCGGAGATTAGTCATACGGCATCATTGATGGATTTATCACAACGCATTATGACTAAAGAAAAAGTCGAGATCGATACCATTCGATTAATAGATTATGAGGTAGCTAGCGGGGTGTATCCGGATATGACGGAACATAATTGGGATAAGGACGAATGGCCTCTGTTGTTCAAAAGAATTATAGAGGCAGATATCTTAATTGTTGGAACACCAATCTGGCTTGGCGAGAAGTCATCAGTTGCCCAAAAGTTAATTGAAAGACTCTACGCAATGAGTTCAATGACCAATGATAAAGGTCAATACCTGTTTTATGGTAAAGCGGGTGGATGTATAGTAACCGGCAATGAGGACGGAGTGAAACATTGTGCTATGGGAATCCTGTATTCTCTTCAGCATATCGGCTACTCAATTCCACCTCAGGCTGATTGTGGTTGGATAGGAGAAGTTGGACCCGGACCAAGTTATGGTGATAAAGAATGGAAAGGAAAAGAATTAGAACATCCGGTTGGTTTTGAAAGCGATTTCACAAATCGAAACACCACCTTTATGACCTACAATTTGCTTCATTTAGCCTCGATGTTAAAAGCAAATAACGGATACCCTAATTATGGAAATTCGAGGCTTGATTGGGATGAAGGTTCACGCTGGGGATTTGAAAATCCGGAATATCAATAATATCAAACCGGCTACAACATTGTATAAGCGTAATGCGAGCTGATAAAATGAGCATTTTTGTTGCTAAGAAACATCTTACCAAAAGCGTGGCGAAGTGCGAATATGAACATTAAAACAATTAACAAACATTAGTCGTAGGTGGAAAGGTTGGTGCTCCGAAAGCCCCATTCTCCAAGCTGCAAAACGTTAGCTGTCATTGTATGGCGACACTTTCAAACAGAGCAGGCATTAAAAAGGAAAAAAATGAAATCAAATTCTATTAAAAATTTAAAAGACGGTGACAAATGTAAAGTCATTGACGGTACTCATATCGGTAAATCCGGAATCGTAAGAGATTTTAATACAAGCAAAACAGGATATATTACAATTACTGTTGAGCAAAATAATGGAGTCAGGTTTAAAACACTTGGAAAAAGTGTGACTGTTTTGGAAAGCGAAAATATATAAATCACGAATTGTAAAATATACAAGAACAAAAATGTATTGGCGAATATGGCAGGTGACGTGGAAGTTTTGAGCTTTGTGTCGTAGAAATATTCTGTCATAAATAATATGATAAAAGTTTTAGTTACAGGTGCAACAGGAAATGTTGGAATTGAAGTAATATCTGCTTTAAAAAAACTTAACCATCAATTAGAGATATTTTCGGGCGTCAGAGACACAGAAATTGACAATGAGAAACTAACAGATTTCAACATTAAGAAAATCAAATTTGACTTTACCAGTAGTGATACCTTTGTGTCTGCCCTCCAAAACATTGACCTGCTTTTTTTGCTTCGACCACCACAGATTTCAGATGTTAATAAATATTTTGCACCACTCATTGAAATAGCAAAGCTATCTTCTGTAAAACACATTGTGTTTTTATCTGTGCAAGGTGTAGAGAAGAGCAAAATTATACCCCATCATAAAATTGAAAAACTTATCGTAGAAAGTAAGATTCCATATACCTTCTTACGACCTGCCTACTTTATGCAAAACTTCACCACAACTTTACGCAATGACTTAGTAAATCATCAAAGAATTTATTTGCCGGCTGGACAAGCCAAATTCACAATAATAGACGTAGAAGATATTGGTGCTGTAGCAGCAAAAGTGTTAACCGAACCGCAAAACCATATTAATAAAAGTTATGAATTAACCAACAACGAAATCTTAACCTTTACTGAAATGGCTGAAAAAATTAGTAGTGGAATTGGAAAGACAATAAATTTTATTTCACCTAATTTATTGCAATTCTTTTTTGCAAAGCGAAAAGAAAACATGCCTTCAATGCTTATCTTAGTGATGATTATGTTGCATTACTTTCCAAGATTTCAAAAAACACCAAAGACAACAGACTGCGTAAAAAATATTACAGGGCAAGAACCAAAATCTTTTGACAACTTTGTTCTCGCAAATATAAAACAACTACAATGACAAAAAGCACCGGCTATAACGCACTTACTCAAAAGGCGGAGCTTTGTGTTCCAAAGTCAGTTAAGTGTTTATGGAAGTTTAGTTTTTCATCCCGAAATTTCGGGATTGTGCTAAAAATCCCGCCATTCGGTTAGCCGTAGAACGTTAGCTGTGATTATTGGCAAAACAGATATGCCGAAGAAGACTTCTTCTGTCATCGGAATTATTGAAAGCAATCACGGATATCTGCAGACAAACCAAAACATTTTCATAGACAAAGTGTTTCTATATTAAAAACATGCAAACTACTAAAAATACTATTCTTATCACCGGAGGTGGCACAGGCATTGGCTTTGCAATAGCTGTAGCTTTTATCAAAGCCGGAAATGAGGTACTTATTTGTGGACGCCGAGAAAGCAAATTGCTTGAAGCGAAACAGAAATATTCACAACTTCACACACGTGTCTGTAATGTTGCGAAGAAATCAGAATGCGAAGATTTGTACCATTGGGCGACCGCTGAATTTCCCGACATCAACATGCTCTTCAACAATGCCGGAGTCCAGAAAGAAACTAATTTTCTGACAGGTGCGCCTAATTTGTATGATGAAGAAAGTGAAATTGAAATAAATTTGACTGCCGGCATTCACTTGTCTGCACTTTTCATTCCACACTTCTTGCAGCAGAAGAAAGAGTGCGCCATCGTCAATGTAACATCCGGCTTAGCATTTATACCGCTGAAAATTTTACCGGTCTATTGCGCAACCAAAGCGGGACTTCATTCTTTTTCAATTTCAATGCGTTCTCAGTTAGCCGAAACAAATGTTCACGTATTCGAGATTGCCCCACCGATTGTAAAAACAGAACTTCATCGCGAAGCAGAGGCACGCAAACAGTCAGAACGGGGAGTTCCTTCCTCAGTAGTCGCGGAGGCAACGCTTAAAGCCATAAAAAATAATCACTACGAAACAATAATTGGTCAGGCGAAGGTGCTGAAAGCAGCATCCCGTATTGCACCGGGTTTTTTTCATAGATTACTAAACAAATTAGCGGCTGGTTAACTATTAATAGTGATTGTTGCGACAATGTTTTGTAGTTGCAAGTATTGGTTGGGGATTATATGGTGACTCTGGATACTATAGTAGTCCCCCAAAGTTTCTGCTATGTATCCTCCATAGCCCATTCAATTCCATTTTTACTTAGTTATTATGTACATAGTACATTTAAAACTCAATTATTTATGATTTTCATAATTGTGCAGTATTTTGCATTTTGTATATATTTTCATTTAATTTAGAATGAATCTTATAAGGCTTTAAAAATAAATTTAAAAAATATGGAGAGTATTGTTTTATTTCCGTTTGCAGATTACTGGCTTTTTTATGCCGGTTTTACTGCATTTGTTCTGTTTATGCTTGCAATAGACTTAGGTATTTTTCACAGGGATGCACATGAAGTAACATTTAAAGAATCGCTAACCTGGAGTATTATCTGGATTTCTTTAGCTCTTTTATTCAATTTTCTTTTCTACAAATATGCAGGATGGAAATTTGAAACAGATCCGAGATTACTGGCTATTCCCGGTTTTGACAGTGTTGCAGCTTCAAAACAAGTTGGATTAGAATTTCTGACCGGGTTTATTGTTGAAAAAACTTTAGCTGTTGACAATATATTTGTGTTTGTTATTGTTTTTGGTTTCTTCGCTATTCCGCTAAAATATCAGCATAGAGTTTTATTTTTTGGAATTCTGGGAGCTTTAATATTCCGGATAATATTTATTGCAATGGGTTCGGTTTTGCTTCAATATCAATGGATAGTAATTTTCTTTGGCATATTTCTTATATTTACCGGATTAAAGATTATATTTGTTCCTGCTAAAAATATAGATCCTGAAAAGAATCCGATTATAAAATTATTCAGAAAATTCTTTCGGGTTACTCCAACATTTCATGGACAAAAATTTTTTATACGCAAAGAAGGATTGCTTTATGCTACTCCTTTAATGGTAGCTCTGCTTTTTATAGAAGTATCAGATATAATTTTCGCTATTGATTCAGTTCCTGCAATTTTTGCAATTACAAAGGAACCATTGATCGTATTTACTTCAAATGTATTTGCTATCCTTGGATTGCGTGCAATGTATTTTATGTTAGCCGGAGTTATTCACAAATTTAAATATCTCAAGTATGGTCTTGGAATTGTTTTAATTTTTGTTGGATTGAAAATGGCGTGGTTAAACGAAGCTTTCGGAGGTAAATTCCCTATCAGCTGGTCACTTGTAATAATTATTGCTGTCATTGGTTCATCAATTTTATTTTCATTGATAAAAGATAAAGAAAAAACGGATAAGCCTGATAATTGATTTATATTAACGAATATTTGAAAAATCCAGTTGTGAAAGATGTGAAATGCTTCAGCTTATAAAATTTAATTTAGTTTATCTTCGAATTAACATATAAGAAAATTTCCTTCATTACCCCATTTGGAGAGAAATATCAAACCCTGGTTTACTAAATGCAAAATATTTAAACCTTCATATTTCTAAGTAGTACCATTACAAATAATTTTACATAGATTCGTAACCTATTTTTTTAGTTTCGAAGAATCTAATTTTATTATTGGAGTGACAGTTCTAATAAGTATTTATTTAATTAAATATTGTATGTATGTTTCTTTACAAAAAAGAACCACTTAGACAATTTATTGAAAGTAATGTTGTTCAAAATACAATTATCGGATTAATAGTTCTCAATTCCATAACGATTGGTTTAGAGACTTCTGAACATATCCTTTTAAATTATGGTAGCATTCTTCTATTGGCAGATAAAATCATTTTAATAGTATTTGTAATAGAAATATTGATAAAGTTATATGTGTATAGGGTTTCATTTTTTAAAAATAACTGGAATGTTTTTGATTTTGCAATAGTAGGAATAGCTTTAATTCCGGCTTCTGGTTCACTTGCTATTTTAAGATCTTTAAGAATTTTCAGATCACTGAGACTAATTAAAAACGTTCCGAGACTTAGATTTATAGTTGAGTCACTTTTTCATTCATTACCAAGTTTGTTATGGATATTTGTATTACTGGCATTAGTGTTTTATGTTTTTTCAGTTATAGGGACAAACTTTTTCGGAGCAGCTTTTCCTCAATGGTTTGGAAATTTGGGTAGCACAATGTTTTCACTTTTTCAGATTATGACTCTGGAAGGATGGGCTGAAATGTCAAGAGCAGTAATGGAAAAATATCCATTGGCTTATATATACTTTATTTTATTTATTCTTCTTGCCTCATATACCACTCTCAATATATTCATAGCAATTGTTGTAAAC
>Ga0163153_10005314_pt1 | contig 15303 bp, 14 predicted proteins | sample OliLakLV19MP6IB1_FD_148629 | JGI IMG/M metagenome (GOLD analysis project Ga0163153, IMG submission 148629) | Freshwater microbial mat bacterial communities from Lake Vanda, McMurdo Dry Valleys, Antarctica - Oligotrophic Lake LV.19.MP6.IB-1 | ecosystem: Environmental > Aquatic > Freshwater >... | reverse complement strand
CGCCGAGCCGGCTCTCGATGCCGAACGCCAGAAGCGCCTCGCTCTCCTCCGCACGCAACTCGCCGAGGCGATCGCGGCGGAGCATTACGAGCGTGCCGCGAACCTCCGCGACGAACTGCACAAGATCGAGTCAGCGCCCAAGCCCGTTCCCGCGCCGGCCTCGATGCCGAGCACCGCGCCGACCAAGGCCACGCGCGCGACGCGGAAAGTTCGGACCGACCCTGATGGCGGCGCGGGCAAAGGTACTGGCGACGGTGGCGGGGGTGGTGCGGCATGAGCACACCTGGTCACAAGCCCCCGGGCAAGAGTGGTGGGACCGGGGGAAGTGGGGGAGGCGCGGGAGGCGCGGGAGGCGGCTTCGGCGGCGAACTGTTCCGCGGCGGGGCGGAGTGGCTGAGCGGTCGCGGCGAAGAGTCCGATGTCGTCATCTCCTCGCGCGTGCGCCTGGCGCGCAACCTCGCCGGCTTCCCGTTTGTCTGCCGCGCCAACCGCACGCAGCGCCAGGGTGTGCTGGATTTGGCGCGCCAGCGGCTGACGACAACGGGTGTCGCCGAGCGAGTGCTCTGGGTGGATATTCATCGCGCCGGGCCGCTCGAGCGCACGCTGATGGTCGAGCGCCACCTGATCTCCAAGGAACACGCGCGCGGGACGGTCGGCTCTACCGGGAGCGCGGCCGCCTCGGTCGCGACCGGAACCGCCGCGTCACAGCCGACAGGCTCCGAGCCCGCGGCGACCGAGCCTCGCGGCGTGGCGATCTCGCTCCCCGATGAATCCCTCTCGGTCATGGTGAACGAGGAGGACCACCTTCGCCTCCAGGTAGTTCGGCCGGGGCTTGAACTCAGCCGCGCATTCGCCGAGGTCAACCGCGTTGACGATCTGCTTGAGGGCGGGGGCGGGGGGGGTGCGGGCAAGCCGCTTGAGTTTGCCTTCAGCCCGCGATTTGGATACCTGACCGCCTGCCCGACCAATGTCGGCACGGGCATACGCGTGTCGGTGATGCTCCATCTCCCCGCGCTCAAACTCATGGGCGAGATGGACAAGGTTCGGCGCGCCACGCGAGACATGGGTCTGGCAGTGCGGGGTTACTACGGCGAGGGGTCGGAGGCCGCGGGCGATTTCTACCAGATCTCCAATCAGACGACGCTCGGAAAGCCCGAGACGATCATCCTGCACGAGTTCGAGCGCGAGATCATCCCGCAGGTGATCCAGTACGAGCGCGCCTCGCGGCGCATCCTGCTGGAGAAGCGGCGCCGCATGTTGGAGGACAAGGTCTTCCGGTCGCTGGGGCTTCTTCGCGCGGCCCGGCTGCTCACGCCCGAGGAAGCGATCGTCCTGCTCAGCGATGTACGCCTGGGCGTGCTCGCGGGGCTGGTGAACGATGTCGAAATCCAGACTGTGAACCAACTCATCCTGCTGACACAGCCGGCGCATCTGCAGCGCGTCATCGGGCACGACATGGACCAGGGCGAGCGGCGCGAGGCGCGCGCCGACTTTGTCCGCAAGGCCGTTGGCGCGGCCTGATTCTTGGTGGGCCGGCACTCCGTGCTGGCGGTAAGCGATTTGCGGCTACGGCCAGCACCCCGCGCGGTACACTGGCTCCTGTGACGAACCAGCGCGAACATCGCAGCGCGATCGCAAAGCCCCCGCGCTTTGTCTGGCCGCCGCGCCCGGTGACGCCGGCGCCAACCGCCACGCTCCACGCGGCGGAGGTCGTCCGCGGCCCGGAACTCGCACGCACCTGGCGGACAGCGCTGCAAGAAGCGCTCGACGACACGCGCCGCATCTGGCTGGACATGACGCTGCCGCGTCTCGACGAGCGGTTGGCCGAGTGCGCGTTTGTGCCGGATACCGCCGCGGCCTATTGCCCCAAGTGTGGGCTTGGGTTCGAGGCGGGCGACTCGCACGACCCGCATGACCCGAGTGATACATGCCTGAGGTGCGCCGGCAAGCGCCCGCCTTGGGCGAGGGTCGTGCGGATCGGCACCTACACGCCGCCGCTTGCGGATGTGATCCGGCAGATCAAGTTCTCGCGCTGGCGGAGGCTCGGGCGCGACCTGGGGCTGTTCCTTGGAGAGCAGGTCGCCGCCCAACTCCCGACGCCGCGGCCGCCGGTGATGCTGGTCCCGGTTCCCATGAGTTGGCGGCGACGGCTCTTCCGCGGCATGGACCACTCGCTGGCGATCTGCCGCGGCGTGCGGGATGGCCTGGGTGGAGATGCCCGGATCGTGCAACTGCTGGCTCGACGGCACGGGCCATCCCAGTTGGCGGTCCTGCCCAGCGACCGCGCGGGGAACGTTGGACGGTTGATTCGGCCGCGGCTTGGCGCGTGCCGGTCTGTTCCCCCAGATGCTGTGATCGTGGTGATCGACGATGTGATGACGACGGGGGCGACAATGCGTGCGGCGTGCCGCGCGGTGCGGGCGGGGTTGAAGGCGATCGGGGCTGGGAGGCGCGAGGTCTGGGCGGCGGTCGCGGCCCGAACGGAGTTGCCCGATGGGGACCGAGATGAGGGAGGGGATGAGGGCTAAAGCATTGGTAATCCACGAGTTCGGGTTGATCGGTCGAAACTGCGCCCGTGGAGCAGGTGTGGGGTACAGGGGGAAAAACTGCGATGATTCTCCCCAAGCCTTGACTGCCCGGAGGGGCTGACTACACTCTCTCTCGCCTCCGGATAACCCGCAGGCCGGGTGTCGCGCCCTCTGATGAGGGTTTGGCCCCACGATCCTTGACAAGTGAAGACAGTTGGGTGATCCGCGAGAATGTGCGGTCAGAGCGCCGGTGTGATACACCGGGCCCCTTACCGGGGCGGCTTTGACCGATCCAAACGGTAGGTCTGGGTTCACAGCCAGGCCGCTGTCATTCTCTCGTATCACAACCCTAAAAAGTTTGGGGTCGGCTCGAAAGGGTCGGCTCCAGAGAGAAGCAGTATTAGTCCCCGGCTTTAGCCGGCCGGGGATGCCAGGTCTTTCGCTTCCAAAGGTGAAAGGACTGGTCGACCCTCGCGGCACGAAAGTGACCGCGGGAAACAGGTCAAACCTCAAGTTTGAAGCCAAACTGCCGCGAAAGCGGTGGAGCAACGAACAACAATTGAAGAGTTTGATTCTGGCTCAGATTGAACGCTGGCGGCATGGCTAAAACATGCAAGTCGAACGAGAACCCCGCAAGGGGGGACAGTGGCGGAAGGGTTAGTAACACCATCGAACGTGCCCCGAGGTGAGGGATAGGCATGGGAAACTGTGCGTAATACCTCATGATCTCCACGGAGCAAAGATTTATCGCCTTGGGAGCGGCGATGGTCCTATCAGGTAGTTGGCGGGGTAAAGGCCCACCAAGCCTTAGACGGGTAGCGGGTGTGAGAGCACGGCCCGCAACATCGGGACTGAGACACTGCCCGGACTCCTACGGGAGGCTGCAGTAACGAATATTCCGCAATGCGCGAAAGCGTGACGGAGCAATGCCGCGTGCAGGACGAAGCAGCTTCGCTGTGTAAACTGCTGTCAGGGGCTACTAACTATGAAGAGCCCCAGAGGAAGGACCGGCTAAACTCGTGCCAGCAGCCGCGGTAATACGAGTGGTCCAAGCGTTAGTCGGAATCACTGGGCTTAAAGGGTGCGTAGGCGGGCCAGAAAGCGTCTTGTGAAATCCCCCGGCTCAACCGGGGAACAGCAGGGCGAACTACTGGTCTTGAGGAAGGTAGAGGCGGGCAGAACGATCGGTGGAGCGGTGGAATGCGTAGAGATCGATCGGAATGCCAAAGGTGAAGACAGCCCGCTGGGCCTTTCCTGACGCTGAGGCACGAAAGCGTGGGGAGCAAACAGGATTAGATACCCTGGTAGTCCACGCCCTAAACGATGCGCACTAGACTGGTGCGGCTCTCACGCCGTATCGGTCGTAGAGAAATTGCTAAGTGCGCCGCCTGGGGAGTACGGTCGCAAGGCTAAAACTCAAAGAAATTGACGGGGGCTCACACAAGCGGTGGAGCATGTTGCTTAATTCGAAGCAACGCGAAGAACCTTACCTGGGTTTGACATGCATGGATTAGTTCTTGGAAACAGGAATGACGCCCGCAAGGGTGGAACATGCACAGGTGCTGCATGGCTGTCGTCAGCTCGTGCTGTGAAGTGTCGCGTTAAGTCGCTTAACGAGCGCAACCCCTGTCGCTAGTTGCCAACACGTAATGGTGGGGACTCTAGCGAGACTGCCGGTGTCAAACCGGAGGAAGGCGGGGATGACGTCAAGTCCTCATGGCCCTTACATCCAGGGTTGCAAACGTGCTACAATGGCGAGCACAAAGCGAAGCAAGACCGCGAGGTGGAGCAAATCGCAAAAAACTCGCCCCAGTTCGGATTGCAGGCTGCAACCCGCCTGCATGAAGCCGGAATCGCTAGTAATCGGAGATCAGCTACGCTCCGGTGAATAAGTTCCTGAGCCTTGTACACACCGCCCGTCAAGTCATGGGAGCCGGTAGTGCCCGAAGCCGCCATTCTTCAGTGGTGTCTACGGCAAGATCGGTGACTGGGACTAAGTCGTAACAAGGTAGCCGTAGGAGAACCTGCGGCTGGATCACCTCCTTTCTAAGGGATTTCCTTAGACCAGACTTGCCGCCCCGTATAACACGGGACGTATCGCGGAGCGATCCGCACCTGGTTCGTGAGTTCATTCTCGTCCGGCTCCCCCCGCGAGGGTCATGCCGGGCATCAGACGTGCAAACGTCTTTCAACGGACCCCAACTGTCTTTCACGATATAACGCAGCGCCCTCGGCCTAACCCGCCGAGGGCGTTGTCGCTTTTGCATTGTTGACTTCGCGAGCCTCCGCTCGTGCCGGTTCCCCGTGGCATCGACTTTCTAGTCGATGTTGCCGCGTCCCGGCACGCTGGGTGAGTTCGTGGCGCCTTCCCCCTGTCTCGAACGTGTGCGAGGTCCGCGGGACGCGCGTCCGTTGCCGAGCAGGGCGAACGACGCACATGCGCGGAGTTCTGGTACATTCTCCCGCATTGCCCGAGGAGGGGTTGCCGACGCCGCCGAGATCAGCGCATACGGTTGCCGACCCGCCCGGGAATCGCAGGTTCAACCCCGGGCCAACAGAGGTATGTTGACAGATGCCAGGCACGCGTTCAGTTCCCGTGGAAGCCGGTGCCCGTGCCCAAGCCGGTTCCGTTGACGGGTCCGTGCCCGGAAACTTCCGCAACTCCATCCTTCTTGGCGATGCGCTGGCGGTCCTGCCATCGCTTCCCGTCCGCAGCGTGGACCTGACCGTCTTCAGCCCTCCGTACGACGGCATCCGGGACTACGGCAAGGACTGGAAACTTGACTACAAAACGCTCGGCTCCGAGTTGTTCAACGTGACGAAGGACGGCGGGGTGTGCGCGGTCGTCATCGGCGACGGCACAAAGGACTTCGCCAAGTCGCTCACCACGTTCCGATGGGCGGTGGACTGGGTGGATCGTGTGGGCTGGCGTCTGTTCGAGACCTGCATCTATTCGCGTCACGGCAACCCCGGCGCTTGGTGGAGCCAGCGGTTCCGCGTTGACCACGAGTACATCCTGATCTTCTTCAAGGGCGAGAGGCCGCGACACTTTGACAAGACAACGCTCATGGTCCCGTCAAAGCACGCCGGAAAGATGTACTCCGGGACCGACCGCTTGACCAACGGCGGATTCAAGAAGATCGAGCCCAAAGCTGTCAACGACATGAAGTGCCGGGGGACGCTCTGGGAGTATGCCACGAGCAACACCGAAGGGAACAAGTCGAAGCTGGAGCACCCGGCTACGTTCCCCGATCGACTCGCCGACGATCTGATCCAGTGCTTCTCGAAGCCGGGCGATCTTGTCCTCGACCCGATGTGCGGGAGCGGGACGACCTGCGTCATGGCGGCCAAGGCCAAGCGCGACTACCTGGGCATCGAAATCAACGAGGAGTATCACCGTATAGCTTTGAAGCGGATGCAGGAGGAAGTGGCCGATGACGTCCGCCTTTTCTAAAGACATTGCCAATGCGAAGGCCGCTCTCGCGTCGCTCCCGTGCGACTGGGAGGGCAAGAAAGCCATCCTGGCACTGAAGGAGGCCGACTACAACTGGCGGCAAATGGAGTGGTGGGCGTTCTACTTTGAATACTTGTGTCGAGAACGCCTCGCCAAGGTGTTCCAGGTTCCCGGCGAGCGTATCGGTTCGGTCAGGTTCGACCTCAAGGGCTGCGTCAACTGGGACATAAAGGCGAAGGCAATCAAGTCCGACTCGCACAGGTGCATTTTAAATGATCGCAGTTCCACCGACGCGAGCATCAAGGTCCACGGCGCTCACGGCCTGATGATCGCGCTCTGCGACGTGGAATACAACGATGTGAACCGTACCTTTCAGGCTTGGCATAGCAAACTCAAGGGCGGTTTGTCGGCCTATGAAAAAGAGCGGCGCACGCGGACCCCACTTTCCCGATACCGCAAGACTCACGCCGTTCTAACGGAAATATTGTTCCTCCAACTCGACAAGAAATCGGTCAGTCGCATGGGCGAGATGAAGCAAGGCCGTAACTCGAACGCCGCGCCCCGTCCGCGGAAGTACATGCTCGACCTTGAGGATATAGATGGGCTGCTTGTAGACCGGCTGTCATTCGTCAAGTAGGCCGGTCCGTGTTCTACCCGCCACCGTCGCCGTCGTGATCTCGTTCCACGGACCTTTTCGCCGCGCGTGTGGATCCAGCGGGGCATCCAGCCAAGGGAAGGTGCGAAGCCATTCATCAAAGCGTGCGGTCACTCGCCCGTGACCCTTGAATCGAAGGGGAATGCGCCGCGTGGAAACTCACGCACAAAAACGCCGCCCTCAGATTTCTCGGCGTAGAACACTGACCCCGGCGGCCCATCGGTCGCCATGAGTTCCTCGAAGCACACGTCAAGGACCTCATCGATATCGGTGAACGGGCCACCCAGCACGCGCGTGTTCAACGCGCTGTCGATGGCCAGTGCATACATTCGCGTGCCGGTCAAAGTGAGCATGGGGACCTCCTGCGTTCAGTGTACAAGGTTTCCAGAGAAAAAGCTCGTTTGCTCCCCAATGTCTCACCATGTGCGCGGCTTGCATTCCTGAACAGTTTCTGTTACCATGCCCGCACGGCGGGAAGCCGGCGCACGCCGGGGAATAGGGGGGGCGGGGAATAAGCCATCCAAACTCGGACCTCGCGGCGGGCTCTCTTTGCGCACAGCCGACCCCTCACGCATTTCCGCCTTTCGCCTCTGCTCCTCCGAGTTTCTTCCCAATCCGCATTCCACAATCCAAAATTCCCCCATCCCCCCCTGTTCAGGCGCGCGCAAGTTTCGGCTCTTCCCAACCTTCAGGGGCAACGCAATCCGCATTCCGCAATCCAGATCCTCAATCCGCAACCACAATCTGAAAGGACCACCCAATGCCCTTCCGCACCGCCGAAGCCCAGTGGACCGGGAACCTCACCGAGGGCAAGGGCCACATCAAGGTCCAGAGTGGCACGCTCGATGCGCCGTACGACTTCCGCGCACGCACCAGTGGGGGGGCCGATGGCAAGGGGACCAACCCCGAGGAACTCATCGGCGCTGCGCACGCCGGCTGCTTCACCATGCAGCTCGCCGCGCTCCTCGCCGCGGCGGGCCACACCGCTGAATCCCTCACCACCACCGCCAAAGTGCATCTTGAGAAGGATGGCCCCGGCTTTGCCATCCCGCTCATCGAGCTCGAGCTCACGGGCAAAGTGCCGGGGATGGACGCCGCGGCGTTTACCAAGCAGGCGGAGATCGCCAAGGCGGGTTGTCCGGTGTCCAAGGCGCTGGCGGGCGTGAAGATCATGCTGAACGTGAAGTTCGGATAGCGCGCCGGCGAGCGTGTGCGAACGCTACTCGGCGGGCTTTTCCGGCGCGGGCGGGGGAGGAGCGGGAACCTTCCGCGTCACGGCGATGTCCGCGAGGACGATCTCCAGTCCCGAGATCTTGTAGGTGCCGACCGTGCCGCGGGCCGCGTCGATGCTGGGGCGCAGCACAACATCGACGGCATCGACATCCATGGACCGGACGTCCGCGCCGAGGCCGTGCATGTGCATCGCGTTGCCGGAATAGTTTATCTGCCCGACCTTCCATTCACGCGGGGGTGATCCATCCGTCACGACTGCCGCACGCTCGCGCAGCACGACATCGAACGCGAGCGCGATGGGCGGGTTGTCGCACTCGATCATCAACGACACGAAGGGTGTGGCCGAAGGCTCGACGGTGATCCCGCCGCGGCCAATCTTCAAGGACTTCTCGATCGCCGCGCGGAGCGATTCATCCATGACCAACTCGACATCGTGAGTGCCCGCGGGCAGGACCTCGATGGTGGATGTGCGCTCCTCAGTCCAGGTGGTGATGGCGGGCGTGTCGTAGTCGGCGCAGACGGAGAGTTTCCAGATTGTCGTTACCTCGTGCGCGCCGAGCCCAAGGCCCGGGACCGCGCGGCGGAGATTCATGGCGCTCGCGCCGTTGGGGCTGATGCCGAGGCCCGTCTGTCCGCCCTCCTCGGGGAACTTCATGGCGTGCTCGCCAGCGCGGACTTCAAGAAGCGAAGGCTGGAAGATGAACGGTGGGCCGCCGCCCGGAGCGTTGCCCACCCGCCCCGGGCCGGTAGAAACAAGGATCACCCAGTCTGTCCCTTCAAGTACCCTCTGTCGCAGCGAGACGGACCACTGCGGCGAGTGGCGGGCATACTGCTCCAACTGCTCGGGGGTGAGCAGCGTGTTCGCCGCGGCATAATCCAGAATGTCGCCCCAGTTGACGGCCCATCCGCCAGCCATGTCGGCCTGGACCGCAAGTGCCCGCTCGATGAGCGTGGCAGTGCGGGGCTGGCTGAGCGAGCCCGCTTGCACGCGAGACAGCAACTCCGAGAGTTGGCCGGGGATGGTCGCGGGGCTGGCGGTGCGGGCCTCGATGAGGAGCCAGAAGTCGGGCTTGTAGGCGTTGATGTTGGGGCGCGCGGCGGAAGCGATGGCGAGGCCGACGAGCGCGACCGGCACGAGGATGAGGAACGCGCCCAGCGCGCCGAGCAGGGGCCGCTTCTTGCGGAGGCCGAGGCGGATGAAGCGTTTGTCGCGAAGGACGCGCCCGCACTCAGGGCAGCGGGCAGCATCACCATCGAGCGCAAGTCCGATGAGGTCGAACCTGCATTTGCGGCAGTGGGGGTGGTTGTTGACGCGCCTGCCGCGGAGTGCGAGGAAGAGAAGGATGCCGCCCACGACCAGCGAGCAGATCGCCAAGGCGAGCATCACGCCCATCATGGGACCGGTCATGAATCCTCCAGAGCGGCACTGGGAGCCGGCCCACCGAGGGCATCATCCCGCCGCGTTGTGCTCCGCGCGAATCCGCTTCTTCTCGTGCCGGATGATCTCGCCAGTCGTCAGATACACGATGTCCTCGGCGATGTTGGTCATCAGGTCGCCGACGCGCTCCAGTTCGCGCCCGATGCGGTAGATGAGCAGGCCGGCGGCGTGCGAGTTGGGAAACGTGGACATGAAGTTGACGGTCTCGTCGAAGAGTTCGCGGGTCAGTCGGTCGATCGCCTTGTCGCCCACGACGATCGACTTGGCGGCGTCCGAGTCCTCATCGAGCAGCGCCCGGAGGAGCGCGTGACATGCCATCGGAACGCGCTGGCCGAGTTCCAGCAGTGAGGTCGGCCAGTGGAATCCGGGGGGGGATGCTTTGGCGAGTTTGACGGTCGATTTGGCGATCGAACACGCGTGGTCGCCGACGCGCTCGATGTCGTTGTTGACCTTCAGGACGAAGGCGAGGGCCCTGAACTCGCGGGCGACGGGCTGCTGGAGCGTCATGATCCGGAAGGCGGCCTCCTCGATGGCGACCTCCTCGCGGTCGATCCGGTCGTCGCGGGCGATCACCGCCTCAGCGCCGGGAACGTTCAGATCCCAGAGCGCGGCGAGCGAAGACTCGAGCATGCCGACGGCGATGGTCGCCTCATCGCAGATCCTGCGTTTCAGGAGTTTTACTCCCTTGATCAGTCCGGTTTCTCGGTCGGGCATGGGTTTGACCGTGTCGGGGAGTGGCTGGTTGGCAGCACCCATCGGAGTGTTCATGCGGGAGTCTCGGGGGCGTGCGTGTGCGCTGGTCGCGCGGGGGAGCGGTACACGATAGCAGGTCTGAAATTCCCGTGTGGCCGGGCGAGGACGCCGGGGGGTCGGGGCCCGGAGCGCGGGTACACTTGGCCATGCCCAAGCCCCGGACGGCCGGTTTCAAAGGATTTGTGAAGAACCTCGTCATGCGTCTGGCGCGTCCGGCGTTGCTGCCGCTGCACCAGCGGATCGACCGGCTCGAGGCGCGTTTGGCGCTCGTGCGGCTGGACGCGGCAAAGTATCGCGGGGAACTGGAATACTGGCGCTGGCTCATCAAGAAGGGCGGCTCGGAGAAGCAGCACGGCGAACCCTTCGCGGTGGTGTTTGGCCGCTGGCAGCGTCACCGGTTGCTCAAACTGGCGGCGTATCTGGACCTTCCCCAGGACGATCGGCCGGGGAATATCGACGACTGGTGCGCCCAGAAGTCGGTGGTGGAGATCGGCGCAGGGCCGTACCCTGCGGTCGCGGCGGCGCGGCAGGGCTGGAAGAGGTGCGTGGCGGTCGATCCGCTCGCTAAAGGCTATGTGGAAGAGGGTCTGCTGCCCGCCGCGTGCGAGCGGGTGACGTACATCGAGGCACCCGGCGAGGCGGTGCCCCTCCCGGCGAACTTCGCCGACCTGGTGATCTGCGAGAACTGCCTCGACCATGTGAGTGACCCCGCGGCGGTGGTCCGCGAGATGTTCCGCCTGCTCCGCCCGGGCGGGCACGCCTGGTTCTTTGTCGACCTGTCGGAGCACCGCGACTACATGCACCCGCACCCGATGACCGAGGCGCGGGTGCGCGAGTTGTTTGCGGAGTTTGCGATGGTCGGGCAGGAACTCACGCCGCACAAGGCGCATCCGAAGGCGTATGCCGGGCTGCGGGTGCTGTTCCGCAAGCCCGCCGCCGCGCCCGAGCCGACGGTGCATGGCGCGCCGCGGCCCGGAACGAGCGGTGTGGAGATCAAGTCGCGTCCCGCGGCACCCAACTTCCAGATCAAGGGGCAGGAGGGGCCGCCCGTGGCTGCCGCGAGCGCGAACGGGACGGGTCTGCACAACGGCCATGTGGTGACAGCGGGCGGCGTGCAGGCACCGGCGGGTGCGCGATAGGTGCGCATCGGGTGGTCCGTGGTCGTTACACGTTGAAAACTCGTGGCCGCATCGGTCGATAGCAGTGATCAGCCATGACGATCAACGGCGCAAATCCCCTCCCTCCCCCCAGTGTTTTCCCAACGAATCCCTACCACATTTCGCGCGCCTATGGCACACAGCCGGGCGGGAGTGTTGATCCGGTGAAGGCGGTGCAGCGGGCGGTGACCACGCCGGTGCAGCCGGTTGCGCAGGTCGCGCGGGATGCCGGGGCGGGCGTTCTGCAGGACGAGAACGTGCGGCGGCTGGTGGCGGGGGTTGTGCCGGGGGGAGTGGCGTTCGATTCGGGCGGTGCTTCGAGACCGACCGGAGAATCGTTGCCGTTTTACAAGCATCCGGCGGACAAGAACGCCGCGGCGACGGCGGTGTCGGTCGGGCGGTCGCTCGATGTCCGGGGCTGACCCATCGGAGGGCGGGCGCGTGCAAGGCGGAGCGTTTCCCTCACGGAGCGGCCTCTCGCGGCAATGGGGGCTGGAAGAGGGGCTGGTCTTTCTGAATCACGGATCGTTCGGCGCGTGCCCCCGCGCGGTGCTCGCCAAGCAGTGCCAGTTTCGGGAACTGCTGGAGCGCGAGCCTGTCCGGTTCATCGTCGATGAACTCGAGGGGCTGCTGGATGAGTCTCGCGATGCGTTGGCGGGGTTCGTGAACGCGGACGCCGAGGGCCTGGCGTTCGTGACCAACGCGACGACGGGGGTGAACGCTGTTCTACGGAACCTGCGGCTGTCGCCGGGCGATGAACTGCTGACCAACAACCACGAGTACAACGCGTGCAACAACGCGCTGCGGTTCGAGGCGGAGCGTGCGGGCGTGAGCGTGGTGGTGGCGGAAGTTCCGTTCCCTCTCCAGGGTGACGATGAGGTCGTGGAAGCGCTCCTGCGTTGCGCGTCAGCGCGGACCAAACTGTGCATGGTCAGCCACATTACCAGCGCGACGGGACTGATTTTCCCGGTCGAGCGGATCGTGCGGGAGATGGCGGCGCGCGGCATCGACACGCTGGTGGATGGCGCGCACGCGCCGGGGATGATCGAGCCGGATGTGACAAGTGTGAACGCCGCGTACTACACCGGCAACTGCCACAAATGGATGTGCGCGCCCAAAGGCGCGGCGTTCCTGCATGTCCGCGCGGATCGGCGGGAAGGGGCGGCCGGTTTTCACCCGCTGGTGATCTCGCACGGGTACAACGCGGATCGGACGGACCGATCGCGATTCCGGCTCGAAGCCGACTACACCGGCACGGCGGACATGAGCGCGGCCCTGTGCATCCCGGAAGCGATCCGGTTCATGGAGAGGCTGTTCACCGGCGGCTGGCCGGCAGTCCGCAGCCGGAACCGCGACATGGCGATTGCCGCGCGCCGGGTGCTTTGCGGCCGGCTGGGCGTGGGTCCGCCCGCGCCCGAGTCGATGCTGGGCTCGATGGCGGTGGTGCCGCTGCGGGACCGGACGGATGCCGAGGCCGCGATCCCCACGCGGCACCACGATGCCCTCCAGGATCGCCTCATCCGTAAATGGAAGGTTCAGGTGCCGGTCATGCTCTTCCCGCTGCGAAGCAACCGGCGGTGGGTGCGGGTGTCGGCGCAGGTCTACAACGCCGCGGCGGAGTATGAGTACCTGGCGGAGGCTCTGGTCGGGGAAGGGATGGGGCGGTAGGAAGTCCTGAGTCCTGAGTCTTGGGTTGCTTCAAATGAGTGGCGGGAGGCGGACTTGGAACGTAGGCTGAAGGTGGTTCTCGGAGCCTGATTATGACCACGCTCGCCCCCAGCGCCCTTGGCACACCGGCACGCAAGGCCCCACCCGCCGCGGTCTCGCCCAAACTCCGCCCGCTGATCGAGTACCTCGACGGCCTGAGCGGGCGCGCGGACTTGGGAGCGCTGTCGGCGCTGCTGGAGCGTCTAGCGATCACGCGGGCGGACATCGAGGGGTTCTGCGTCTTCGGGTCGCGCGGCTACAAGCGGAACACGATCAGCGCTTCTCCCTGGTACGAACTACTGGGGATCTGCTGGCGGAGCGGGCAGTGCTCGACGATCCACGACCACGCGGGGTCGAGTTGTGCGTTCAAGGTGGTCGAGGGACAGGGCACGGAGGTTCGGTTTGAGTTGTCGCCATCGGGGCTGATTTGCCCGGTCGTCGCTACAAAGATGGACCCGGGGTACATCTGCGCTGCGGAAGATGCGGACATTCATCAGGTGGCGAACATGCAGGCGGCGGGAGTGAGGGGGGTGGGTGGGGACTTGGTCACGCTGCACATGTACTCACCGCCCATCAAGCGCATGACAACGTACTGCTACGGCGAAACGCGGCCCATGATCTCAGGCGGGTGGATTGATGGGGACGGGGTGTAGTCCCAAATTCATCGGCCGTTGATATTCGACTTTTGTAAGGTGTTCGATACTTGTGGATCGTCCGCAGGTCGTATACTTCATCCAGCGGGCTTGGGGCAGCGGGGCGGAACAGCGAGGGTCAACTGTGGAAGCGTATGACAAACTGAAGAAGATTCTGGCGGAGATCGATGACGACATGCAGAAGGCCATGGGCGGCAACCGGGCCGCTGGCACGCGCATCCGTCAGTCGATGCAGGATGTGAAGGAGGCCGCGCAAGAGATCCGAACGGCGATCCTGGACCAGCGGAAAAAAGAGGAAAAGCCGGGATGAGCCAGACGGTGGCTCAGAGCCTTGAACACAAAGCAACGCAAACCGCCGGAACGCCGTTGGCCGTCGCAGGCGCATCGCGTGCGGTTGGGGCGGCCGTGGCGGCAGGGGGGGCTGGGACCGGGGTTGCCCCGGCGGGCCTGCTCTTTGACCTCGAAGCGATCGACCTGACGCAAAGGTCCCGGGACCGTGCCCACATCGCCACGCGGATGGCCCATCGCGGCGATATGGCGCTCCTGGACAACATCCTCTGGGTCAGCCCGGACTTCCGCCGGAGCGTCGCGCTGAAGATCGTCAGGCCGGAGGAGTTCTGGGTGTCGGGCCACTTCCCCGGCAAGCCGATGTATCCGGGCGTGCTGATGGTCGAGTCGGCCGCGCAACTCTCCGCGTATCTCTACAACGCGCGACAGGAAAAGCCGCTGCTCGCGGCGTTCACCCGGATCGACAACTGCTCGTTCCGCAACTCGGTGGTGCCGGGGGACGAACTGCTGCTGCTCTGCCAGGAAGTGAAGTGGTCGCGCCGGGGCTTTGTCTGCGACGTGCAGGGCGTTACCGGTGGCAAACTGGCTTTCGAGGCGCGAATCTCGGGAATCTCGGTAGGCGAGGCGCAGGTGGGCTAACGGTCGGCGCGGCCACCCCCGGTGCCCTGCACCTTAGGCATCAGGTCGGGCAAGCCGGCACGGAGTGCCGACCCACCAAAGGCATCAGGGCGATGATGCTCCCACAACCCGCCATAGGCGTGCTGACAGGCTGGCCCGCCGAGGCATACACACATTCAGTCGTGATTGGAGTCGATCCGGCGGCGGATGCGCTGGCGTTGCCGGCCTCGCGCGGCGTCGTGGTGATGCTGGGTGGGGAGGAAGTGAAGAACACTGACTTGAAGGTCAGTGGCACGGGCACGGTGAGTAGATCGGTGTTCATGGCCGCGACGGGGGACTGCCGCTCTCTGACGCGCCGCAAACTCGCGCCCGCGGAGCGGGGCGTCCGGGCCGGAGCCGACCTTCGGAGCATCGTGCGCGAGGTGCGGGCGGTGGAGTGCGGGTCGGCGTTCGAGGCGGACCTCGTGTACCTGCTGCTCGCCAGGGCATTGATGCCGCGGGCCGCGAGACTGGTTGCGGAGCGGTGGCGTTCGTGGTGGGCGGAGATCGACTCCAACGCGCCGTTTCCGGAGTGGAGCAAGACGGACCTGGCCGTTGGAGGGGTCGCGCCGCGCTCGGCCTCGACGGCGAAGGGGATGGTGCGGGACGCGGCGGAGCACGAGGGGTGCGTCATCGGCCCATTCGCGGACAAGGACTCGGCGGGTCGGTTCATCGAACGGATGGTGGATGCCTTTGACTTGTGCCGCGAGCACCGGCTGCTGGTGCTCGCGCCGTGCGCGCAGGCGTGCGCGTACAAAGAGATGCGGCGGTGCGCAGCGC
>Ga0163153_10005308_pt1 | contig 15320 bp, 9 predicted proteins | sample OliLakLV19MP6IB1_FD_148629 | JGI IMG/M metagenome (GOLD analysis project Ga0163153, IMG submission 148629) | Freshwater microbial mat bacterial communities from Lake Vanda, McMurdo Dry Valleys, Antarctica - Oligotrophic Lake LV.19.MP6.IB-1 | ecosystem: Environmental > Aquatic > Freshwater > Lake... | reverse complement strand
TTTGCCTTCATGCATTACACTAACTGATTTTATTTTATTCAAATCTGTTTGCAGGCTTATGGAGGATAAAGCAAGGCTGCCGTACTTCAACTGAATTTGATATGCCCATGCTTTTTTTGAAAATTGCTGGACATAAGTACCCCAACCTTCGGCAGCAGTAAAAGAAGAACTGAAGTTTGTTTTGTTCCATTTAGGTGCAAAACGAATATATCCTTTCGGGCCATGATATTGAAAACCACCGGCATTTATAAATGTGCCATAGCTTGCCATTGCCCTGGCATAATGATCGCTGCATTCCACCTCATTAAACGGGTTCCGTTTTAACGCATGATACCGGTCATGAATTGTTTTAGTTAACAATAACGCTTCGTCTGTCATTCCTTCCGCCATCATGTGCGAAGCAACCTGGTGTTCAAAACCGCTCATGCATTCATGGAAATAACCCAATTGCCAGGAAGCCTTTACACCGAATGGCAGGGGGTCACTTTTAGGATTGGTATTCATCAGCATGCCACCCTCTCCCGGCAGCGCATAAGGCCTGCCTCCATGATGTGTTTCAAGGTAAGGCCCTACGTCTGTAAGAAAATTATATTTCCATAATGCTTTCAGTGCAGACAATGTTTTTTCTTCATCTATTATTCTTTCAGTAATCCCGGCCTGGAATGCCCATGCTATATTAGGGCTTAATTTGTTAATAACGGATAGTGCATCAGTCGAATTCAGTATTATTTCAATAATCTTAATTCCACCCTTATAAAGGGTATTGGCAATATTTAAAACATCTTTAGGAGCAATTATTTTGTTTTCAAAAATATATTTAAGAGTTGTCATTATAATAATGTATATTAACAGCAGTTGAACCCACCCAAGTGAAAACAGAGTACAATGTAAAAGTAAATGTTTAGTTCTGTTTAAAGGGTATGGCGGCTGGAGGTCAGAAAATATATAATATTTATTGCATTTCATGCCATCAGGGAGATGGAAAGGGCGACGGGAGTCGTTATCCCTCTTTACTGGAATCGGACTGGGTAACCGGAGATAAAAAGAGGCTAATAACAGTATTATTAGAGGGGCTTAAAGGGCCGATTACAGTAGATGGAAAGCCCTTCGACGGCAAGATGCCTAAACAGGACTTTTTGAGCGATGCTGATATTGCTAAAGTAATCTCCTTCATCAAATTGAATTTCAAAAATAACGCAGGCGTCATCCATGAAAAAGAGGTAGCCTACTTGAGGGATAAATTAAAGGACAATCAATAATGGAGTGGTCTGGAATGGATGGCTCGGAAAATGAGCAAGAGCGTTTTTTATAATAAGGGGAGAAATCATTTAAACACAATTATGAACATATTTAAAATTAAATAAAATGCAAAAATATTATTTTCAAAGGGATGGCGTAAGAAAAATAACCCGCCTTAAAGGAAGCGTGTTTCAAAACCTAATCGGGGGATTTTTTATTATACTTTTTCTTCTCCCACCTCTTTCACAAGCTCAGAACAAGGTTCAAGAGGGAAAATTTATTATTGAACCACCAACACTTGAAAATTTGGGGTTCGAATGGTATATTGATGGTGATGATAACCGTAATGCCACGGTAAAGGTTGAGTATCGAATCGCGGGATCGGGTAACGAATGGAAAAGGGGTATGTCTCTCCTTAGAATTGGGGGTGAACATATTGGAAGAGCGGGAATTGATTACACAACTCCCCATATGTTTGCTGGAAGTATTTTGGATGTTAATTCCAATACCAAATATGAGGCCCGCTTTACATTAGAAGATCCTGATGGGGTTGAAGGGGAAGCAGTTAAAGTAGTCAATGTTTCCACACGTGCTGAGCCTAAGGCTGCCAGTGGAGGAAGAGTAAGACATGTATATTCCCAATATTATACGGGTGAGAAATTAGAGCCGAATTACCCAGGTCTAGTTTCTGCTTATGGCGGTTCTAAAGAAACAAAGGGAGATTGGAATGTGGTAGCTGAAGATGTGGTGCAACCTGGAGATATTATTAAAATACATGGAGGACTCTATCAGGGGGTTCTTCTTAACTATCCTGATTGGCATAATATACCATTCGATGGAACTTATTTTTTCACGGCAAAAGGTACTGCGGAGCGCCCTATTATAATCGAGGCAGCAGGGGATGGTGAAGTCATCTTTGATGGGGCAGGAGCCGCTAATCTATTTAATGTCATGGCCACCGAACATCATATTTTTCAGGGGCTTACCTTTAGGAATGTCGGCAGAGTTTTCGACGCCGGCAGGAAACATTTAGCAGGAGCAAGTGATTTAACAATACGGAATTGTCGTTTTGAGAATGTTGGTGAGGGTATTGTGACAGAATATGCCGGTTCTAAAAACTTTCTTATTCAAGATAACGTCATCCTTGGTCGCGATGATCGTTATAGAATGTACGGTTGGGCTGCTCACCGGGAGGGTCTAATTCCTTACGGGACGCATCTACTGGATTCTTACTATGGGATCAAAGTATATGGTCCTGGGCATGTGATTGCTCATAATTCCATTGCATTCTTCCACGATGCCATAGGTATATCAACCTATGGCACCCCGGAGAAAGAACAGGAGTTAAAAGCGGTGTCAATCGATATTTACAACAATGATTTACACCTTATGGTCGATGACTTTATTGAGGCGGATGGTGGTGTGCACAATATTCGCATCATGCGGAATAGGGGTGTAAACGCTGCAGAGAGTGGAATAAGTGCTCAACCCGTATTTGGTGGCCCTGCCTACTATATTAGGAATGTTCTCTATAATATAGGACAGGGAGGAGCGCTTAAAATTCACGGAGGGGTACCGGGTCTCATAGCTTACCATAACACTTTCATTGCAGAAAACAACGCTGGAGGCGGACACCCAAATTCGAACTACCGGAATAATTTGTTTCTTGGTTCGGATGGGCCAACAATCATTGCTGCTTTCCCCTATACAACTAGCTATTCGGTAGCTGATTATAACGGGTATCGGCCAAATCGAGGTCCTGAAAGTCCTGAAAATCAATATATGTGGTTACCCCCTAAAGGGGAGCGGGAAGGATTTAAGATATTAAAGAGTTTGAGTAAAGCGAGTGGTCTTGAAGCACATGGTATAACAGTCGATTATGATATTTTTGAGGATCTTCAGAAACCGATCCAAGCATCGAAAGGAGATAGGCCTAGTCCTGTTTATCACGCAGTAGATCTTAATTTTAAACTTAATCCTAAGGGGAAGGCAGTAGATGCAGGCGTTATTATTCCAAACGTAAATGATAACTTCACCGGAAAAGCACCAGATTTGGGGGCACTCGAAGTAGGTAGTCCTGCCGTGATATACGGACTGCGCGGACTTGATCAGGGTCAAGAGTTCTACCGCTGATCAGGTAATAGTACGTGCTCCTCGTTTATGATCAGATGGTAACTTGAATCTAAGAGAGTATAAATCCAACAGTGGCGAAAAAAGCAATTTTTAGAACCCACATTTCGCATTTTTTATAGGTGCTTACACATATAATTTCTAAAAAAATAACACTATTAACGATATCGGAAGTGGTATTGCCTTACTGTATCATCATTTCCCAATACCGAGTACGTTTGGAACTGCCTGCGGGCCCTTTAACCTCTAGAGTAATCACCTTACGCACCCCTTTTTCCTTAAACCTATAAATCGGATTTTGTTCCGTCGAGCTATTGCCATGGCCGAAATCCCATGTCCATTTATCGATCGCTTCAATGGATTCATCCTTGAAGGCCACTATTCCCTTTTCCTCGTCGATAACCTTGAACGTCCATGCAGCTTTAATGGGCTCCAAAATTTTTTTTCCAACGGCATCAGTTGAAAGGCACAAAGATACGAGGCATTGTTAACCATTTTGAGATTGTGGGCGAGATTGACATGGCCTTCCCTTTTTCCTCCGTCCAAACCCAATATCGACCAAGAGAGGCCGATGACTTCATTTCCCTTAGTTCCGATTCAACGGCCCTTTGCGGCCCTTCGTAGGGAGCATAGTCATAGGGGTGATCCAACCTTCCAAAATCAAAATACCACTTTCCCATGTTTAAAATCATAATAATAGGCATAGTTTGCTTGTGGAAACTCGGAAACCCATGGTTGGCATCCCCACACCAATACCCATGCATTGTTTATGGGCGGTGTATAGATATGGTAGTTCTGCGCATGTACGCCACTAAAGTTAAAATGGTTTTCGATATAATAATCGGTCTGAGGTTGCCATTTCAACTGCTTGGGATCATATAAGGGGTTTTGAATAAAAGGGCCTCCTGAAAGATCGTCGTCGACCACGAGCTGAAATATATCGTTCATATAGCCCTCGGAGTTGAAACGTTCAAAATCCCAAAAATCGTCGTAGGCTTCTTACAGAACATAGATGCGGTTCAGGCCTTTGACCCATCCGATGGTCGCTTTTACGTCAAGGTCTTTGGGGTAGATGTTGGTGCCCATACCCTCTTCGGTATCGCTTAAAAGATCTGTATCATAGGTGTAAATTTCAGGTATTATTGCCCAATCGCTTTTGTCCCCGTCGATTCGTGGTATTTGATTTCTGGGGAATTGAAAAATCCGGAATATTCTCCCGTTTCTTGACGTGTTATAAGTTGGGGGACTGGCCGCTGGCTATCGATATATTTCCCAACAAATAGCAAAGGAAAAACAACCAGGCTATATTACCTTCCCGAAAATTTATGTCGCTTTTATTTTTCATAACCTATAGATACGATCTGCATTTTTATAGTATATTTTGTGGAGTTCTTCATCGGAAAATTGTCCTGTAATTTTTTCAAAGGCCCTGGACCAGCTTTTGTAGGAGCCGGCCATTAGTACCACGGGCCAATCTCCGGCGAAGACCAAACGATCCATCCCGAATTTTTCGATGACGTATAGGATATAGGGCTTTATTTTTTCGGCCGACCAATCCTTCCCGAAACGGGTAATAATACCCGAAATCTTACAGTTTACGTTGGGCAGTTCCGCTAATTTTTCTATTCCGTTACTCCATTGGGTAGTATCTGCATCTCCAACGTTCGGATTGCCTATGTGATTAAGGATAAAAATCGTATCAGGAAATTTTTTGGCCACCTTCACCGCTTCGTCCATAATTGGTGGAGTGAGCAATAGATCAAAACTTAGCTTACTGTCGACCAATGCTTTGAAGCCTTCCAAAAAATCGTTGGAACTTGCTGCATTTTTCGGGAAGCCGGCCCGTATGCCCTTAACCAAGGGGAGTTCACAAAGCTTTTTCAATGCTTTTTCCGTGCCAGGCCCTTGCGTAAGGTCCGCCTTGGCCACTATTCCCTTGATATTTGGTTCGGAAAGGGCCAACTGGCTGACCAAAGTAGCTTCCTTGAGACCTAAACCGGCGTCCGTTCCGCTTTCCATGAAAACCATTTTTCCGATGTTCGAAGTTTTCGTAGCCTTTCTATAATCCTGTAAATCGAAATTACGGTTGATTTTGGGCGAGTTTTTTAACCAACCATAGGATAAATTATTCAAATCGAACAAATGTACATGTGTATCAGTTTTAGGTATTTTCCTTAATCGGCTATCCACATTTTCGAAAGACCACATTGCATTGGGCATACCTAGCATACTTGCTGAAACATTAAGGAGGTTTTTGGAGAATGATCTTCTGTTCATATAAAAATAGCCTTTTGCAAACTATATCTCCTTTTTCGCAATCGTACCAAGAAGAAGCTTTGTTATATTTTTTTTATTAAATTATTACCTAATTATTCAATGGGGTGCATTTCAAATGGTCGCCCCGTTTTCGGTCGGTGGGGACGCCGACCGAGGGTGCGCTGTGGTCGGTGTGCCCACCAATATAACTATCGAACCCGGTTTCACTTTTCCTTTCATAGATTTTGCTTTAATCAGGTGATTTTAATTTGCAAAGACTGATTTACTGAAATTGCCACAGGATTTGTAAGAGATAGAGTGATATCATTTTTATCCTGCTTATAAGAAAGTGCAACTGATTTGCCTTCATGCATTACACTAACTGATTTTATTTTATTCAAATCTGTTTGCAGGCTTATGGAGGATAAAGCAAGGCTGCCGTACTTCAACTGAATTTGATATGCCCATGCTTTTTTTGAAAATTGCTGGACATAAGTACCCCAACCTTCGGCAGCAGTAAAAGAAGAACTGAAGTTTGTTTTGTTCCATTTAGGTGCAAAACGAATATATCCTTTCGGGCCATGATATTGAAAACCACCGGCATTTATAAATGTGCCATAGCTTGCCATTGCCCTGGCATAATGATCGCTGCATTCCACCTCATTAAACGGGTTCCGTTTTAACGCATGATACCGGTCATGAATTGTTTTAGTTAACAATAACGCTTCGTCTGTCATTCCTTCCGCCATCATGTGCGAAGCAACCTGGTGTTCAAAACCGCTCATGCATTCATGGAAATAACCCAATTGCCAGGAAGCCTTTACACCGAATGGCAGGGGGTCACTTTTAGGATTGGTATTCATCAGCATGCCACCCTCTCCCGGCAGCGCATAAGGCCTGCCTCCATGATGTGTTTCAAGGTAAGGCCCTACGTCTGTAAGAAAATTATATTTCCATAATGCTTTCAGTGCAGACAATGTTTTTTCTTCATCTATTATTCTTTCAGTAATCCCGGCCTGGAATGCCCATGATTGACCATATACCTGATCAATATGGCATGTGTCATAAGAACCCAATACGGTTTTACCAATTGCTGGATCCGGTTTGTGAATGAAATACTCTCCGTTAAACAATTCTCTTTCCATAGCAACCTTACCAATATCAAAGAATGATTTGCATTGGGAAGTAAATGCCTCGTCCTGCATTTCTTCAGCCATTAACTGCCCGGCTTTTACTGCTGCAAGACAAAGACCAACTATCCAGGCGATTTCTCCCGGCCACTTTGCGTCCAAGGTATTTTCAAGGCGGGAATCAACCATACCATTTCCGTTTGCGTCCTGCCTTAGAATAAATTCAATTGCTTTCTTAATATTCAGCCATTGGCGTTTCAAAAAAGAATTATCAGTCGTCATCCTGTGCTCACGATAAATTCCCAGGATGCGGCCTGCTTGTCCATCAATTGCGGGGTGTGTATCATACTCACCACGAAAACCAATATGCCCATCTTCATGAAATGCTATTCCAAGGTCAACCCGTTCCCGTGTATCTCTTTCAAGTGCAGGAAATATCCGGGCCATTGCCTGTGCATATTGCCATACATGGGTGCAGGTGCCAGGGCAACTGCCCACACCTTCCCAGGCATAAAACCTTCCCGATGAAAAACGATGGCAGGTTGTTGTTGCCAAAGTAGAAATGTTTAGAAATGTCCGTTCTAAAAACCAGTAAGGCAATGTTGAGTTTGTATAATAAGTATCACACCATAGTTTCGTTTGTGATGAAAGTCGTTCAAAATTTGCATACACATATTCGCATACTTCACTTGAGGATTTAAACTTTTTCGAATAATAAAGTTTTGTTTCTTTAATAGCAGGAAAAGAAAGATTAGGGAAAAACCAGCTTATACCATAATGTAATGACATTTTTCTTCCGGGTTCAACAACAGTTTGATTACATACACTGCTAATTAATTTTTCATCAAAACGTGCTCTTGCTTCTGCTTTATTTTCATTGATAAAAAGTTCTTTGAGATTAGCAGGATTTGCTTTTGTATTTATTCTTGTCGATGGATTAAATGACGCAAGACAAAAATTTCCGTAGTCCGGCTTTGTTAAAAAACCATCATCGCCCCAGTTATTATTGATCGTTTTTCCGGTAACGGTGAATAAGTTATTCGATTCTTTCGCTGCATTTGCCCTTAGGTACTGCTCATCATTTGCTGTATAAATAGCGGACTTATTTTCAAGCCAACCTGCTAAAGAAACTGCAACAGGATGGTCTGAAGTATTTTTAAAATGGAAAGAATAGATGGTGACAGGCAAACCGGAATCCTCTTCATTCAGTGGAATAAAAGGAGAATATACATTTATCATCAGTTCACAAGGAATTTCTTTGCTGGAATAATGGATAGTGGCCATGGGATAGGTAGCTTCAAAAGCAATTTCATCCCAATCATTTTCCTTCAACTCTTTAATCATTTTTTTCCCTTCCCATTCCATGCTTAATGCAAAACCCTGATCCAGCGGCCTGATGTCTTTTACGGGTTGTACATAATTAGCGCCTTCATACGGACGCAATTTGTTTTGGTTTCCCACTACCGTCTCATGCCAGGCTACTTCTTTGTAGATAACGCCAGTTTGATTTTTATTAAAAACATCCCAGAGCCACAACCTGCCATCGCCACCCAAATACACATTGCCGCACATAATGCCGCCCACAGGCATTCCTATATATTGCAACTCATTTTTGGTTTTTAAATATGTTGTTGGCATCCCCCTTTCATAAAGCTTTTCCATTGGGTTCTTTGATAAGAATTCTTTGGAATATTTTTCAAAATAATTATCCATCACTTTAAAATCCTGAAGAAAAACCCCGGATGAAAGCAGGCTGCTTTGCTTAATAAAATTTCTTCTTTGCATTTAATTTATATTATTTACTGAACAATACCAATCATTCCCTCAATCGAATGCGAAGAACATTCGTTCCATTTGTTACAAAAAGTGTTTTCTCATCATCAGCCAATGCACAATTTGAAACGGCGCCTGGAATAACTCCACCTGCGGCTATACATAATTAGTTAAAGAAAAGCAGTTTAGACTTTACCTTAACTCCTACTTCGAAACTCTACTTCTTAACAACTTTAATAACTCCTTTCATCATCTGCCAATGGCCCGGGAAAGAACAAATGAAAGGATAATCTCCCGCCTCTTTGGGAGCTGTAAATTCTAGTCGGAAGCTCTTTCCACCATTAACTAATGGAGTAGCAAAAAGCACTTCAGAGATTTTTGGAACGAAGTTTTTTTCATACCCGTCTTTTTCAATTGCCATTGCATCTGCAGCCTTCCCTACTTTTTCAGCGCTTCCCGGTTTAACCACTACCACATTATGTGCCATGTCGTCTGCGTTTTTGAAAACAAGAGTTACCGGACTACCCGCCATAACAGTGAGGGATTTTTTATCAAAGACCATTTTTGCAGGAACAGCGGTTAAATAAAGTACCGTTTTTCCGGGTTCCGAAGCTTCTGCGGTTTTCTCTTTCGCAGGAGCTGCAGCCCGGTTCCTCAAAAACTCCTTTACTGCGGGAGCATCTTTCAAATTATTGTAGTCTTCATTCGTCAGCGCCGCCCAAGCATATTTGGGCCACTGCGGATCATCTTTAAAAAAACCGGGCAGATCCAAAGTTTCCGGTGAAGAAAGTGGCGTTAACAAATATGCTGCCTTAACAGGATCATTTGAGAGGAAGCTTTTATCCTTTTTAAACATCTCCATCCATATAGGTTTAAGTTGTTTAAATGATTCGCTCAAGGCATAGTCAATGTAGTCGTCTTTAGGAAGTTCGGTTGCGGCTAATAGTGCATTTACTGTCGTTTCAGACTTAAAGTGACTAAGCGAAGCGATAGCTTCCAATCTTACTCTTTGTGAAGTGTCACGACTCATCGAAACCAGCTTTTTCAAGGCACCTTTAATTTTGTCATTCCAATAAAATAATACTCTGGTAGCCGCTGCTCTGACATGATGATCTTTGCTGCTCAACAACTGGTTAAGCAGCTCTTCATTAGGCTCATTAAACTGCTGGTATACCCATAATCCTTCCAGTCTGTTTTGTTCAAAATCTTCATCCGCCGGATTGAGCTTCTTAAGCCATTGCGATGTCGCGGGAAGAACCTTACTTGCCGGAAATTCTCTCAATTGTATCCGGGTTCTGTAACGCACGCGGTCTTCGTACACTTTAAGCTGATCCAGTAGCTGATCAATATCGAGTTTTGTAAGATCAACCGGCTTTAATAGTTGTTTATTTTTATAGGTGATCCTCCAGATTCTTCCGTGACTATGATCCCGCTTCGGATCGCGTAAAGCTCTTTCGCCGTGATTAATAATCGGGTTATACCAATCTACAACATATAAGGCACCGTCAGGACCAAACTGCAGATCCACTGGTCGGAATTTCGGATCTTTGGATTGTAGCAAAGGCTCTGTTTCGTGGCCTACAATGCCGCTCCCTTGTTCGGTAATACTATGGTGCTTAATTCCCTGAAAACCGATAAATGTATTAAAAAGTACATCTCCCTGAACCTTGTCAGGAAAATGGCGGCTTGAGACAACTTCCATGCCGCATGTTTTTGGTCTTGCTGCCGAGGTTAAAAAATCTTTCATCTCCGCATGTTTTTTCGGATAATCAATAGCAACCGTTAGAGGCGGAGCGAAGTAGTTCATGCCGGTAGACACATCCCCTATTAAATGAGTCCCATTCCGCGTAAATACGTTTCCCCACGGATTGGCATAAGGGTAAGAAATATAAGGTTCCAATTTCATGGTACGTGGTTCAAAACGCCATGTAGTTCCGTAGTCGTCTCTTCTCGGTCCGTATGGCGTCTCTATTTGCGTATGCAAAAAAGTACCCATGTGCATGTACAGTGCACCGTCCTGTCCCCAGGTATGTGCACTGATGGAATGATGAGAATCTTCAGTACCAAATCCGTGAAGCAGAATCGTTTTAGCATCGGCCTTTCCGTCGCCGTTAGTGTCTTTTAAGAATAAGAGGTCAGGAGCCTGAGTAACATATGCTCCTCCGTCGCCCAGTTCAAATCCAAGGGGCATGTACAAACTATCAGCAAAAACGGTGTGTTTGTCCGCTTTCCCGTCGGCATTCGTGTCCTCAAGGATTACAATCTTATCATTGGGCGCAGCCCCGGGAAGGTATTGAGGATAAGAGGGCATACCGGCGACCCAAAGCCGGCCCTTAGGATCAAAGGTTATTTTTACGGGATTACCGATAGGAAAATCTACCTCTGATGCAAAAAGATTAATTTCATATCCCTCGGGCAATGTAAATTGAGCTGTTGAAGGAATATTAGCCGGAGACTTCTCTGCTGCGTTTAAAGGCTCGAATTGTGTAGTATCATTTACAATCTTCTCAGCCCTCGCCAGATTGCTTTTCTCATCAATTTTGCTTTCTGACCAAACAATACTATCCAGTTGCAATATCATCCGGTCTAACTTTTTAAATTCGGATGGATAAGAAATAAGTCCTCCTGCGGGCTGCACCCAGGGCTCCTTTCGCCTACCGTAAATGTATTCGCCGTTTACGGCTCTGAACTTGTAAAAGAACTGTTGATTTTTATGATCAATTACTTTCTTCAGGTTCAGTAAATCTCCTTGTTGTTTCCATTTAGCAACCGGCAAATCTAACGCGGCTGCCATGATTTCGCTTACCAATCTATAACCTTTGTCGTTTAGGTGAATTCCATTTATTGTCAAAGAATCCGCGTACTCCATTCTCTTTATTGTAACTTCCAACAAGTCAATGAAGGGAATATTTAATGACTTGGCTACCTCTCTCATACCCTCCGTATACAACTGTAAATTTTTATTTTTGGGAGCAGGATCAGGCAAGAAACCACCTAAGTTCTCGTGGGTTATAGGAGAAAACAGTATAACCTCCGGAGCTTTTTGCCCGTTATATTTTTGTTTTTTCAAATGACCAAGATATCCGGAAAGCGAACGTTTGAAATTCTCCAAACTATCCGGTCCTTTAAAAGATTCATTAAGCCCGAAGAATGCAAAAATAATATCCGCTTTTTGCTGTTTTAGATGTTCATCTGCGGTGGGAAAATTCAGCGGCCGGGATTGTAGATTTATTTCATCTGCACTCCAACCCATATTTCTCACGGTAAGATTTCGTTCAGGAAAACTTTTATGCAAAAGAGTTTCGAAGTAATTATAATACTGCAACCGTTCAGCAAAAGTATTTCCTACAAAGACTATACGACTGTTCTTTGTTGGATTAAAGGGATAAACTTCTTTTTGCTCTACCTTACAAGAAAGTAAAAAAGAGAAAATTACAAATAAAAAAACGAGCAGGACCTTGAAGTTTTTGTAACGATATTTATTAATCATATAAGGAGGTATACCAGTTAGTAGCGGTATGAACAAAAGTACAATGACAGAAAAATTAATTTGAATTATCCTTTTCATAAATATCCTCTTAAGTTTAAAGATCTATTTTTTGGAATCCCGGCTTCAATACAATCTGCTTTCCTCTCCAGATAAATTGTCCTGTTACACTTCCGGGAAGGGTAATATCCACCCCTGTGTGGTTCAATTTTTACTTGGCTGAATCTGTCGGCAGATACATGAATGATGAATTGTCCTGGCTTTTTGTCAATAGCAATTTTTTTTTGGAAATGGTATACTCCATATGAATTGAGATATTTTGAAAGACCGCCTTTCTCAGAAAATTCCGATGTTGATTTATTACCGGTGTTGTTACATGACTGTAAGCCCAGCAATATAAATAAAATTGTAAAAAATGTTAAATGCTTATTCATTTTGAATAGAGGATTTATGTTCAATTAAAATAGATCACCACATATTTCTTTCCCGGTTTAATATTTAATTCGTAAGTATCACCATTTATTTTCCTTATGTTTTCATCATTACCTGATGGTTTCTTTTTGCTTTTAAATCTTAAAGTTCCGACACCGGTCACTCCTGATACGGAGATTTGTTTTTTATCCATCGCAACATAGATATCTCCCCCTGGTGCAGGCACTTTTCCTTCTATCCATTCAAGCCCTCCAAGATTTGGCTCCACTAAATATTCTGCATAACCGGGTTTCAAAGGCTTTACTCCTAAAAAATATTTTCCAAATAAATAAATCGGGCTTGCTCCCCAGGCATGACAAAGACTTTTTCCAAACGGCCGGCCATACATGGCATACTTATTTGTTCCTTTTTCATTGGGATCATATAGCTCCCAAAAAGATGTTGCACCTTCTCTCAGCATCCCTCCCCAATAATCTTTTATCTCTCTCCTTACATAGTCTTGCTGACCTATTGCACAAAGAGCCTCCAATTCATAAAATCGCATATAGGGTGTGGTAATCTTCAAAACATGATCATTCATCAGCACATTTGTTTTCACCGATTCTGTCTTTGCAGAATCTAAATAATTAAACATGAGGGCAAACATATTAGCATAGCGGGTAACCTCTTTTCCCATTTGCCCATTCTTTCTATTGTGTAAAAATACTTTTTGATTCTTATCCCAAAAAACAGACATAATTTTTCCCTTCAACTCTTTTGCTAAAGCTGAATATTCTATTGACTTTTTGGTGTCGTTCATCAGCGAAGCACAAAGCGCCATTGACTCAAGACTGCGGCAAAACAGTATTTGAATAGCGCTTAGCTCCCCTTCTTTTGAAATGGGAGCCCAGTCCAAAAAGACCCAATCGCCGGGAAGGCCTTCCACCATATTGTTCTTGTTTCTTCTTTTAAGGCAGAAGTCCATTAACGTAACCATTCTTGGATAAATCTTCCTGATGAATTCTTTATCTCCCGAATACAGGTAATAATCATAAATACTCATGAACCAATAAAAAGAATAGTCAAGGATGGTGTTGATATGCGTTTCCACAGGGTCACCCCCACGTAATGCCCACGCTGTTCTTTTAACCACCGGATCATCAAAGAACAAATAATAATTCATCAGGTAACTTTGGTTGGCATCGCCAGACCAAATCCACCTGTCACGTTTTATTCCATCCAGAAAAAATTCACGTGTACTAAGATGTAAAGTGTAGGCTGAAATATCCCAAATTCTATTGAGTTCATCATCTGAACTTTTAAAAGAACCACGATAGGTTAGCGGTAGATATTCATACAGCATGTCAACATCCTTAAACTCAATGTTACTGCTATACTGAATGTTCACATACCGGAAAGCCCTTGAGTGGTTAACAACAAAAACTGAAGTTGAAGTGTCTTTAATTACAAGATGGTCCAGTGTTTCGCAGGAATCAATTGAAAGAGCTTCTTCTGGTGATTCCCCATAATATAAATCAATTGTTCCCGAACCCTTTAATTCATTCAGTCGTACAAAACCAAATGTTTCTTTACCAAAGTCAACCAAAACAGAACCGGCTTTGCGTTCAATATTTACAGGAAGTTCTTCTCTAGTCTTCAGGCTGAACTTTGATGGAGCCTGTTCCTGATTGTTGAAAGTCCAGGCATCAGCTTTCACTTTCCAAAGGTCATTGATTTGCCCCGGAGAACTGCCGCGAATAGTATTACAGTACCAGGTTGTATCAGAAGCAATGGTTTTACCGGACACAAAAATGGAAGGGGGTGTAATTACATTATACACCTGCATCATAATAGTGTGCCTTCCTGGTGTAATTAAAATTTTATGTATATCCCCCTGCCAGTATTGGCCATCAATTATAACATTGTATTTACCTTCTGCAGCAATCGTAATTTCTTCTTCTTCCTTTAAGTCAACTTGCGTTGCAAAACTCACATTACTATTATGGTTGTACGTTCGCCACCACGGAGGCTGGAGTGCATTCCTTTTTGTCCTTTTCATTTGCACTTCATTACTTAACCAAATTTCAAAATCACCGGGATACCAAATCCATGTTGGTTTTGAATTCTGTGCATTGGCTTCGCCTGTCATAACAATAACAAGTAAACACAAAAGCAACTTCCTGAATTTAATGATACTTTTCACCTCTTTAATATTTTAAATTTTGTTGCCGCTTTTTCGGCTTACTTACCAGTACTTATTATTTCCCGTAACGAATATGCCGACTTTTTCCATTTTTTATCTCCTGAAAATATTCCCCATAAAGAAAATAACGGATGCTTTTCATCCTTGGTGTGATACATTTGAAGCATGGAGCTATGGTATAGTGTAGTTTCATTAAAACCACCTTCATACTCATCCATAGCACACCATAAAAAAATATTGCCGCACCCATCAATCTTTACTGCTTTAGGAAATAAATCTTTTAGCCATACTGAACGTAAACTATCCTCTCTCAAATGTATTTCACTGGTGCTGATTTCTTTGCCGGTCCATGGTCTCTTAACTTCATTTCTACCCGTATCTTTCAGCATCTGATAATTCCGGGTACCCCACCAGCCAATCTCGGTTATCCAGAATGGCTTGTCCTGCAATCCTTGTGCAATCATTTCGTGTCTAAACTTTGTAATCTTTTCTATTTCTAAATCGGCAGATGCGATTTCTCGAAATTTACCCCACATTATATAAAGATGCATGTTATAAATATCTACATAGTCCCGGGAGTTTTGCCAAAAGTATTCTCTGTTCTTTTTAGGCAGACTGCCAAAATCACATGCCAAGATGTGTGCACTCTTGTCTAATGACCGAATGATCTCAGCGCAGGGTTTAAGTATTT
>Ga0163153_10005307_pt1 | contig 15321 bp, 6 predicted proteins | sample OliLakLV19MP6IB1_FD_148629 | JGI IMG/M metagenome (GOLD analysis project Ga0163153, IMG submission 148629) | Freshwater microbial mat bacterial communities from Lake Vanda, McMurdo Dry Valleys, Antarctica - Oligotrophic Lake LV.19.MP6.IB-1 | ecosystem: Environmental > Aquatic > Freshwater > Lake... | reverse complement strand
GATTCCGTGGGTGTCCATCGCCACCAACACCGCTAACGCGCTGGGGATTTACGAGTTCATTGAAGCCTACGCAGATGGCGGTACAAACCTCTTGCCCGCGCGCTTCTTTCGTGTAGTATCGCCGTGATTTTTCACCCGTCGTAATGCTGACAATCTACCATCCCCCCACCGCATGATTTTATGAAAACAGCCCTCATCATTTTCGCCGCCTGTCTTGTGGCTGTGATGGTCCTTGTGCAAATCCCGCAGCCCACGGCGGAACGCTCCTCCCAGGCGACGTCCGACGCAGGGATTGATTTGCGAACGGACGTTGATTCCGATGCGACGGAGCGCCGAACTCCGGTTCGGCGCGAATCGAACGCTGCTTCTACCAGCGTCACCAATAAGCCAGTACCCGCCTCACTCGCCGCCCTGCCACCCACCGAACAGCGTTCGCTCGAAGAGCAGATGCGCGCGGCACAGCGGTGGTTTGCCCACGCGGGGAACTCCAGCAACGGAACGCCGCGCCTGGTTGCGTCCGTGCGCGGACAGAAGTTTGATTTCATCGCCGAGGACAACGGCGTGAGCGTGCGGCCGTGGTCGGGCGCAACGAACTGGTCGTGGCGGATGGCCTCGGGTGACGCCGTGAATGTCGCCCCGAAAGCCGAGAAGGAACGCGCCACTTACGCAAGGGGCGCAGGAGTGACGGAGTGGTTCGAGAACGGCGAACGTGGCGTCGAGCAAGGCTTCACGCTGGAGACTGTCAACGGCGAAGCGGTGCGCCGGATGCCGCTGCGCGTGGCCACCGAGTTGCAGCCCAAGCTGCGCCCGCAGGCCGATGGCGTGGATTTCCTGGATGCGAAGGGCGATGCGCAGTTGCATTACGACGGCCTCCACGCCTTCGATGCGGAGGGGAAAAAGCTCAAGTCGTGGATGGAGGTATCAACGGAACGCGGTGCATCGCTCGGCTTTGGATCCTCAACGCAAACCGTGCCGAGCAATGCTCAGCGCTCCCTTGCACACCAATTGACCCTCGCCGTGGACACCACGGGCGCGAAGTTCCCCGTCACCATCGATCCCGTCATTTCGTTGGCCGCCGAGCGCATCGACCATCCGGAGCCGGTGCCGGGTGATCTGTTCGGCGTCACCGTGGCGGCCTATGGCAATCTCATTGCCATTGGTGCGCCAAGGCATTCGGCTTCCTCCGTCAGTGACGCCGGCGTTGTCTATCTTTTCCGCCGCGGCGCGGATTGCGATGAGGAGTGGGAGCTGATGCAGAAGATCGAATCTCCGAATCCCTACAACCCCGGCTTCTTCGGCCGCACGCTGGCGATGGGCAATGGCGTGCTGGCCATTGCCGCGCACCGGCTCACGGCTTCGGGGGGCGGTGGTGATGTATTGGAAGATGTGGTGCAGGTCTATCAGCCCAGCCCGACCAACAGCTCCGTCTGGACGCGGCGGGTGGCCCTCAAAGATCCAGATCCCAATGCCACCTTCAACCCGACGAATTTCTTCGGCTACTCCTTGAGCATAAACTCGGATGGCTCGCAGCTTGCCATCGGCTCCCCGTTGGCCTGGTCCGAGGGTGGGCAGTTTCCTTTCAAAACCGGGAAGGTCTTCCTGCACGGCCGCGACACCGGAGGCGTGGAGAGCTGGGGATTTATCCGCACGTTCCAGCCGCCGCTCTTCGTGCCGAACGCGCGCTTCGGGCGGTCGGTGGCGTTGGATGGAGACCAGCTTGCCGTCGGGGCACCGGGTTATTTCACGACCAGCACCAACGGCTCGGCGTTCGTCTTCGAGCGCGATCCCGGCCCATCCTGGCAGTTGGCGCGCGAATTTGCCGCACCCACGCTGTCCGGCGCATGGATTCTAAAAGGATTCGGTGAACGCATCGCCCTTTCCGGAAACCATCTCGCCGTCGCTGCGCCGGAGGCCGATCTGCTCTACCGCAATGCCGGGGCGGTGGTGGTCTATGAACGGCGGACTTCCTACGATCCCGGTTTTGGCGGCACGCTGAAGGTTTGGTTTCATGGCATCCTGTATCCGCCCGGCCTTGAACCGTTTCTTTCAAATCCCAATCCGCCCCAAGCTCCCTTTGAACTCTCCAAACTCTTTGGCCGCGTTTTGAGTCTCGACGGAGGCACGCTGGTGGCGGGTTGGAGGGTCAGTCTCCTTCCGTTTGATCCCTGGGGTAAGGTCTCGGGACTCAACACGCTGGTGCGCTACGAACACCAGGGCCACGTCAGCCCCGATGTCGCCCTGAACTGGAAGCGCGAAGCCGTCACGCCTGTCGAAGCCTTCAATCTGGACGGCATCGCGAATGCCATCATCTCAGGCAGCCTGCTGGTCGTCACCTCGACGAACGAAAACCTGGGCGGCACCAACTTCAACTTCGGAGTGGGCGTCGCGATGCGTCGTCTCAATGGAACCTGGGCGGCCACGCAGCGGTTCGTGGCCGGCCTGCCGCTCGCGAGCCATGACCTCGCCGGCACCAGCCTCGCCGTCAGCGACGATCTGCTGGTGGTCGGCGCCCCGGGCTATGATGTGGGCGGCGAAGCCGACTCTGGCGCGGTTCATGTCTTCCGGCGCTTGCCGGGCGTGACCAACGCGAGTTCCGTCGCCCACGGCTGGACTCTGGCCGCCACCCTCGTCAATGACACTCCGCAGGCGAACGGCCGACTGGGTGAAAGCGTTGCCGTGTCAGGCGACCTCGTCGTGGCGGGAGCGCCGGGACGCAACAATGCCGGAGGCACCGTCTGGATTTGGAAGCGCACTTCGGAAGCTGCCGATGTCTGGGCTGGTCACGTCGTGCTCGGAGCGCCTTCGGGATTACCGGGTTGGAAGTTCGGTTCCGCCGTCAGCTTCAACGGCTCGACGATTGCCGTGGGCTCGCCGTTCGCGGGCGCAGGCCGCGCGCATCTGTTCCGGCGCGGAACCACGAACGATTGGCCGGTGCTGCAAACGCTTCTTCCCCATGCCAACGACGGCCGCTTCGGCGCGGCGCTGGATCTGGACGAGGATGACAACCTTATCGTCGGAGCGCCGGACGCGAGCGTGAACGGGGCGCAATCGGGCGAAGCCTACATCTATCGGCGCACGGAAACTGCGTCGGGGCCGGAGTGGGTCCAGGAAGCCGACCCGGGCAGCTTCGTCGCCGGTGGGCACGCGGGCACTAGTGTCGCGATTGATCGCGGCTGGGCCTTCGTCGGTGCGCCCGGAGAGGTGATTGACTCTGGCCGCAGCGGACGCGTGCGCGTCTTCCGCCGCAATCACACCACCGGTGATCCTTGGGAGGGTGTAGCCACGCTGGAACCGCCCGCGTCCCTAAACAGCATCGAGAAGTTCGGCAGCGCCATCGCGTTGGATGAACACAATGCCGTCATCGGCGCGCCCGGTGGAACCGCCAGCGGCTCGGCGTTCGTCTATTCGCGGGTTCACGGCGGAGCAGGCGCGTGGCGTTATACGGCGAAGCTTCTCGATCCCTGCCACGAAGCCGGTGATGGCTTCGGCAGTTCCATCGCGTTGGATCACGACAAGATTTTCGTTGGTTCACCCAAGGCGGACATTCTCTCCGCCGGCAATGCGGGGACCGTGACGCTCTTCGAGCGCCAGGGCACGACGTGGACGCTCCAGCGTGAAGTGCCGGAGGACAGCACGCATCGCATCGGCAGTTCCGTCGCGGTGAGTGGCGATTGGATGGTCATTGGTTCCACACGGGACTGGGACAACGATGTTGAAGGTGTCTCTGACGCGGGTCAGGTGTATGTGTTGCGCCGCCATGATGGCGCCAACGGCGCATGGAATGTGGTTCAACGCGTCGTTCGTCCGCTGTTACCTGGTGGCATTTTTCATGGGAACGAGGATGACTTCGGACTTGCGGTGGACATCTCCGACCGGGTGTTCGTGGTGGGATCGGAGGCGGGCGTGCATACCTTCGAGCTGGCGACGGATGGACAGGTCACTCATCTGGGTCCATTGCCGCCGGGCATGAACGATGTTGATTTCGGTCGCGCGGTCGCCATTCACGGCCAGCACATCGCCGTGACCGCCACAGGTTCCACGACACCCGGTGAGCGCGGCTCCGTGGCATTCTTCGTCCGCACGAACGAGCATCCAGAACCCTTCGGACAAATCATCATCCAAACCAGTTGGCACCGAGAGAAGCGAATCGGCAGCAGCTCCTTTGATTTCGGCGCGGCGGTGGACATTTCGGACACGACCGCCGTGGTGGGTGCGCCCGGCGATTACGACTTCGGTGGTGCCCGACCGGGGCAGGTTTACCTGTTCGAGCGGGATCGCGGGGGCCTCGGCAATTGGGGCAGCACCGGTTCCATTGCTGGCCCGAACCTCTCCGCGGAAGAAGGCTCTTTCACGCAGTTCGGCGCTTCCGTCTCGCTCGACGGCGACACCCTGGCCGTGGGCTATGCCGGGCAGGCGGAGGAGGAGTATTACCAGGGTGGCGGCGGGTGCGTTTTCCAGCGGCACGCCGGCGGGTTCAACCACTGGGGCAAGGTGGCGAGCATTGGAGGAGGGCCGAGCATGGCGGTCAGCGGTGACTGGGTGCTGGGCGGCGCCTATCAGCCTTACCAAACGGGTGCGTCCGGCAACGTCATCTACCCGCCTGCAGTCGTGACGTTGCATCACCGCAACGCCGGCGGTCCGGACCAATGGGGCGTGGTGCAAACCTTCACCGCGCCGAACACCAACCGCACTCACACCTGGAACTTCGGCCATGCCGTCGCGCTGGATGGCACCACCCTCGTCATCGGTGCTCCAGGTGAAAAGCGCACCGCCATCGACTGGACACCGGGCCGCGCCTTCATCTACGACGTGCCACTCAACTCCCTGCAAATCTGGAAGGACACGCTCTTTGCTGAAGAATACTTCACCGGCCCGATCACACCCTACAGCGGCCAGGCCACCGGCAATCTCGGCGACCTCGACAACGACGGCGTGCCCAACTCGTGGGAAGCCTATCACGGTCTGAACCCGCTCGTCGTCGATGCCGCGCTCGCCGGGCTGAAGGCACAAGGACTCAATCTTGCGACCGGCGAATTCGTCCTGCGCTGGCGCGAAGCCCTCGATCCGCAGGGCCTGAGCGTGACACTCCAGTGGAGCCGCAACCTCGGCCAGTGGTTCAACTCCGGCGCAGGCCCGTCCGTCGGCGACACGAAAACGTTCGCCATCACCACGGTTGAAACCAACGCCGACCACGTCATCAAGGAAGCGCGCGTTCCGGCCGGCGGTGACGCCAGGCTATTCACCCGGTTCGTGTTGTTGGGGCCTTGATTCAAAATGTCTGCTGCTGAAAAACTACCCACCGCATCACCATGAAAACCACGCAACTCCTCAGAGGCGCCGCGCTCCTGCTGCTGGTCTCCACCCTCCACCGCTCCAACTCATCTCGCCGGCTCGGCCGCTTGGCGGGCGCTCTCGCCATTGCGTTCAGCCTCCTGCACCCGTCGCCCGCGGCGGCTCAGACGCGAACCAATCCCTGTGAAACCGTGATGCAGTTTGGCACTGGCACATCCGCCTCCGGTGCCAAGCTGCGGCCCGGCAGCGTGGACCCGTTCTTTCAGGGTCTTGGCGCGATTTTTCCCAACAGTGGCGATACCTACGTGTTGACGGATCCGCCCGCCACGTGGATCGCCAACTCGGCCAGCGCCGATTCGCAGTGGGTCGGGCCATCGACTAGCGTGATCGATGATGTGGCGGGAGTTTACATCTACTACCTCCCACTCATCATGCCCTGCGCCGGGGGTAGCGTGACCGGACGTTATGCCGCGAGCGACCGCGCCGCCCTGCGGCTCAACGGCGCGCCGGTCAGCTTCCCGACGGCCGCCACCGGCTGGACGACCTGGACCACGTTTTCGTTCAACAACCTTCTGCCGGGTCTCAACCGGCTCGAGTTTGTCGTGACCAATTCGCAGCCGGTCGTCGGCGGCCCGCCTGGGCCAACCGGTTTGCGGGCGGAACTCACCGCCACGGCGACGTGCTGCCCGTGCATCGAACTGTCGTGTCCGCCGGAGATTTTGCTGACCACCTGCTCGAACGGTGCCCCGGCCAACTTCTCCATCACCGGCACGAACCGTTGCTCCACGAATCTCACGATCACGTGTAACCTTGGGGCGATCACGGGCATCCTGGTGACACCGAGCACCGTTTTCCCGATCGGCACGAGCACGGTCATCTGCAACGCGAGTGACACCGCCGGCCACCGCACCAACTGTTCCTTCCGGGTCGTCGTCCGTGGCGACAGCCGGCCGCCCGACATTCGCTGCCCGCAGGACATCGTCTATCCCTGCGGCGGGGCGGGCACGAACGTCTTCTACAACGTGAAGGCCACGGATGATCTCGACCCGGCGCCGGTCGTCACCTGCGTCCCGCCGAGCGGAAGTTTCTTCCCGCTCGGAACGAACACCGTGACCTGCGAAGCGCGCGACTCGTGCGGGCGCGTCAGCCGATGCTCGTTCCGAGTCCTCATCGCGTCGAACGGGTTTACCAAGACCTTGCAGGCGGGCATCGCCGATAACTTTCTGCCGGGCGGTCTGGAGCCGACGGCACCCGGGCCGTGCCTCGGCGGCAGCGGCTACTGGAGTGGGCAGCCATTCGACGCGTCGTGGCCGGGACGCCATGTGGCCCATAGCTTCGAAGGGCTCCCCGCCAATATCTCGGCCGCGAAATTGATCCTGCGCATGAAGCCGACGCAGCCGGCGTCGCAGGACGATCAGTTGCGCATCGGACTCCAGAATTGCGGCGCGCCCGGCCTGTGGGCGTTCGCGCAAACGGTGGCGTCGCTGACCGGCGCGGGCGGAACGTGGAACGCGAATCCGCCGACCACTTTCACGCTCGATCTCGCGTCGCTGCCCGGCGGCGTGAACCTGCTGGCGAGCCTCAACGCGCTGCACCGCCTAGAATTCGCGGTGGGCACCGAGACGCTGGTGGATTACGCGCGGCTGGAGCTCGTCTATTGCGGGCCGCAGAGCACGTTGTCGGGCGTGCCCTATTCGTCGAAGAATGCCTATCCGATCCATCAAGGGGACGGCGGCATTTCGTGGCGCACGGTCAATTCCAATTCCCCGCTGACCCTCGAACTGGATCTGGACATCGGCTTCGCGGATGGTTACCGCTTGGGTTTCGCGTCGGGATCGGCCGTGCACCGCATATGCGCTCCGATCAGCGAGTTTGCTCACGCCGAACTGACGACGGATTGGCCGACGGGCAATGGCACGATGGCGACGGTGAGGTTCGACGAGCCTGGGACCAATTTCAACCGGACGATGGTGACGCTCGATCAGCCGTCCAACTCAATCGGCAAGATGGTCGAAGTCTGGGATGACAACCCGGTGTCGTTGGTGAGCCGCTACTTCTTCCCCGGGACCGACGCGACAGGCGTGACCGTGCCGGACGCAGCCTGCGTCAAGGATATCGGCTTTACCTCTCACTATTTCTTCATGGACTTCACCAGCCCCCAAGAGATCGACCTCAAGGCTCCCGAAGTCCCGGCCACGCAGCATGGCGGCACCCTTGTCACTGGACAGGTCGGACCGGTGGTCATGGGCAAGTCCGTGCGGCTCTACTGCAATATTTCAGTCGCGGACTTCGGCTCCTTGTCGAAGGCTCCGAAAATGAGCTGGGTCTCGAACGCCTTCAACATCCCCACGATCTCCCTCCTGAACGGCGACGCTTGGATCGATGCGTTCGGCCCGCAGCAACTCACCATCTCCGACGCCGTGCTTTCGCAGGCGATCGCTGTTCTACCGAACAATCATTACGGCGTTTGCTCGCCCGCCTACGGCCCGTGGACGATCGACCTCAATGGCATGGCCGACTTTTGCCCGAACCCACCCGCGTGCCTTGACGGATACGTGGACATAAATCTTGTCGAGGAAATGAACTTCGGCGGACTGCGTCTCACAGCGGGCGACTTGGGCGCTTGCACGATTCAAAATAACGTCGCCAACTCGGTGGCTAACAGCATCATCCTAAACCTCCCGAACGGCCCTCTGACGATCAACGGCGCAACGTCGCTTGGCTCCGAGGCGTGGCCCAACAGCATCAGCGGCAATTCCGGGCCGCAGTCCTTCACCGCCCACTTCCCACCGAGCAACATGGTTTTCGTGAATGGTCAGACCTACTGTCCTTCGAGTGCGACCTTCACCGCGCAGCCGCAGTTCCTCGGCCAGTTTTATCAGGTCTGCATTGAGACGACTTTATTGCCGCAGTTTTCGTTCAAGAGTTTTCACACCGCTGGACTGAGCATCCCGCCCGGCTGCCTCACGCTCAGTTGCCCGACGAACGTCATCGCGAATGCCACCAGCGCGAGCGGCGCCGCCGTCAGATTCAATCCCAACGGCGCGACGCGCTGCGGCAGCAACGTCGTTGTCACGTGCGTGCCGCCGAGCGGCAGCGTCTTCCCGCCGGGCGTTTCCGTGGTTCAATGTTCGGCCATCGACAACCAAGGCAACCAGGACGAATGCCGCTTCATCGTGACGGTGAACGCGCTCACGCCACTGCAAGTGCGCCCGCTGCGTCCGGGCCTGCTCGATCTGCGCTGGACCGGGGACGCCGTGGTCGAGGTCACCGACGCACTCAGCGCCCAGCCACGATGGCGCGAACACCTCGGCACGACGGAATCCAACGGGGTGGAGCGCGTCATGCGAGTCGTTCCGTCCGGAGGTCAAAATTTCTTCCGCCTGCGCCAGACCAGTCAGCCTTAGGGTTGGCCGTCGGTGCTTGAGAGAATCGAAACGCTTTGCCGTGCGCAACCCATGATCGGCGCGGAAGACAGCGGCGTGAGCGTGCAACCGCGGGCCTGAAGGCGATGATCAACTGAAACCAACCAACGACTAAACCTATGAACTCAAGATGTTCTCTCCGTGTGCGGCTCATGTGCGCCGCGCTGGCTCTGGCCATGCTCTCACTGCTCTGGCTCGCCAATCTTCGCCAACGGCAGTCGGTGCCCGACAGCCAGTCCGCAGCGGAAAAACCTGACGCCGCGCCCAGGGGGGAATCGCGATCCACCGCGGCGAAAACGCCCGGTGGCAGCGGCAGCGCGGCAGCGCGACCAGCGTTGGCCGCCGCGGCCGCTACCGCCGTTCCGTCGCCAGCGGCCTGGTCGCTGCATGAAGATGCGCAGCCGCGCTCGCACCGGTTCAATCCTGCCAAGCCGACCCGCCGCCAACCGGTGCGCAGCGCGGCCGTGCGGATTGCGCCAAACTGGCTGGCGGACGTGCGCGCCGGGGATGCCGCCACCTTCGACCTGGGTGCCGGACTGATCGTGCGGGGCGTGTTCGAGTGGGCGAACCGCGAGGCTCTGCCCGGCGTGCTCACCTATGCGGGCACGCTCCAGGAACCAAACGGGGCGTTTCATCTCGAACATCACCCGAGCCGCGGCTGGGCGGGCAGCTTCCATCTGAAGGACTCCGATGAAATGGTGCAGCTCGTGCCCGACCGGCACGAGCCCGGCGTGACCCGGCTCGAGCTCTGGCCCCGGCGGGAAACGGTGTGCGCGAGCGTGGATGAGGACGGCGATCCGGCCACGCCACCGCCCGCGGATCCGTCCATTGATCACACCCTGCTGCAAAGCCGCCCCGGAGCGCCCAACGTCATCTACCTCGACTTCGATGGCGAGACCGTATCCGGGACGCAATGGAACGTCTTCTACAACTCCTTCAATGACATTCACGCGTCTCCCAGCGGCATGAACCGCGAGGAAATCATCGCGGCCTGGGCCCGTGCGGCGGAGGACTGGGCGCCCTTCAATGTGAACGTCACCACCAGACGCTCGATTTACAACGCCGCCGGTTCCGAGAGCCGCTGCATGGTCGTCTGCACCCCCACGCGGGCTTGGTATGAACTTAAGGGCGGCGTCGCCACCCTCGATTCCTTCAACAACATTTTCGTCTCCGCGATCTGCTGGTGCTTTAACGTGCAGAACTATGTGAGGTGCGCGGAGACCATCTCCCACGAGGCGGCGCACACGATGGGCAACAGCCATGCCTCGTGGGAATCCGACACCGGCCTCTACGAAGAGGAATACTACGACGGCCATGAAACCGACTGCGGCGTCTATTGGGCGCCGATCATGGGCAACTCCTTCGGCAAGGTCGGCACGGAAGGCCTGACCCAGTTCACCATCGACGATACCTATCCTGGCTCGACAGTGGGCGAGGATCAGCTCGACGAGATCGCCTACGAGCTCGGTCAACTGGACGACGTGCATTTTGACAGCATCGGCGGAGTGCCAGCTCCGGGCACCATGCTGACCTTGCAAAACGACGCGGTCAAATTGAAGGGCTTGATCAACTACGGCTCGGATGTGGATGCGTTTTGGATCGAACTGCCGGCGGGCGGCTGGGTTGTGAAAGCGGTGCCGAACCCCTGCGGCCCCAACGTCGATGTGTGGCTGGAATTGCAGCAGCAGCTTGCCCCGTTGTCGTATCAGCTCCTCAGGCGCAGCGCCAATGAAGGATCCACGTCCGGCGACAGTGCGAAGCTATCGCTTTCCGCGACGGTGGAAACTCCCCAGGCCGCAGGTCTCTACCGCATCCGCGTTGGCTCTGATCGATGCTCCGGCACCTACGGCTATCCCAAGTATGGCGGCGTGGGCACGTACACGCTCACCATCAAACGACTCCCGGGATTTGAATCCGCCGCCCCCGTGCTCACCGGTATCACGGCGTCGGGCCTGACGGTCGGATCCAAAGTGGTGACGGCACAAATCAGCTTCCGCGACGCCAGCAAGTTCGACAATTTCTTCAGCGCTTCGTCCCAGGTGTTTCTCGATCGGGTCGGCGGCGGGCTCTCCCTGGCGGGCATCCGCTGGAACAATCCCGCGTTCTCCACCGACGACTCCGGCAGCACTCCGGTGCATCGCGCCCGACAGGAATACCGCTTCAATGCGCCGGGCGGCTGGTGGGACAACGCGGAGACCGGCAGCTACCGCGTGCGCATCCTGGCCGGCGCAGTGTCCGACGTCTGGGGCAATGCCAATGCCCAGATCACGCAGACGATCGGCACGCTCGCGCCCGACACCACGGCACCGGTACTCACCGGCGTGGCGACGCCCGCCATCGTTTCCTCCGGCAGCAGTGACTCGCCGGCCATCACGATCACAATCAAAGATCAGTCGCCAATCCTCGTGACCGGCAATGGAGTAGGAGCCTTTGAAGCCATCTCCACCAGTGGCGGCGCCACGCTGCCGCTCACGCGCCTGCGTTACTCGAAGTCAGATGGCGGCCGCGAATGGGTGCTGCACCTGGCTCTGACGCCGCCCGCCAAAGGATGGGATCTCGACGACACGAGTGTTTACAACGTGGTGCCAAAGCCCGGCGCCGTGCGCGACACCGAGGGCCACATCTCAGCCTCCACCACCATCACGACCTTCACTGTCGCGACGACTCTCTGGGCGCAGGACTTCGATGACGCGTCCATCGGCCACGGCTTCACGCTGGCCGCCGGGTGGGAGACCGGCTTTGTCAATGGCGTCGGCGGACGGTTCGATGATCCGGCTCCGAGCGCAGGCAATGACACTCGCGTCCTCGGCTATGGCGTCGGTACGCATTCCTCCCAGTACGGCAACGGCCTGGACGCACAGGCGGCCATGACCCCGCCGATCAATACTCTGGGCTACGAGGGCCTCACGCTCCGCTATCGCCGGTGGCTCACGCTGCGCGCGGGGGATGCAGCCCGCATCGAGGTCAACAACGAAACGACGAATGATGCCTGGACGACGATTTGGAGCAGCCCGGCGGACCGAGGTTTCTACGAGCGAGGATGGACCCTTCACGAAATTCCGCTGCCGGCGGCGGTCGCCAATGGCACATTGCAGGTGCGGTGGATCATGGGCGCGACGGACCGGGACGGCACGGCGGGCGGATGGAATGTGGATGACGTGGAGATCGTCGCCGCCGGCACCTATCAGCCAGCACGGCTCGTGTTCAACCCGGCGCGCCAGTTCGCCACCGCAGTCGAGGGCGGGACCGACGCCAGCTACACCGTGCGCCTCAATCAACAGCCGTCCTCGTTTGTCGTCGTCAATCTCACGTCCGATGCCCAGAGCAGGCTGATTGACAATCAACTGATCTTCTTCCCCTCCGACTGGGCCACGCCGCAGACCGTGACCGTGGAAGCCATCAACGATGCGCTCGTGGAAGGATCCCACCGCACGGTTATCCACCATGCCTGCCTGACCTTTGATCCGCAGTTTCAGGGCGTCGCCGTGGACCGCACCGTAGGCGTCACCGACAACGACACTCCGCTCATCGTCAACCAGCCCGATGACGCCACGCTGTTGCCCGGCACCTCCGTCACACTGTCGGTCACGCCCGCCCGCGACCTGACCGGCGTGACCTATCAGTGGTTCCGGGGCACGCGCGGCAACACCAATTCAAAAAGCCTCATCATCGGTGCCACGAGTGCCAACCTGCTGGTCACGCTCCCGGCCAGCTCCACCGGCCCGGCGCTTTACTGGGTGCGGGTGAATGCGCCGGGCCGGCCGTTGCGGGAAGAGCACAGCCGGCAGGTGACCCTTTCACCACTGACCGGCTTCGCCGCTTTCAAACAGCGATTGCTTCAGCGCGGCTACACCCAGGCCCAAATCAACGCGCCCGGATTCGCCGAAGCCGATCCCGACGGCAACGGTCTGAGTCATTTCGCCGAGCACGCCGTCGGCATCTTTCCCGGACAGGAACCCTCCGGCATTGGGAACGTCGAGCTGGCACCGGCCGAAACGGGAGGCGTGGGAGAACTCGATCTTCTGGTGACCCTGCCGCCACTCCAGCCGGACGTCCTCTACCTGATCCAATCCAGCAGCGACCTGACCGGCTGGACGGCGGTGGCGGAATTGACCGGCAACCCGTATAGCGATTCCGCGCCGGTTGTTCGCGTGCCGAGCCTCGGAACTGGACGGCTCTTCGGACAACTACTGGTGACTCCGCTGCCTTAGTGACGACGCCAACAGCCTTTCCGCATCATAAGCTCATGAAGTCATTGTTCTCCTTTGTCGCCTGCCTGCTGGCCGGTGTCGTTCTATGGCAACTCACTCACGGCGGCACTGAACTCCGTGCGCCGAGTCCCCAATCTCCGATTCGGCGCGAAACGAACGCTGCTTCTGCCCGCGTCACCAATAAGCCAGTGCCCGCCTCGCTCGCCGCCCTGCCGCCCAACGAACAGCGATCGCTCGAAGAGCAGATGCGAGCCGCGCAGCGTTGGTTTGCCTACGCGGGGAACTCCAGCAACGGAACGCCCCGCTTAGTCGTGTCCGTGCGCGGACAGAAGTTTGATTTCGTCGCCGAGGACAGCGGCGTGAGCGTGCGCCCGTGGTCCGGCGCGACGAACTGGTCGTGGCGGATGGCCTCGGGTGACGCCGTGAATGTCGCCCCGAAAGCCGAGAAGGAACGCGCCACCTTCGCGCGCGGCGCGGGGGTGACGGAGTGGTTCGAGAATGGCGAACGTGGCGTCGAGCAAGGCTTCACGCTGGACGCAGCCAGCGGCGAGTCGGTGCGCCGGATGCCGCTGCGCGTGACGACGGCATTGAAACCGCTGCTTCGTCCCGAGGCGGACGGCGTGGATTTCGTGGACGCTGACGACAACGCCCAGTTGCACTACGACGGCCTGCACGCCTTTGATGCGGAGGGGGAAGAAGCTCAACGCATGGATCGAGTTGCCACTGGAGCGCGGCGTTTGCGCCGCTTCAATGTCACATCCTGCGACGCGCTCCGGTGGAGAGAACGCTCCGGCTCAGTTCACATTGAAGCGGCCTGAAGGCCGCGCTCCTGAGAGCCACGCGCTGACTCTGGCCGTGGACACCACGGGCGCGAAGTTTCCCGTGACCATCGATCCGGTCATTTCGTTGGCCACTGAGGGCATCAACCATCCGGAGCCGGTGCCGGGCGATGGGTTCGGCGTCACGGTTGCGGCCTATGGAAACCTCATCGCCATCGGTGCGCCGAAAAATCAGGTCGGGCCGGTGGCGAACGCGGGCGTCGTGTATCTCTTCATTCGCGAGGACAACTGCGCCGAGGAGTGGTCGTTGCTCCAGAAGATCGAATCACCGAGTCCCTACAACAACTGCCAGTTCGGGCGCACACTCTCACTCGGCGACGGTGCGCTCGCAGTCAGCGCGCATCGGCTCGCGCTCGTCAATGGCGGTGACGTGCTTGAAGATTGTGGTTCACGTTTTCCAGCCCAGCCCGACGAACGGTGCCGTCTGAACGCAGCGCGCGACGTTGAAGGAGTCCGATCCCAATGTGCCGGCCAATCCGACGAACTACTTCGGCTATTCGCTGAGCGTTAATCCGCAAGGAACGATGCTCGCCATCGGTTCGCCTTTGTCGTGGTCTGAAGGCGGGCAATTCCCCTTCAAGACCGGCAAGGTTTTCATCCACGGACGCGACACCGGCGGGGTGCAGACCTGGGGACCGATCCGGAACATTCAACCGACGCTCTTCGTTCCCAATGCCCGCTATGGACGGTCAGTCTCCATGCATGGCAGCCGCATCGCGGTGGGGGCGCCCGGTTATTTCATCACCAGCACCAATGGTTCGGTCTTCGTTTATGAGCATCACTCTTCGGGGGCCATTGAACTTCCCGCGCCAACTCGGGCTGGCAATTTGAGTGCCGCAGGCTTTGGAGAACGCGTTGCCCTTTCCGGCAACCAACTGGCGGTCGGCACTCCAACAGGTGGCGCAGTGGTGACGGTTTACGAACGACGGGTTGATTATCCTTCGGACAATCTCACCATCATCAGTTGGCATCCAGGAATCCTCCACGCCCCGGGCATCCATCCGGGCGCACCCCTCCGGCCAGGCGTCGGTTTCGGCAGCGTTTTGAGCCTCAACCAAGGAACGCTCGTCGTCAGCGGGCAAACCCTCGCCTACGCGGACGAAGACGTGGAGAACGATGTGCCGATTTATGTCCGGGTTGATTCACTCGTGCGCTTCGAGCATCAGGGCGATGCAGGCGGCAACTCGGCGCTCAACTGGAAACTCGAGGCGAACACTCCGGCGGAAGCCTTCAACCTGCGTGGAATCGCGAACTCCGCCATCTCGGGCAGCCTGCTCGTCGCCACTTCGACGAATGATAATTAGTGCCTGAAAGAAAACTCACGCCGCCGCAGTGGCAAGGGCGACGACAGCGATCCTGGGGTGCGAATGTTTGAACTTTCTTTGAACGTTTTGGGGCTTTCCACGATCCGATCTTCAAACATTCACCACCATGCGCCATCACTTCCAACACCAGCCCGACCTCCAGATCACGCCCATCGAAAAGATTCGTCTGCCGCTCAAGAGCCGCGATGAACTCCCGCCCATCCTCGCCGGCCTGCAATGGGTCTGGATG
>Ga0163153_10005306_pt1 | contig 15322 bp, 6 predicted proteins | sample OliLakLV19MP6IB1_FD_148629 | JGI IMG/M metagenome (GOLD analysis project Ga0163153, IMG submission 148629) | Freshwater microbial mat bacterial communities from Lake Vanda, McMurdo Dry Valleys, Antarctica - Oligotrophic Lake LV.19.MP6.IB-1 | ecosystem: Environmental > Aquatic > Freshwater > Lake... | reverse complement strand
CCCAGCAGTCGCCACAGCGGCAGCAAGAAAATAGATTGGTGCTCGGAAGCGTTCGCCAGCGCCGACGCTCCCGAGCGTACGGCGAGCCGAATCCGCCGCATTTCGTCGCTTTTCGGCACCGTGTCGGCAAAATACTCGGCCACATAGGCCGCCAAGGCGGGGCGGCGAATGATCGTCTCGACCGCCGCCGATTCCGCGCCGCGCGGCGGAAGCGGAGCCACGACCACGCGCTTGGCGTGGCTTTCGTCGACGTAGTTTTCCAATTCCTCCGTCAGCTCCGGATCGGCGTCATCCGCCGCCGGAAAAATCACCGTTTCGCCCGTCGCGGCACATTTGCCGGCGAGGGCTTCCAACGACCGGGAGGCCGTCGATCGGCGATTCACGCCGTCTTGACCGCTGATCGCCGCGATTCGGTAGGCGGTGCCCCGTCGGAGGAGCACCGTCAGTCGGTCGCAGCCGATGAGCGTACGCCCTTCGTTCGCCAAGGCGTACGCCGTTTCGGTCAGATTAATCGTGCCGTGAACCGCCGCCGAAAAACGCGACTCGTCCTCGGCGTCGGCCGCCCGCTCGACCGCCTCGCGACGATCCGCAAACAAATGGAACCGCTCGACCGCCTCGGCCGCGTCGCCGATGAACTTCAAGCAGCCTTGCCGGGCGGCTTCCGTCTCCACGGCCAGGTCCATCCAAACGGCGCCCCGCAACTCGCCGCAGGCGACCAAGGGAAATAGGACCCGAGTGTGATTCAGATAACCTTGGACGATCGGCCGCCCCGTCCGCCGAAGCTCGGCCAACATCTCGGCCATTCGCCCCTCGTCGAATTGGCCGGCGTCGATTTGGCCGGCATCGACCGGCGCTTCGGTCTCCGCCGGACCGATGCGATGCACCAGCTCCCACGCGCCGTCCCGCTTCAGCAGCCGAATATCCGCGGCATCGGCGGCGACCACTTCCACAAGCTTGGTGAGCCACAGCCGATAGTACTGGCGATCCCCGAGCACCTGCTCCGCCGTCGTGCGCAAGTCGGCGAGAACATCGCGCAATCGGCGCTGCGCCTGTTCGACGGTAATCGACGTACCTGCACCGGACATGGGATCAGACTGCCCCCCGAATACACTAAGCGATATTCCCCATTGTACTCCGCAAGGAAGTGAATTCCACGCGGCCGATCGCACGCGCCGGCCCGACAAGTGCCCGAGTCGAGCGCATTTTCGCACGTAATTACCGTTGACGTCCGACGTCGCGGAAGCCCGACTGCGGCGAAGATGCACCGAACAAACGATCGAAGGACAGTGCGGTAACCCGGCGCTCCGCCGCCGCTACGGCTTTCCTGCCTTGAGCGCGCCGTCGGCCGTGATCGTCATCCGTTCTTCGGCGGCCACATTCTTGAACTCGCGCGGCTCGCGGCCCGGAAACGTGATCCGCAGATCGAAGGTCTTCGCATCACCGAGCCCGATGTGGATCGGCGTCGAGTCCGCATGGGCTTTCTCGGCCAGCATCGGCCGCGCCTCCGGCTTGCCTATTTCGCCGGCGCGAAATACTTCCACGCGCGTCCCCACGGCAAACGGGTTCGGGGCGGCCATGCGCGGAAAGAGGTCGCAGTAATTCCCCGGCTTCGGCGTGGTATTTACGAGCAGCGTGACGTCGTTCCCGGGACCGCCGACGGCGACGTCCGGCAAGCCGTCGTCATTGAGATCGCCAACCACCACCGGGTCCGAATCCCACCCCTTCATCTTCCGCAGCTCTTCAAACCGGCCGTCTCCCAGGTTGGCGAAAATCACTTCGGTCCCATACCGCGGCTTGGAGACGACCAGGTCGCGCCGGCCGTCACCGTCGAAGTCCGTGACGACGGCCCGGTGCAGGTACGGATCGCGGCCGCGAAGCAGTTCGGTGAGCGGCCCCGGCTCGAGCCGAAATCGGCCCCGGCCGTCATTTCTAAAAAAGCCCGCTTCCGGCGTCGCGGCAAGCAGCAGGTCGAGCCGCCCGTCGCCGTCCAGGTCTTCCACCAGGATCGGCGTCCCCGTCGCCGGAAGCCCCATCGTTTGCGTGACGTCGAGCAACTCGCCCGCCGAATTCTTCTTGAGTACCCGGCCGAAAGCGTCCCCGCCGTAACTGCCGTAGCCCGTGACGAGAATTTCCGCGACGCCGTCGCCGTCCAGGTCGTGGTCCGTGTGGAATGCCGTGCGAAGGAACCGGTTCTTCGGGTTCTCTTTGGTGTCCGTCCAAAGCTTCTTAACGGACTCCGGCACTTGTTCCTTGAGCGGGTGCGTGAACGGGGCGACCTCAAATATCTTCACTCCAGGGTTCCACACGCCGTTCGATCCGCTCGCGTTGTAGGCGTCCGGGTGTCCGTCGCCGTTCAAGTCGACGATCTCCTGCGGACTAAAAGTGCCGAACGATTTCTTGGCGGTCAGGGCGAACGATTTGCCCCCCTGGTTGAGAAAGTCGGGCGTGTGCAAACCGCTGAAGTCGAGCCAACCGTCGCCGTCGAAGTCCCACACGAACGTTCGTCGTCCTTCCGCCGAGGGGAGCCGCCAGTCGACGCCCAGTTCCTCGGTAACGTTCGTGAACGCGAGCTTGCCGGTTTCCCGGAACTGGTTCTTGAGGAACACGCCGTGCCCGGCCGGGCCGTGGATCGTGACGATCAGGTCGGTGTCGCCGTCGCGATCGTAGTCGATACCCGTGAGTCCCCAGAGCCACCAGTCGTGACTGGAGAGTTTCCCCCCCTTCTTCTCCGTCAACTCCGCCTTACGACGATCGAGAATCTCGCGCGACCCGTTCTCGGCGCCGTCGACGACCCGGAAGGTGATCGGGCTCCGGGGACTCTCCACCGGCGCATCTTTCTTCGCAGTCGCAGGAGCGTCGCCCGCGGCCGCATCGACGCGGCCGGTCGAGAGGAAACTCAGAACGACGACGGCGATTGTCGCGAAATCGGCGACGGTGGCGCCGTACTTCCGCGTCGTGACTCGCGAGCGGTTCGACATGGGGACACCTCGACGGGAAGGTCGTATCGGGGGAAATCGATGCACTGGCGGACGCTGACGTAACGCGATGACGACGAGCCGACGGACTATTCCCGCCGGATCGAGAACGTGCGCTCGAGTTGCGAAATGTTGCCTTGCCGGTCTTTGATCGACACCGTGAGTCTGCCGCCGGCGAGTTCCGAAATCGGTCGCGCAAGCGCCAGTTCGCGGACTCCCGGCGATTTTCACCGAGAATTCGCATCCGCTCGTTGGCATGATTGTAGAACCGCCGATTCGGACCGCCGCCGTCGTCGGTCGTCCCTTCCAGGGCGACGATCCGCACGGCGTGGATATCGGCATTGTCGTAACGACCGGCTTCCGCTCCCTGGTGCGTCCACGACCGGTTGGGGTTCTCGCCGTTGAAGGGATCCCAGCCCTGGTACGGGTCGCGGCGGTCGCCGGGGGCTCCGACCCAGCCGGCCGTCACGCTCCCCTCGGGCACCGCGCCGTTGGGAAAGCTCTCGCGCTTATACAGGCTCGACGTGCCGACCAATCCGAACGGGGTTCCCTCGGGCAAGTGCTTCGATTTCACGCCGTCGTTCTTGTGCAAGCTCGTCAATGAACGGGGCTCGTCGACACCGTAGATGCGCCGGTAGGAAACCAGGGCGCGCGGCCACTGCTCGTTGTACTTCGGGTCGTTCTTGATGAGCCGCATCTCGGCGGGCTCGCCGATGGGCCGGCCGTCCTTGACGAGATACAGCCCGCTATCGACCACGGGATGCGATTCGGGCCGCTTGCCGTAGTGATGATTGGCCGGACCCGGCGAGTAGCACACGAGCAAGTGGTTGTCTGGCGCTCCGGCCGGATGCGTGAACTTGCCGACGCGGGGAGAATCCTTGTCGTCGAGCACCGACGTGTCGGCCGGATTGTCGCTGCTGTTGACGAACGGCGTGAAGGCTTCGATGCCGACCGGGCTGAAGGCCGATCGAACGCCGGCGGGCTTGCCGTTGGAGTGGCGGCCCATGCGAAGGAAAGCATTCCGCGGATCGTCGACGTAGGCGGGGCCGAAGCCGGGCACGCTCGCCGGCGGCCGCTCGGGGAGTTTATAGAGCGGCCCGAAGCCGTTGTTGTTCAAGTTGTAGTAGTCTTCGACGATCAGGTTGCCGTCCGATAGCTGGGTCTGAAAGTGAATCGCGTTGGGGCGATGAAACAGGGCGCTGACGACCGGTTCCCAGTTCGTGCCGTCGGGATGGATCGACCACAGCCCCCACACGCGAATATCGCGCAAGCCTTGCGCCTCGTAGCTGCTGAACAGTACCCGCCCGTCGCGCAAAATCGTCGGGTGCAAGGCGCTGCCGAGGTTGATGTAGCCGATCATCTCGACGTTCCGCCCGTCGTCGTCCATGACGAACAACTGCAGGCAGGGCCAGGTGTAACCCTTGTTGGGCCGAAACGCGTTGCGATTGCTGACGAACATCACCTTGCCGCCCGGCAAAGGGCACGGCCCCAAGTTGAAGACGCCGTAGCCCGGATCGTCGGCGGTCCAATTCGTCATGCCCGTATTGGGCGTGAACTGCTGCTCGGTTAGCCGGACGATCCGCCGCGACGCGACGTGGATCTTGTAGATGTCGGCGCTGCCGCCGTGGCGGCGACCGCCCCCGACGTCGGTGAGATTCTCGAGCCGGGCGTAGTACACCCATTGGCCGTCGAACGAAACATACGGATCCAGCACCGAACCGGGACTCCCTTCCACCAGCACTTCTTCCGTACCGTCGGGCTTAAGCAGCATCAAGTCGCCGCCGGGGTCCATGAACGCCGGATGAAACACTTCGGCGAAAACGGGGTGCGTTTCGCCGCCCGCGCGGGGGACGCGAACATAAACGATCGAATAATCGCGCTTCACCGACCGATCGTCGGCCAGATCGGGAACGCGCACGTCGATCGGATCGCCATGGAGTTCGACCGCCGATACCGGTGCGCCCGCTCCGGCCGACGCCACGCCGACCAGCGCGATGGCGATGACATAGTGCACGTTCATGGCCGGTTCTCCCTCGATGCCCGTGACGCGACACGCTCGAAAGCGTGATTCTCCGTGGCGGCAAGTCGCAAAGCAAGCAACGGCCGAGCCCCCGCCGTCGCCCCACGCGGTATCGAGGTGGTCGTCGTCCCCCCGGTCGGCGGCCAGTTGTCGCTCCCCGGCGCGAGCCGTTGGTGCGTCGAGACGTCGAACTCGATCCGGTCGATCACCGGACTGTGCGGATACGGCGGTTCGGCCGCTGGTGCCCGACGCCGAAACGGCGGTCGCGAGGAGTCCGGCGACGATCAATCAAACTGCGCCGTCTCCATGCCGCCACACGCACCCTTTCATCAAGGGGCCCATGTACCCACGGGCCCCTTGATCGCTTACTTCTGCAGGAACTCATCCTTCAGCGTGATCGTCGCCATCTCCGACGGCTTGGAAAGCTTGTCTTCGGCGTCGGTATACGTGGCGAAGAAGTACAGCGGCATCCCCGGTCGCAGCCGATTCACCAGCGGTTCCGCGAGCGCGCCTTTCGATAGCGCCATCGCCCCCCGGCCGTCGGCGTAGGCCGAGACCCACACCTGGTACTCCTTGGCCCCTTCCACCGGCGTCAGCGCCACGTGCGTTCGAGTGCCGTCGTTGAACTGCTCCGGCGCGTAGAAGCGAACGATCTTCGTCGCCGGACCGACCCCCTTCTCACGCAAGTCGGCGATCGGATTCGGCAATCCATCGGCCGAGCTCTTCTGACGCAGCAAGCCTGCCGCCTCGCGCTGGATTCGGACCGGCAGGTCGGTCATGTTCGCCGCCGTCGCGTACTCGACCGTCAGGTCGTCGATCTCGATCGACTTCGACGCCACGGGCACGATCTCGTCGACATACAACTGGTGGGTCGGCATCTCAAAAATGATCTTCGACAACTTCACCGGCAAATCGACGATCCCTTCCGCCGAATGGTTCCACCAAACGGAGTCATGCTCGCGGTAGTCGTCGCCCGGAGAATTGCTCGGTAGCGGAAACCGCAAGTATCGCCGGCCGTCGAAGTTGAAGTTCGACCAGGAGTGAGTGTCGTCGCAATTCCATTGGTCCTTGCTGCCGATGCTCTGGAAGATTTCTCCCTTCGCGTCGACGATTTCGTACACGACCCGGCCCCAGCCGGAGTTGCCTCGCACCCAGAGCCCCAGCGCCTGCGCTTGGCCGGGAATCGCGATCGGCTCGGCCGGCTCCAATACGCCGTAGCGGCCGGTGAGATTGGGCTCGCTCGTCGGGGCCCAGCACGTGATCCGCAGGAATTGTGACGAGCGTTCTTCCAATCGCACGGGCTCGGCCTTGTACGGCGCCGGCTCGCGCGGCATGTCCCAACTGTTCGTGGCGTAACGCTCGTCCGGTTTGCCCGTAAACGTCCAAGTGTCGGGCCGCTCGAAGTCGTCGAGCGTCAGGCGATGCTTGCCCGGCGCCTCGGTATAGGTCGGCGTACCGACCTCGGCCCGTTCCACCAGGGTCTTTGTCGCCACGAGCCAAACCGCCGTCGACGAAATGTCAAACGTCGCCCGGCCGTCTTTCAGTTCCAGCGTTCGCCGGTTGCCGTTCTCGTCGATGAGCGTGAGTTCGCCTCCCGGCTTGGCCCTGATCGTGATCGGCCGCGAGCCGCGGATCGTCCAGAGACAGTAGATGTTCTTCGGCGGCGCCTCCTTGAAGCGCAGGCAGTATGCCGAGTGCGAGCCGGTCGGCACGTAGCCGTCGTACTTGGCCGTATCGAGCATCGTGGTCAGCGTGGCGTAGGCCGTCGCTCCCGGCTTGGGGTTCAGTTCCGGCCCGCGCCCGATGATCCCCACCGCGCCGTAGTGCTGGCTTCCCCAAGCCCCTTCGGGGTCGTCAAGCGTCCAGCACGCCAGGAACCGGTCGGTGCCGTTCGCCAGCGACAGCGCGGCGGTGCGCACGATCGAGTCGGCGCTTTCGCGCAGCGTGAGCGCCATCGGGTGGGTCGGCGCGTAGTACGATTCAACGTGCACCAGTTCCTTGTCGTAACCGAGCTTCTTCATCTCCTGGTTCAGGAAGTACATGAAGTTGCATTCGACGGCCCGCGGCTGGCGCTCCGGCATCCGCTCGAACTGCGGTGAGTCGACGCCGTAGCCGTCGAACATCTCCTTCGGATAGCCTTGCTTCATGAACGGCAGCGAGAACAACGGTCCGCAGTGGCCGAACAGGAACTTCACCTGCGGGGCGTGCTTCCGTACGCCCTCGAACGCCGCCTTGGCGGCCAGGAAGTGGGCCCGGATCGATTTCTGTTCTTCGGGCGTGTAGTCGTACCACGGCTTGCCGTACGCCTCGGGCGGCGTGCCGTGCGTCACCCGCAGCGAAATCGAGTGCTCGGCGAAGATCGACACGTACTGCATGTCCGGCTCTTTCTTCAGCCGCTCGGCGACGTACAGGCCGCATTCCTCCGAGTATTTTTCGTACTCCGCCGGGTCATAAGGGTCCTTGAGCGCCCAGGGAGGCGTGCCGCGGAACGCCAGGTGCGGCGTGGGGCCGAGCTTCCAGGGCGTCCGATCTTCCAGCTTGGCGTGGCCGGCGACGAGGCTGCCGTACGCCCGGAACAACTGCATGCTTTCCGCCCGGTTCTGATGCGTGTTGTGCGCGCCGTTCCAGTACCACAACCCCCAGCGACTGTTCTTGGCGGTCGCCCGTCGTTCGTCGGGCGGCAGTGCGACGAACGTTCCGCTCCGCGATTGCGAGTGGTCGCCCACCGCCACCGTGGTCTTCACCTCGAACAATCCGAACTGGCTCGTCTGCGGCCGAAACTCGAGGCTTTCGCTTCGACCCGGATTCACCGACAGCGCTTCCTCGAACGTCTCCGCTTTGCCGTCGGGCGACGTGACTTCGACTCGGACGCTCGCCGTTTGCGGCGCGGCGTGCGGGTTCGTGACGTCGACTCGCCAGGCCGGTCGTTCGGGGTGCGGATAAGTATTGCCCGGCCGATTGCCGTGCGCGATGAACTCGACCGGCGCCCGCTCGAGCGTCATGGCGTAGACGCGTACGGCGCTCGGCAGTCCCGCCTGGAAAAAGCCGTAGTACATCGGATCGGGAAACGCGCGAAAGCCTTTCACTTCCTTGGTCAGTTCCAAGTGGTAAACCAGTTCGTTCCGCAGCTCCGAGGCTTGCGCCGCCGCGTCGAGGTCCAGGCTCACCAACCAGAGGTTCGCGTCGCGCCCGTCGGCTGTTCGCACCGGCAGCCGCTTAGCGCCGTCCACGTCGGTCGAGACCGTCAAGGCCGGCACATCAGCGGCCGCGTCGATGGCCCACCCCTTCCGCGGCTTGAAGAACCGCACGGTCAAGAGCGGCACGTTGCTCGGGTCGCCGTCGGCCGCGGCGACGAGCCACAGCTTTTTGTACGCCCCCTTGGGCGCCCGCACGCGGAGGCGAGCCGGGTCGAGCTGACCGAGCGTCGGCCAATTGTGGATCGGATCGCCCGCGTCGGCGTCGCTACTTCGGCGATAGCGAAACGCGCTCCGTCCGACGTCGACGTGATCGCCGGCTGCGGTGCGGGCCGGAAAAACCAGCGGAATACCGTCGACATCGACCGCGGTTCGCGCGGCGGGGAGCGACGCGGGGGCGACGAAGTTCCCGGCATTCACCAGATCATCGAGCACCACCGGCTCGTACCGCGAGTCGAGTTCGTCGACCGACAGCACCGTGAGGCCGGAGATGGACGTCTGACCCGACACCTCGAGCACCACGGAACCGTCGGTCCGCGCCGCGCGCGGCTCGTCGAAGGCCAACAACCCGTCGTGGTACATCCGCACCCGGTCCGCACGGACCTCGATCCGCAGCCGCCGCCAGCGATCGCGCTCGCGCGGCAGGGCCAGCATGTCGTTCTCGACCCCGACGCGAAACTCCTCGTCCCACACGGGCGAAATCTTTTCCAGCGGAAACCGCTCGGCGACGTTCAAGCTCCAGCGATTCGCCAGGTTCTCCAGTATCGGCACCCCCGCCCGCAGCGGCTGGGTCCAGAGGCTCCCTTCGCCGACCGTGGGCGCAATCATATGGCTCCGCTCCCCCCGCCGCAGTACCGCCAGCGAGTATGCCGCCGTCGGTTTCGGCCCGGGCCCTGGCGAAGTCGCGCGGGGCGTCGTCACGCCGACCCGGAGCGTGGCCATACCGGTCGTCGCCGCCGGGTCGGGGTCGTGGAACCGCACGAGCGCTTCGACGGCATACGAGCCGGTGAACGAGGCGGTCGATCGGAACGACGAAGGCTGCTTGCCGGAAACGGCCGTCACTTTCCGTTTCAGAATGTCATCGTCAATCAGCTCCTGCTTACCCGTCGCGGTCCAGGCCTCGGCCTCCGGCGCCGCGTCCCCTCGCCACACCAACTTCGGCGACGCACCGGTCGAGGCATAGTTCTTAAAAAACGGCTCCGCACCGCCGAGGGCGGGCGGGCCGACGAGCATCCCCCAAGCCACAACGAGAACGAGAGCGACACGCGACAAACGAAGGTTCATAGTCATAGCATCCGACCTGGCGAAGATCGCCGCCGACGGTTCGCTCAAATCGCAAGCGAAACGCCGGCGGGCAAGAAGGCCGCACGGGAAGCGCAGCCGAGGCGTTCCAAGCTATCCTCCGCTAGTCGTCGCGGCAAACTGCCTGAGACGTGTTTTCATTCTATTTAATGCCGCGCACCGATCGCCGCCGGCCGCCGCGCCAAGCGCCGCAACCCGTTGCCGCCACGGAGCGACCGAGCACGTCGATAGCGACTCAAGGAAGAACCAATAGTTGCGTCGCTCGACCGACACGCCACCATCGATCAACGTCCGGTCCGGCGCGCGAATCGCTAATCCATATCCCGTCGCGACCGACCTACCGACAGCACGTCGGCATCGATGCAAAACATGTGGCAGGGAGCCGCCACGAGCACCTGCGAGTCGCCGAACACGAGCGGACCCATGATGGAGGCGCCTGACGCTCCGGCATCGCCGGAAAACTCGAACCACGCGCGCTCGTCGCGTCGACCAGGTTCAAACCTTCGCCTTCTTCATGAGCTCCTCCTCGACCTCTTCGAGCCAGGCGACATTCTCGCCCCGTTCATTTCGCGCCTCGCGGATCAGACCCAAGTTACGCGCCGTGGTTTCCGGTTCCCACTTTTCCCGCACGCACGGCAGCGCGTCCGTCAACGCCCGGTCCGCCGAAGTTTGGTCGCGGGTCAGCACCGCCAGTTCCAAGCGGGTCGCATAGTCCCAATAGTCCGGTTCTTTGGCGGCGATTCTCCGCTCCACCGCGTACTGCACCATCGGTATCAAGGCCTTGCGTCGCTCGTCGGGTGGGTTTTTCACCTCCATGAGCGTCACGGCGTTGACTCCCGGATAGGCGTCGCGCCAGTCGGCTTCAAATCCGTCCAAATAACACTCGATGGCCCGATCGAGCCAAGCGAGGGCCCCTCGAGCATCGCCGGCGGCCTTCGCTTCGGTCCAAAGATCTTTGTAGATGCGACCTAAGATCCCGTTGGTTTCGCTACTATCGCCGCGGTCCGAGATCAGGGTTTTGAGATCTTCGATCGCCTTCTCGCGCAGTACTTTTGCGCGGGCGAGTTCTCCGTTCTTGACCAAGACGCCGGCTTGACGATTGAGCGCCAGGGCAAGTTGCTCGCGCACCATCACCGACTGAGCCACCGGCTTCGACATCTCGCTCGCCACGCGGACCATCTCCTGCCAGGCGCTTGCCGATCGATACGACAGAAACAAGTCGATGACCACGCCGAATTCCTCGTCCCTTAGGTTGCCCGTCGAGGCCTTGATATCGGCCTCCACTTCTTTGATCGCATCGATTCCCCCATTGCGCGCGATCCGCAGCTGCTCCTTGCGCTCGTCGGAGTACGTGGCCAGCTTGCGAAAGTTGTCGGTCTTTTCGTGCTCGAGCGATTTCAGCTCGGAATTCCATTCCAGGTTCATCAATTGGAACACCGGGCTATCCTTGCTCCCGTTTCCGGCCGCCTCAAGGGTTGCCACCAGCTTCTTGGTGATCTCCGACCGCTCTTCGATCAGGTTGATCACCTTACCGTCCTTGCCGAGCTTGTAAGGGAGCGCTCGCGCGATCGAAAGATCGAACGGCAGCGTTCCGCCTTCGGCGAAAACGGCGACCGTACTGAACGGGCGCGTCGCGTGGCGAACTCCCAACTCGTAGTACACGTTAGGATTCGGCAGCGTGATTTCGGCCACGGCGAACGGGCAAAGCAACAACCGCTCGAACATCGGCGTGTGAATGACGCCGCCGGTTATTTCTTCGTCGGCGCGAAGCGGTTCCAACCCGGCGTCTCCGATCGCCGGGCGAATCAGCTCGAAGTAAAGATAATCGAAATCAATCACCTTACCTCGGCCGGCCGGCTTCTTGCCGAACGGCATGATCACGAAACAAAGCGGCTTTGCCATAAAGATTTCTCGCAACGAACGACCGGCGAACGACGAGAGACGCCCGGTATGATAGCCGCCGTACGATGGCGACCGCAAACAAACCTTGTTGCAGCGGCGCCCGTCCGCCGGCTCAGTTCCGGCTCTTCAATTCCGCGGCGTCCGCTCAAGCTTGGCGAACTCGTCCGGCGCAAGCATTCGATCGAACACCGGCAGCTCGTTCACCAGGCCGCCCGGCGACCTCGACCTCACGGATCGGATCGAGCGACAACGGCGGCGACGCTTCGGCCGCCGTCCGGCAGGTCCGTCCCCGCCTCCAGCGCCGTCAGCCGCAGCAGAATCTCCTCGCCGGTAGCCGGCAGGCTGAGCGGCGGCGGCGCGGCGCCGGCCGCGTAGCGCAGCGCGTTCTTCACGGCGCTCCACGCACAGAGTCCCAGCAACAGGGGCGGCTCGCCGACCGCTTTGCTCTGCTTCAAGCTGACGTCGTTATCGGGGTTCGGGAAAATGTCGACGTTGAACACCGCCGGCAGGTCGCTGATGTTCGGAATCTTGTACGTCGTCGGTGAGTACGACAGGAGCTTCCCTTCCGCGTCGTACTTCAACTCCTCGGTCGTCACCCAACCCATCCCCTGCAGGAAGCCGCCGACGATTTGTCCCCGGTCGATCCCCGGATTGATCGGCATGCCGATGTCCATCAACAGATCCACCCGCTCAACTCGCATCTCACCCGTCAGCCGGTCGATCGCCACCTCGGCCGCCGCCGCGCCATTGGTGAAGTAAAAAAACGGATGCCCCTTGCCCGTCTCCCGATTGAATTCAACGCCGGGCGTCGCATAAAAACCCCGCTCCCCCAGGTTGACCCGCTCGAAATAGGCCTTCGGCACGAGTTCCTTCCAGGCGATCCGCCGCAGCGGGTTCCGCCGGTCGAAGGCGTAGCCGTCGGCAAACACGACCTCGTCGGCCGAAGGGGGCACGCCCGCCGAGGCGTCGGCGAACAGGCCGGCCGCGAACTCCGCCAGCCGCTGTTTGATGCGGCTCGTGGCGTCCAGCGCCGCCGCCCCGTTCAAGTCCGTCCCGCTACTCGCCGCAGTCGGACTCGTATTATTGTTCTTGTCGGTGTTCGTCGGCCCGACGAACACCCCGTCGTAGTCGATCCCCAAGTCGTCGGCCACCAATTGCCGAATGCGGGTATTGACCCCCTGCCCCATCTCCGTGGCCCCGGTCGAAACGAGCACCGTCCCGTCGAGGTAGACGTTCACCAGCGCGTTGGCCTGGTTGAGCGTCCGCTTGGTGAACGAGATGCCGAATTTGACCATCGTCATCGCGAGTCCCCGAAGGAACCCGTCGCGGAGCGTCCCCTCGTCTGCTCGATTGGCCGCGTCAATCGCCGCTCGCCGCCGGTCGTAGTCCGACGTCGCCCGCAATTGATCGACCAGCGCCGGCAGTACGTTATTGCGCACGATCTGTCCGTAAGGGGCCACGTCGCGCCCCGGGCCGTCGTAAAGATTCACGCGACGAACGTCCAGCGCGTCTTTACCGAGCACGTGCGCGATCTCTTCCATCACGTTTTCGATCACCGCCACCCCCTGCGGCCCGCCGAATCCGCGGAAGGCCGTGTTCGACGGGAAGTTCGTCTTGGCGATCCGTGCCGTGATCCGGACGTTCGCGAGGTAGTAGGCGTTGTCGGAGTGGAGCATCGCCCGCTCCAGCACCGACGGGCTCAAGTCGGTCGAGCAACCGCCGTCGGAAACCAGCCGCACCACATGGGCCGTGATTCGCCCGCTGCCGGTAAAACCGGTTTCATACCAGGCCTTGAACGGATGCCGTTTGCCGGTAACGGCCATGTCGATATCGCGCTCGAGCACGCACCGCGCGGGCCGCCCGGTGAGCCGCGCCACCAACGCCGCCATGGCCGCCGTATGGGCCGCCTGTGTTTCCTTGCCGCCGAACGCGCCTCCCATCCGCCGGCAAATGCAAGTCACCCGGTGCAGCGGCAGGCCGCACACTTCGGCCACGACAGATTGCACCTCGGTCGTATGTTGGGTCGACGAATAAACCACCAGCCCGTCGCGCTCTTCCGGATACGCGACCGCCGCCTGCGATTCAAAATAAAAATGTTCCTGGCCGCCGATCTCGAGCGTCCCGCTGATCCGATGCTCGGCCGCCGCGAGCGCCCCGTCGACGTCGCCGCACTCGATCTTCCGCTCCACGCCGAGAAAACTTTGTTCGGCGATCGCCCGCTCGATCGAAAGAATCGGCTCCAAGCGTTCGACGTCGAGCTTCACGAGCCGCTTGGCCGCGTCGAGCGCCGCGCGCGACTCGCCGGCCAGAATCACAATCGGCTCGCCGATATAGCGGGCCACCTCGTCGACCAACACCCGGTCGTCCTTGACGATCGGCCCGTAGTCGTTGTGCCCCGGCACGTCGTCACACGTGTAAACGCCGACGATGCCCGCGACTTGCCGCGCCGCCGTAACATCGATCGAGCGAATCCGCCCATGCGCCACGGGGCTGCCGACGAAGTCGACGAACAGCTCGCCGTGCGCCGGCGGATAGTCGTCGATGAACGGCGACCGACCGGTGACGTGCGTCGCGGCCGAATCGTGCGGAATGTTTTCGCCGACGCTGGGCATGGGTGTGTCCCTTCAGGACCTCGCGAATCCTTACCCCGATATCGAGGGGCGACCGTTGGTCGCCGCCGCGGGCAAGCCGCCGTACTGGCGACCGAATTTCACGAGGATGTTCTGAGCCAACGTGGCCCGATACTCGGCCGAGCCCCGCACGTCGGAGATCGGCTTGATTTCGCCGCGGGCGATCCGGCCGGCCTTTCGCCAAGTCGCTTCGGCGAGCGGTTGCCTTTCGAGCGCGGCTTCCGTCGCGGGCAATCGAACGACGGTCGCCGCCACGCCGCCGTAGGCGATACGCACCGTGCCGATCGTATCCCCGTCGGTACGCATCCAAACGGCCGCCGTAAACGACGAGATATCGAGATCGCGCCGCTTCGAGACCTTGTAGCAGGCCAGCACTTCGTCGTCCTTCGGCAGCGGCACATGCACGGCCGCCAGCAATTCGTCGGCCTTCAGCACCGTGCGGCGATAGCCCGCATAGAACTCGTTCAGGTTCACGCGCCGCAATCCCTTGGGTCCGGCGATCTCGGCCTCGGCATCCAGCACCAACAGCGCGGGGATCGTGTCGCCGATCGGCGAGCCGTTCACAATGTTGCCGCCGAGCGTTCCGGTGTTCTTGATCGGCGGCGAGCCGAACCGGTCGAGCATCGCCGCATAGGTCGGCAGGTGCTCGGCCGCTTCCCGCTCCAAGTCCGCCAGCGAAACGGCCGAGCCGATCGACCAGACGCCGCCGGCCACGGTGCTCCGCCGCAACTCGGCCAGGTCTCCCAAGCAAATCAAATCGGCCGGTCGACCCTTCTTCTTGTTCCAAACCACGCCGAGATCCGTCCCGCCCGCCAGTACCGTCGCCTGCGGATGCGCGGCCCGCAGCTTCACGGCCTCGGCCAACGACGCCGGCTTGTAGATCGTCCGCGAGCCGTCGGTCACTGCGACCGACTCGGCCGCGGCCCGCTCCAAAACGGGCCGCAATTCGGCTTCCGAATAAAGCGCGCCGAGTGGCCGCATGCCCGACGAATCAACGTGGGCCGCCGCCGAAAGAATGGAATCGTACCCCGTGCAGCGGCAGAGGTTTCCGACCAGCGCTCGGCTCACCTCCTCGCGCGAAGGCTTGGCGCATCGATCGAACAATCCGCACATCGCAGCCACGAATCCAGGCGTGCAGTACCCGCACTGCGCCCCGTGGTGGTCGACCATCGCCCGTTGCACGGGGTTCAACTGACCGTCGTACGCCAGACCCTCGACCGTGATGACGTGCGCGCCGTCGAGCTGGGCCACATACTGAATGCAGCTCGTCACCGGGCGGTAGTCGATCCGCCCCTCGAC
>Ga0163153_10005303_pt1 | contig 15326 bp, 13 predicted proteins | sample OliLakLV19MP6IB1_FD_148629 | JGI IMG/M metagenome (GOLD analysis project Ga0163153, IMG submission 148629) | Freshwater microbial mat bacterial communities from Lake Vanda, McMurdo Dry Valleys, Antarctica - Oligotrophic Lake LV.19.MP6.IB-1 | ecosystem: Environmental > Aquatic > Freshwater >... | reverse complement strand
GCATAGAGCGCGACTGCGTCCAACGAAATGTTCACTGGACATTTCGTTGTCGAACCAGCGGGTCGATTCGGACGCCGCCTCCACCAAATAAAAAAGCCACCGCAAGGGTGGCTTTCTTATTTGGTGGGGCGGCGGGAATTGAACCCGCGACCCGTAACGCCGCGCCAGTGCTAGACATAGACCGTTAAAGGTTTGGTCCGATTCTTGGAAATACCCCCAACAATACCCCCAGCGTGATCGGATGGTGTTGTACTCGGACCGCTCCGTCACGGCGCTTGCGATAACCCCTGCAAGCCCCGCGCCGTCGCTACGCCTGCGCGGACTCGACCGCCGCCAGCGCGCATAAACCCGCGCCCTGGCTCTGTGCCTTCGTTTGGCGCCGTCCCTGCTAACCCGCCGCCGCTTCGCCACTGCGGGCTTCATGCTGCGCATCAAGCCCTTGCGGCTCGCAGGCGGCTACCGTGGCGCGTGTGCCACCGCGCCAGAGCGCGAAAGGCCGCGCACTGGCTCTATCGCTCCTGCAACTGCTGTCCCGGCGCCACCGGCTTCGGCTTTGTCCGGGCGTGGGCGCGTGCTGCCCGCCGCCTGCGCCGTCGGCCATAAAGCCGGCCCACGGCTTCGTCGGCTGCACCGGGCGACCCCGGTCTGGGGCGCTCGCGCGCCCGCGGCACGAACGCTGGTCTGGGGTAAATCGGCTGCGCCGATTCAACATAACGCGGGGTTGTGCAAAGTGCAGGCAGTCGCCAACAAAGTTGGCTTGGTGCCAGCACCGCTACGGCCTGCGGCCTTCGCGCCCTTCGGGTTCGCACAACCAGCGTTATGTCTTGCGCCCCAGCCCAGCTACCGCAACGTCCGCTCGCGCGCACGTTGCTCAACGGCCTGATCGGCGCGCTCGCGCTTGCGCGCCAGTGCGTTGGTCTAGTCAGGCGCTTCGCGCAGGGTGGAGTGTGGTCCCCCCGCCCACCCAGCGCGTCTGCCTGCGGCGGCTCGCAACTGCGTTGCTCCGGGTTTTACCTTGGGCGCCTCGGCAGCCACGCTGCCCGTCCGCCCCCACGGGGCTCCCTCAAATCTTCGTGCGCAGCGTGCTGCATGTCGTTGCGTGATCGCTGCGCCGGACGCTGTTGGATTGCCTTGGAAGCCGCGCAGTGATTGGGTTTGCGGTGCTTATTGCGTGCTCTCAAAATGCGTTCTGCACGATGCCAAAACCCATTGGAACGCCGCATCTTTCAAGGACAACCGCAGCATGAACAAGACCGACACCATCAACCACATTGCCCTGTCCGTCGAACTTTCCAAGGAGGCCGCAGGGCGCGTTATGGACGCCTTCGAGGCGCGCCTGAAGGCTCACACCGCCGAGGGCAAGCGAGTCGTTTTCCGGGGCTTTGGCAGCTTCTCGCGCGGCTTGCCGGCGCAGAAGACCGGGCGCAATCCACGCACCGGCAAGCCGATCACCTACACCGCCTATCACAAGCCCAAAAGCGTACCAGCCGTCGGCGAAGCCGCGCTGCGCGACGAGATCGCCGCCGACGCCCAGGTCAGCCAGGCCGCCGCCGACCGCGCGCTCGCCGCGTTGCGCTCGGCGATCACTACCAGCATGCGAAAGGGCGGCATGGTCAGCTTCTATGGTTTTGGCTGCTTCTACGTTGGCCGCCGGTCCGCGCGCAGCGGGCGCAACCCGCGCACCGGCGCCGCCATCCTGATCCGTGCCGCCAGGGTGCCGCGTTTTCGCGCATCGAAGACCGGCAACACCGGCGGCAAGTTCAGCGCGGGGGAGGGGCTGAAGGCGGCGGTGAACTGAATCGGGGGGCGGCTCTCAGGTAGTGCGTGCCTTGACCCACGGGCGTTGCGCGAGGCTGTCCATTTGCCCGCCTGGGGTGACGTAAACGAACCAGAGTTCGTCCGCGAGGGCAGCAACGAACTCGTTGCGGCGAATGGCGAGCTCTGTCGTGATGCGCTTTTCTCCCGCACGAAAAACAGAGAGGATCAGCAACCGCCCGTCGGCCAGCGGTTGCTGCCATTCCGGAGGGACGCGCTGCGGCAATGTGCGCGCCGGGCAGATGATGATGGGTTGCGAACCGCGCAGAAGAATATGCAGGCACTCCTTCTCGACCGGCGAATGAAAGCCGCTGATGACACAGCGACCGGCCTCGCGCCACTTGGCGGCCTGGTCGTAGGCGGTCAGGATGGCGCTGCCGGGACAGCGGACGGAACAGAAGAGTCCGGTCTTGGGCAAGGCCAGCAGGTCGAGGTTGCCGAGAGATGCCAATGTTTGCGGGCTGTCCGCGCCCATCCGTTCGCGCAATCGCGCCGGATAGCGGGGATCGTCCCGCGAAATGTCCGTCGGTTTAGTGCTCGAAGCGGTGGAAGTCACTTCAATCTTCCCCGTCGGCGCTACCTGGTTGATCGAGAAGCAGGCGGCGGAACGGCGTCATGGTTTGTTCAGGGGCAGCGTGGATGTATGCGAGCGCCATTTCCTTGGTCGGCGCTGGCAGACCGTTCACATAGTTCAAGGCGGCGGCGGGGGTGAATGGGATACCAAGAACATCCTTGAAACGCCGTCCGAGCGCGGTCCAGACAACGGCATCGAAACCTTTTTCCAGCGCCCAAGCGCGGATGCGTTCGCACGAATTGGGATGGCGAAGCAAGGCGTTGGGAGCAAAGCGACTGCTGGCCCCTTCGCAGAATCCGATGTCCTCTGGCGATGTTCCTTCCCGCTCCTGCAAATCGGCGATGGCTTGTGTCAGGTCCGTGCGCGGGCTGACTGCGTAGAGCGTGCGGACTTCCTCGTCGCTGCGCTCATCAATGACCAGCGTGAGGCAACCGGCGCGTGCTCCGCACTGCGAGATACGGGAAAATTCAATCCAGATTGCCGGACCTTCTTGCTGCCACTTACCATCGATGGGCAACCCGCGTGGTTCGCTGATGAGCGAACCCCAGCCAAGGATGGCGATTTTCATGGTGCTTCTGCCGGCGCGGCTTTGGGTTTCGCCAACTCGGTCAGATAGCCATCGAGGCGGAAGCCCGGCTTGCGACATTCGGTGCTAAAGGATGTGAGCCATGATCCCGCCAGCCGTTGCAGGCTGTGGCGGTCGCGGTGGACGCAACGATTTTCCGGCGGATGCGAGGCAAACTCCGTGATGGCGTTGAAAGCTGCGTAGGCGTTCTCGCCGAGTTCACCTGCGTAGCGGGCGGTCATTTCGTCGAGGTCACCGCCAAGTGTTTTCCAGTCGTCCAGTTCGCGGATGTCCGGCTTCAAGCGTTGCGGTGGCCGGAGCGAGAGGACGCCGCGAATGAGCGAATCGGACTGCGGGCGCGATACGGCACATGCGCGCAAACCGGCGAGACTGTCGGCGAACGCTGCCTTGAACTTGGCCAGCTTATCTTTGGCAATCTCAAACTGAATGGTCTCGCCGATGTCGCGGCGCAGATGGGTGAATTTGAAACGGATAATGGTGTCGGGGATGATCATTCCGTTCTTGCAAATTTTGCGGTAGAACCCAATGTCGAACGAAAGGGCGCGGAGCCCGTTGTAACTGTTGGTGACGCGGATGAACGGGCCAAACACGTCTGGGCGCTCGGCGGCGGGGACGACGCTGAAGTCGAGCGCGGTGGTGTTGTGAACGAGGTCAATATGGCAGTAGCCGGCGGTGGACGGTGCGTCAGCGGCGCGGGCTTCCCACTCGCCGGGCTTGGTTTCGGGGAAGACGGTGCGACAACACTGCTGCGCCATGTCGAGCGCCTCGCGGTTGCTGACCAGCCGGTAGCCTCGGCTCACGATGCCGAGCACGCGCCGCGTGGTGCGGTTGACGATGGCTTTTTTCTCGGGCACGGACAGCCGCCGCTCGCTGCCGTTTTCGGCCAGGCTGACAAATACCGGATGCTCTCCCACGGGGAACAGGACGTCATCCAGTTTGGTCAGGCGTGGCATGGTTTACCCCTCCTTGATATCGGTACTTCGGAAATCTGTACCCAGGCCCACAGAATCGTCACACGCTGCCTTTTCCCGATGCGCCCTTCGAGGAATTGCACGCCGGGCACGCCATCTGGCCGTTCTCGACTGTAGTTTTGCCGGCCTTCGACCACGGCGTCTTATGGTCGGCCTCCCAGGCATCCCACTCGCATTTGTCACCGTTGCACTTCAAGCGGACCTGGCATATGCCGCCGTCGCGCCGAAAGATGGCGAGCCGCTGTTCATGCGAGAACAATCGCTGCCCGTCCTTGGGTTCGATGTCCGGCACGGCCTCGAAGAACTTGCGTAGCAGGAAATCGTGTCGCCATTGGATTGAATCCTGGGCATCGGTGCTGTGGCTGGTGCGCTCCTTGTAGGCGAGTAACTCGGGATCGGCTTTGTCGGTGGGCTGATCGTCTTGCGCGGCGCGCGTCTCCTCGAACGCGATAAACCACTTGCGCAGAGCGTCTTGTCGACCCTGAATGGCGTATTTCTCCATGCAATGCGAGACCAGCGCGTAGAGCGAGACGACGCTGTAGCGCTCCAGCTCCGGGGTCTTTTCGGAGAACGCCTGTGCAAGAAATTCCAGCACGCGGCGAATTTTGCGGGCCTTAGGACTGGTGGAGTCAAACTCTAACTGCGCTTCATACATGCCGTTGAGATTAGAGTTGCGCACGTGGCATGGACCGCCATTCAGTTCGATGGCGGTCATTTGCGCGGCCACGAGGTCGTGGGTGAAGCGGCTGTTCGCGAAATTGCAGCGAGAGAAGAACGGGTGCTGGGCCAGGTCCTTGATGAACGTGCGCATCTTGCCGGGCATGGCGTTGCGCTTCTCCTGGGCCTTCAGACTCGTTCCGTTCTGCAGGCGCAGGAACATCTCGCGCACTTCATCCTCACTCGTGTCGGTGAGCACGATCACATCCAGCGCGTAGTTGTCGAAACGCAGTCGGAGGTCTTCTGGAAGGTCGGTGTAATGCATCTTGGCGACGACCATGCCATCAATGTCGTCCGCATCCTTGGCAAGATTAAATTCGCCGGCGTGGAACTCGAAGATGGTGCGCAGGCGTTGCTGGCCGTCCACCACTTCATATTTCTCTGGCGTCTTGCTGACCTTGCGCCAGTAGAGCTTGGGCATATCGTAACCGCGCAAAATGGTATCAATGAGCAACTGCTTTTGCCCGGTGCTCCAGACTGCCGGGCGCTGAAAATCCGGGTTGGTATCAATACGTTTCTTGTAGCCGCACACCGATAGGATGGGCCAAGGCTTCTTGCTGATTTCCATAACTGATCAATCCTCTTCGTTTTCAGCCGCGCGGCCGAGGCGGTACTTGATGTCGTAGTTCACAATGAAATCCAACTCCTCCGGCGTGAACCCGTAGTGCCCCGCGAGCACCGTGTCGATTTCGTCGAGGATGGGTTTGGACTTCTGAATCTTGAAGGATTGCGTCTCGGTCGTGCCCGTCTGCTTCTGCTCGCGCACGAGCATCGTGCTGTTCTTGTCGAGGTCTTTCAGATAACGCTGGCTCAAGTCGCGAAGCTCCAGGTCAGCCAATGCCGATTCTGGCAACGGAAAGTTCTGAACGTCGAAGGGGTTTAAGTGCCGCACGTTTGATGTAACCGTATACCACCACCAGAAAACATCGCTGCTCAAGGCGGCTATGACAGGCTTCACATGCTCTTTCTTCCTCAAGGTGAACCACGTCTCGCGACTGCTGTGGCCCTTCTTGCCGTTCAAATTGAAGGCAGGTGCGAAGTCTGTGAACACTTTCCAGTAAAGGCCGCCGTCTGTCCGGTAATAGACCCGGTGTTCTGATTTGCCGGTGAAGTTCTTCACGCTGCTTTTGACAGCTAAGCACTTCGCTAGAATCTGCCGCTCAAGCGAAGCACCAAGCTTTGGGATCCAGCAGGCCGGCCGTGTTCTCGGGACCTCGACGTAGTTCAGACGCTCGAATAATCCATCGCGGGCGTCACTCGTCCACTTTTGGTAATTCGTCGCAAACGTGTGGCCGTCGTCGGTTGGCGTGACGACGAAAATCGTCAGCGCACGATTGACCGTATCGAAGAGCTTCGCTGGTCGCCATGCGTAGTTCGCATACCAAGCGTTGCGACCTGATTCCAACAGTCGTTGAACCGCTTCCATCCGCTGGGTCGAGGGAAGTGACAACGGAACTATCATACTCATGCAACCTTGCTTGTGCAGAAGCGCGGAGCTTCGCTCCATGCACATGGCGTGAATCGCACCACTGTCCAGGCAAGCGTAGCCCTTCAGCGCGTAATCTATCTCGCGGATTTCCAGATATGGCGGATTACCGATGATGACGTCAAAGCCGCCGCCATTGAGGATGCCGTAGAACTGGATGAACCAATGGAACGGCTGGTGGGATTTCACCCATCTGGCGTAGGCTGCTTTGTCGCTCACCTTCACGCCGTATTCGCCGGCGAGGTGGCGATTGAGTTCGTCTTCCAGCGCCTTGAGTTTGACCCGAAGTTCCTCTTTGTCCTGCGCGGTAACAATTCCGCCAAGTTCTGTTTGCTGCAAATGAAAGCTGCGGAAGGCGGCGTCAGCGATCAGCAGTTTGTCTTCGAATCTCTTGTAAGCATCCGAAGTGTCGCCCAGTAACAGTTTGCTCTGACCCGTGGAATCCTCCTTGAACAGACGCCGAACTTCGTCCGCGGTGGCGTAGCCGACAAGGCTGTTGCCGGCGCGGATGTTGAAATCAATGTCCGGCAGCGGCTCGATGCCGAGATTGTCCTTGTCGGCTCTCGGCTCGACCTGCGCGGCAAGTTTCAGGAAAAGGCGCAGTTTGCAGATCTCCACCGCCTCTTCCATGATGTCCACGGCGTAGAGATTGTTTAGGATGATGGACTTCAGGACGAAGTAGCGGCGGTTCGGGTGCGCGTCCACGCGGGCGAGGACTTCGCTGAATTTCTTGGTGTAGTTCGGGTGGAGTTTCTTCCCCGTCTCGCCCCACTCGGCGAGGAACGCTTCCATGCGATCCAGACAGCCCTCATAGAGTGGTTCGAGGATGTTGAGCGCGGCAAAGATGAACGCGCCCGAGCCGCCGGTGGGATCGAGGACAGTGATGGTGGTGATGGCCTGCCAGAAGGCCATAAGCAGGTCCGGGCCTTCGCAGTTCTGGAGGACATCCTGAGCGAACTGGCGCAGGTCTAGATTGAGGGTGATGAAGTCGTTGATCTCGCGGACCTCGCCAGCGACGAGTTTCCTTCTGACTTCCTCGTACCGTTGCCGCCGGGCGACGACTTCGCGCCAGATTTCGGTGGGCAAGGCGTACTCGCCGGGCGCGGCTTTGTTCCATGGCTTGCGGCGCTCGATCAGATTGGGCTTGGTGGTATCCAGGCCGGCGGCGATTTCCGGCGGGAGTTTCTTGTCCGTGCCGTGGCGGACGGCGGCGTAGATATAGCGGTCTGGATTTTCGCGGAGCAGATCCCATACGGTCGGGCCGTTGGGATTCTCAAAGGCGACCTTGCACTTCGCGCGGGTGGCGTCGAACAGGAACGGAAGGACGGTGTTCTTGCTGATGTATTCGGTGATGTCCTCTTTCGTGTAGTACGCCCCCATCTGCTTCTGGTTGATGTATTTCTCGAAGATGTAGCCGAGGACATCCGGATTGATTTCGTCGTCCTTGCGCAGTGGCCGTTCGTCGAGATGCCACTGGTATTGGTCGAAATAGTCGAAGACGCGCTCGAAGGCTTTGTCGGGAATCTGGATGTCCTTGCCGTAACGCTCGGGCTTTTCCAGCTCATGCACGTCGAACAGGCCGCCGTTGAGATAGGGGATGTTGCCGAGAAGTTTCTCCAAATCCCGCGCGCGGTCCTTGCGGCGCTTGCCGAAGCCTTCGTGGAACAGGCGGAGCAGGAAGTAGCGGTAGAAGCTGTAGAACTTGTCCTTGCCTTGTTCTTTTTTGCAGCGGTCGAGGCGGTCGCGCAGGTAATTGGGGTTGCCGTCGAGGAAGCCCTTGCGCTGGATGAAATAGACGAACATCAGCCGATTGAGCATTACTGAGGCGTACCACTCTCGGTCGGCCACCTCGCCGATGCCGTCAATGAACTTGAGGAAGGCTTTGCGGTGCGTGTCGAAGTCGCGATAGAACGCCTTGGTGACGCGCTCGATGTCGAATGCTGCGCGGGCGCGGCCGGCGAAGGCCACTGTAGAAAGCTCGCCGGCCTCTTCTTCTTCGAGCGACACGTAGAGGCTTTGGAGTTTCTGCAGCAGGGAGTCGCCGGGTTGGCCGCGGTGATATTCATGGGTGCGAGCGGCGAGCGGCTTGCCGGCTTCGCGGCGGACCCACACCCACGACTGGCGGGAGCGGTCGCGGGTGACGAAGACGACGAGATGCTCGAAGCTGGTCTCGGAGAGCTTGCGGTCGAGCTTGAGGCGAATCGCGTGGTCGGGGAGGCCACCATCGGGCGCTTCGCAAAGCCAGGCGCGGAAGCCGCGCTTCTCGGCGAGCGCGGTGAAGGTGTAGTCGCTCTCGCCGGCGCGAAGGGTGAGTTGCTGGCGGCAGGGTTCCCAGCCGAGTGCTTCGACGAAGAGCTTGGGCAGGTCGGTGCTTTGCAGGAGCGGGCGCGCGCGCCCGAAGTCGAGCGGCATAGTCAGCCTTTGCGGATTCCGAGGGAGCAGATGATTTTCGGCTCGCGGGCTTCGACATCGTCCTGCGGGACGCAGAGGCGGTCTTCCTCGTGGAGCGAGAGGACAAGTTCGGCGAACTTTTCGTTATCAATGCCCGACTTCATCTCGCGGTTGAGCAGGTCGCGGGCAGATTCGGTGAGGGGTGCTTCGTAGATGGCGTCAATGGCCTGGTGCAGGGGTTTAATGTCAAAGAGGCTGTCCTTCACCTGGGCAGCGTAGTCCTTAAGCCGTTCGTAAGCGCGGCGCCGTGCGCTTGCGGGTTTGCCAAGCTGGCCGCCGGTGGATTGGTGCTCGGTCTGAATGCCAGCGACCGCATTGGCAACCAGGGTGTGATGACTGGCTAGGCGCGGGAGCGCGGGCGTAGGCGGTTCGCAAGCGGCCGCGCGGAGGATTTCATGCTGGCTCTCAGTGACGGTGCGGCCCTGTTCATCCACCCAGGCGAGCGCGTCGTTTCCATCAGCGGTGCGGACATAGACCATGACCCCCGAGTCCGGCTTCGGCCCAGCAGCCCCGGCAGGCTTGAGCGGCACGGCGGAAAGTGCCTTGGTGGAGAACACCACGTTGGCCATGTCGGGAATGGTTTTCTTGAGCGCCGGATTGATGTCGCAGGCGTTCTTCCAGATTTGGTAGGCGAACGAAGCCAGATCCACTTCGTTGTCCTCCGGGTCGTCGAGGATGCCGGATTTTTCGGTGAACAGGTCGTGCATCAGGCTGTCGTGCTTTTCGTCCTCGAAGAAGTTCTCGTCGGTGCCGACGACTTCGGCGTTTTCCTGAAGGCGCTGGCGGACACGGGCGCGAAGGTTGATGACGCGCTCAACACCTTCGGCGGGGATGAATGAGTAACAGAGAATCTCTTCCGCCTTCTGGCCTATCCGGTCCACGCGGCCCGCCCGCTGGATGAGGCGGATGATCGCCCACGGCAGGTCGTAGTTCACGACGATGGCAGCATCCTGTAGGTTCTGGCCTTCGCTGAGCACATCGGTGGCGACAAGGACGCGAAGTTCTTCGCCCGCGGAGACTTTATCCCGCGCGTTGTTGGATACCGGGCTGAAACGGCGGGCGAAATCAGAAGGATCTTCGGTGTCGCCAGTCACGGCCGCAAACTTCTTGAGGCCGCGCGCCTTCAACTGCTCGCTGAGATAGCTGATGGTGTCGGCGAACTGCGAGAAAAGGAGCACCTTTTCATTGGGGTGCGTTTTCGTGAGCAGCTTGTGGAGTTCGGCGAGTTTCTCGTCTTTGGCCGGATCCCATTCGCGCGCAAGCTCGAGGATGGAGAATAGGCGTTCGGCGTCCTGCTTGAGGTGCTTGGCGAGTTCGTCCATGAACAAGTCAGGACGCAGCCACTCGAAATTGCTGCGGTGTTCGCCTTTCAGGAGGGAATAGCCGCCCGCGCCTGCCTTGGCGAAGTCGGAGAGTGATGTTGCGGTGATTTCCGTGGGTTCTTTGGTTTGCTCCTCATTGCCGCCAAACAAGTTGCTGTCACTATCGTGGTCATCTGTTCGGGTGTCGAACAGGGATGAATCCTGAGTGCCGACGGGTAGCGGCAAGCCGTTTTCGAGCGCGTGAAGGAAGATGTAGTTGCGCAGGATGTGGCGCCGGACGGAAAGCAGGAACGAATGACCGCTGCTTTCGAGGCGTTTGAAAAGATTGGTGCGACAGAAACCGATGAGCCGCTTGCCTGCGCGGGAGAGGTTCTTCATGACCTCGGCCTCGTCGTTGGTCGGCGGCACGTCGAAGGTCGGCTTGAGGTAGTTCGCCAGTCCGTAGCGCGGCAGGTGAAGAACTTTGACGGTATCCACGACGACGTTGGAATAGAGCCTGGCGTATTGGTCGTTGGGGTGGTTGTCGCGGATGCGGAACTTTAGCGCCTTGGGCTGGCGTTTTGGGAAGTGGAAACGGTTGCCGCCTTCGAGCACGAGAAAGCGGCGGTCGCTTTTGGCCTTGGCGCGGGCGCAGGTTTGGCACCCGGTGTGGGTCGCTAGCAGGATGGTCTGGCAGGTGGGGCACTCTGTGAGTGCGTAGTTGCGTTCGACGAAGCTGCGAGTGCGGCGGACCATGAAGAGCCGCATCATCTCGCGCCAGTCGTCGGGATGTTCGCTCTTCTCGAATGCGGCAAGGCAGTTGAGCGGACATTGATGGCGGCGGGTGAATTCGTCCGGGCGGCCGTCACAATCGCGGCGCAGATATTCCTCGGGCCGGATGCCGACGACATCTTCCGGTTCAAGGAAAAGTCGGAGCTGGTTGGCGAGGTCGAGGTACGCCTTGTTGTACGGCGTGGCGGAAAGCAGGATGCACTTGCTGGCGTTGCGGGCAATATAGTCGCGCACGACCGCCCAGCGTTTGCCTTCCCGATTTCGCAGGTTGTGGCTCTCGTCGATGATGACGACGCGATAGCGACGGAGATCGGGCAGGCTGTTCTGCGCCTGGGTGACCGAGACTACTTTGGCGATGAGCCGGTAGCGGTGGGCGTAGTCTTCCCACATGCCGACGAGATTCTTGGGGCAAAGGATGAGCGTTTCAAGGGAGCGCGGCGGGTCTTGAAACATACGCGCCAGCGCAGTCGCCATCAGCGTTTTGCCAAGCCCGACGACATCGCCGAGGATGACACCGCCGCGCTTCTCCAGATGTCTGGCCGCGATGCGAACCGCTGCGGACTGAAACTCAAGCAGGACACCGCGCATGTCCGCCGGGATGCTGAATTCCGATAGGCCCGCGCGGGCCTCCTCCGCCAAGTGGTAAGCCATCTTGACGTAAATCTGATAGGGCGGCGGGCAGTCGGCTCGCGCCCAGCTTTCGTCGATGACCTGGATGAGTTCCTTGGTGATGTCCACGCACCATTTGTCGCCCCAGCGCTCGTCGAACCACTTGGCCAGTTTTTGCGTCGCATCGTGGTCGAGCACATCGACATTGAGTTCGCCCTGCTTTGAGAGGCCGGAGAATGTGAGATTGCTGGAGCCAAGAAAGCCGGTGATGGGATTGTTCGGATCGGGGCGAAAGCAAAGGTAGAGCTTGGCGTGCAGCGTGTGCCGGAGATGCAGCTTCACGACCACCTTGCTTGCCTTGAGTTGGTCAGAAAGTCTGCGCAACCCTGCTTCGTCGGCATCGGTCGGGGCGCCAATCGTGAGTTGAGCGCGGAATTCCTCTGCCAAACGGCGCTTCAAGCGGATGACCGCCTGATTGCTCATCTGGTCCTCCTGCGGCAGAAGGCTGTAGGCTTGGCGTAAGTCCTCCTGCGGCAGCCGCTGCATTCCGACAAGAAGACGGCATTGCTGGCCCGCGCCGCCTGCCCACTTTTCGATTAGCTCATCAATGGACTTCCAGCCGCGCAGATTGAAGTAGCCGACGCAAAAGTCGGAACGCGCGGAGATTTCGAGCGTCTGCCGCAAAGCGGGCAGCAGTTCGAGTTCAATGTTGTCAAAGATACGTGGCATTGCGCTTCCAGAGCCCGGGTTTTGTCATCACGATTTACGCCTTTGCCTTTTTTCTGGTCTTGGCTGCGGTGGCCAAGCTGACCGCGCGTTGTACCGGAATCTGGACGCCGTGCCGCCCGCAGTAGTCCCGAATCATCACGGCAACCATGTTGGCGATGCTGCGGTGCTCCTGCTCTGCCGCGGCGCGGAGGCCCTCTTTCAGGGCCGGCTCGATGCGAAACGTCAGCGTGGTGGTCTTGCCGGTCGCCATGGAATACCTCTATGCAGCGGTTGTAGTGTGGATATACTGCACTGTACAGCAACATCCCGTATCGTCCAATGGCGTTGATTCCTCCCCAACGCCAAGGAGGAAAGCATGGCCCGTCACTACTCGATCAAGTCCTTCTTGCGGGATATGCCGACGGCCGTGCTCGCCCGTTACTTCCATAAGCAGGGGCTGTTTAAGGACTTCGATTTCTCGGCCATGACTGGGGCCAAGCTGGATGACCTGTTTGCGGCCTGGCTCTACCTGACGGAAGGCGAGCGCAAACGGATAGAGGGGGAGTTTCAAGAAATCTTCGCCTTGAGCCGCGATGCGGCCATGCCCGCAATCATCCACGAGGCTACGTGGCAAATGCGGAACGATCTTGGGGCGCATGCCGCCTTCGTCGAAATGTTTTCGGCGCTGCCTAACCACTATGAGCGCGCGATGGTGGCTTTCCTCGATTATCACGAGTGCTGGAAAGGCGCGAACCTTCTTTATCATGCGGATACCTTGCCCTACTGGCGCAAGCGCAAGGGTTTTCCGCACGAACCCGCCGCCGTGGATGACGCCAGTGTCCAGGATTTGGCGGGCTTGATCCGTGGCCTCTTCCATCGCACGGAAGGCCGCGGCAACCACTGCCATATTGATTGCCTTCGCCGTGGTGAACTGGATTACTACTTCGCCTACCCGGAGGACTACTCGAAACAGTCCAATGAATGGGTGAAGGGCACGTTTGCCCCGCGCCCGCACAATCCCGCCTTCGAGGTGGTGTATATCTGGTCGCAGAAGGAAGGCTCGCTCGACCTAAACTTTCGCGGAGACTACAAGCGCCTTGAGCCGCTGCAAGCGATGTTTGCGCAAGCCATTCTCAAGCTGCCGGACCTGCCCCCGGACCCAAAGGACCCGCGTGTCTACGAATTGAATCAGCTTCGCCAGAAGGACTTCGGGTTTTCGCCCGAGCCCGCCAGCGGCATCGAGCAGGTAGTGGTCAAAATGCTGCGGTTGTCGTCAAAAGTGAAAGCGGGTGATCGCATCACGGTGGAAGCAAACGCCGATGAGAATCGCGACGCTGTCTACGAGCTGCTGGCGAAGATCGGCCAGTCTGTGCCACTACATCTCTACAACGTCACCCAAGTGGAGCTGACGGCTTGGGTCGTGGTGAAAACGGGCAGCAAGGCGAAGAAGGTGCCGATCCGCATCACGTATCCCAACTCGTGCTCGCTCAAGTATGACGAATTGGGCCTGAAACTCCGTGACATGCTTGAAGCGTCCGGCATCGAACCGAAGGAGCCACCGCGAGGCGCTGAGGCATGACGCCGCAAGCCGCGCTGGTGGAGCTTCTTGATCGTCTGGCGGCGCAGCAAGGCGCGGCGGTGCAGGTCGGCAGCAATGAACTAAACACATGGCCGGCGGAAGCAGTGGCGGCCTTGAAGTCCGCGCGGTTACTGGTGAAAGCGCGCCGTGCGTCAAGCATCGTGTGCCCCGGCTGTGAGCGCGAATGCGCGAAGCGGGTTGAAGTGTTTCCCAGTGCAGACGGACGGCCATCGCAACTCTTCATTGTCTGCAACGAGCCCGAAGACCTGGGCCACATCCTGGTGGAACTGAGCATGCTGGAGCAGTGGCAGTTTTCCGGCGAATTGGTCGCAGGTCTGCTTTCTGGCTTGCTCGACCTTCGGCGACCGAGTGGTGGCACTACTGCCGGACGATGGGAAATCGGGATGTTCAAGGGCAGCAAGCATGCAAGTCATCTTGTGCTGCTCGCGGACGGCGATCTCAAGCTGTCGCTGGCCGGGCATTCGATTGCGCTTGCCGATGTGCTGGAAGTGAAAGGCGATCGGTTCGCGGTGGACAGGCGAACGCTGGTTCGCCTTGTAGATCAACCCGTGGCCGGCGCGGGTGACGCCGAATCCGCCGAGCAGCGGCGGGAAAGACTCAAGGCGCGCGTGCGCGCCGAAAAAGCGAGAGGCACCAAGGCGTTTCTCAAGGTGGTCGCCTTGGAGGAGGGCATCTCGCCTTCGCGACTCAAACAGCTCGTGAAAGAAGAAGCTGCGTCGGCCAAGACGTGGCTCGGCCTTTTGCCGCAACCGAAAGGGGCTGTCTCGAAGGCCATCAAAACCAAGCGCTGACGCGGCCTTACACGCAATGCGCGAGACAGCTTGCGGGACAGTCCCCTAGCTAGTCCGAAATCGCGGCATGTTTAACAACACCCAAAGGGGTACAAACATGCTGCAAACCATCTTTCGGCTTCACCGCGTCAAGTCTGAATCCGGTTATTCGCGTTCTACGATCTATCTTCGCATCGCTCAAGGCTTGTGGACCAAGCAGGTGAGCTTGGGGCCGCGCTGCGTGGGCTGGCCGGCGCATGAGGTCGCGGCGCTCAATGCAGCCCGCATTGCCGGAAAAACTGACGACGAAATTCGCACCTTGGTGGTGAAGCTGGAAGCGGTCCGCAAGGCTGCGGTGTAAGGGGCGGGCGATGAGACACGCGAACCCCACGCGGGGACTGACCCGGCCCGCCTTCGCCTTCAAGCGCGATCGCCTGCCGAATCCTGCCGAGTATTACCGCGAACAAGGATTGAAACTGATCGGTGGCGGTGAATGGAAATCCGCTGTCTGCCCGTTCCACAACGACACCAAGCCCAGCCTGCGGGTGCGGCTGGATAGCGGCGCCTTTCGCTGCATGGTGTGCGGGGCGCATGGCGGCGACGTGCTGGCCTTCCACATGCAGCGGCATGGGCTGCGCTTCATCGAGGCGGCGCGGGCGTTGGGAGCATGGGAGGGCGAACGATGACCCGACATGCAAACACAAACCCGGAAACACCCAAGGACGCGGCCCGGCGGCTGGCGGCGGGGGCAATCCGCGAAGGCTTCAAGCCGCAAGCCCTGCACGAATACACCGACCGAGACGGCAAACCGTTGCACTGGCGCATTCGCTTGAAGAATCCCGATACCGGCGACAAGTGGATTCGACCCATGAAGCTGAACGGCGAAGGCTATGCGCTGGGCGAACCGGAATACCCGGCAGGCAAACCGCTTTATCGGTTGCAAGAC
>Ga0163153_10005301_pt1 | contig 15332 bp, 10 predicted proteins | sample OliLakLV19MP6IB1_FD_148629 | JGI IMG/M metagenome (GOLD analysis project Ga0163153, IMG submission 148629) | Freshwater microbial mat bacterial communities from Lake Vanda, McMurdo Dry Valleys, Antarctica - Oligotrophic Lake LV.19.MP6.IB-1 | ecosystem: Environmental > Aquatic > Freshwater >... | reverse complement strand
GTGGAGCACCTTCATCTAGATAGCCCAAAACTAACCTGAAATGGGGCTTCTAACGATCGGAAATCGTCTGATATGGACGTAGTATTCTTCACTTTACAATAACTTGCGCAGGTCCGACCCTATTGGCCCCTATTGGTCACTTTACAATAACTTGCGCAGGTCCGACTCTATTGGCCCAACGTGTTTTCGACAGGTTACATCTGTGAAGTCCTGTACACTTCCTGAACCAGGCTGCCCCTAAAAGCAGCGATCTGCGACGGTAACGAATAGCAAAAAGATTACCGGAGAATCGCAGATAAATACCAAACACACTTCGAATCGGAGGCAAAATGCTGAATTTCTGCTTTACCGCTCTACTGATGTTGGGAATGTCCCTGCCAGGCGCTTGCCACGCAGAATCCGTACCCCCGGTCAGAACACCGAAAGCCGTCTTTATTATCATTGACGGCATCCCCGCCGATGTTATTGAATCCACGGCTACGCCGAATATTGATGCGATCAGTGCTGCCGGGGGCTATACCCGCGCCTACGTCGGCGGTGAGGTGGGTGGGGAATCAGAAAGTCCGACAGTTTCAGCGCCCGGATACATGAGCCTGATCACCGGCACCTGGTGCAATAAGCACAATGTCCGGGATAATGATGTCGCAGAACCGGACTACCAGTACTGGAATATTTTCCGTATCGCTGAGGCTTACGATACGGCACTGGAAACGGCGATCTTCTCCACCTGGCAGGACAACCGAACCAAGCTGGTCGGCGACGGGCTCGATGCCGCCGGTGGCTTCACGATCGACTATCACTTCGATGGCCTGGAACTCGATTCCGGGCGATTTCCGGAAGACAGCGAAGGCAACTACATCAGCGCAATCGACGGCCTGGTGGCCGCCGATGCCGCTCGCGAGATTCGCGTCAGCGGGCCGGATCTTTCCTGGGTGTATCTGCAGTACACCGATGATGTGGCGCACAACCACGGTGACAGTCCCGAGTTCACGGCCGCCGTGCAACTGATGGACGAACGGGTCGGCCAGGTCTGGCAGGCCGTGCAAGCGCGCCAGGCGCAGTTCCATGAGGACTGGTTGATCATAGTCAGCACCGACCACGGCCGCGACGCCACGGGCATGGAGCACGGTGAGCAATCAGAACGCGAGCGCACCACCTGGATCGCGACCAACAGCAAGCGGCTGAATGCTCATTTCCGCCAGACGCCGGCCATCGTGGATATTTTGCCATCGCTGGTGGCGCACCTGAACCTGGATATGCCGAAGGAAATACGCGCACAGCTCGACGGGCAATCATTCATTGATTGATACCGGTCAGTGATTGTTGCCCGTGTTTAATTGTTGCCCTGTGGCGGCTGAGAATTCGCTGCGCTGACACTTCCTTCAGGGTGCTATTTCCGCTTGCTCAAAACCATCGGCAAAAAAGTGATCGGGTTGAAGTTCAAACGCGCCTGCATCGCAACGCTGGCTTGTAGGACGGGTGTGCCGGAGTCTACGTTCAAGTCGGTGTTAGAAACTGTACAGAGCATATGGTGGTCATCATTTTGAACGATGCGCAGTCCGGTTTTTAGGGTCGGACCTGCGTTGTGTGCTGTTTTTACTTGTGCAGGTCCGACCCCATTGGTCCAGGCCTTTAAACCAACTTCTGCCAGAGAAAGTACGCATGGATAACACGACTTTATACAGAGGCCTGACGTACGCTGGCACCCTGTCATTCATCGCCTGTGCGTTGATGTCACTTGCCGGGCTGAGCCTTGTTCCCGGCCTTCGCTCACCTATGGACGTTGCCGCTGCCTACGGGCTCGCGATTGTGTCGTTTATGGCCGGCACCCATTGGGGCATGGTCCTGGTCGGTGCCCAAAGGGCGCCCATCAACCTGTTCATTGCCAGCAATGTAGTAACCGTGACAGCCTGGCTGGCTTTTCTGGTTGCGCCGATGGCAGTGACGCTCGCAACGCTGATCGGGGCGTTCGTGTTTCTGCTTTTTATCAATTACAGACTACAAGAGAAACAGATTCTGACAGCGCTTTACCTGCGTACCCGGCTGCACGCAACCATCATAGCCGTCGTTTCACTTGCTGCCACGATGTTTGCCTTGTGACATTATTCGAAATTATCGGGTCTGGCCTGACGGGATTGACGATAGCACGCGACTTTCGTGAGCAGCAAACCCGGTCGCGAAAGACCCTTCACGCTATTGGTTCACGCGACCACGGCCTGTAGTGACGAGCACATCAATGATGACATTGACGACGTCAAGCGACATCTGCTTGCCGGAATATCGCAAGTCGTTGGTGCTGCTCAGAGATATCAGTTCGAAATAAAACTATACCCTCAGAGCAGCGACCTGACCCCGGTTTGTGCATCAGGTATCAAATAGACGAGCCTTCCCTTTGGATAGCAACCCAGGCTTCGATCTTTTTCCCGACTTTGATTGGAAGCACCCGCCAATACATGATGAAAGGTGTGCCATCTTTTTTATAATTGATGGCCTTTCCTTCAAATTTTTTGCCCGATTTAAGCGCGTCCGCGAGACGAGCGATAACTTTTTTATCGGTCCCCACGCCCTGAAGAATTCGTGGTGTTTTCCCGATCACTTCGGACGGCTCGTGACCGGTGAGCTTTTTAAAAGCTTTATTCGCGTAGATGACTTTTCCCGCAGCCGTGGCGTCAGTAACCAGGATTGAGTCAAAGCTATTCTCCGCGAGCACCTTCAACAGTGCCAGACTGGTTTCCGCTTTTCCCGAGGATGTCTCGAGGGATGTCTCGATTGTATAAGCCATTATCGTTTCCTCATATTCGTTAAGTTTTGCGGTTTCTGTATACACAGCGAGGGCTCGTTGAGATCACTTGCGCGCCAAAGATAGCGCCTTGAGGGTGAAAGAAGCATGAACTCCCATGATATGTCCCCAATGGGGCTACTCGAGTGTCCTACGAATGTTCAAATTCACTCATTGTGCAGGGATGAACAGGTGCCGTGAGCAAGAAATTAGAAATTGGGGTCGGACCAGTCCGGACCAGGGTCGGACCAGCGCAACTCCTTAATTTAATCAGAAATAATAGCAATAATTCAGATTTTAATGACCTTAAACCCACCATATTGCCACTTAAATGGGGCATTTGATTAATCAGGTCATCGATTCTCAATGACCGACCATTTTTTGCAATCGCTCAGGAGTCATTTCTTTTGACTGGCTTTTTTGGCCCCAAAATGGGTTATCTAACGGCCTATATCAATCGTTTTTAGAACCTAAATCTAATATTTACAATGAGTTGTGCTGGTCCGACCCCAGCAATCCCAGCAATCCAGCAATCACCGCGCTCATAGCCATTCTGGCGATAAGCGGCTGCGCAACACGTGTCTGGAACTAACCCATAGAGAATCACGATCCAAGTGAGGCCTATGATTTTCGCACCCGCTTGCCCGTTAACGCCGAGGAAGTTTTTGTCGTATTGGCCTTTTCCGGCGGCGGCATCAGATCCGCCGCATTTGCTTATGGAGTGCTGGAGAAATTACGCGACACTGAGATCGTAATTGACGGACAGCAACGCCGCTTGTTGGACGAAGTAGACGTGATTACTTCAGTATCCGGGGGGAGCTTTACCGCCGCCTACTGCGGCCTGTTCGGCGACCGTATCTTTACCGATTGCAAGGCCCGCTTCCTGTTCCGCGATACACAAACTGGGCTACACACATCGTTGATCAATCCAGCGAACCTGGCCCGATTTGCTTCAAGTGATTTCAATCGCTCAGACCTCGCCGCACGATGGTATGGCCAATAGCTGTTCGAGCACAAAACAATTAAGTGCGCAAGAGATGAAGATTTCTGGTTTCGATTTGAACTGGACACGCCCGTTTTGCGAGTCTAAGAAGAACCACTTCGCGGGGAAGACCGATTCCGGAAAATCTTGAAAAGTGCTCATTTTGAGCCAGCATTACTGTTCACTTTAAACTCTAATCATCGTTCAGATTGGCCCGGATAGACAAATTGCTGAACTTTCAAAAAACCAATTGATTTTGTTCCATTAACTTTAGGACACTGCTGTTGAGCGGACTATGGTAAAACGGCCGTGATTTATTGGCCTACCCCAGTTATTCCGATGCGATTGCGTGTTGTGCAAGACTGCATTTGCCCAAGCCATGAAATTGCCCGGGCGCTGATTTTGTGTTCCCATGCAGCATTCTGAAATTAGAGAACTTTAGACCTGCATGACGGAACACAACAACAAGGCCGTATTTGATTTGGCCATGCAGCACTTGCATGCCGATCAACCGGAAAAAGCTGCGGAGATCTGTCGCGCCCGCCTGCTCTCTTCAGCGCCTGACTTGAATTTGCTGACCTTGCAGGGCGTATCGCTGATCGATGCGCGTAAGCCTTCCGAAGCGATAGCTCCGTTGCAAAGTGCGGTTGAACTGGCGCCGCGTTTTGCCCGCGCGCAGGAAAACCTTGGGCACGCTTACCTCATGCTGAACCGGCTGGATGAAGCGCATACGCATCTCAAACTCGCCGCCAATCTCGACCCACAGTCAGCCAGCACCAAGCAGAAGTTGGGGCATTTACTGGCTGCCATGGGTAAGGGTGATGAAGCAGACGCCATTTTTGAGCAGGGTTTCGAACTGGATCCGCAACGCGGCAGATTGGCAGAAGCGGGAGAACATTTACGCGAAGAGCGTTTTGATGAGTGCGAAAATCTGTGCAAAGCTCTGTTGCGTGAAAACCCCAGCAATGTAAACGCCATGCGCATGTTGGCCCGGGTAGCAGGCCAGGCGGAACACTGGAAGCATGCGGAGAAATTATTACGCAGAGTGCTGGAGATTGCGCCTGAATTCCACGATGCGCGCCTAGACTTGTCAAGGGTTCTGAAAAATCTGGATCGCATTGAAGAGGCTCTTGATTGCACCGCCCACGCAGTCGCTGAGATGCCTCGCAATAGCTATGCGCTTTACACGCACGCCAGCATTCTGTCCTTGGTCAATCAGGCGGAAACTGCGTTGCTTTTTTACCGTCGAGCGATACAGCTGCGCGAACACCAACCAGCAGCCTGGATAGGCATGGGTCATTTGCTGAAAACCCTAGGCCGGACTGAGGAAGGAATAGAAGCCTATAACAAGGCTATCGAGCAGATGCCCAATTTTGGTGAGGTATATTGGAGCCTGGCCAACCTGAAGACCTATCACTTCAATGACGAGCAAGTCGCGGATATGGAGCGACGCCTGAATGAGGAGGATCTGGACGAGGACGCACAAGTGCACTTCCTGTTCACCCTGGGCAAGGCCTGGGAGGACCGGGCCGATTGGAACAAGGCGTTTGAATACTACGAGCAGGCCTGCGAAATCCAGCGCATGCGTATTGCGCATGACCCGGTTGAAGCTGCCGTCATCAATGACCGAATCTGCGAAGTTTTTACTACCGGGTTCCTGCGAGCCAGAAAAGATTACGGCTGTGTCAGTGAAACAACGCCAATATTCATATTAGGTCTGCCACGTTCTGGTTCCACTCTGGTTGAACAAATCCTCGCCAGCCACAGCCAGATTGAAGGCACCGCTGAGCTAGCAGATATCGCCAAAATCACAGCCAGCCTGTCCAAACGGTTTGCGCGTGTGAACTACCCTGAATCAGCCAGCCGGTTAATGCCAATCGACTGGCAGCAGTTGGGTGAAACCTATCTGGAACGCACCCGCCGCCATCGCCAGGGCTTACCCTATTTCACCGACAAGATGCCCAACAACTTCCCCAGCATCGGTTTTATTCTGACGATACTGCCCAATGCGAAAATCATCGATGCCAGGCGCCATCCGCTGGACAGTTGTTTTGGCAGCCTGAAGCAGCATTTTGCCCACGGCCAGTCGTGGAGTTACGACCTGATGGAAATCGGCGAATACTATCTGGAATACCGTCGGTTGATGCGCCACTGGGCGGAGGTTTTACCTGGCAAGGTACTGGAAATACGCTACGAAGATATGGTGAATGACCAGCAACAGCAAGCCCGGCGCTTGCTGGAGTTCTGCGGCCTGCCCTGGGAAGACCAATGCCTGCGATTCTATGAAACAGAGCGAGCCGTGCGCACGGCCAGCTCAGAACAAGTGCGCCAGCCGATTTACAGCAGCTCCGTGCATCATTGGAAAAACTTCCGCGTGCAACTTGCGCCGTTGCTGGATGTGATCGGTGAGGATATTAAAAACGAAGGCTGGGACCTTGATTAACAAGATTCCAGCCCGTGATCTGGCTCAGGTAATCTCTGATTTATTCAGAGAACCACTAATTAAAGTACTTGCGAATACTGAAACCATAAGTACGCGGTTTAAGTATGCGCAGCTTCTGTCGGCCCCAATAAACGTCCGCGCCCATGCTGCGAAAGGTAACAGCCCGTTCGTCGGTAAAGTTATCCACGAATGCCGTAAACTCCCAATCCGCGTTGCTGAAGCCAGCCCGCAAATCCCAGATATCGTAGCCAGGCGTCTGGACTCGCCCGCCGTAACCATCGCCATCCGGGTCGCCATCGTTATCCCGCAGTGCATTGTAGGACGAACCGGTATAGGCATACTGCAGGCGCACATAAGCTTCGCCACCACCCATGATGTTCATATCCCAATCATATTCAGCGTAAGTTGAGAGATTCAGATCAGCAACCAGGGGTAAGCGTGTTCCGCCCGGAATATTCAGGGCAATGAATTCGGGCGCGCGCTCATCAAACACCAAGATGTCATCGGCAATTTCGGCCTTGAATAAATAGGTACTGACCAATCCGAAAGACAGGTGTTCGTTTGCCAACCAGGTAAGTTCCGTATCGAAGCCATTTACGTTGGCATCGCCTACGTTGGCAATAACCGTCTGGAAGGGTTCACCGAATTGGAAGCTTGGGTCGGTCAACTCGAGCTGCATATCTTCCCACGTCTGGAAATAGCCGATGACATTGAATTGAATTTGGCCATCCATCCACTGTGATTTCAAGCCGAATTCATAGTTCTTCAAAGTGTCCGGGTTGAATTGAACCGGCAACGTGGGGTTGCCTCTCGCCCGGTTGGTACCGCCCGAACGGAAGCCTTCTGAATACAATGCATAAAGCATCTTGTCTTCCTGGAAGAAGTACTGCACTCCCAGTTTAGGTAGGAAGCCATCTTCTGAGCCACCCGAAATTGAAATTGGACGAGGTCCTGTGAGCGGTATGGCCGAATAAGAGGTGCGGTCAATTTCAGTGTCATACCAACGCAAGCCCACCAGCAGCTTCCAATGATCAGTGAGGTTAACCGTCGACTCACCAAACACCGCCATATCGGTGCGTTTGCTTTGCTCACCGGAGCCGTAATGTACGTCGGTGGGCTCAAGATCATCACCATACAAGGCCTTCTGCGCTGCCCAGGATTCGGTCAGCTGGTAATCGTCGATGATAGTGAAGTAGTCCCATCTTTGCTTGGCTTCCTGGTAGAAAAATCCCATCGTCCAATCCCAACGGGAAGTGCTGCCGCTCAGACGGGTTTCATGGGTCCAGCGGCTATCTCGCTGAATGTTGTTCCAGGTACCGCTTGGGTCAGCGTCATCAAAATCATAACCCGTGCCGTTCAGTTCACAGGCCGTGGCAAAATCATAGTTGTTGTAGTTGGCGTAATACGGATTGCTGCCGCAGGTTCCTCGCCCATAGACACCCAGAGCAGAATGGTAATAGGCGATGCCACTTGTACCATCAAAAACATAAGCGGTATCGCGCTCAAAATAAGCCGTGGATGAAGTAAAGCCGACCTCGCCAAAACTGCCGTCAAGCGTAAGCTGGAAATTACTCCACTCGTCATCCCAGCTCTCACGATTGAACTTGATGGTTTTCAGATCACCGGTGGTGGGATCGTAATCATTGAAACCATTAATTTCGGCATTCTGATAGTTATAAATACCGGTCAGTGCCCAATCATCAGTGAAAAACCACTTGGCCGATATGCGACCACCTACCCAATCGGCACTGTTGAAATCGTTTTCAACAATATCCGCATTGGTCTTGCTGCCGATGATACGTTCGCCCGTATCGGCATCGAGGCGGCCGGGTGTGTAGCCAAAGACATTGTCGATATAACCCGCATCCTTGGCACCGAAACCCACCAGGCGAATGGCGAATTTATCCTGAATCAGAGGAATGTTGACCATGGCATCGGCATCCCAGCCATTGCCTCCACCATCGATGGTATGCAATCCACCACCTGCATTGGCGGCAAAAGCTGTGACATCGGGTTTGGCAACAATGTAACGCACTGTACCCGACTGTGAACTCGCGCCGTACAAGGTGCCCTGCGGGCCAGCCAGGCTTTCAATACGCTCCATATCAATGGGACGAATTTCGGGTGATTGGGCACCTGTAGTCAGGGGCTGTTCGTCCAGGTAGATGGCAGCAGATGAATCGGCAATATATGGTCGTACGGAATCAGCCAGGCCGCGGAATACAATTTTATTCAAACCAGCCGTGCTGCCTATAACCGTCATTGCGGGCACAAACTTCGCGACATCACCAAGGCCTTTGATACCTACCTTGGTAATGTCCTGTTGACTGAAAGCCTGGATGGACTGCGGAATGTCCTGCACATTCTCATCGCGTTTGCGGGCAGATACAATGACCTCTTCAAGTCGATTGTCACCGGCCGCAGATTCAGCTTCGGTCTGTGCTTGAGCACTAACACCGGTCAGGGTGCCAGCCAATGCCGCAGTTACGGCAGTGTACAGGTTACGATGCTTACCAAAATGACCCGGTGTCAACATACTTCTGTGCTGCATAAAGCTCTCCAATGGCCCACAACCAATTTACGTCAATCTAAAATGATATCTCTACTGAGGGTAAACCGTAAACCCTGAGCCTGTCTAGGTTTTATTACTTCTAACCAGCTGATAGGCTTGTAATATAAAAACAATCGCCCGTCCAAATCACTTATTCAAACCACTCCAACTCTTCGATATGGATAAAGTGATTATCAGGATTCTCGGCCTGTTTGCTGTTTGAAGTTCCCGTTATGCGCAGGGCGTGCAATGGCATACCGGGCAAGGTGATGGTCAGCTCCCCACTTACCGTCTCATTCCGGCGATCTGAAACAATCTGCCAGGTATCGCCCTCCAACAACCCATACTGGGCTTCCACCAACAAACCATAGCGGCGTCCATCGGCATGGTGCAGATAGACTCTGACCATGGTCAGGTCAAGGGCATCGTCCCACTCCAGTTCAATCCCCTGCCCCAATTCCGCCATCGCCCAGTTGTCCGCATTGCCTTTGATGCCATCGAACATTTGCATACTGCGAGCGGCACCGGAAACTTGCGGCAGAACTTTTGAAGGATCATTAAACAAGGGCTGCAGATAGTTGTTCAGTTCGGCCTGGCTGAACAGCTTCGGGCCGGGCCAACCCGTATCTTGCTGCAACATTTCTGCAGGCGCCTGGCCAAACCAATGCTGTAACAGGAAGCTGGAAATCTCATCACCAGCCAGTTGATTGCCGACCAGGTTCCAATGGGTGTTGCGGCGAAAATAGAGCTTGTCTGCGCTGGATTGAAACTGCCCACGAAAAGCCTGCGTCATATCCAGCAGTGGCACATTGGGAGCAACCCGCTGCTGCAATTCGGAAATAATTCGGGCTGGCAGGCCCAAATCATAATTGGCTGCATTCGCAGCTTCAGCAGCAAACACTTCGGCACGCAATTCATCGTCGACCATGGGCTCGCTGGGTCCGAGTAGCACTGCAACCTTGATACCCTGCTCAACCAGAGACTGGGCTCGTTGCAACAGCAACATCACCTGCTGATAGCCGGGCAGCAAGGCTGGCAACTTTTTCGGATCGGTCACATCAAGAAACACAAAATAAGTATGCGCAAAGGCTTCTGCATCCAATTCGGTTAGCGCTGCCCAGTTATAACCTGGCGGCAGTTCTGCAGCGGCTGTAGTCTTGCGACTTAACCATGCGGCATAAGCGTAATCCAGCATGCGCAGGGGAAACTTATTGGGGACACGCCGACTGCCTGCGTCCAATAAATCATTGCTAGCCTGTAAAACGGCAATGTTGGGCTCCCACACCAATGGTGATGTTAAATAGGCATCATCCTGCACATCATTACCCAGAAAGATATGAAACAACACAGCCTGGTGTTCAAAAATTTGCGACCAGAAATCATGTGCAGCGCGAAAGCTGTTGGGCCCGGTGCCAGGTTCGCCCAGATTAACCACTCGAACAGTCTTGTCCTGCAGCGCATCATTCAGCTGCTGCTGCACAATACCGTTGTACGACAAATCAGGCTGCATCACGCTGTGGGTGAAAGAGTCACCAAAACTCAGAATGCGGAATTCATCGTCAGCCAACTCGCGTGAAACCACACCCTCGTTATACCTGAGCTGCGCCAGGTTAATCGGCTCAACCCCTTCAATATCAGGATAGATGGGCAAAAGAAAATGGCGCTCATAAGCCCGGAAGCCTAAATCAGCCAGCCACAAGGCACCTGCACTGAACACCAGCACCAGCAGCAGATTAAGCCAAGCGTTTGGTTTGGCTTTGGTGTTGTTTTCGGGTGTTGCCATAATTCGCCTTGTACGGATGGGCGTAATGCAAACATTCAAATGGGGATTTAGCCAGTAGTCTAGGTTAGCAAACCCACATCGCGCTAGCCATGTAGCGAAATGGTTTACCGGTAAATAAGCTCTGAATAAATCAAAGACTCCCAATTTTGATAAGATTCCGCCTTCGAATCCGCGGCACCACCGCTTTATTGAAACCGCAGCATTGAAACTTATGCCTAATGCCATCCTCGGGATTTCTGCCTACTATCATGACAGTGCCGCTGCATTGTTAGTGGATGGCCATATTGTTGCCGCAGCGCAGGAAGAGCGCTTCAGTCGCAAGAAACATGATGCCGGTTTTCCTGCCGCCGCCATTGCATATTGCCTGCAGGAAGCCGGACTGAAATTGGCTGATATCGACCAGGTGGTTTTTTACGACAAGCCCTTGCTCAAGTTTGAGCGACTGCTGGAAACCTATATCGACTTTGCCCCCAGAGGATTCCAGTCGTTTGTCAAAGCCATTCCCATCTGGCTGAAAGAAAAGCTGTTTCTCAAGCGCACTCTGCGCGAGGAATTGCTGGCCATCGGCGGAGACAAAAAAGCTGCGCCACCACCTCTGCTGTTTGCCCGCCATCATCAATCCCACGCGGCCTCGGCCTTCTATGCCTCACCGTTCGACAAGGCGGCCGTGCTGTGTCTGGACGGCGTTGGGGAATGGGCCACCAGTTCTGCCTGGCTGGGTGATGGCAATAAACTACAGCCACTGTGGGAAATCAGGTTTCCGCATTCTCTGGGCCTGCTCTATTCCGCCTTCACTTACTACACCGGCTTTCGAGTGAACTCCGGTGAATACAAGCTGATGGGGCTGGCTCCTTATGGCGAGCCCATTTATGCCGAGCGCATCATCGGGCAACTGATGGACTTGAAAGAAGACGGCACCTTCCGTTTGGATATGTCCTATTTCAATTACGCCACCGGCTTGACCATGACCAGTGAGAAATTGCATCAACTGTTCGATGGTCCTCCCCGGCAGGCTGAATCAAAACTCACGCAGAAAGAAATGGACATAGCCCGCTCCATTCAAATGGTGACTGAGGAAATCGTCTTGCGCCTGGCGCGTACTCTGCACCGTGAACAGCAGGTGGACTATCTGTGCCTGGCCGGTGGTGTGGCCTTGAACTGTGTCTCCAATGGTAGACTGTTGCGTGAAGGGCCGTTCAAGGATATCTGGATACAACCCGCGGCAGGCGATGCCGGTGGTGCTCTCGGCGCTGCGCTGGCGGCTTGGCATGATCACTTGGATCAGCCCCGCACAACCGACCCTCACGACAGCATGCGGGGCAGCTACCTGGGGCCGCAATACTCCGCTGTAGAAATTCGTGATTATCTGCGCACCGTTGATGCAGTTTTCATGGAATTGCAAGCGGCAGAGATGCCGAAGCAGATTGCAAAAGAGATGGCCAAAGAGCAGGTCATAGGCTGGTTCCAGGGGCGTATGGAATTTGGTCCTCGTGCTCTGGGCTCACGCTCCATTCTGGGCGACGCGCGCAGCCGCAAAATGCAGTCCACCATGAACCTGAAAATAAAGTACCGCGAATCCTTCCGGCCATTTGCTCCAGCGGTAAAGGCCGAGAAAGTCAGCGAATGGTTTGAGCTGGATCGGGCCAGCCCCTACATGCTGATCGTGGCTGATGTTGCGAACACACAGAAGATCGCCATGACAAATGAGCAACAAAAACTGTTTGGCATGGATAAACTGAATGTCGCACGCTCAACCATCCCAGCGGTAACGCATGTGGACTATTCAGCGCGGGTACAAACCGTACATGCCGATACCAACCCCAGGCTGCACGCTTTGCTGGATGAATTCGAAGCGATCACCGGCTGTCCGGTCTGCATCAATACCTCTTTTAATGTGCGCGGCGAACCCATCGTAATGACACCGGAAGATGCCTATCGCTGTTTTATGCGTACCGAAATGGATGTGCTGGTGCTGGAAAATTTCCTGCTGTTCAAATCACAACAACCGGCCTGGGAAAAAGATGATGCCTGGCAGAACGAATTCGAGCTGGATTGAGTATGAGCAATTTCACCGCATTACCTGACAAGGCCGGATTGCGTCAATTCGGGTTGATGTTTGCCGCCATTCTCGTGCTGTTGTTCGGTCTGGTGATTCCTTTGCTACGCTTTGGCTTCCTCGGACTGCCACTGGTTGCAAACGGTCAGAATCCGGACTGGCCATGGTGGGCGGCTGGAGCTATTGTAATATTGGCCTTGATCTTGCCGGCCAGCCTGGCACTGCTGTACAAACCGTGGATGAAGTTTGCCCAACTGGCGCAGTGGGTCAATACGCGTATCATCCTGCTGCTGTTGTACTACCTGGTGATTCTGCCCATAGGCTTGCTGCGGCGACTGCTGGGCAAAGACAGTATGCAACGAAAATTTGATGCCTCTGCCAACACCTATCGTACGGTGCTGAGCGATGCCGACCACAACGACATGAGTAAGCCTTGGTGATGAGGCCATTTTGATGAGACCAAACCGATGTGGGAATTGATCAAGGATTTCGCCGGCTTCATGGCGCAGCGGAAAAAGTACTGGTTGCTGCCGGTGATTGTGGTGATGTTGCTACTGGGTGCGCTGATCGTACTCACTCAGGGTTCGGCCATAGCGCCGTTCATTTATACGCTGTTTTAATTTCAAGCCACCCACAGGGCTTTTTAAGCTACTCTGAGCGCTCGTTTGAACAGCTTGTGCAGCGGCCGTTCGATCCAGCGATAGTGGACCACGCTGTAGCCTAAAATCGCCAGCGTCAGGCTGAGATAAAGCGCTTGCATGGCCCAGCCTTCCAGGCTACCTGCATAGTCGTTAAAGCCCAGCTTCTGCAGCCCTATCAATATCAGGGTATGCGACAAATAAATGGCATACGACGCACCACCGGTTAACAAGCTGAATCGCAATGGTGCGCGCAGCCCGCTCTGGTCCAGCCGCACCGCCCCGGCCAGAATCAACAAAGCCGGTAAGCCAAATACCAGCACACGATAGAACACGGTGTAGCCCTGCTCTATGCCGCCATCGAAGTAATGATTGTTGATCCAACCACCCGACAGGAACAACGCACTGCCAGATACCAACAGCAAAGTGCCCCATAGGCGGCCTGTATCTTTAACAGGAATACGCATCCATCCCGCCACCAGGGCGCCACCCAGAAACTCCAGCAAATAGGGACTGAACATGTAGTACTCGGCCGCGCTCATATACTCCAGGCTGCCTGGATCATAGGCATGACGAATGAACTGGCTGTAGAGGGCAAAAACCATCATCAGCACAACCAGGCTGTAAAGCAGCAGATTACGGCGCTTATCAGTGGCCGCAATAATCAGGGTAAACAGCAGGTAGAAAAACATCTCAAAGATCAATGTCCAACTGACCGCAATCAGCAAGGGATAGGCTGGCCACAGAATGACTGAGCGCAACAGTTTCGCGTCCTGCAAATACTGCATATCAACCCAGGCATACAAAACCAAAGCCAGCACAAAAAACGGCCAGTAGCCGGAGTATATGCGCGCCACGCGGCGACGCAGAAAACTCCAGCTAGCCGTAAATCCACTAACCCCAAACGAGGTGTGGGCCATGATAAAACCACTGATAACGAAAAAAATATCGACACCGGCAAAACCAACCGCTTCGCTGATGGCAAAAAAAGCACCCTGCTCTGCCCCAGAGGAGCTCACATGAGCACTGGTGTGATAGAACACCACCAGCATGGCGGCTGCCATACGCAGGAACTGGATATTGATCAGCATGCGTTAAGGAACCTCTGATTCACTATGAATGGGCGCGCTGCATGAGCGCGAACATTGTTTGAGGAATGCTGCTCAATTATCACACAGCACCGAGGCGACGGAAGCCCAGTAACCCCAAAGTCAACATCAGCAAGCTGAGGATGGCCAAACCGAGTGGGTTCAAGGTATGGATACCTTCGAAAAATATCGTATTGGTCACGGTGCAGGTTGCGCCTTGCCCGGCACGAATCATCATATCGGTGCAGTCGCTTTGATCTGCCAACACGGTGGCATCCTGTCCGGTCTCAAGCACGTAGCAAGTTGAGCCGGGAAATTCCGGTATGACACGGGCGCTGAAGGTGGCCGCGCCATCACCGTTAAATGCCTTGCACCAGTCAAAGATTCCACCATCACCCTGGCCAGACTCAGCCGGTTCAGCCCGCGGGCAAGCCGGCCCAGCCACAGCTTGATTTCCGGCAGAGTAACCCCCTTCAATCGGCGCATCACAATACAAAGTCAGCGTGTAGCCCGTATCAATATCAGCAGCACTGCTGCTGGTGAAAATCCAATCTTTGCTGATCACTACATTGACCGCAGCGGGGCTATTGCTTATTGCACACTCATACTGGTCACCGTTAAGGACTTGCTGATATTCACAAGCGCTGTCATTGATTATGGCCCGTGGAATATTGTTGTACTCGGCCACATACGCGGCAGCGTCAACTTCCGTAACGCTGCAACTCAGGTTGCCTTCGGTGAAGCCGGTGACAACAAACTCAACTGCTTCACCGTCGCTCAAACGCTTGTTCTGATCAAGTATCAGGCCGGTATTGCAGGAAATAGCGACTGTAACTTCAGCCAGATTATTGCCATCTGTGAAATGTTTACTGACCTTGAAACTGGCGCGGGTGGCGTTGCTGTTGATGCCATACAACGAACTGGCGAAACGAAACGCATCTGCGCCGATTTCTGCGCCAATAAAGCGGCCGGGAATGTCGTCCGCTGTTGGATGTATGCCACCATATATACG